>Ga0247717_1000282_pt1 | contig 15998 bp, 18 predicted proteins | sample 24E_NmetaG_FD_189047 | JGI IMG/M metagenome (GOLD analysis project Ga0247717, IMG submission 189047) | Soil microbial communities from hillslope of Landscape Evolution Observatory, University of Arizona, Oracle, AZ, United States - 2-4-E_N | ecosystem: Engineered > Artificial ecosystem >... | reverse complement strand
GCGCGCGCGACGGGCCGCAAGCGAGCCCTCGGTCGCAACGGCCGACAAGAGCGCGGCGGCGTCGTCGGGCAGGACCGCGCGGCCGCGCGCCTCCAGCCAGCTTCGCGTGCGCAGGCGCGGCATCGGCGTGGCCAACGGTCGGGCGGGCGAAGAACCTTTGCCGTTATGCTTAAGCGAGCATAACGGGGTGACCGCGCCGCATGCGGACCGTCGCCGCGCTTGCGATCGCCGCGCTTCTGGCCCCCGCGCTCGCCGGGTGCCTGTCGGCCTTCGAATCCAGCCCGCGTCCGGCGCTGCGCGTGTCCACGACGACGAGCCTTGAGAATTCCGGCCTGCTCGCCTCGATCGTTCCGGTCTTCGAGCAGGCGCGCGGGATCGACGTTCGCGTCCGCGCGCTTGGAACGGGCTTGGCGCTTGAGGACGCCAAGCGCGGCAACGCAGACGTTCTTCTCACCCACGCGCCGGCGCTCGAGGAGGCCTTCGTCGCGCAAGGGTTCGGCACGGGGCGGCACGTGTTCGCGCGCAACGGGTTCCTGATCGTGGGCCCCTCGGGGGACGGGGTGCGCGTGGCGGGCCTCGACGCTCCGGCCGCCATGGCTGCGTTGGCGCAAGCGGGTGCTCCGTTCGTGTCGCGCGGGGACGGGTCGGGCACGCACGCGCGCGAGCGCGAGCTTTGGGCGCTTTCGGGCCTCGACTACGATCGTGAGGTCGTCCCGGCGCCGTGGTACCGTCTGGTCGGGCAGGGCATGGGCGCCACGCTGCGCATCGCAAGCGAGCTTTCGGCGTACACGCTTGTCGACGAGGCCACGTACCATTCGTATCGCAGCGCGCTCGCGCTGGTCGTCCACGTGCAGGGCGGAGAAGCGCTCACGAACGTGTACAGCGCGCTTCCGGTGGACGCCTCGCGCGTGCCGGGCGTCAACTCCGAGGCGGCGGGGGCCTTCGTCGAGTGGCTGCTCTCGGCCGAAGGGCGGTCCGCCGTCGAGACGTTTGCGGTGGACGGGCGACCGTTGTTCCGCGCGGGCGCTTCGGGCGGAGGCGCATGAGCGCCGACGTCGGGGCGATCACGCTTCTCACCGTCCAGGTGGCGCTTGCCAGCACGGCGCTCGCCGGCGTCCTCGGCGTGCCGGCGGGGTTGTGGCTGGGCGAGCGGCGGACGCGTTTTCGCCGCACGTTCCTCGTCCTCACTCGCACGCTCTACGGCCTTCCTCCGGTGCTCGCCGGGCTCTTCGTGTTCCTGCTCCTCTCGCGCGCGGGGCCGCTTGGGTCGTTGGGGCTTCTCTTCACGCCGGAGGCGATGGTGGTGGCGCAGGTGCTTCTCCTGGCGCCGCTTCTGGCCGGCATGGTCGCCTCGGCCGTCGCGTCGGTCGATCCGCTGCTTGGTGAGACCGCGCGCGCCGTGGGCGCAAGCGAGTCGCAGGTGCGCGGGATGCTGCTGCGCGAGATCCGCCGGAGCCTCGTGGGCGCGCTCATGCTGGCCTTCGGGCGCGCGATCGGCGAGGTGGGCGCCGTCATCATCGTGGGCGGCAACATCCAGTCGCACACGCGCGTGCTCACGACCGCGATCGTGCTTGAGACCGGAAGGGGCGACCTCCAGTACGCGGTCCTGCTGGGCGTGATCCTGCTTGCGCTCTCGGCGGCGACCGTGCTTGCCCTCACGCTGTGGGAGGACCGCCCGTGAGGCTCACGCTTTCGCGCGTGGCGGCAAGTCACGGCGGCCGGCTTGCGCTTCGCGGCGTGGACCTTGCCGTGCCCGAGGGCGGAGTGCTTGCGGTCATGGGCCCTTCCGGCGCCGGCAAGACGACGCTCCTTCGCGTCGCCGCCCTCTTGCATCCGGTCGAAAGCGGCGAGGTGCTCGTGGACGGCGCGCTCCCGCGGGACGCGCTCGCCGCGCGCCGCCGCATGGGCGTCGTCCTCCAGCGTCCGGTGGCCCTTGCGGGGACCGTGCTCGACAACGCGGCCGTGGGTCTTCGCGTCCGCGGCGTGCCGCGCGAGGAGGCGCACGCGCGGGCGCTTCCGGCGCTTCTCCGCATGGATCTTGCGCACGTCGCCGGCCGCCCTGCGCGGCACCTCTCGGGCGGGGAGCTCCAGCGCCTGGCCTTCGTGCGGGCGACGCTCGTCGAGCCCGAGATCCTCCTCCTCGACGAGTTCACGGCCAATCTCGATCCCGCCAACGTGCTCGCGCTCGAGGCGGCCACGGGCGCCTTTGCCCGTCAGCCCGGCCGCTCGGTTCTTCTGTGCACGCACGACGTCTTCCAGGCCAGGCGGCTTGCCACCGAGGTGGCCTTCCTGCGCGACGGTTCGGTGGTCGAGCGGGGAGGCCGCGAGGCGCTTCACGCACCCGCGAATGCGTGGACACGCGGGTTCCTGGCCGGCGAGGTCGTCCCCTAGCCCGGCAACCTTTTTAAGCGGAGGGAGGCTTGCCGCCCGATTCGCATGGCCTTTGCGGTCTTCGAGATCAAGAAGTCGGACAAGCCCAAGTGGGAGCAGGCGTTGGAAATCAACGTGAAGGACCCTGCGACCGGCAAGCTCGTCTACGACAAGGTCGCCGACCTCCTCCGAAAGCAGACCATCGTGGTCAAGGAGGGTCAATCCCTGGGCCTCGAAGAGGGCTACCTCTACGTTCTCGTGGAGGGCAGCGACGAGGCCTTGAAACATGCACGCGACCGCGTGAAGGCGTTCGGGGGACAGGAGGCCAAGGACGCCGAGGCCATCCGCCAGAAGATCAAGGACGAGGAGGAAGCCGCCGCCGGCGGCGTCGGCTTCATCTTCGGCTGAACGCGCGGAGTCGGGATGGGTCTGCCCTCCCGCCGGGCTAGGCCTCCGCCTTCAGGGGAACGTACTCGAAATCGAACCCGTAGCCTTCGCCCCAGATGTGGAACCCGAGGCCCGGCTGGGCAAAGGGAACGGGAATCGGCAGGAAAGCCTGCCGCAGGACGGCGGTGCCCTCGAGACCCATGGCGCCGGCGCGATCCCGCGAGTCGACGTACCCTAGAAGCGTTGCGTCTTCGACGATGTACAGCCGCGCCGCCGAGGGTTCGCCCTTGGTGGGGCTGCCGGTCACCACGGTGTCGATGGAGATCCAGAAATCCTCGTCCTCCCCGTGCGAGCTTCCGGTCTGGCCAAGCGGCGTTTGCGCGACGTCGAGGCGAACCTTTCCGAGGCCCACGTTGGGCAGCTTCCAGGAGGCAAGGACGTCCGCCACGCCCGGCGTGTCGGCCCAACCGCCCACGACGATCCCGTAATGGTCGAAGCCCTCGCCGGCGTGCTCCGCCGGCGGGTCGACGGCCAGGAGGCCCAGCATGACAGTCGAGGTCGCCTGCGCGTCGCCGACTTGGGTCTGCTCGCAGCGGTACGCGATCGTGACGATCAGCGAAGTGGCGCCGGCGGGATCGAGGCTCGACGCCTTGAACCCCGGCGGAAGGGGACCCAAGACGGAGGACGGAATCGTGAAGACGGCGATTTGCTCGACGCAACCGCCAAAGCCCAGCGTCGCGAGCAGCGGAACCTCGACGGAAAGCTCCGCGGGGCCCTCGACGGACGCGGTCGAGACCGGCTCGGGCGAGCCGATGCAGCCGGCCAGGAGGACGAAGGCCGCAAGAAAAGCGCCGAACCGGACGTACGTGGGTACCATGCAAGCCCCCGCCAGGAGGGCCCCTCCCGTGGCATGAGCCTTGCGCCCTTTGGAGGCCCAAAAGCGAGGATTTGATAGGTTCGCCCGAAACGGAATACTACTTGGGGGACGACAAGGGATGCGTATGCGATCCATGGCGTCCAAGCCCAAGCCGCGCAAACCCCGAGGGACCCGGAAGCTTGCCAAGGAAGGCATGTATTCCCGCATCACGGGAATCCAGGTGCTCGACCACGGGACCCGGCACGACATGCTCTCCATGATCACGGCCAAACCGGGCACCTCGTTCAAGGAGCTGCAGGACGCCGTGCGCCTGGCCGACGGGCCCACCACCTGGCATCTCGAGAAGCTCTCGCGCGAGGGCTTCGTCTCCCTCGTCCGCGACGGCAAGACCCGCCGCTACTTCACCAAAGACTTCCCCCCCACGCTTGCCAAGGCCATCGTCGCGGTCCGGGAACCCTCCCGCCGGGCGCTCCTGCACGGCATCTTCGCCCGTGCGGGCGCAAGCCAAACCGAGCTTGCCGCCGCGGTCGGCCTTTCGCCGCCCACCGCCCTGCACCATCTCGACATCCTCGAGAAGCAAGGCCTCGTCGAGGCCTGGCGCGAGGGACGCGTCAAGCGCTACCGCGCGACCGAAACGGCGCGCGAGGTGCTTGGAAGGGCGGGCGGTTAAGGGCCCCCCGACCACGGAGGCGTTCGACGTCGACTCGTGGGCGGCCTTGCGGCTGCCGCCGGCGCAAGCGATTGGGCCGCGCGGCCCAGCCTTCAAGGTACGGGCGAGCAGGAGGTCCAAGCCGCGTGCGTCTTGCTTCCGGCTTCGCAAGGTTTATGACCTTGGTATTACTATAGTAACATCATGCCCGTAAGCCGCCTGTCCATCTCCGTGACGCCCGAGCTCGCGGCGGCCTTGCGCGCCCTCGCCAAGGAGCGATCCGAGGACGTGAGCCGACTCGTCGAGAATCTGCTTCGGGAGAACCCGCTCGTGCAAGAGGCCGTCCAGTCGCTTCGGGGAGGCCGGCCCGTCCTCAAGAAGGGCAGGGACCTGCGTGAGCTCCTTCTGCTGGGACGAGCCGCCGACCGCCAGTGGCGGGACCGCATCGCTTCCGGGCGGGTGACCGTTGAAGGCGGCTGATCCGGGCGGCTCCCGGTTCGCCGACGAGCTCGTCCGCCTCCTTGCGGAGCGTTCGCCGGCGGATCGGAGGATCCTGTTCGTGGGCCTGCTGAACAAGCACCTGCCTGGCGGGCAGCGCGCGGTGCTCGTCGGCGGGGCCCTCGTCGAGTTCTACACCTCCGGGCTGTACACCACCGGTGACGTCGACCTCATCGGCAATTGGAATGCGATCGAGGACGTCATGCGTCAGGCCGGCTTTGGCAAGGAAGGGCGCCACCTCTACCGCGAGGACTTGGGCCTCGTGGTCGAGATTCCGAAGGACTCGCTGCGACGGACCGAGACGGTCGTCCTCCACGAGGTGGAAGGTTTGCCCGTGTACGCCGTCACCGTCGAGGACGCCATCGTCGATCGCCTCCTGGCCGCCAAGTTCTGGAAGTCCACGACCGACTGGGAACAAGCGATCCTCCTCTACGCCGCGCACCGTGCGCGCGTGGATCCTGCCGTCTTGGAGCAAAAGGCGGCGGCAAACGACGTTCCGGACACGCTCCGAAGGCTCGTGTCGGACGTCGCCGGACAAGGCCGCTAGTCCCGCCCGGTCACGCCCTTGAAGCTCCTTCGGACGACCCTCTGACCCGTGGGCTCCGCGCCGCGGAGCTTTCGGATCTGATCGCGATAGTACGCCGCCGCCTCGAAGTCCAGCCGCTTGGCGGCAAGTTGCATCTTGCCGGAGAGCTCCGTGATCAGGACCTCAAGCTCGGCCTCGGTCGTGGCCTCCCGCTTGACCTCCTCGATGGCTTCCTTCTCCCGCTCGCGCATGCGGCGGATGGCCTTCTCGATCGTGCGCGGGACGATGCCGTGGCGCTCGTTGAAGGCGGCCTGCACGGCGCGGCGGCGCCGCGTCTCCTCGACCGCGCGGCGAAGCGAGTCCGTGAGCTGGTCGGCGTAGAGGAGCACCGTCCCCCCCTTGTTGCGCGCGGCGCGGCCCATCGTCTGCACGAGGCTCGTCTCGCTGCGCAGGTACCCCTCCTTGTCCGCGTCGAGCACGGCCACGAGCGAGACCTCGGGAAGGTCGAGCCCTTCGCGCAGGAGGTTGATGCCGACGAGCACGTCGAAGGCGCCCGCGCGGAGGTCCTCGAGCAGGTCGATGCGGTCGAGCGTGTCCACGTCGCTGTGCAGGTAGCGGACCTTGAGCCCGAGGTCCTCGTAGTACTTCGTGAGGTCCTCGGCCATCTTCTTCGTAAGCGTCGTGACGAGCACGCGTTCCTTGCGCTCGATGCGCGCCCGGATCTCGGAGAGGAGGTCCTCGACCTGGCCTTTGGCGGGGCGGATCTCGACCTCCGGGTCCAGGAGGCCCGTGGGCCGCACGAGCTGCTCGACGATCGCGCGGGAGACCTTGCGCTCGTGCGGGCCGGGCGTGGCGCTCACGTACACGACTTGGCCGACGCGCGCCTCGAACTCCTCGAACCGCAGCGGGCGGTTGTCGAGGGCGCACGGCAGGCGGAAGCCGTACTCCACGAGCACCTCCTTGCGCGATCGGTCGCCCGCGTGCATGCCGCGAAGCTGCGGGAGCGTGACGTGGCTCTCGTCGACCACGGTCAGGAACTCCCCCTTGGGGAAGTAGTCGAGGAGCGTGTACGGAGGCTCGCCTGGCGTGCGTCCGTCGAAGTGGCGGCTGTAGTTCTCGATGCCCGAGCAGTAGCCGACCTCGCGGATCATCTCGAGGTCGAAGTTCGTCCGCTGCTCGAGGCGCTGGCCTTCCACGAGCTTGCCTCCGGCGCGAAGCTCGGACAGGCGCTCGGCGAGCTCCTGCTCGATGGCCTGGCAGACGCGCTCGATCTCGTCCTTGGGGGTCACGAAGTGCTTGGCGGGATACAGCGCGACGGCGGGAAGGTTCGTGAGCGTGCGGCCCGTGACGCGCTCGATGCGCGTCAAGCGCTCGATCGCGTCCCCGAACCACTCGATGCGGAAGACGTCGAGCCCGTCGGGGCTCTCCACGTCGACCGTGTCGCCCCGGACGCGGAAGCAGCCGCGCTGCACCTCGAAGTCGTTGCGCTTGTACTGCATGTCGACCAGGCGCGCGAGCACGACGTCGCGCTCGATCGATTGGCCCTGCTCGAGCACGAGGTGGGCGGCCTTGTACTCGTGGGGGTTGCCAAGGCCGAAGATGCACGAGACGGAGGCGACGACGATGGTGTCGCCCCGCGTGAGGAGGCTCTGCGTGGCCGACAGGCGCAGCCGATCGATCTCCTCGTTGCGGGCCGAGTCCTTGGCGATGTAGGTGTCCGTCGTCGGGAGGTACGCCTCGGGCTGGTAGTAGTCGTAGTAGGAGACGAAGTACTCGACCGCGTTGTCGGGGAAGAACTCCCGGAATTCCGCGTACAGCTGCGCGGCGAGGGTCTTGTTGTGCGAGATGACAAGCGTGGGTCGCTGGAGCTGCTCGATCACCTTGGCGATCGTGAAGGTCTTTCCCGATCCGGTCACGCCAAGGAGCGTGGCGCGCTCGTCGCCGCGCTCGATCGAGCGCACGAGCGAGGCGATCGCCTGCGGCTGGTCGCCGGCGGGCTCGTACTCGGATTGCACGCGCAACGAGGGCAAAGCGCTTGCGAAGAGTCGCGCGGGCGGCTTGAGCTTTTGCCCGCCTGGATCGTTTCGCGGTGCTCATCGTTGGCCGAAACCTTACGTGGGCTGCCGCCGGACGAACGGGCATGGCAAGCCAAGCGCCCGTCTGCTCGGTGTGCCGCCAGCCGCGCTCGCCCCTGCACCGTCTGGATTGCCCCGCCCGGTCGCTCACGCTGTGCGGGGAGTGCACCGTCGGCGCGATCCGGGTGACGCGCCCCACCGCCATCACGCTGCAGGCGCTGGAGCAGCTGGCCAAGCGCCTGGAGGGCGCGCTGTGCCGCGAGCCGCCCGACCACTACTGGGTGCTTCCCGGCACGCTCTTGCGGTCGGCCACGGACTGAAGGCGTCACCACTCCGCGGCGCTTGCCCGGTCGGCCGGGGACGTCGAAAGCCCGCCGTGCAGAAGGAACTCGCGCGCGTCGGCGTTCGCGCGGACCCAGCGGACGCGCGCGTCGGTGCCGGAGGCGCGAAGCCGCAGGTTGCCCACGACGCCGTGCAGCATGCCGGCGCCGGAGAGCGCCACCCGCTCGGCTTCGGACGAGGACGCGCACGACTCGATCTTGCGCCGGTGGTGCCCGTCCATGCGGGCCTCGACGGTGTCCACGAGAAGACGCACGCGGGCGGCCCGGTTGCGACGAAGACGGACGTGGCGGGCGACCTCGTCGAAGGCCCACTCGATCCCGTCGAGCGTCTGTTCGCCGCGAAGCACGATGTGGAGAAGGTCGTCGGTGCCCTCGAAAACCCGGTTCATGCGTCCGCACCTTCGCGCCGAGTTCTTGCGGGCTTCGGTTGCGGCCCTTGCGAAAGTCGCCGTCTGCCGGCCCCGCTCGCTCGTCCCGCGACGGCGCGACTAGATGACCGTCCCGTGCCGCTTGGGCGGAAGCGCGTACGTCTTGTCGCGGGCCGCGTGCAGCCGCCGCACGAGCTCGGACCGAAGCTCGGACGGCGGGACGACGGCGTCCACGACGAGGTCGTCGGCCATGACGTGGACGTCGATGTCGCGACGGTACTCCTCGCGCTTCTGCGCCACGAACCGCTCCCGCTCGGGGCCCTCGGGCACGGCGTCGATGTGGCGGCGGAAGACGGCGTTCACGGCGGCCTCGGCCCCCATCACGGCGATCTCGGCGCCGGGGAGCGCGATCGTGGCTTCCGGCTCGAAGGCCGGCCCGCACATGGCGTAGATGCCCGCGCCGTACGCCTTGCGCACGACGACGCAGAACTTGGGCACCGTCGCCGTGGAGGTCGCGTAGATGAACTTCTTGCCGCGCTTGAGGATGCCCTGCTTCTCCACGTCGAGGCCCACCATGAAGCCGGGCGTGTCGCAGAGGTACACGAGGGGAACGTTGAACGCGTCGCACTTGAGGATGAACTCGGCGGCCTTGTCGGCGGAGGCCGGGAAGATGGCCCCGGCGCGGTGACGGCTGTTGTTGGCGACGATGCCCACCACGCGCCCGGCCAGCCGCGCAAAACCGGTCACAAGCTCGGGCGCATAGTCGGGCGAGAGCTCAAGGAGCGAATCGGCGTCCACGAGGCAGTCGAGGAGCTCGTGCATGTCGAAGGCGGCGTTGGGATCGTTGGGCACGATGCCGGCGATGTCGGCGGGCGGCCGCGCGGGCGCGACGGCCTCGTACTGGGGCGGCTTCTGCGCGTGGTTGTCCGGAAGGTACGAGAGCAGGCGCCAGGTGAGACGCGCCGCGTCCTCCTCGCTCTCCGCGACGAGGTGGCACGACCCGCTCTCGCGCGCGTGGAGGTCGGCGCCGCCGAGCTCCTGCATGCCGATCGTCTCGCCCGTCACCATCTCGACCATGCGCGGCGAGGCGATGCACATCGCGCTCATGCCGCGCACCATGATCGTGAAGTCGCAGAAGACGGGCGTGTAGGCGGCCCCGGCGACGCACGGGCCGTAGAGAACCGCGATCTGCGGGATGGCGCCCGAGAGGAGCGAATGATAGTAGAAGTACTTCCCGATGCCGCGGAGGTTCGCGAAGAAGCCGGACTGGTCCGTGATGCGCGCGCCGCTCGAGTCGACGAGGTAGAGGATGGGCTTCTGCGCGCGCAGGGCCCGCTCCTGCAGGCGCAGGAACTTCTCCACGCCCTTCTCGGCCATGCTGCCGGCCTTCACGGTGTAGTCGTTGGCCATGACGTACACGGTGCGCGAGTCGAGCTCGCCCACGCCCGTCACCATGCCGTCGGCGGGAAGGTCGGGGTTGCGGTTGTTGGCAAACAGGCCGTCCTCGTACGAGAGGCCGCCGGGGAAGAACAGGTGCAGCCGCTCGCGCACGAAGAGCTTGCCCTCCTCCTTGAGGGCGTTCCGGTATTTCGCGGGGCCGCCTTGCTGGAGGCGGCGCGTCTCCTCGGCGAGCTTGGCCGCGAGGTCTTCGAGCCCGCGCGCGGGCCGCGACGCGCCCTGCCGCGTTTCCTGCGTCATGCCTAGCCCTCCAGGTCGACGAGCACCGCGTTGGCCTCCACGACTCCGCCCTCGGACGCGTGGACCTTCGCCACGCGGCCGGTCGTGGGCGCGTGAACCTCGTTCTGCATCTTCATGGCTTCGAGCACGAGCAGCACCTGGCCTTTCTGGACGGCGTCGCCCTCGCGGACCTTCACGGCCACCACGCGTCCGGGCATGGGCGTGCGCACGCGCGCCGGTCCGGCGGCTCCCGCGCGGTGCCGGCCGGGCCCGCCCCCGGGCGAGAAACCGACGACGCGGAACTCCACGAGGTGGCCGTCGATGCGCGCGTGCGTGGGTCCGCGCGTCTCGACGTGGAACGTGCGGCCGTCGAAGGCGACCTCGATCGTCTTGCCGCGCCGGCGCGCCTCGACCGAGAAGGTCTTGTCGCCCGCTTCGATCGCGACGCGCTCGTCCTCGCGCTCGATCCAAAGGTCGTGCGTCTCGCCGTCGATCTCGAGGACGACGTGCATCAGGCGTCCCTCCGCGGGACCCTGGCCGGCGTCGTGTGCCGGTGGTGGAGGGTGCCGATTCCCCCCTCGGGCGCCTGCGCCAGCGCGGCGGCAAGCGCGACGGCGCGGCGGCGCGCCTCCTCCGCGTGGGCCGCGGCACGGGCGCGCAGGTCCGCGAGGACCGGGCGCTCCTCGAGGAAGCGCGTGGAGAGCTCGCCCTTGCGGAAGGCGGGGTCGGAGAGGAGAAGGAGGTGGAGGTCGCGGTTCGTGGGGAAGCCCCGGATCTCCAGATGCGAGAGCGCGCCGCGGGAGCGCGCGAGGGCCTCGCCGCGCGTGGCGCCGTGCACGATCACTTTGGCCACGAGGCTGTCGTAGTGGCTGGGCACGGTCCATCCTTCGCGAAGGCCGTGGTCCACCCGAACGCCCTCGCCGTCGGGCACGCGCAGGCGCCGCACCGGCCCGGGGCTCGGGCGGAAGTCGTGCAGGGGATCCTCGGCGTTGATCCGGAACTCGATCGCATGCCCCCGCAGCCGCACGTCCTCCTGCCGAAGCGAAAGCTCCTCGCCCGCGGCGATGCGAAGCTGCCACCGGACGAGATCCGCGCCCGTCACCATCTCCGTGACGGGGTGCTCGACCTGGAGGCGCGCGTTCACCTCGTTGAAGTGGAAGGCGCCGTCCTGGAGCAGGAACTCCATCGTGCCGGCGTTGCGGTAGCCCCCGGCGCGCGCGAGCTTCACCGCCATCGTTCCGACGCTCTGGCGCATGGCTTCGGAGAGCGCCGGGCTTGGCGCCTCTTCGAGGAGCTTCTGGTGCCGGCGCTGGATGGAGCATTCGCGCTCGCCCAGGTGGATCACGTGGCCGTGCGCGTCCGCGAGGATCTGCACCTCGATGTGGCGCGGTCGTTCGAGGTACTTCTCGACGAACATGGCGCCGTTGCCAAAGGCCGAAAGCGCCTGCGCGGACGCGTCGGCAAAGAGGCGGGGAAGTTCGGCCTCGGAGCGGGCCACGCGAAGGCCCATGCCGCCCCCGCCGCCGGCGGCCTTGAGCATGACGGGAAACCCGACGCGCCGCGCGACCGCGAGCGCCTCGTCGGCGTCCTTCACGGCGCCCTCGCTTCCGGCGGAAACGGGGACGCCTTCGCGAACCGCAAGCTTGCGGGCCGCCACCTTGTCGCCCAGCGCCTCCATCGCCTCGGGCGGGGGACCCACGAAGACGAGTCCCGCCTTGCCGACGGCGCGCGCGAAGCCGGCGTTCTCCGAAAGGAACCCGTAGCCGGGATGGACGGCTTCCGCGCCCGCGCGCTCGGCCGCCTCGAGGATCGCTTCCTGGCGGAGGTAGCTTTGCTGCGAGGGGGCCGGACCGATGGCGACGGCCGCGTCGGCCAGGCGCACGTGGAGCGCGTCCGCGTCCGCGTCGCTGTGGACGGCCACGGTGCGCACGCCAAGTTCCCGGCAGGCGCGGATCACGCGGCAGGCGATCTCGCCGCGGTTGGCCACAAGCAGCGTCCGGAACATGGTCGGCCAAGCCACAACGGACGATGGCTTAAAGGGTTCGCAGCGCGCGCGGCGCGGTGCCACGAAGGTGGAACAAACGGCTTGGCGTCGGCGCCGCGTGGGCGGGCCATGATCGCCCGAATCCTCGCCCTGGCGCTTGCCGTCGTGGTTACCGTTCCTGCAGCGTCGGCGGTTTCTCTCGCCGCAACCACGACCGATCCGTGCGCGGACCCAACGCCCCACCCCCCGATCGCCATCCTGGGCGACGACGACTTTGCGCGGCCCGGAAACGGCGTTGTGGGCGGCGCGGGAACGCCCGCCGACCCGTACGTCATCTGCGGTTGGGACATCGCGCCCCAAGGCGTGGACGGCATCCTCCTCAAGGACACGACCCGGCACGTCGTCATCCGCAACAACGTCGTCCACGACTCGCTCGTCGAAGTCAAGCACTACGACACCTCCGGCGTCGTTCCGCTCGACAAGCGCATCCGCGCGGGCGTGTACCTGTACAACGCGGAAAACGTCGTCGTGGCCGACAACGAGATCGTCCGCATGGAATGGGCGATTTCGGTGACGGTCTGCGCCTGTTTCCTCATTCCCGGCGCCGACGGCATCGCCGTCGAGTTCTCCTCTGGCGTCACGGTCACGGGCAACCGGCTCGAGCGAAACTCGGCCTTCGGCGCCCGCCTGCGCGAATCGACGGACGTCGTCTTCTGCGGCAACGTCGTGCGCGAGAACCGCGGCCATGGCGTGGGCGTGTACAACGTTCCCGGCGTCTTGCTGTGCGGCAACGACGTGCGCGACAACCACGCCCCGACGGAGCTCATCGTCTCGGCTTCGCCGGGCGCGCAGGTCGTGGACAACGTCGTCTGCGGACACCACTTCGCCGGCGTCGCGATCACCTTCGGCTCGCACGGAAGCCTCGTCGCACGAAACGCGCTCGCGGGCGCCCAAAACCCGATCCACGTGCAGGGCTCCGACGGCGTGACCGTCCAGGACAACGTCCTCCTGCCCGCGTGCCCGACGGCGTGAACGATTCCTCCGCCTTGAAGAGGCGTGGCGGGATTCCGCCCGCATGCGCCTGTACCTCGCCTCTCCGATCTTCGCGCCGCGCGACCGCGCCTTCGTCGCCGCGGTGGGCGCTCGGCTGCGCGCGAAGGGGCACGAGGTCTTCCTGCCGGCCGAGACGTTCGCGCCGCCTCCCGCGCGGCCGTCGCTCCGCGAGCGCGAGGCCACGTTCGAGGCGAACGTGCGCGAGCTTCAGGCGGCCGACGCCGTCGTCGCGATCCTCGACGGCGCCGACGCCGACTCGGGCACGGCCTTCGAGGTGGGCGTCGCGTGGTCGCGCTGCGTCCCCGTCGTGGGCGTCCGAACGGACTACCGCACGCTTGGTCCCGAAGGAAGCGTGAACCTCATGCTCGAGCGCGCCTGCTCGGTCCTGCTCGCGCTTCCCGACGCGCCCCCCGCCCGCGTCGCCGACGCCGTCGCCCGAATCCTCGACACGCCGCTTCTTCCGCCCGGCGGGAAGCTCGTGCGCGACCGCCTGCCCTCCGTCGTGCGGGCGCAAGGGCGCCGCGCGACCTCGCGGCGGGTCCGCTCGCCCGCAAAGCGCGAGGCGCTTCTCCTTCGCAAGCTCGCGGAGGAAGTCGGGGAGCTCGGGCGAGCGCGCGGGCCCCGCGAGCGCGCCCGCGAGCTGTGCGACCTGTGGGAGGCGCTTCGCGCCTACGCGGACCTCCACGGTCTTGGCGCCCGCGCCCGGCGCGAGCAGGTCGCCGTGCGCGAGCGGCTGGGCGGCTACGGCGGGGGCGTCGTGCTCACGCGCCTGAGCGGCCGCGAGCCCGCACGCCGCCGTCGTTGACTACGCTTGCGAGACGGCCTGCGCCGCCGCGCCGGCGTCGCACTTGAAGCCCTGCTCGTTGAGCGTGGCCGCGACGGCCGCGAAGGCGGCGGCGATCTCGTTTTTGCCCACCGTGCCCATGTGGCCGATGCGGAAGATCGAGCCCTTGACGGGTCCTTGGCCGCCCGAAACGACGACCCCGCGCTTCTCCTTGAGCGCGCCGCGGAACTTCGCGTCCTCCACGCCCGACGGGTACCGGATGGCGGAGACGGTGTCCGAACGGTGGGCCTCGTGCGCAAAGAGCGAGAGACCCAGCGCCTGCGCGCCCGCGCGGGTCGCCCGCGCCGTCGCGGCCACCTGCGAAAAGCGCGCCTCGCGCCCCTGCTCCTTGAGCAACCGCAGGCCCTCCACGCAAGCAAAGTACAGGTGGGTGGCGGGCGTGAAGGGCGACTGGCCCTCCTTGCGCCACTTCTCGAGGTACCGCGAGAGCGACAGATAGTACGACTTCTTGGGCTTGAGCGCGCGCTCGGCCTCCGGCGAGAGGCTCACGAAGGCAAGGCCCGGCGGAGCGCCGATGCACTTCTGGCTTCCCGTGATCGCCACGTCCACGCCCCACGCGTCCACGGGCACGGGGATGCCGCCGATGCTCGTGATGCAGTCGGCGATCACGAGCGCGCCGTGGTCGTGCGCGAGGCGCGCGATCTCGCGCAGCGGGTTCGTGAAGCCCGTGGACGTCTCGTTGTGCGTGAGCACGACGGCCTTCGCGCCGCCGCGCAGCGCGGATTCGACGGCGGCAAGATCCACCGGCTGGCCCCACGCGGCCTTCACGGTCGTGCACGTTCCGTAGAGGTCGGCCAGGCCGGCCATGCGCTCGCCGAAGTTGCCGTTGGCCACGGCGACGACCTTGTCCTGCTTGTCGACGAGGCTTTGGATCGCCGCCTCCATCCCAAGCGTGCCCGATCCCGTGAGCGCAAGGACGGGGTTTTGCGTGTCGAAGGCGTACTGGAGGAGGTCGTGGAGCTCGCGCGCCACGGCGGCAAACTCGGGCGCGCGGTGGTTGATGGCGGGCCGCTCCATGGCGCGCAGGACCCGCGGGTGCATGCGGATGGGGCCGGCCAGCAGGAACAGGTTGTCCTCGGGGTCAAAGGGCATGGGCCGGACAACAGGCAGCGCCTCTAAAAAGGCTCCAGCGGCTGCGATGAACATTCATCGCAACGCCGGCGGACGTTCCCCGCTCCCGCGCCCACAGGTTCTTTGCCCCGCCGGCGCCACCGACTCACGTATGGGACGGGGGCTTGTCGCGTTCGTAGGCCCGCTGCTGGCGCTTGCCGCCTGCGGGCTGCTCCTTGCCTCGCCGAGCACCACGCGCGTGCCCGGCGCGGCGCTCGAATCCGAGCCCGTGGTGGAGACGGCTCCTGCGCCGTCGTGGCTTCTCGTCGATTGCGTGGGCGTTCGCGTCCGCTCGACGCTCGCGCTCGATTGCGGGGCCACGCACGAGGGCGTCGACGACCTCGGCCGGACGCTCCTTCTGGTTCGCAACGCAAGCGTGGGCGTGCAGGGCGGGCTCGCGGGCCGTCTCGACGTGGAAGCGATCGAGGGCATCGTTCGCGCGCGCAGCGCGCCCATTCCCGGCGAGCCGTTTGCGTTTGCCACCCTCCGCGACGCCAACAAGACGCTTCTCCTGGACGTCGCCGCGACGGCGCCCTTGGGCCAAGCCCGCGTGGAGTCGGCCGGCGCCGACGTGGACGGAGCGAGCCTGCGTTGGCAGTGCGACGTGCAGCCGATGACCGCGCGCGTGGAGGAGGGCGCGGGCGCGGCCGTAGCGCGCGTCGAGCTTTTGCGTTGCGAGGCGCGGCTGTCGCTCACGGAACGGGCCGCGAGCGGGCCCGGTTGAGCGGCGTGCGCTCGACCTCGACCTCCTCGTCGGTGGGGTGGACCTCCGACAGGAAGCACGGGTGCGGAATCCGTTTGGCGATCTTCTCCAGCACCCAGGGGGCGACTTCGAGCCGATCCTTGCGGACGACTGCAAGGTCGGCCGGAACGTCGAAGTCGTCGCGCAGCGACTCCCGCAGCGCGCGGGGGTCGGGGCATTCGACGACGCCGCGGAGGAGCGTCCCCTCCTCGGTCACGATCTCGTGCGGGCGCTTCACGCGCTCGGCGCGGCGGCGGAAGCGCTGGGCGAGCTGGATGCGGTCCTTGAAGGGCGAGGAGCAGTAGTGGACGGGCATGCGAAGCCCGACGGATTCGAGGAGGATCCGCCGCGCGGCCGCCTCGGCGCCGGCGACCTTGTTCGTGTCGTCGGAGGCGTAGTCGAAGCCGCGGGCGAGAAGCTTTCGCGCGTTTGTCTCGCTGAACTCGAGCTCGTTCACGTTCACAAAGCGCACGCCGTTTTCCGCGCACCACCGGAGG
>Ga0247717_1000280_pt1 | contig 16160 bp, 7 predicted proteins | sample 24E_NmetaG_FD_189047 | JGI IMG/M metagenome (GOLD analysis project Ga0247717, IMG submission 189047) | Soil microbial communities from hillslope of Landscape Evolution Observatory, University of Arizona, Oracle, AZ, United States - 2-4-E_N | ecosystem: Engineered > Artificial ecosystem > Mesocosm... | reverse complement strand
GTGCACGTCCGCGGGACTCGCGTACAGGCGCACGCCTCCGGTCTGCCGCACGTATCCCACGTGCGAGATTCCCGCCGGCACGCCCTCGAGGCCGCCTGCGCCCACCGCCTGCGTGTCCGAGTAGACGACGTGCAGGAACCCTTGAGGGTCCACGGCCGTCTCGAAGAAGTCCCCCATGCGCCGGTCGCGCGGGTTGCGAACGCAGTCGAGCGTGAAGTCGCAGGCAAGCCCGAGGGCAAGGCCCGGCTGGATGCGGCCGCGGTGGACGATCTGCGGCGTCGCGACGACGGTGGTCACCGTCGGCGAGTCCGAGGCTGCCTCGGTCACGAAGGAGACGAACACGCGCCACTCGGATTCGAGGGTCATGGGACCCTCGGTGCCGTACCACGTCACGGCCACGCGTCCCTCGCTGCCAGCCGTGACCCAGGGCCACATCTTCTCGCCCGAGGGCACGACCGGCGCGTCGCTTACGGTGTACGGCGGCAGGAAGGCGTCGGCGTCGCGGGGAAGGACGGACAGGTAGACCTTGCGGTCGGCGAATCCCACGGCCGCCACGTACACGTTGCCGGCCGCGTCGATGGCCGGCTCCGGCAGCGCGGCCGCGCCGACAAGCTGCGGACCGCGCGGGGAGATGCGCGTCCACGTGGCGCCGCCGTCGCGTGAGCGCTCGAGCCCGCCGCCCGAGCACCCGACGAACAGAAGGCCGTCGGCGCCGATCGACAGGTCGCCGCCGCAGCGTGCCGTGCCCACGTGGACGAAGGTGGCGCCGCCGTCCACGGAGCGCAGCACCTTGTGGCCGCCGCCGAAGTTCGAAACGAAGAAGACCTCGTCGCCGCGCGCGGCAAGCCACGGCCGATCCTGGTCCTTGCGGGTGGGGCCGTCCTCGAGGTTGCGGCATTCCCACGTCTGCCCGTCGTCGAGGCTGCGAAGGACGCTTGCGCCCGTCTTGTAGAAGTCCGTGAAGTACGCAACGCCCTCGGCCGTGACGGCAAAGTCGGGATCGGAAAGGCCTGGCACGCAGTCGGAAAACGGCACGTTCGCAAGGCCGGGCACGTCGCCCGTCCCGCCGACGCGAGCCACGCGGGCGAAGGTCTCGCCTCCGTCGGCGGATCGCCACACGTACGACTGGCCGTTGGCGCCCGTGACGAGGTTGGGGTCGGCGCGATTGGCGTGCGTCCATCCGGGGTGCGCGGCCACGAGGATCGTGCCGGAGGGAAGGATCGCGATCACGGGCTCTCCGCCCGCGCGCTCGCGGTCCAGGATGCGCTGCGCCGTGAACGTCGGCGTCTCGTCAACGAGGGGCGCGGGCGAGGCGTGCGGGGGCTCCTCCTCCACGACGAAGGGAACGCCAAGGGCAAGCGTGGAGGCGAGCACGACGGCGACGGCGGCAAGCGAATGGATCTTCATGTTCGTCGGCGCGTAAGGCGCCACCGAGGGACTTGAACACCGTCCGAGCGGATTCCAAGCCGGGCCCTCCACGGGGCGGGCAAGCCCGCGCCGACGCGTTAGCAGGGCCGGTCGGAGAATACGTCGCTCACGTCTCGGCCGCCGTCGGAGCGCGGAACGACGAGCGTGAGCGTGACGCGCGCGTACTCGCCCGGCTTGGACGCCCAATCGTCCTGGCGCCACGTGGCCGTCCACGTTCCCTCCGCGGGATCGCCGGCCGTCCTTTCGCGCGCGTATGCGTTCAGGCGCGACCAGGAAGCCTCAAACTCTCGGCTCGAGACGCTGTGGGCGCTTGAGCCCCAGCGGATCGAGGCGCGGGCTTGGATCTGCGTCCCGGTGGGTCCGGCCATGGCGCCTTGCGCTTGGATCTCGACGTCGTAGTACGTTGTCTCGTAGAAGGACTCGTAATGCGAGAAGGATCGGCTGCACGACACCGAAAGGATCTGCGCGTTGGCTTGCGCCGGCGGCGGCGGGGGTGGCGGATCCCGGGCGTCAACCACGAGCGCTTCTGTCCGCTCGTTGTTCGTCTCGTCCGATTCGGCCACCGCGTCCCCCGAGTCGGCCACCGCGCGCAAGGTATGACTGCCCGCGACCGCCCGCCACGTCGCAACGGCAGCGGCGTAGGCTCCGGGAGCCAGAGACTCGACCTCCCGCAGCCGCAGAAAGGTGCCGTCGAGCTCAAGAAGGATCGCGAAGGGGCCCGCCGGCGCCTGGCCCACGTTGTCCACGCGCGCGCCAAAGGCCACCTCGTCGCCTTCGCGCAGCGTTCCGGCCGGGTCCCAGAGGATGCGCGTGACAAGAAGGTCCGGAAGAGGCTCGCAGGGACAGCTTGGCGGCGTGTCGTTTGCCGGCCGGACCGCGAGCGTGACCGGTCCGCAGTCCTGCTTTGCGACCGAATCGACGACGCAAACGGGGAAAACGAAGACGCCGACCTGGCGGGCGATCCCGGTCATGATCCCGTCGACGCCCACGACCACGCCCAACGGCGGCGCGCCCTCGCGGAAGGTGTCGGATTGAAAGTGGTACGGAGGAACGCCGCCTTGCCCCGTCGCCACGCGCGCGTTGCCGTCGCACGGAACGTCCACGACGCAGAAGGCGCCCACGACGGGCAGCAGCCGGGGCGGCGCGGCAACGATGGAAAGGGTGACGGCGAGGGTTTCGCTGCGCGGAGGCGTGGCGTTGTCCGTCACGGTCACGGCAAAGGCGGGAAGCACGGATCGCGTGGAGCCGGCCGCCAGCAACGACGGCGTGCCCGTGAGGTTGCACCCGGAGAGGGCGAAAGGCTCGGGAACGGCGCTGCCCGGAGCAAGCGCGCACGCATACGGCGGCTGCCCGCCTTCGATGGAAAGCGTCCGTGCGCAGGCCTGTCCTTCGAAGCATTCCAGTGCGATCGGCGTGCCGGCGACTTGGCTTGGCAGGGCGCAGCCGGCCAAGAAGAGGTTCACGACGACGGCCGCGCTCACCCACCCGCGCATGGCCCGCCAGAATCCCCTTTTCGCATAAAGGGTTCGTGAGGGTCGGCCGGGCCCTCTGCCTTTACAAGAGTGGCGGCGATTTCCCCTCGTGGACGACACGGGGACCGATCCGGAGCTGGAGGCGATCCGCGAGCGGCTGCGACGAAGCCTCGCCGGCCAGGCCGCGTCTCCCCCGGCCGACGGTGAGATCGTTCATCTCACGGACGCCACCTTCGACGCCACCGTGTCGCGGCCGGGCGTCGTGGTCGTCGACTTTTGGGCCGATTGGTGCATGCCGTGCCGCGCGATGGAGCCCGCCTACAAGGCGGCTGCGAAGGAGTTTGCCGGTCTCGCCACGTTTGCCAAGCTGCACGTGGACCAGAATCCGATCACGGCGTCGGCGTGGGAGATCCGAAGCATTCCCACGGTCCTCGTCTTCAAGGACGGAAAAGCCGTGGACGGGCTGCTTGGCGCCGTTCCCAAGGCGGAGATCGTCGAGCGCGTGCGCCGCTTCGCGCGCTGACGCGATCGATGGAATGGGAGGGGGGACCCGATGTCCCCACCAATTGCGTGGCAATGGTTCGCAATCGGCGACCTTTCTCCCGCGCGGAAGACCATGAATTCTCTGCACACTTCCTTGGAATGAACCATGCTCTCGTCCACACTTTCTTGGAACGCGGTGTCGCCGGCGACACCGGGTCACCGATTCCTCCGGCCTTAACGGGCGACCGGCGCGACCCTCCGCGGCGGGCGCAGCGCGTACGTGCGGCCGCGCCAGGCGATCGCGCGCACGCGCCGCGAGCGGTGCAGCACGTACAGCATGAGGAACGGCTGGAAAAGCGAGGTCGCGGCCGAGTCGCGCTCTGCGTCCAGGAGCGGCCGGTGGCCGGGCAGAAGCTCGCGGAAGAACCGCCAACGCATGCGCGTGCGCAGCGGGTTCGAAAGCACGGGGATCGTCATGGCAGCGCCGGCAAGCGCAAGCGTCGGGTCCGCGCGCGCAAAGCCGGCGGCCGCTGCCGCGACGCCCAAGACGAACAGGGCCACGGAAGCTCCGTAGACGGCGGCGGCAAAGCGCCAAAGGCGCGGCATGCTCTCGCGCGTGAGAGCCGTCTGCCGCACGCACCACTCGAGGCAACCGCCGCGGTCGGTGTCCTCCACGTTCACCGAGCAGGCGCGAGGGGCAAACGCGACCAAGAGGCCCAGCCGCTCGACCGCGCGGGTCAAGGCGACGTCCTCGGCGATCGCCTCGCGCATGGCGTCCTCGACGCGCGCAAGCTCGTACGTCTCTCGCCGCAGCGCCATGCTGCCGCCCCAGCAGAAGCGGTACCGGGAAAGCAGCATGGCGTCGAGGCCCGTGCCGTTCCACTGCGCTCGAAGGCGCGACCAGAAACCGTGCCGCTCGGAGACGTACCACCGGTACGCGGTGACGGCGCCCACCGCCGGGTCGGAAAGCGGCTCGACCATGCGGGAGAGCCAGTCGCGCGCGGGCCGGACGTCGGCGTCGACAAAGACGATCGCCCGCGACGCCGGGCGCGCGCGTCGCACGGCCGTCGCCTGCGCGCGGGCCTTGCCGCTTCGGAACTCCGGCGCGTCGGCGCCGTCGCGGTCCACGACCACAAGCCGCGCGCGGGGAGGCGCGACGCGGCGGAACGCATCGGCGGAAGGATCGTCGGCCGAATCGACCGCGACGAGAAGCTCGAAGTCGGGGTACGCCTGCGCGGCGATGGCGCGAAGGTTCTCTTCGAATCCCTGCTGCTCGCCGCGGCAGGGCAGCACCACCGTGACGGGCGGCTTCCATTCCGCAAACGTTTGCGCGAGGGCTTCGCGCTGGAGCCGGCGCGCGACGAGGACCGAGGCGACCGGGAAGGCCACGCATCCAAGAGCGACGAGGAGCAGCGCCGCAAGCGCGATGGCTTCGAGCGTGGTCACGGGGCAAGCACCTTGGCCACGGCCACCTCGGCCACGCCCGTGCGCGTGTCGCCCCAGCCGGTCCACACGGTCCCGTCGCTTGCCACGCCGATGCCGTTGTAGTCGCCGATGAAGGGCCCAAGCGTCGTCTGGTGCTTGCCGAGGTCGCCGTCGAACGGAGACGCCGTGAGGCGAAGGTTCGTCCACGTCGCGCCGCCGTCCACGCTTGTTGCAAGGCTCGCGTCGAGGAGCTTGTCGGCGGGGTCGAAGGCGCGGTCGTAGTACAGGACGTGCACCGCCCCGTCGCGGGCGACGACGATGCGCGGGAAGAACTGGTCGTTGGCCGTTTCGTCGAGGTTTGCCCGGGCGGGCTCCGACCACGTGCGGCCGCGGTCGTCGCTCCACCGGACGTGGACGTCGCGGTGTCCTTGCGCTTCGTCCGTGTAGGCGGCGTACAGACGCCCGGCCGCAAGGTCCGCCGCAAGCTCGGCGTGGACCGGCGCGCGCCACGCGGCGTTGCGCGCCGGCCCGTCGCCCTGCGTGCCGCGGGCGTACGAGAACACGCGGCCCACCTCCTGGAAGCTGCGGCCGTCGTCCACGCTCTCGTAGAGGAACACGTCCTCGACGGCCGGGCGCTGATCCTCGTTGAGCGGCGACTTCACGACCGTGACGTACACGCGGCCTTCCGCGTCGGCGGCAAGCCCGCCGAAGAACTGCGTCGTGCGCGGCGCGTCGGGCGCAAAGAAGTTCACAGGCCGGTCCACCTCGCGGCCCTCGCTGCGCGCCGTCACGGCCCACACGGACACCGTGTCGTACTGGCCGGGCACGTCCGTGAACGAGCGGGGCGCCCGCGTGGAGTCGCCCCACGTCGTCGTCCACCCGTTCCAGACCGAGTGCACCGAGTTCGTGGCGGGGTTCACGACCATTCGCGGGTAGTCGTGGAAGACGACCTGCGCGTCGCCCACGGCCATGTGCGCAAACGTGCCCCACGTCTCCCCGCCGTCGCGGCTGACCGCGAGCACGAAGGCCGAGCCGAGGTACGGCCAGCCCGTAGGAAGCGAGGGCACGTCGCGGGGCGAGACCGCCCACCGGTACGCCTGCAGGGCGTAGTAGAGGACGCCGTTTGCGTCGAACACGAGGATGGGATCGGTCACGCACGAGTAGGGCACGAGGACCGGCTCGCGGTTGGCGCGGTCGCCGCCTACGTACACGGTCTTCCACGTCCTCCCGCCGTCCTTTGTGACCTGCGCCACGGACCAGACGCAGTTGCTCGCGCGCGGGTCGAGGTCCTTCGAGGCGACCACGACGTTGTTCGGGTCGAGCGGATTCACGGCAAGGTCGATCTCGGTCTTGGCGGGCGCCTCGTTCCAGGAGACGCGCGCCGTGCAGGGGTCGGGCCACCGGTCAAGGCCCGAAGCGATCGAGCAGTCGGGGCGAAAACCGAGGGCGGGCGGGACGGCGTCGTCGGGCGCGCTTGGGGTGGGACCCAGGCATCCGGCGACAAGGGCGGCGGCAAGCAGCACGGGAACGGGCCGTCGCATGCGCGCAAGGAGCGGCGCGCACGGGAAAAAGCCATCGGCGGGTTCGCCCCGGCGGCTGCGATGATCATTCATCGCAGGTGCGCACGCTTAAAAGCGGGACGGCGCATTGCGCCCCGGCGATCCCGTTGGCCGCCGACATCCCGCCGCAGATCCGGAACCAGATCGCGCAGCTGCAGCAGATCCAGCAGCAGGCGCAGACGATCGTCTCGCAGCGCGTCCAGCTCGAGATGCAGGTGAAGGAGATGGAGCGGACGCTCGAGGAGCTTGCCAAGACGCCCGAGGACGCGCCCGTCTACCGGAGCGTTGGCACGCTTCTCATCCGCGTGAAGGACCGGCAGACCGTCGCCAAGGACCTCGAGGACTCGAAGGAGACCACCGAGGTGCGCCTGAACTCGCTCAAGCGGCAGGAGGAGCGGCTCAAGGAGAAGCTCTCGGCCCTGCAGCGCGAGGTCTCCGCGGCGCTTTCCGCCGGGCAGCGATAGTTCGATGAACCTGGGGATTCGCACGGGGCGTGGCGCGCGGGTTTTCCTTCGGAGACCCATCCAAAAAAACCAAGTATATATAGGCTGAGCCTGATGGTCGCCCGGATACCGGTGAGCCCGTTGGGAGTCCGTTTCGCCGTACCATTCAGCCTTCTTGCTCTTGCGGCGCTTGCGCCCCTCGCGTTTGCCGGGGAGCCGACGCCGATGACCTTCAACGGGTACGAGGTCGACGGCCGCGTCAACGGCGTCTCCATGGACTGGGGCCGCACGGTCGCCGTCGTCGCCAAGGACGGCTCGGCGCAGGACCTGCAGGACCGCGAGCTCTTCGCGTTCCGGCTGGAGCCGCCGCAGCAGGCCGGGCTCCTGTGGTCCGAGGAGGACACCTGCCCCACCTGCCTTCTCGTGGAGGGCAAGCGCCTCGTGCGCTTTGCGCGCGGCAGCGCGCAGAGCGGTCCCGGCGCGCTCCTTGTCGCCGTCGACGAGGAGAACGCCGCGCAGCGCAACTGGTACGTCTATGGATGGCAGGGGACACAGCCCCTCGCCTCGCGCGCGTCGGCGAGCCCCATCAATGGCATCGCCATCTCGGACGGAACCTCGGTCGGCCACACGGTCGCCGTCGTGAGCGACGGCACGGGCACCGCGCCGCCGGGCCGCAACCAGACCTCGATCTACACGTACTCGGGCGGCGCGATCCAGCACGTCACGAACTTCACCGTCTTCAGCCAGGTCGGCACCGTGGCCGCCGCCCACGCGGTCGACATCTCCTCGAGCGGCCGCTTCGTGGTGGTGGGCGCCACGCGCCACGTGGCCGCTCCCGCGCCCGCCGGCGCCGTGTACCTCTTCGACGCCAACGCGGCCGGCGTGGGGCCCAACAACCCGGCGCCGGCGCTTCTGTCGCGCGAGACGCACAACCAGTGGGGTAACATGACAAGCCCCATCCGTCACGTCGCGATCGCAGGCGACGGGCGGTACTTCGTGGCGGCCGACGAGGCAAGCCCCGGCCGCGTGTATCTCTGCACGAACCGCCACGCCATCAACGAGCCGTGGGTGCGGTGCGACGCGCAGTTCTCGGTCGAAGGCCGCATCACGGCGCTTGCCATCTCGTTCCACGGCAACAACTTCGCCGTCGGCACGGACGCCGGCGACGTGTACACGTGGCGCATCAACCGCGACGACCGCAGCAACGCGCAGAACGCCAACGCCGGCGACGTGGGCTCGAGCGCCACGCCGCTTGGCCCCTGGCGCGGCGCGCAGGCCGGCTCGCGCGCGGCCATCTCCTCGCTTGCGTACTCGTTCAACGGCCAGTGGCTCGTCGCCGGCGGAACGCACCTCTACGGCTTCGTGAACTCGACGATCGATCCCGTCTGGCAGCTGCCGCTTGTGGTTCCGGGAACCGGCGGCGCGGTCGTGGCCTCGCCGGTCCTTGGCGTGGCCATCTCGCACGACGGGCAGCGGATCGTGGCCGTGGCCGACCAGCCCGCCTCCGGCGGCACGCCTGCCAAGGGCCGGGTCTTCGCCTTCCAGCAATCCTTCGGCGTCGATCTCTCGGCCGACCCCGCCTCGCGCACGACGCAGCCGGGCTCGGTGGCGCGGTACCTCGTCACGGTCCGCAACACGGGCTCCAACGCGGACAACTTCCGCCTGGAGGTGATCCCGCCCACGCAGCCGCGCGCCTGGTCGGCCACGCTCAACGCAACGACCGTGGCCCTCCCGCCGGGCCGCGACGTGCGCTTGTTCCTGAACGTGACGGTCCCCGACGACGTGCTGCCGGAGACGTACATCACGACGGTGCGCGCCGAGAGCCTCGGCTCCGTCGCCGCCGGCGGAAGCTCGGTCGCCTCGAGCTCGGTCGCCGTGCCGACCGTCGTCGGCCGCGTGTACGGGGTCGAGGTGACGCCGCGCACGCAGGAGACGGTCGTGAACCCCGGCGAGCGGCGCGACGTCCGACTCACGCTCCGCAACACGGGCAACGGCGAGGACACCATCCGGTTCGCGGTGACCGCGGTGGGCCGGTCGCCCGGCACGGAATGGGCCACGCGCCTTGAGCCCGACGGGCTCGTCACGATCCCCGCCTTTGGCACGCGCGAGGTCCTGCTCGAGGTGCGCTCGATCCGGGCCGCCGACGGCGACTTCGTCGACCTCTCGTTTGTCGCCGAAGCCAGCCGGGGCGAGGTGGGCATCCGCGACACGGCGAAGGTTCTCGTGCGCGTGAACCCGCGCTTTGGCGGCTCGGTCGAGATCGAGCGAACGGATCTTCTGCTGGCGCCCGGCGAGGCGGCCGTCGTGAACCTCACGGTCGAGAACCACGGCAACACGCGGGACGTTTTCCGGATCGAGAACCGCACCGAGCCGCGCAATCCGGTCGGCTGGCGCCTGTCGCTCTCGTCGCAGACGGTCGTCCTCGATCGTCTGGGCGACAAGGGCGTCGTGCGCCTGCGCGTGACGGCGCCCTCGGCCGCGCAGGCAGGCGACGAGATCACGATCTTCGTCGACGTGTTCTCGCAGGGCGAGGAGGGCCGCCGCGTGGACCAGAAGAGCCTCGTGGCCCGCGTGGGCGAGCGCGGCGGCGGGTTCCTTGGCCTGCCCGGTTTCGAGCCGCTGCTGCTTGTCGTGGGCGCCTTGGGCGCCGTCGTCGTCCTCCGTCGCGGGGGGAGAGGCTAGCGTGCGTGCCGCACGCCTGGGCCTGTTGATCGCCCTCGCGATCCTGCTCACGGCGCCCGCCGCCGTAGGCTCCCCTCCGCCGGCGCAGCCGTGGAGCCCCGCGCCCGTCGAGCATCCCGGCGGGCCCCAGGGCGTTCCGCCGCCGCTGCGAGGCGGTCCGCCGCTTGCGCTTGCGTTTGCCTCCGCCGGCAGCGTGCTTGCGCTTGGAACCGCCGACGCGCGGCCGGGCGGGCCCGTTCCGCAGCCGGACCCTTCCGACCGCGACCTTTTCCTCTTCGACTTTGTCTCGGGGTACCTTCGCAGCCGCGCAGACCACGAGGACCCCGTGCGCGAGGGGACGAGCGCCGTGGCGCTTGCGGCCGACGGATCGCGTCTTCTGGCAGGGTCCCCGTTCGTGGACGCGCCAAACGTAGCCTACTTTGCGACCTCGAGCCTGGAGAGCCCGCTGTGGACCGAGACCCTCTCGCAGCCCGTTCGCGCCGTGGCCCTTTCGGCCGACGGCCGTCGCGCCGCCGTCGCGGCCGCCGGAGACACGGGCAACAGCGCCTTGCGCTTCTACGGCGGCGGAGACGCTAGGACCCTCGCCTGGTCGGCCACGTTTGCCGGACGCGTGAACGACATCGACCTTTCCACCGCCGGCACGCACCTTGCCGCCGGCGGCCGCGCGCTCTCGGGCGACCTCGTCGTGGGCGAGGTTCACCTGTACGCCACCACGACCGCCACCGCGTCGACGCCCATCGTGCGCCACACGATCCAGGAGGCCGACAGCGCGATCACGGACGTCGACCTTTCCGACGACGGCGCCTGGCTTGCCGCGGGAACGGACGCGGGCAGGCTGCTCGTGATCTCCGAGGCGTCGCGCGCGGTCGCCTTCAACCTCCGCCTCTCCACGCTTGCGCCCGGCGCCGTGCCGCAGCCGGTGGTGCGCGTGGCGATCTCCCACGACGGCGCGCGGCTGGCCGCCATCGATGCCCTGCGCCTCTACGTCTTCGAGCGGCAGGCTGGAAGCTACGCCTTCCGCTGGAGCGCCGACCTCGACGGCGGAGCAACCGACCTTGGCGCAACGCCCGACCTCGAGTACCTGGCCGTGGCGGGGAGACCGCTGCGCGTCTTCCACGTGTCCTCCGGCACGCCGTTGTTCGACCTCGACGTCGAGGGCGGCCTCGTGCGGATGGCCCGCGCGGTCGATTCGGGCGAGGTGCGGCTCGCAGCCGCCTCCGACGGGGCGGTGCACGCGCATCGGCTCGTCTTCGACCACCGGATCGCCGCCCCGCCGGCGCCTGCCGCGCCCATCGTGCCGGGCCGTGCCGCGACGCTCACGTTCAACGTCACGAACGAAGGCTCGGCCGCCGGGCGCGTCCTGCTCACGGTCATGGAGGGGCACGAGCTCTCCCCGCGCGTCGAGACGCCCCTCGTGCTCGCGCTTCCGGGCCAGAGCATTCCGGTGAACGTGACGCTCTCCCCAAGCCCAGGCACCGTCGCGCGGACGTACCGGCTGAACGTGACGGCGACCTCGCTGGCCGGGGATGGCACGGTCCGTTCGGCGGAGGTCGAGGTGCGGGTGGCCTCGGCGCCTTCCGTGCGCGTGTCGATCTCGACGAACGAATCGGGCATCCAGCCGGGCACCGAGGCGTACTTCCTCCTCAACGCGACAAACGTGGGCAACGTCCCCGTGGACCTCACGCTTGGACTCTCGCAGCGCCCCACGCAAGGCGGCGCCTGGCCGCTTGACCTCTCCTCGTCCGTCGCCAGCGCCAACCCGGGCGCGACCACCACGGCCGTGCTCACGGTCCGCGCGCCCGGGTCGGCCGCCAACGGCTCGGAGAATCTCGTGACGGTTCGCTTGCAAGGCGACGGCGTGGACGAGTCGGTGTCGCTGCGCGTGGTCGTGAACCCGCACTTTGGCGTGGCGCTCACGGTGCAGCCTCCAAGCCGCACGGCGTCCATCGGCCGGCCGGCCGCCTACACGCTGCTTGTCACGAACAACGGCTCGCTTGCCAACACGTTCTCGCTCCACGCGTGCCCGCTTCCCCCGAACTACGTGGGCGCCCACCCGCCGTGCTTTGGCAACGACACGACGCCGGAGCTCCTTCGCGGCTGGTCGATCGCCTACGACCGCGTGCCCTTCTACCTCGCGCGCGGCCAGACGCGCGAGCTTTCCATCGTCATCCGCCCGCCCGAGACGGCCACGCCAGGCGACCGGCTGAGCCTGCAAGTGGACGCCATGGCCACGAACCTGTCGCACGAGTCCCGGGCGTTTGTCGTCGTGAGCACGAACGTCGTCGAACCGCCGCCCACCGAGGAAGAGGAGCGGCGGCGGCGCGAGACGATTCCTGGGCCGGCCGCGGTCGAGACGCTCGCGCCGCTGGCCGCGGCGGCCGTCGTCCTGTTGGCGCTTCGCGGACGATCCGCGCGACGTCCGTGAGATCGCCGCGACGTGCTTTTGGCGCGTCGCGTTTTCGTGCGCGGCGGCCGGGATTTGCGAGACAATCCAGCATGCTTAAATAGCGTTCCGGGTGTCCGCAGACCGGACAATTCTGCAGGTGGTTGCCGTGGTCTCAGGTTCGCGAAGGCTCGTCGTTGCGCTGGTGCTTGCCGCCTTGGCGATTCCCGGATTCGAGCCCGTGTTGGTGGGTCAGGTCTCGGCGCGGGACACCCCCACGGAGCAGGCCATCGCGTCCAACCTCCTGCCCCCCACGATCGCCTGGCAGAACTGGACGACGAAGACGCCGCTGCATCTCATCCGGGACCCGAACCCCCCGTCGGGCACCTCGCCCGACACTCCCGGCGACCCAGGGTTTCCGCTACTCATGAACTCGAACCCCCTGCCCGGAGGCGACGTCCCCAACGCCGCCCCCCGGCCCATCGTCATGGGCGCGGAGGTGCAGCAGTCCGAGACGGTGTACGCTCTCCTAATGCCGGTCGTCCACCACACGTTCACCATCCAGACCGTATCCTTCACATTCCACCTCACGTCCAGCACGAGCAGCGCCTGCCAGGCCCTCAACGCACCCGATCGCGACGAGCAGTCGCACGACATTGAGCTCTTCGCGGAACTCGTGGGCATCTTCGCGACGGACGCCGACGCCGTTGCGACGCAGCAGGACGTACAGTTGGCCAGCAACTCCATTCGGAAATGCGGCGCCGCGCTCGATCCTACGACCCAGCGGTTTGCGACGGGAACGATTCCCCTGCGAACCCCCACCGGGGGGCCCATCGTGGTTCCCGAGGGCATCCACCTCGTCCTTCGCCTGTGGGTGCGCAGCCTGAGCGGCCTGCAGGGCCAGTGGACCCTCTGGCACGGCACGACGGCGGCCTCCACGCGCTTGGACGTGGATTCCCGCGACGCGGTCCAAGCCGCAAGCTGGGTGACCGGCCGCGACAACGCGCAGAGCACGACCTTTGGGGTTCCGCCGCCGGGCGCCAATACGCAGCGGATCATCGGCTACTTCGCGGTCAAGTCCGCGTGGGGAGGCTACGACAACCCCAGCGCGTCCCCCCGCGACAGTCCCTTCACGGACCGGCGGTCGGTTTGGCAGGCCTCCCTCCGCGCGCCCAACGCGACCGTCGTGCATCTTGGCCAGCTCATGCCGGCCTGTTCGGGCCCCGCCACGCCCTTCCAGCCGTGCCTCGCCGGGTACCAGTCGTCGGGCCGCGAATCCATTCGCGTGTTCACGTGGCCCGACGACCGCGTGTGGGAATTTGGCCCCAACGTCGCCGTGGGCGAGTATCGCCTCGAGGTCGCCGGCTCCATGGGCGGCGCCAGCAACCAGGGAGACCGGCCTCTGGGCGACGCTGCCGGCGGCGTCGCCGTATTCCGCATTGGCGGCTTTGGAGTGCAGCTTGCGCCCTTCCGGCAGGAAGGCAAGGGCGAGTCGGACGTGGGCGGGCGCATCGCCAACATCATGCGGCCGGGCCTCACGCGCACCTACCTTTTGGAGCTTCGCAACACGGGAAGCGTGCCAGACCAGATTCGTCTGCAGTCGGAGGTTCTTACCCCCAGCGGCGCCAACTGGCAGGTCCGGTTCACGGGCGCCAACGTCACGGGCGACGCGCGCGCCATCCTCGCGCCTGGCACCTCGACGCTCGTGCAGGCCACCGTCCTTCCGCCGCCCGGGGCCTCGGCGGGAAGCTCGAGCCTCATCCGCGTGACGGCCACGAGCGAGGGCGACGCCGCCGCGCGGGCCCAGATCGAGCTTCTGACCACGGTCGTCGCCGATGCGCCCATCCGGGGCTTCGAGATCTTCGTCTTGGACCAGAGGCTCAAGAACGTCACCAAGGGCGGGGCCGTCGAGTTCAACGTGAGCGTCTGGAACCACGGCAACGACGTCGACTCGTTCAACCTCACGCGCCGCGACCAGGACACCGCCCACGTCCTTGCCAACTTCTCCACGCTTCGCCTCGAGGACGTGCCGCCTGGCGCGCTTGCGAGCCTGCGCATTCGCGTTTCCGCGCACATCAACGCCACCACGGGCGAGCGCCTGGACGTCGCCTTCCGGGCCGCAAGCCAGGGCGACGCCGCGCAGTTCCGCGACTGCTTTGCGCAGAATTGCGCCTCGGCCGTCGTGCAGGAGCTGCGCGACTTCGAGCTTCGGGTCATGCGCGTGGGAAGCGACCTCGAGGACGCCCTTACCACGATCACCTCGGGCATCCTCACCCGCGTGCTTCGTCAGGGACGAGACGACCCGAACATTTGCCCCAACCAGCTCAACCGCGAGGGCCAACGCACCGATTGCAGCGGTGGGCCCAACCAGGAGAACCTCACCACGGACCCAGTGGACTGGCGCTACTCGACCGTGGCTTTCTACCGCATCGGCGTCGTCAACCGGGGTGACCAGCCCGAGCGGTTCCGCGCCCGTATCGCCTCGGCCTCGTCGGAGATCTTTCCCGAGGAGCGGCAGGCCGAGCGGACGCGCTGCGGTTCCGGCCAGGGAGACCCGTTCCGCGTGAACGGCGACGAGACCTACCGTCTCGTCTGGTTCCCGGTCTACCCGCGCGCCTCCGGCAGCGACGAGGCGCGTACGAACAACATCACGGCCGACGCCAACGGCCTCATCACCGTGCAGCCGGGCAAGGAGACCTTCTTCTACCTGCGCGTCTGGCCGGCGTGGAACGACCATCCGTTGCACCTTCCCAGCGGGTGGCAGGGTCTTTGCAGCGCGGTCGCCAACGTCCGCGTGGACGTAGAGCGCGTGGAGGAAGACACCCGTCAGCCCACCGGCGTCGCCGTCCTGCAGGGTCCCAAGTCCGTGTCCACGCAGACGTTTTCGTACCGGCGCACGTACTCGACCGAAGCGACCGAGCTTGCGGACCGCTCGAACCGGGTGCTCGTCGAGCTTGGCGAGCAGGTGCTCATCGACGGGCATTCGCGCCGCGCCAACTTCACGGCCGACGTTCCGCAGTTCTGCCCGCCCGTATCCGCGACCTCCCGCCTGTTCTGCAAGTACAAGTCGCCCGGACAGTTCTCAGACTGGCAGATCCACGCGACGGGGTTCACCCACGCGGCCGGGCCCTTCGAGCTTCGCGTGATTCCCGAGGGCGAGACGCTCGCGCAGCTTCGCGCCAAGGGCTGGGACTTCACGCTGGCGGACGCCTACCACAATTTCCTCACGAGCCCGCCCACGCTCTTTGAGCACGGCCAGCCCGTCAACAATTCGCGGGCCTTCCGCTGCTCGAACGGAACCGAGCTTCGCTGCGGCACGGGCGATCCGGTGAACACGACGGGCGCCGCGTTCGTCGTGAACCTGCGCGTCCACGTCCCGGCCAACGCCACGATCGACGACTACGCGCGTCTGCGCATCGAGGCGACGATCGCCGGCCGCGGCTCGAGCCAGACGATCCACACCGTCGCGGCGCAGGAGTTCCGCGTGGGCACCTCCGTCATCACGCCGACGATCCAGGGTCCGGCGCACATCCTCGACGTGCATCCGGGCGCGCTCGTCGCCTTCCCGCTCAACGTGAGCAACGAGGGCTCGAGCACGGACACCTACCTTCTCAACGTGTCGCGCGGCCAGCAGCTGCCCGACTGGCTCACCGTGAGCTTTGCGCCGTCCCGCTTCCAGGTTGGCGCGCGCGGCAACGTGACGACCGGCGTCTTCATGCAGGTGGGCGCCAACGCCCCCACGTCGGGCTCGCAGGCCACGCAAGTGGTCGACGTGCAGGTGTCGTCGCAGAACAACGACAGCACGCAGCGCGAGTGCTTCCGCGCGCCGCCCGTCGCGCAGAACTACTTCAACGTGAACTGCGTGAGTCTCACGTTGAACGTCGTCCGTCCTCGGACGACGACCGTGGGCGTGAACACGGGCCTGCGCGTCACGGCCGACGCGTCCACGCGCTCCATCGCGCCGGGCGACGCGACGTTCTTCACGCTCAACGTGACGAACCCGTCGAACGACAACCTCAACTTCCAGCTCGAGACGATGACGGGCGCTCCGGTGGGCTGGCGCGTCCTGTTCGGCGACTGCGCCACGTCGTGCGCCATCGGCCCGCAGGCCACGCGGCAGGTGACCCTCTCGGTCGATGCGCCGCTTGAGGCTCGCGAGCCGAGCCTCGTTCCGTTTGTCATCCGCGCTCGGCAGGTCGGTCCCGTGCCCGACGCCTCGAACTTCGGCCAGGCCGTCGTGAACGTGACCGTCGTCGGGCGCGCCCGACGACGGTCACGTTCACGA
>Ga0247717_1000278_pt1 | contig 16225 bp, 13 predicted proteins | sample 24E_NmetaG_FD_189047 | JGI IMG/M metagenome (GOLD analysis project Ga0247717, IMG submission 189047) | Soil microbial communities from hillslope of Landscape Evolution Observatory, University of Arizona, Oracle, AZ, United States - 2-4-E_N | ecosystem: Engineered > Artificial ecosystem >... | reverse complement strand
ATCCCGAGGGCCGAGGCGAACGGCCGCTGGAGGAGGACGGCGCCGGTCTGGAGCGGGGGGCGGTCGCTGCTCTGCCATTCGGGATAGATGGGCCGGGGGTCCCGGCCCTCGGCCAGGCGGGCGGCGAGGAGCCGGGGCAGGTCGTTGTCGATCGGGAGCCCGTCGTTGCGCATCAGGTGGGTGCGGGCCCGCAGCTCCACCGGGGTCGACGAGGCATGGGCGAAGAGGATGGCGTTGTAGAAGAGCGCCACCACGAAGAGGAGGCCGAGGGGGACGGCGACGGCCGGCGACCGGACCGTGCGCGCCAGCAGGCGGCGGGCGCCGGGGCGGGAGAGCGCGACGGCGGCGGCGGCGGTCCCGGCGAGCGACGCCACCCGCCCGGCGCCGGGGCCGGCGAGGTACGCCCAGAACACGGCGTAGCCGAGGGCCGAGGACAGGGCGACGGCGGTGAGCGCCACCGCGGTCTCCGGCACGACGCCCCGCCGGGACAGCGCGGCGGCGCCGAGGAGGCCGGGCAGGAGGAACCAGGCGAGCGAGGCGCCCAGGACGAGAGGCCAGACGAGCACGGAGGAGCCGTCGACGCTCACGGGTGATCGGTGGTGACCGGGGGGATGGCGGAGTCTCGCACCGCGGCCGGCTCCGCCGACGATGGATAGCTTCGAGGCCATGCGCACCGCCCGCGTCCCAGCCGCCCTCGTCGCTGCCGTCGCGGCGGCCGCCCTGCTGGTGCCGGCGGCGGCGGGCGTGCCGTTCCTCGGGTCGACCGGCGCGCTCCGGCTGGCCTCGCCCGTGGTCGCCATGGCGGCCACCCCGTCGGGCAACGGCTACTGGCTGGTGGCGGCCGACGGCGGGGTGTTCGCCTTCGGCGACGCCGTCTTCCGCGGCTCGACGGGCGGCACCCGCCTGGCCCGCCCGGTGGTGGCGATGGCGCCGACGCCGTCGGGCCAGGGGTACCGCCTGGTGGCGTCGGACGGCGGGGTGTTCGCCTTCGGCGACGCCGTGTTCCGCGGCTCGACGGGCGGGCTCCGGCTGGCCGCCCCGGTCGTCGGCGCGGCGTCGACGCCCAGCGGCAACGGCTACTGGCTGGTGGCGGCCGACGGCGGGGTGTTCGCCTTCGGCGACGCCGTCTTCCGCGGCTCGACGGGCGGCACCCGCCTGGCGGCGCCCATCGTCGGCATGGCCGCCACGCCGTCGGGCGGGGGCTACTGGCTGGTCGCCGCCGACGGCGGGGTGTTCGCCTTCGGCGACGCCGTGTTCCGCGGCTCCACCGGGGCGCTCCGGCTCAACCGGCCGATCGTGGGGACGGCGCCCACGCCCTCGGGCGCCGGCTACTTCCTGGTGGCGTCCGACGGCGGGGTGTTCGCCTTCGGCGACGCCACCTTCGCCGGCTCGACCGGCGCCCTCGCCCTGGCGTCGCCGGTCGTGGGGATGGCGGCCGGGTCACCCGGGGCGGGCGGGGGCTACTGGCTGGTGGCGGCCGACGGCGGGGTGTTCGCGTTCCCGTCGAGCGGCCCGGGCGGCGGAGCCGGGGGCGCCCCGACGATCACCGTGTCGACGGTGGTGGGCGGCCTCGACCTGCCCTGGGACGTCGCCTTCACCCCCGACGGCACGATGCTCCTCACCGAGAAGGCGGGACGGCTGAGCGCCTTCGTGGGCGGCTCGGTGCGCCGGCTGGCCACCGTGGGCGACGTCTTCACCGGCAGCGAGAGCGGGCTCATGGGCCTGGCCGTGGACCCCGACTTCGCCGCCAACCGGCGCATCTACACCTGCCAGGCGTGGACCGACGGGACCAACCGCGACGTGCGGGTGGTGGCGTGGACGGTCGACGGCTCCTACGCCTCGGCCACGCGCGTCGCCGACCCGCTGTTCGCCGGCATCCCCCTCACCTCGGGCCGCCACGCCGGGTGCCGCCCCCGCTTCGGCCCCGACGGCCACCTGTGGGTGGGGACGGGCGACGCCACCGTCGGCACGGCGCCGCAGAACCTGGCCTCCCTCGGCGGCAAGGTGCTGCGGGTGGACAAGCTCACGGGCGGCCCGGCTCCCGGCAACCCGTTCCCGGGCTCGCGCGTCTACACGTACGGCCACCGCAACGTCCAGGGCCTGGCCGTGCGGCCCGGCGGCCAGGTGTTCTCCGTCGAGCACGGGACCAACCGGGACGACGAGGTGAACCTGCTGCGGGCGGGCGGCAACGGCGGGTGGGACCCCGTGCCCGGCTACGCCGAGACGGCGCCCATGACCGACCTCGGGAAGTTCCCCGACGCCCTGCGCCCGGTGTGGACGTCGGGGGCCTCCAGCGTGGCCCCGTCGGGGGCCACCTTCGTCACCGACCCGGCGTGGCGGTCCCTCTCCGGCTCGCTCGTCCTCGCCGCCCTGCGGGGGTCGCAGCTACGGGCGCTCGGCCTCGACCGGGCGGGCGCCCTCGTCGCCGACCGCATCATCCTCACCGGGCAGGGCAGGCTGCGCACCGCCGTGCAGGGCCCCGACGGCAGCCTCTACGTCGCCACGTCCAACGGCGGCGGCGGCGACCGGGTGCTGCGGGTGACGCCGGGCTGACGCAACCCGCTGGTGCGCTCAGCGCCCGGCGGTGATGGCGACGGCCGCCGACCCGAACCGGGAGGCGCCGGTCGAGCCCTGGAAGGGGGCGTCGCCGAAAGCGAAGACGCCGCCGTCGGAGGCGCCCAGCCAGTAGCCGCCGCCCGACGGCGTGCGGCCCATACCGACGACGGGCCGGGCCAGGGGGACGGCCCCCGTGGAGCCGCGGAACAAGGCGTCGCCGAAGGCGAACACCCCGCCGTCGGCGGCGACCAGCCAGTAGCCGCCGCCGCTCGGCGTCGCCGCCATGCCCACCACGGGCCGGTTGAGGCGCAACGCCCCGGTGGAGCCGCGGAAGACGGCGTCGCCGAAGGCGAAGACCCCACCGTCGGCCGCGACCAGCCAGTAGCCGCCGCCGCTGGGCGTGGGCGCCATGCCGACCACGGGCTGGTTGAGGCGCAACGCTCCCGTGGAGCCCCGGAAGGCGGCATCGCCGAAGGCGAAGACCCCGCCGTCGGCGGCGACCAGCCAGTAGCCGTTGCCGCTCGGCGTGGGCGCCATGCCGACCATGGGCCGGTTCAGCCGGATGGCACCCGTCGAGCCCCGGAACACGGCGTCGCCGAAGGCGAAGACCCCGCCGTCGGAGGCCACCAGCCAGTAGCCGTCGGCCGAGGGCGTGGCCGCGTGGCCCACCACCGGGCGGTTGAGGGGGACGCCGCGGAGCGAGCCGCACGCGCCGGCCGAGCCGAAGGCGGAAACGCCGCCGTCGGCCCGGGCGACCCAGTAGCCGGTGCCGGCGGGCCCGCCGCCCCGTACCCGGAGGAGGAGCACGTCGGCCCGGTCCGGCTCGCGGCTGCGGAAGGCGACGCCGGCCAGCACGATGTCCTCGCCGGAGACAGCCACGCCGGTGGCCCGGCCCCCCAGGTCGGTCGGCACCTCGACCACCGTGCGGCCGGCGCAGCCGAAGGACGCGTCGGGTACGCCGTCGGCCGTGAAGCGCTCCACGGTGGCGAAGAAGAAGGCGTCCGGGAAGCCGGTGGTCGAGGCGGCGTCGCCCGACGCCACGATGCGGCCGGCGCCGTCGGCGGCCAGGCCGGTGATGCTGCCGAACACGCCGAGGGACGTCGTGGTGGCGCCGCCGGTGCCGAACGAGGGGTCGACGGTCCCGTCGGCCTGGAACCGGGCGAGCACGTGCGAGCTGCGCTCGCCGGAGCCCGCGGCGCCGCCGACCACCACCTTGTCGCCCCCCTGGACGAGCACGGCGGACACGCTGTCCCCCGGCCCCTGCGACGTGCCGGCGAGCGCCCCGTCGGCCCCGTACCGGGCCACCAGCATCCTCACCGCGCCCTGCGGGGCGGCGTCGCGGCCGCCGACCACCACGCCACCGGTGGACAGCAGCCCCACCGCCGTCGCCTCCGCCTCTCCCCCCGCCGGCGACGGCGTGGTCACCCTTCCGCCCGTCCCGAAGGCCGGGTCCGGCCCGCCGCCCGGCAGGTACCGGGCCAGGGCGAGCCGGGGCCCGCTGCGGCCGGCGGCAACCAGCTTCCCGTCGGGCTGGAGGGCGAGCCCGAACGCCTGGTCGACGTCGCCGAAGTCGGTCCTCACCACCCCGCCGGCGCCGAACGCCGGGTCGAGGCGCCCGTCGGCCAGGTAGCGGACGACCAGGAAGTCGTCGAAGCCGCCGTCGGAGCCGGCCACCACGATCTTCCCGTCGGGCTGGAGCACGCCGGCCGACGGGTGGGACGGCTCGGCCGGCACGCCCCGGACGATGCCGCCGGAGCCGAAGGACGGGTCGAGCGACCCGTCGGGCCGGTAGCGCACGAGCAGGGCCGCCTCCTCGGTGCCGCCCACCGCGACCACCCGGCCGTCGGGCTGGGCCAGTACGTCCGACGCGGCCTCGCGCTCGGCGACGTCGGTGAGCACGAAGCCGGGGCCGCCGAACCCGGGCTCCACCTCCCCGGGGGCGGCGGGGGCGGCCGCCGGTGCCGCCACCAGGGTGGTGCCGGCCAGGAGGGCGGCGATGACCGGTCGGGCGGTGCGGGGCAGGCAGGCGGGCATGGCGCCATCCTTCCCCATCAGCTCCCGGTGGGGACGCCGGACGGCACCGGCCTCGCCCCCGTCGGGCGCCACCGGACGGGCGGCGCCGACCGCAGGCTGCGGGTGGCGCCGGCTGACCTCCCCGAGGGGCGACCGTCAGTTCGCGGCGCGCTCGCCGCCGGGGACGACGACGACCGGGCAGGCGGCGTGCGAGGCGACCTGAGAGCTCACCGACCCGAGCAGGAGGCCCTCGAAGCCGCCGACGCCCCGGGACCCCACCACCACCAGGTCGGCGTCCTTCGCCGAGTCCAGCAGGGCGCGGGCGGCGAGGTCGCACACGACCACGGGCTCGACGTCCAGGCCGGACGCCTCGTCGCCCAGGGCGGCCAGGGCCTCGCCCAGGCTGCGGCGGGCGTCGTCCTCCCCGTACTCCGGGTCGAACCGCTCGAACGGCTGGTCCAGGTACGACCACGCCCACACCGCACGCAGGCGGGCGCCCGTCGACCGGGCATGGCGGGCGGCCCAGCGCAGTGCCCGGAGGGAACCCTCGGAGCCGTCCACGCCGACGACGACGGCGCTCACCCGCCGTCACCCGTCTCGGGACCGGAGGCGACGCCGGCCACCTGGCGGCGGTCGGCCCGCAGCGACAGGGTGATCGAGACGGCCAGGGCGGTGGCGATCACGCCCAGGGAGAGCCACATGGGCGGGTGGTACCACTCGGTGACCAGCATCTTCACGCCGACGAAGCCGAGGATGAACCCCAGTCCGATGTTGAGGTACCGGAACCGCCCGGCCATGCCGGCCAGGAGGAAGTAGAGCGCCCGCAGCCCGAGGATGGCGAAGGCGTTCGACGAGAAGACGATGAACGGCTCGCGGCTCACGGCCAGGATGGCGGGCACGGAGTCCACCGCGAACACCACGTCGGTGGTCTCGACCAGCACGAGGACGATGAACAGCGGCGTGGCCAGGCGGCGGCCGGTCCGCCGGGTGAACATCTTCTGGCCGTCGTACTCGCTGGTCGACGGGATCACCCGGCGCACCAGCTTCAGCACCGGGTTGCGCTCGGGGTGGACCTGGGTCTCCGCGTGGCGGGCGATGCGCACCGCCGTGAAGATCAGGAAGGCGCCGAACAGGTACAGGACCCACTCGAAGCGTTCGATCACCGCCACGCCGGCGAAGATGAACACCGCCCGCATGGCCAGCGCCCCGAAGATGCCCCAGAACAGGACGCGGAACTGGTACTCGCGGGGAACGGCGAAGTAGGAGAACAGGACCGCCCAGACGAACACGTTGTCGACGGACAGGCTCTTCTCGATGAGGTAGCCGGTGATGTACTCGCCGGCCGCCGCCCCGCCGAACGCGATCGCGACCACGGCCGTGAAGGCCACGCCGATGGAGATCCACACCGTGCTCTCGACGGCCGCCTCCCGGAAGCTCACGGCGTGGGGCCGGCGGTGGACGATGAGGAGGTCGGCGATCAGGAGAACGGTGATGGTTCCGACGAGGGCCGCCCACGCCCACGGCGGGACGTCGATCCGGGCGAAGTTGCCCCTCGTCTCCTCGGCGGCGGCCAGCATCGTGACGGCGAGGGTCACCGGGCGGCTCCCGGCGGGTGGCGGCGTGCGGTTCGGGTCTGGACCATGCTCGGTGACCTCCTGGGTTCGGTGTCACCGAAGGTCTCGCCCGCCGGAACTCTGGCTGGTGCGCCGGGCCGTGAGGCCGGGATGACGACGCGGCCACACGGGGCTACTCCCCCTCGGAGTGCCGCCATCGTAGCGCGACGGCCCGGGCCGGCGAACGGCGGGCCGGGCGGCGCAGCGGCGCGGGCGGCGCTCGGGCCCACGGCGCGCCACGCTACCCGTCCCGCGCCGGCTCCCCCGGCCCATGGGGCAGAATGGCCGTCCCAGCGTCGACGACCGGGCATGGAGCGGCGGAGTGCTGATCAACGAACGCAGCAAGCGGTCCATCCCGTTCCGGGAGTCCGACGCCAAGCGGTTGGGTGAGGGGTGCTTCTACCTCGACCACATCGTGTGGCTGAACGGCGACCGCATCGAGATGGGCGACCGGGTGGCGTTCAACTACGGCTGCTACGTGAACGGGTACAGCGGGCTGGTGATCGGCGACGACGTGAGCGTCGGCCCTTACACGATGATCCACACGGCCGACCACGAGACGTCCGACACGGAGCGGCCCATCAACCAGCAGGGGTGGCGGGAGGCGCCGCCGGTGCGGATCGGGCCCGACTGCTGGATCGGGATGGGCGTGTGCATCCTGCCCGGCGTCCAGATAGGCGAGGGTTGCGTGATCGGCGCCGGCAGCGTGGTCGTCAAGGACCTCCAGCCCTACAGCGTGGCCGTCGGGAACCCGGCCAAGGCGGTGAGAAGCCGGCGTTGATGCGGGTCCTGTTCCTCCAGCAGCAACCCTGCATCCGCACCTTGAAGTACGCCGTCGGGCTGCGGGCCGCCTCCGACGGGCTCCAGCTCGGGTTCGCCTACCAGGGGCGGACGCTCGGCGAGTGGTACGGCACGGGTGACGACGCGTTCGACCGGTGGTGGAACCTGGGCACCGGGCCGGACGCCGAGGTCGTCGACCGCCTCGGCGCCGTGGTGGACGAGTTCCGCCCCGACGTCATCCACTCCCACAACCTCCCCGACCGCCTGACGGTCCTGGCCGTCGACCTGGCCGGTGGCACCGTGCCCGTGATCCACGACGTCCACGACTTCCAGAGCCTGCGCAGGACCCCGTACGAGGACGGCCTCCCCGAGCCGGCCGACCCGCTGGCCGCCGAACGGGCCGCCGTCGAGGGCTGCTCGGCGCTGGTCACGGTGTCCCCCGAGCTGCTGGCCGAGGTGGAGGCGCGCTACCAGGTGCCGCCCACCCTGGTCTTCCCGAACTACGCCCTGGCGCGGGACCTGCCGATGACGCTCCCGGCGTGGCGCCCCCGGCCCGGCGAGCCGCCCCGGATCGTCTACCAGGGGACGCTGTCGACCAACGGCGGCCACTACGACCTGCGGGGGGTGTTCCGCCGGGTCGTGGCCGGCGGCGCGCTCCTCGACGTGTACCCGTCGCGGCCGTCACCCGACTACGAGGTGCTGGCCGAGGAGACGCCCGGCCTGCGCCTGATGGACCGGCTCGACCCCCGGGCGCTGATGCAGGCGCTCCCGGCCTACGACTTCGGATGGGCGGGCTTCAACGACTCGCTCAACGCCGCCCACCTCCACACCGCCCTGCCCAACAAGCTGTTCGAGTACCTGGGGTGCGGGCTCCCCGTGCTGACCACCGGCCACCGGGCCATCGCCCGGTTCCTCGGCGAGCACGGCGTGGGCGTGGACCTGGGCGGTCCCGCCGGTGCGGGGGACGTGGCGTCCCGGCTGGCCGCCGTGGACGTGGCGGCGCTGCGCCGGCGGGTGGCGGCCGCCCGCTTCGACTTCACCATCGAGGCCAACCTCCAACCGGTCGTCGACCTGTACAAGACCGTGGTCGGCTGATCTTGCTTCGACCTCGTTCGTTCGCTTCGCTCACTCCATTCGGCCGAGTTGGATCGTGCTCCGGCGGGCGAGCAGAGCTCGCGCCACCTCCGCCCTGTCCGATCCTGGTGCCCGCAGCCGGAGAGGCCGCCTGCGGCGGCGAGCGCCGCCACGGACCTTGCCGCTGCGAGCGGGACAAGCGTTCCTGGGCAGACCATCGGCGGGGGGAGGGCGCATGACCGGCGTCGCCGTGGTGGGGTGCGGGCCGTGGGGCCGGAACCTGGTGCGGACCTTCGCCCGCCTGGGGGCGCTGCGGGCGGTCGTCGACGTCGACCCGACGGCGGCCGCCGCCGCCGCCGAGCTGGGTGGCGTGCCGGCGCGGACGCTGGACGAGGTGCTGGCCGATCCGTCCGTCGACGCGGTGGCGGTCGCCGTCCCCGCCGGGGCCCACGCGGCCGTGGCGGCGCGGGCCATCGCGGCGGGAAGGCACGTCTTCGTGGAGAAGCCGCTGGCGCTGGACGTCGGCGACGCCGAGCGGCTCCGCTCGCAGGCGGCCGCCGCCGGGCGGGTGCTCATGGTGGGCCACCTCATGCGCTACCACCCGGCCTTCGTGGCCCTGCGCCGGCTGGTGGCCGAGGGTCGCCTGGGGCGCATCCGCTACCTCTCGTCGACGCGGCTGAACCTGGGCCGGATGCGGCGGGAGGAGAGCATCCTTTGGAGCTTCGCCCCCCACGACGTGTCGATGATCCTGGCCCTGACCGGCACCGACCCCGTGCGGGTGTGGGCGACGGGGGACTCCTACGTGAACCCCGGCGTGGCCGACGCCACCCTCACCAGGCTCGAGTTCCCGGGCGGTGAGCGGGCCCAGGTGCTGGTGTCCTGGCTGCACCCGTTCAAGGAGCAGCGCCTGGTCGTGGGGGGCGACGACGCCATGGCCGTGCTCGACGACGCCGAGCCGTGGCCGACCAAGCTGCGCCTGCTCCCCTACGGCGTCGTCTGGCGCGACGGCGAGCCCGTGGTCGAGCGGGAGGACACCGTCCCCGTGCCCGTCGAGCCGGCCGAGCCCCTCGAGGTCGAGTGCCGGCACTTCCTGGAGTGCGTGGCGACCGGCGCCCCGCCGGAGACCGACGGGGCCGAGGGCGTCCGGGTGCTGCGCGTGCTGGCCGCCGCGGCGGCGTCGATGTCGGCGGGTGAGCCACCGGCGGCCGGACGTCCGGGACGGGCCGGCGTGCGCGTCCACGAGTCGGCCTACGTCGACGAGCCGTGCGAGATCGGCGACGGCACCGCCATCTGGCACTTCAGCCACGTCCTGGCCGGGAGCCGCATCGGGCGGGACTGCACCATCGGGCAGAACGTGATGATCGGGCCGCGGGCCGTCGTCGGCGACCGGTGCAAGATCCAGAACAACGTGAGCGTGTACGAGGGCGTCACCCTGGAGGACGGCGTGTTCTGCGGACCCAGCTGCGTGTTCACCAACGTGGTGACCCCCCGGGCCGAGGTCGACCGGCGGGCCGAGCTCCTGCCGACCCGGGTGGGCCGCGGCGCCACCATCGGGGCCAACGCCACCGTCGTGTGCGGCACCACCCTCGGGCCGTGGAGCTTCGTGGCCGCCGGTGCCGTGGTCACGCGCGACGTGCCCGCCCACGCCCTGGTCGCCGGCGTGCCGGCGACACGGATCGGCTGGGTGAGCCACGCCGGCGAGCGGCTGGGCGACGACCTGGTGTGCCCCCGGACCGGCCGCCGCTACGCCCTGGCCGGTCCCGACCGGCTGGTGGAGGCGCCGGCGGGCGACGCCCTGGAGGCGCCGGCGGGCGACGCCGTGCCAGCGGCGGGCGACGCCGTGCCAGCGGCGGGAGGCGGCGCCCCGCCGGTCGCCATGGCGGACCTGGGGGCCCAGCGCCGCCGGCTGGGCGAGCGCATCGACCGGGCGTTCGCCGCCGTCCTCGGGCACACCCGGTTCATCCTGGGCCCCGAGGTCGAGCGGCTGGAGGAGGAGCTGGCCGCCTTCTGCGGCGCCCGCCACGCCGTCACGTGCGCCAGCGGGACCGACGCCCTGCTCCTCGGGCTGCTGGCCCGGTCGGTCGGGCCGGGCGACGCCGTCGCCGTGCCCAACTTCACCTTCGCCTCGACGGCCGAGGTGGTCGCCCTGCTGGGCGCCACCCCGCTGCTGGTCGACGTGCGCCCCGACACCTTCACCCTCGACCCCGCCGGGCTGGAGCCGGCGTTGGCCGAGGCGGAGAGGAGGGGCCTGCGCCCGGCCGGCGTCATCCCCGTCGACCTGTTCGGCCATCCCGCCGACTACCCCGGCATCGCCGCCGCGGTGGCCGGCCGCCGGTTGTGGGTGATGGCCGACGCGGCCCAGAGCTTCGGCGCCTCGGTGGGCGGCCGGCGGGTCGGCACCCTCGCCCCCCTGACCACGACCAGCTTCTTCCCGGCCAAGCCCCTCGGGTGCTACGGCGACGGCGGCGCCCTGTTCACCGACGACGACGACCTGGCCGACCGCCTGCGTTCGCTGCGGGCCCACGGCAGGGTGGGCGGCGAGCACCGGGCGGTGGGCGCCAACGGCCGCCTCGACACCCTCCAGGCGGCCGTGCTGCTCGAGAAGCTGGCGATCTTCGAAGACGAGCTGGCCGCCCGCCGGGCCGTCGCCGAGCGCTATTGCGCCGCGCTGGCCGACGCCGTCGCCGTGCCCGCGGTGGCTCCCGGGGTCGACCCGGCGTGGGCGTGCTACACGGTCCGGGCGGTGGAGCGCGACAAGCTGGCCGCCCGTCTGGCCGACGACGGCATCGCCTCGGCCACGTACTACGACCGCCCGGTCGGCGCCCACGAGGCGTACCGCGGCTGCCCGGTCCCGCCGGGCGGGACGCCCGTGGCCCAACGGCTGTGCGGCGAGGTCCTCAGCCTGCCCATCCACCCCTACCTGGACGACGGCGCCGTCGAACGGGTGATCTCGGCCGTGCGGGCGCGATGAGCACGCCCGGCCGGCTGTCCGGTCCCGGTCGGCCCCTCACCTAGTGTCGGGCGGTGCCCGACGTCGACCCCGCCTTCCTCGACCTGCCGTTCCGGCGCCTGGCGGAGGCCGCGCTGGGGAGGGCCGCCGGGCTGGGCGCCACCTACGCCGACTTCCGCTTCGAGCGCATCCGCAGCCAGTCGGTCAAGGTCCACGACCGCAGCCTGGAGCGCCTGGTAGACAGCGACACGGTCGGCTTCGCCGTACGCGTCGTCCACGGCGGGGCCTGGGGGTTCGCCGCCGGCGTGGAGCTGACGCCCGACGCCGCCGCCGCCACGGCGGCCGCCGCCGTGGCCGTGGCGTCCACCCTGGCGCCCCTCAACTCCGAGCCCGTCGAGCTGGCGTCGGAGCCCGCCTACCAGGGGACGTGGGTGTCGTCCTACCAAGTCGACCCGTTCGCCGTCCCCGCCGCCGACAAGGTCGCCTTCCTCACCGCGGTGAACGAGCGGGTGCTGGCGCCCGGATCGGTCGCCCACGTGGACTTCAGCGCCGGGCAGGTGCTCGAGAACAAGTACTTCGCCGACCTGGCCGGCTCCGACCTCCTCCAGCAGCGGGTCCGGGTGGCGGGCGAGTTCACCGCCGTCCGCGTCGACCCGGTGAGCGGCGCCTTCGAGACCATGCGTTCGACGGGCGTGCCGGTCGGCAGGGGCTGGGAGCACTTCACGGCGGGCCACGACTACCTGGGCGAGGCCGACGAGGTGCCCGAGCTGCTGGCCGAGAAGATGGCGGCACCCTCGGTGGAGCCCGGCCGCTACGACCTGGTGATCGAGCCCCGCAACCTGTGGCTGACCATCCACGAGTCGATCGGCCACGCCACCGAGCTCGACCGGGTGCTCGGGTACGAGGCCAACTACGCGGGCACCTCGTTCGCCACCCTCGACCAGCTGGGCACACTCCGCTACGGCTCACCCGTCATGCAGGTGACCGGCGACCGGACGGCCGAGCACGGGCTGTCCACCGTGGCGTGGGACGACGAGGGGGTCGCCGCCCAGCAGTGGGACCTCATCCGGGACGGGGTGCTGGTGGGCTACCAGCTCAACCGGCAGATGGCGCTCAAGCAGGGCTTCGGGCGGTCCAACGGGTGCGCCTTCGCCGACTCGCCGCACACCGTCCCCCTCCAGCGGATGCCGAACGTGTCGCTGCAGCCGGCGGCCGACGACGTGACCCTCGACGACCTGATCGGCGGCGTCGACCGCGGCATCTACGTCGTGGCCGACAAGAGCTGGAGCATCGACATGCAGCGGTACAACTTCCAGTTCACCGCCCAGCGCTTCCACGAGATCCGGGGCGGGCGCCTGGCCGGCCAGCTCAAGGACGTCGCCTACCAGGGCACCACCACGGAGTTCTGGGGCTCGATGGAGGCGGTCGGGGGGCCGTCGACCTACGTGCTCGGCGGGGCGTTCAACTGCGGGAAGGGCCAGCCCGGCCAGATCGCCCCCGTGAGCCACGGGGCGCCCGCCGCCCTGTTCCGGCAGGTGAACGTGCTCAACACCGGCGCCGAGGCGGCCCGGTGACCGCCTCGGTCCCCGAGACCCTGCGCCGCATCCTGCACCTGTCGCGGGCCGACGACTGCATGGCCCTGGGCTGGGAGACGTCGGAGGCCAACGTCCGGTGGGCCAACAACACCGCCACCACCAACGGCGTGAGCGTGCGCCGCCGGCTGTTCGTGATCTCGGTGACCGGCGGGCGCGTCGGCTCCGTGGGCGTGACGTCGGTGGACGAGGACGGCCTGGAGGAGCTCGTCCGCCGGTCCGAGGAGGCCTGCCGCGACCGGCCCCCGGCCGAGGACGCCATGCCCCTGGTGGAGGGCGACGAGCAGCCGGGCTGGGACGAGCCTGCGGTCGCCGGTGGCATCGAGGTGTTCGCCGCCCTGGCCCCCGCCCTGGGCGACGCCTTCGCCCAGGCCGAGGCCGACGGGACCCGCCTGTTCGGGTACGCCGAGCACACCACCTCGACCGTGTGGCTGGCCACGTCGGCCGGCCTGTCCCGCCGCCACACCCAGCACGACGGGCGCTTCGAGCTCAACGCCAAGACGCCCGACTTCTCCACTTCGGCGTGGGTCGGCCGCACCGGCTCGGACTTCTCCGCCGTGGACGTGCCCGCCGCCTACGGGCGGCTGCGCCAGCGGCTGGCGTGGTCGCAGACCACCGTCGACCTGGAGCCGGGCCAGTACACGGCGCTGCTGGAGCCGTCGGCCGTCGCCGACATGGCGTTCTTCGCCTACGCAGCGGGAGCGGCCCGCGACGCCGCCGAGGGGCGTAGCGTCTACAGCCGCCCGGGCGGCGGCACCCGGGTGGGCGAGCGCCTCTATCCCAACGGCGTCGAACTGTGGTCCGACCCGGCCGAGCCGGGCCTGGAGGCGACGCCGTTCGTGGTCGCCACGTCCTCCGGGCCCCACTCCTCGGTGTTCGACAACGGGCTCGCCGTCGGGCGCACGGCGTGGGTGCGCGACGGCGTGCTCGAGGCGCTGGTCGCGCCCCGCCACTGGGCGGCGAAGTCGGGCGGCGAGCCCGCCCCCTGGGTGGACAACCTGCTGGTGGGCGGCGCGGCGGGCAGCGGGGCGGCGAGCGGCGCCACCCTGGACCAGATGATCGCCTCCACGACCGGGCGCGCCCTGCTGGTGACGTGCTTCTGGTACATCCGCGAGGTCGACCCCCAGACCCTGCTCATGACGGGTCTCACCCGCGACGGGGTGTTCCTGGTGGAGGACGGCGAGGTCAAGGGGGCCGTCAACAACTTCCGGTTCAACATGAGCCCGGTGGACACGCTGGCCCAGGCCGTCGAGATCGGCCGGCCCGAGGCGACCCTGCCCCGCGAGGCGGCCGACTGGTTCCCGAGCGTCCAGGCGCCGCCCATGCGGGTGGAGCGGTTCAACATGAGCTCGGTGAGCAGGGCCACCTGAGCCCCTCGCCCCCCGGCCGGGCGGCCGCGCCGTGGCTGGTCCGGTGACCGGAGACGTCGGCCGCGGACCACGAGTTGGATCGAGCGAAGCGAACGAACGAGGCCGAAGACCTACGCGGGGTCGAGCACCGAGTCCAGCAACCCGTCGAGGATGTCGGACTCCGACACCAGGCACTCGTCGAGGTCGAAGTGGCGCATGACGGCGACGAGGATGGCGGCGCCGCCGACGATGACGTCGGCCCGCGCCTCCTCCAGCCCCGGGTTGTGGGCCCGGTCCGCCCTCGATTCGGTGGCGAGGGTGCGGAACACGTCCTCGGCCGCCTCCCGGGTGAGGACGAAGTGGTGGATGCGGTCGCGGTCGTACACCGGGAGACCGATCTCGACGGCCGCCATGGTGGTGACGGTGCCGGCCAGGCCCACCAGCCGCCTCGCCTCCACGACGGCAGGCAGCTCCCGCTTCACGTCGCGCAGGTGGGCGTGCATGACGGTGATGGCCTGGGACAGCTCCAGGGGCGACGGGGGGTCGGAGTGCAGGTACCTCTCGGTGATGCGCACGCAGCCCACGTCCACCGACACGACGCCCACCGGCGCGTCGGTCCCGACGACGAACTCGGTGGACCCGCCGCCGATGTCGACCACCAGGTAGGGGCCGCCGGCGGGGTCGAGCCCGGCCGTGGCGCCCGCGAACGACAGCCGCCCCTCCTCGTCGCCGGCCAGCAGGTCGGGACGGACGCCGACCACCGCCTCCGCGGCGTCGAGGAACTGGTCGCGGTTCTCGGCGTCGCGCACGGCCGACGTGGCGGCCATCCGCACCCGCTCCACGCCGTGGCGGTCCATCACCGCCCGGTAGCCGCGCAGGACGGCGAGGGTGCGCTCGATGGCGTCGGGCGCCAGGCGGCGGGCGGCATCGACGCCCTGCGCCAGGCGGGTGACGGTCATCAGCCGCTCGATGGGGCGGGGACCGCCGTCTCCCACCAGCAGGCGGGTCGAGTTGCTGCCGCAGTCGATGGCGGCCGCCGGCGTCACCGCTCCTCCAGCCGGGCGGCCACCCAGCGGCCGACGGGGTCGTCGCCGCCGGCCAGGTGCCAGGCGTAGTGGGCGTGGAGGCACTTCACGCCCACCCGGGTGCCGCCCACGCCCCCGGCCGGGCGGGGGCCGGTGTGGCCGATGGGCAGGGCGGCGTCGCGCTCGGCGGCGTACCGGCGGTGGGCATCCTCCAGGGCAACCGCGTCGACCGCCGCCTCGGCCGCCCGGACGCCGCCCGCCGCCTCCAGGCGGGAGACGGCCTCCCGCTCGGCCGCGCCCACCAGCCAGAAGCGGGTGGGCATCGGCGTGCCGTCCATCAGGAGGGGGGCGTTGCGGATCACCACGGGCTCGCCGCCGTCGCCCCGGACGACCACCTCGTAGTCGCCCCGGGGCGCCCGGCCCAGGAGGGCCTCGACCCGCTCCTCGTCGTCGACGTGCACGCCTTCCGGTCCCCGTCCGTCCGTTCCCCGGGGGGCGGCCGACCACCCCCAGCGGGAGCGCCACGCTACCGGGAACCGAGCGGGCGGAAAGCCGTCGAGGTGCGCGTTCCCGTTCGGGGCGATGGCGTAAGATCACCCGAGTTCCGCGGGTTGCACCCTTCCTCTTGGACGGTCCACATGCATCAGCAGCCCAAGACCATCGAGGGGCTCGCCGCCCAGATGGGGATCTCGGTCGACGCCGCCATCGACGGCCTCGCCTACGAGCTCCGGACGATCCGGTCCCACCTCCCCTCGCACGGCGCCTCCGGCGAGATCACGCCGGGGCAGCCGGGTGGCTGGAACGCCGCCCTCTACGCCTACGACGAGGCGCTGGTGGTCGCCGCCAACCTCCTCCGCCTTCCCAACGCGCCGCCCCTCGACCTGTTCGTCGGCACCCGCCTCCTCACCCACCTGGAGCGGGCCCGCCTGGAGCGGGGCCTGGCCGACGAGGGCGTCGACCTGCGCCCGCCGCTCGAGCTGGGGCACGGCTGACGGCCCTGCCGCCGCGCCGCGTCGCCGCGGGCGGTGTCCGGTGACGCTCGACGTCCGCGTGGAGCGGGCCCGGTGCATCGGGTCGAAGTGCTGCACGCACGCCGCTCCCGGCGCCTTCCGGCTCGGCAGGGACAACGTCGCCACCGTCGTCGACCCCGACGGCGAGCCGCCCGACGCCGTCCGGCGGGCCGCCGAGGAGTGCCCCACCGGCGCAATCACGGTCACCGAGACCGGCGCCGGCTGAGGGCGGCGACGCCCGTGCCGACCCCCCTGCGCCGGTC
>Ga0247717_1000276_pt1 | contig 16339 bp, 13 predicted proteins | sample 24E_NmetaG_FD_189047 | JGI IMG/M metagenome (GOLD analysis project Ga0247717, IMG submission 189047) | Soil microbial communities from hillslope of Landscape Evolution Observatory, University of Arizona, Oracle, AZ, United States - 2-4-E_N | ecosystem: Engineered > Artificial ecosystem >... | reverse complement strand
GCGCGAACGCCGCGTCGGATGCGTCGTCGTCGCCCAAGCGGGCCTGCCGGGGGGCGTGCTCACCGAGAGCGACATCGTGCGGCTGGTGGCGTCGGGGGCGGACTTGGATCGGATGCGGGTGGCCGAAGCGATGTCGAGCCCCGTCGTGACGGTCGAGCCGGGGGCAAGCCTCGACGCCGCCGCGGAGCTCATGCGCGCGCGCAACCTCAAGCGGCTCGTCGTCGTGCTGGGAAGCGACATCCGCGGCGTCCTCACGGTGCGCGACGTGGCCTACGCGCAGCCGGAGATCGCCAGGGCCTACCTGAACGCGATGACGGCGCGGCCCGAGGATTGATCAGGCCGGCTACTTGCCCTGGAAGCGGGGCGGGCGCTTCTCGACGAAGGCCGCAAGGCCCTCCTTGGCGTCCTCGCTCTGGAAGAGCTGCTGCTGGAGCTCGCGCTCGATCGCAAGCGCGCTCTCGAAGGGGACCTCGGCGCCGCTCTGCACGGACCGCTTGATGAGCCCCACGGCCTTTGCGGCCTTGTTGGGCGGCACAAATTGCATGCACCACTCGAGCACCTGCGCCTTGAACTCCTCGGAGGTCTTCGCGTCGAGGATCTCGTTCAGGACGCCAAGCTCCTGCGCCTCCTCGAAGGTGTACTTCGCGCCGGTGCACATCCATTCGATGGCCTTCGCCTTGCCCAGGATGCGAACGAGGCGCTGCGTGCCGCCGGTGCCGGGAAGGACGCCGAGGTTGACCTCGGGCAGGCCGATCTGCCCGCCGTTGCGGCGGGCGAGGCGAAGGTCGGCCGCCATGGCGATCTCGAGGCCCCCGCCCACGCAGTGGCCGTTGATGGCCGCCACGACGAGCTTTGGCGTGTGCTCCAGGCGATTCAACGTCTCGTTGGCGTGGAGGCAGAAGAAGTACTTCCAGCGCGGGGTCACGCTGTTGAGCATCTGGATGTTGGCGCCGGCGGAGAAGAACTTGTCGCCCGCTCCGGTGAGGAGGATCACGTGCACGGCGTCGTCGAAGCGCGCCTTCACGATGGCTTCGTCGAGCTGGCGCATCATCTCGTGCGTGTAGGTGTTGGCGGGCGGGTCGTTCATCTCGAGGATGGCGACCCCGTTCTTGGTGGAGTAGTTGACGAGCGTCTTGCCGACGGGAGGCGTCCAGCCCTTCTCGGTCATGGGAATCGGGGCGACCAAGGCGCAGAGCCTTCTTGAACCTTGCCCCCGGCGCGTCACCATCGGTACAGCCGGCGTCCCAGCGCCTGGCGCGTGGCGTCCATGCGGACGCGAAGCTCCGCGGCGCGCTTGGCGGCGCCGCCGCGCTCCGCGCGGTGCAGATCGACGGCCATGGCGTCGAGCTCGTCGCGCAAGCGGGCGTCCTCGACGTCCTCGGCCGCCGCGGCCGCAACGGAGGGCCGTCGAAGCCACGACACGGCCAGGAATGCGCCGGTGATCGCAAGGAGCGTCGCCTCGAGGATGGGCGCGCCCGTCGCCGACCCGGAGAACAGGCCGGCGGCGCCCAGAGGGATCCCGACGAGCACGGCGATCGAGAGCGAGCCGACGAGCGCAACGAACCCGTCGTACACCGGTTCGGACCCAAAGCGCCGCTCGGGATGCACGGCGCGATGGAGCGCGAACCCCGGAAGCAGGAAAACGAGGAGGATGGAAAGGAGAAGTCCAAGGGGATCCATGGGTCACCTCAGGCGGGAACGGCGACGGTCTTCGAGAGGTCCTCGCGGCGCACCTCGCGGCTGCGGAGGTAGCCTGCGAACAGGAGCACGGTCCCCGCAAGCGTGCCGAGGTGGAACACGAACGCGCTCTGCTCGACGGAGAGCCCCGTCTGGCCCCCCGACGGGAGGAAGTGCGTGACAATGAAGACGAGGGCGCCGGCCGCGATGAGGAGATTGTAGGTGCCGCCCGTCTTGCGCCAGGACCCGACGGCGCCGCCGAGGAGGAACGCCGCGGCGGGGACGTCGAGCAGCGGGTGCAGCACGCGCGTGAGCGTGGTGGCAAAGACGCCCGTGGGGACCTCCCCGGCGGTCGCGGCGCTTTCGAGCGCCTCCACGCGCACGGCGTCGACGGCGGAGAAGACGAGGAGGAGGACGCCCACGACGGCCACGTACCCGAGCGCGGCAAGCGTGGCCGTGCGGTGGGAGAGAAGAGCGATCGTGCCGGCCCCAAGGAGGCCCACCATGATGGCCGTGACGGGGAAGTACACGCGGTAGAGCCCCTCGCTCCATCCTCCGGTGATCGCAAGCACCTCGATCGCGCTTGCCACGACAAAGAGCGCAAGGCCCGCGGCCCAGAGAGCCTGGTGCAGGCGGCGGCGCTCCACAAAGCGCATCGCCAGCAGGGCGGCGAAGACGGCCGAGAGGGCGGCCGTGATCGCCGGGATCAACCACTCGCTCATTGGGGCGGGCACAGGAGTCCGCCCTATAAACCTATTCCGGAAATCGCCGCGATGCGTTTCCTGCGCATATGCGCAGTAACCTCAGAATCCGCGGCTATTTTCGCTCCATGATCGCAAGCTGCGCCTTGTGCCCGGAGAGGTCGGCGCCGTGCACGCTCTTCCATACGCGCTCGGCGAGGTGCCGGGGCACCTCGATCTCGCTGTGGGTCTCGTAGACGTCCACGTTGCCAAGCTCGCCCTCGTACAGGCGCGCGAGGCGGTTCACGTGCTGGTAGAGGCGCATCATGGACATGCCGTGCGACTTGCCGAGGTTCAGGCGGAAGTGGACCATGCCAAGCTTGTCGGCGTACTCGTGGAAGTCGAATACGTGCCGGATCCCGTCCTTCTCGCCGGCCTGCAGGGACTGGAGCTTGAACTTCGTGCCCGCGCCCTCCTCGAAGGCGGCAACGAGCTTCTCCTCCTCGCGCGTGACGAAGGTGATGGCCTTGCCGATGGCGCCCATGCGGCCCGTGCGGCCGATGCGGTGCACGTACCACTTGGGGTCCTCGGGCATGTCGTAGTTGATGACGTGCGAGCAGTGGCTGATGTCGATGCCGCGCGCCAGCACGTCGGTGGCGATGACCGTGCGGATCTGCCCCGTGCGCACCTCCTCCATGACCTTGTTGCGCACGGCCTGGCTCATGTCGCCGTGGAGCATCTCCGCGCGGTGACCGTGCGCGCGCAGGAGCTTGTGCACGCGCTCGACCTCGCGTTTGGTCGAGCAGAAGACGAAGGCCATCTCGGGCTTCTCGGTCTCGAGGATGCGGTAGAGCGCCCAGATCTTGTTGCGGTAGCCCACGCGCAGGTAGATCTGCTCGGTGTTGTCGAGCGTGAGCTTGTCCTCGGAGACGTTCACGAAGACGGGCTCGGGCATGTACTTCTCGGCAAGCGTGCGGACGACGCCGGGCATGGTGGCCGAGAAGAGGAGCCATTGGGCGCCGCGGGGAACTTGGCGCACGATCCAACGGATGTCGTCGATGAAGCCCATGTCGAGCATGCGGTCGGCCTCGTCGAGGACGAAGTGGCGAAGGCCCGACAGCACGAGCGCGCCGCGCCGCATGTGGTCCATGACGCGCCCGGGCGTTCCCACGATGATGGGGACGCCGTCTTTGAGCGCCTTCACCTGGGGACCAAAGCCCACGCCGCCGTAGATGGGCGCGGCGTGGATGCCCTTTGCCTTGCCGATGCTGTTGATCTCTTCCGTGACCTGCTCGGCAAGCTCGCGCGTGGGTACGAGGACGAGCGCGCGGAGGCCCTGCTCCTCGGGCGAGAGCCTCTCGATGAGCGGGATGCCAAAGGCGGCCGTCTTTCCCGTGCCAGTCTGCGCCTGGCCGAGCACGTGGCGGCCGGCGAGCACCGGCGGGATGGCCTGGCGCTGGATTTCGCTTGGCTCCGAGAATCCCATGGCAGCGAGCGCTTCGAGCACCTCGCGGGAGAGGCCAAGGTCGGAGAACGTTGGCTTGGGCGGCATCGCCGCCGCCGGCTCGGGTTCCGTCATCGGGACGCCGCGCTATTCCGGCTAGGGCATAAGAACGTTTGGGGCGAAAGGTCGGCGAGGAACCCCGCGAGGGCTAACCTTATGTCCCCGTCGCGAATCTTCGGTGGGTACGAAGTTGCCGGTCGGCCGCGTTCTCGTTTCGGTCCACGATAAGTCGGGCGTCGTGGGATTCTGCCGGCGCCTCGCTGCGTTGGGCGCCACGCTCGTGTCGACCGGGGGGACCGCCCGCGCGCTCGCCGAGGCGGGCCTCCGGGTCGTTCCGGTCGAGGAGGTCACCGAATCCCCCGAGATGATGGAGGGCCGCGTGAAGACGCTGCATCCTCGCATCCACGCGGGCATCCTGGCGCGGCGGGATCGGCCCGACGATCTCGACACGCTCTCCAAGCACGGCATCGCGCCCTTCGACCTCGTGGTCGTGAACCTGTATCCCTTCGAGGAGACGGTCGCGCGGCACGCCTCGCTTGGGGAGGTCCTCGAGAACATCGACATCGGGGGCCCGGCCCTGCTGCGCGCGGCGGCCAAGAACTTCCCGCACGTGGCGCCCGTCACGAGCCCTGCGCAGTACGACGACGTGGCCGCGGAGCTTGAGTCCACCGCCGCGCTCTCGAGCGACACGCGCGTGCGGCTGGCGGCGGCGGCGTTTGCCCACGTGGCGCGGTACGACGTCGTGATCGACCAGTACTTCCGCCACCGTCTGCGGCAGGACGACTTCCCCTCGGTCCTCAACCTTTCGTTCGAGAAGCTGCAGGACCTCCGCTACGGCGAGAACATGCACCAGCGGGCGGCCTTCTACCGTAGCAAGCCCACGCGCGAGCCTTCGGTCGTGACCGCGCGCCAGGTCCACGGAAAGGAGCTTTCGTACAACAACATCCTCGACACGGACACGGCGATCGAGGTCGTGAAGGATTTCGCGCGGCCCACGGCGGCGATCATCAAGCACGCGACGCCGTGCGGGATCGCGGCGGCCGACGACGTTCTGTCGGCATGGCGCGGCGCCTACGCTTGCGACACGTATTCGCCCTTCGGGGGCGTGGTGGCGCTCTCGCGCACGGTCGACGAGGCCACGGCCGGCGAGATGGCCAAGCTGTTCCTCGAGGTGGTGGCCGCGCCGGGCTTCGCGGAGGCGGCGCTCTCGATCCTGCGCGAGAAGAAGAACCTGCGCCTGCTGGAGGTCCCGCATCTCGACCAGCACGGGGTCTGGGGCGGCCTCCAGTACCGAAGCGTCAAGGGCGGCCTCCTCGTGCAGGACCTCGACATTCGCGAGCCCGACACGTCGAAGTGGACGGTCGTTACAAAGCGGCACCCCACGCCCGAGCAGACGGCCTCCATGCTCTTTGCCCAGAAGGCCGTGCGTCACGTGCGCTCGAACAGCGTGCTCTTCGTGCAAGGCGAGGCCACCGTGGCCATCGGCGGCGGGCAGACGGCGCGCGTGGACGCCGCCCGCCTTGCGGCCTGGAAGGGCGGCGAGCGGCTGCGCGGATCGGTCATGGCCTCCGACGCCTTCTTTCCGTTCCGCGACGGCATCGACGAGGCGGCGCGCGTGGGCGTGGCCGCGATCGTGCAGCCCGGAGGCTCCGTCCGGGACGCCGAGGTCGTGTCGGCCGCCGACGAGCACGGCATCGCGATGGTGTTCACGGGCCAGCGCGCGTTCCGGCACTGAGGCTTTCTCCGGCCGGCGGCTCGGACGCCGTGGCCGGCGCGCCCCCCTTTGCGGGGCGGGGCCGCGAGAGGCTCGCGGCGGCGCCGGCGGCAAGGAGCACGGCGGCCACGACGAAGACCGCGTGCATGGCCGACACGAACGCGAGGGGCTCGGAGTCGAAGCCGGCCGGCGCAAGCAGGAAGAAGATCTGCGCCGAGACGGCCGTCCCAAGGGCCATGCCCAGGTTGCGCATGGTCGCGATGACGCCCGACAGGGCGCCCAAGGAGTCGCGCGCGACGGCGCCCAGAAGCGCGCTGTTGTTGGGCGCGGAGAAAAGGCCGATGCCCACGCCGACGAGGGCAAGCTCGGCGGCCACCATGAGCAGGCTTGCGCCGGGGCCAAGGTTGGACAAGAGCAGGAACCCGGCCGCCGCCACGGCCAATCCAAGCGGGGCAAGGAAGTTCCATCCTCGCCGATCGTGGAGGCTTCCCGCAAGAGGGCCCACGATCGAGAAGGCGATCGGGTTGGCGACGAGCACGAGGCCGCGCTCGGTGGGGCTTGCGCCAAGGACGTCGGTGAGGTAGAACGGGACGAGGAAGCTTGCCGCCGCGTAGCCGAGGAAAGCGAGGCTCACGCTGGCAAGGCCGGCCGCAAGGAACCGGTCGCGCAGGCCCGCCGGCAGGATGGGGGCCCGAGCGCGTCTCTCGCGGAGAACGAAGGCCGCCAGGAGCACGACCGTGGCGGCGGCCAGCGGAAGCCTCGCGGACGCGATGCTCACGGCGCCCACGAGCAAAAGGACGGTTGCCGCCAGGAGAATGCAGCCCGGCAGGTCCGCGGACCGGCCCGACGCGCCCGGCGCGATGGCGGATCGGGCGAGCAGGATGCCGGCTGCGCCCACCGGGACATTCAGGAGGAAGACCCAGCGCCACCCAACGAACTCGTCGATGACGCCGCCCAGCACGTTGCCCGTCGTAAGCCCCGCGGCGACCACGACGCCGATGATGCCAAGCGCCTTGCCCCGCCCGACGGGGAACGACTCCGTGATGACGGCCGGACCGGCGGCGATGAGCATGGCCGCGCCCACGGCCTGGAAGGCGCGGAAGCCCACGATCTGCCAGATGCTCCCGGCAAGGCCGCAGGCGGCGGCCCCGAGCGCGAAGATCGCAAAACCGAGCAGGTAGTTGCGGCGCCGTCCGTAGACGTCCGAGAGGCGCCCGAGCGGGATGAGGAGCGCCGTGACGACCGCGACGTAGGACACGACGACGAACTGGCTTTCGGGAACTCCGGCCGCAAAGTCGACGCGGATCGTCGGCAGGCTCACGTTCACGATGCTGAGGTTGAGCGTGGCCATGAACGAGCCAGCCGCGACGGTGAGAAGCGCCAGCCTGCGTCGTCGAGCGTCGTCGGCCATGGGGTCACTTCGCGGCCGGCGGGCGGGCCGGTGGCTTTGGCGCCTGGGCGCCGTTGGTCCCCGCCTCGGCCCGCTCGAGGATGCGCTCGAGCGCCTCCTCGCCGGGACCGCGCTTCTCGTCGTCACGCCCGGAGAACCATCTCGTGAGCGTCTCCGATACGATGCGCCAGCCGACGAGGATCGGATCGTAGTACCGGTCGACCACGCGCTCCTTCATGGGGATGATGCCGTTGTCGGTGATCTTGATGTGCTCGGGGCAGACCTCGGTGCAGCACTTCGTGATGTTGCAAAGCTCGACGCCCGCGGCGTGCTTGGTCATGGGCACGCGGTCGAGGTCGTCCTTGGGGTGCATGTCCAGGCCCGCCAGGCGGATGAAGAACCGCGGCCCGAAGAACTCGTGCTTCTTCTGCGCGTCGCGCAGCACGTGGCAGACGTCCTGGCACAGGAAGCATTCGATGCATTTGCGGAACTCCTGCAGGCGGTCCACGTCCTGCTGCGCCATGCGGAACTCGCCGCGGGCGGCCTCCGCTTTCGTCATGGGCGCGGGCGTGAAGGGCGGGATGCGCTTGTTCACCTCGTAGTTCCAGGCGACGTCGGCCACGAGGTCCTTCACGTGCGGGAAGGCCTTGATGGGCGCCACGCTCACGGGGCGCGTGGGGTCCAGCGTGTCGATGCGGGTCATGCACATGAGCTTGGGGACGCCGTTCACCTCGGCGCTGCAGGATCCGCATTTTCCCGCCTTGCAGTTCCACCGCACGGCAAGGTCGGGCTCGCTTCGCGCCTGGATCTGGTGCACGGCGTCGAGGACGACCATGCCCTCCTCGTTCTCCACCTCGTATTCGCTGTAGAGGCCCGCGCCGCGCGAGCCGCGGAAGATCCGGAAGCGGACGGTGCGCGGGATGTCCTTCTCGGGCTTGCGGGGCGCCATGCCGGAGTCTCCCGTCGGGCGAAGCGGGGCTTCGGGGGGGTGCGTCGCGCGCACCTCGGAGACGCGGCCGCTCACGGGGTCGCCTCCAGGCTTGCCACCTTCTCGAGCGGCGCCTCGATGATCTCGCGCGCCTCCGGGGCCCATTCGGGAAGCGGCGCGAGTTCGATCTCCATGCCCTTGGCGCCGCGCCGGCAGACGACGTTCACCGCGGCCCAGCGGCCCTTGTCGGTGTGCGGGAAGTCGTCGCGCGTGTGGGCCCCGCGGCTCTCCTCGCGCGTGAGCGCCGAGCGGGCGATGGCCTCGGCGCAGACGAGAAGGTGCGAAAGGTCGAGGGCGGCGTGCCACCCCCCGTTGTACTGGCGGTTGCCGGGGGCGCGCACGTTGGCCGCCCGCCGTTTGAGCGCCTCGATCCGCGCGATGGCCGTCTCGAGCTCCTCGCGGGTGCGGATCATGCCGACGAGGTCCTGCATGAGGCCCTGGAGCTCCTCCTGGAGCGCAAAGGGGTTCTCGCCGGCGTCGCGCTCCAGCGGCGCGACGGCCGCTCCAAGCGCGGAGGCGACCTCGGCAGGGTCGGGGGCAGCGCCCGCGTTGCGTTTGGCAAACGCCGCCGCGTGCTCGCCCGCACGCTTGCCGAACACGAGAAGGTCGGAGAGCGAATTGCCGCCCAGCCGGTTGGCCCCGTGGAGGCCGGCCGCGCATTCGCCGGCTGCAAAGAGGCCCGGCACACGGGTCATGGCGGTCTCGGCGTCCACGCGGATGCCGCCCATGTGGTAGTGCATGGTGGGGCCGATCTCCATGGGCTCTCCGGTGATGTCCACGCCGGCGAGCTCCTTGAACTGGTGGTACATGGAGGGCAGCTTGCGCTTGACGTAGTCGGGATCGCGCCAGCTGATGTCGAGGTAGACGCCGCCGCGCGGCGAGCCGCGGCCGGCCTTCACCTCGGCGCGGATGGCCCGGGCGACCTCGTCGCGCGTGAGGAGCTCGGGCGGGCGTCGCGCGTCGCGGTCGCCCTCCAGCCATCGTTTGGCCTCCTCCTCGGTATCCGCCGTCTCCTTGCGGAAGAGTTCGGAGATGTAGCGGAACATGAAGCGCTCGCCCGTGGCGTTGCGGAGGATCCCCCCCTCGCCGCGGACGCCCTCCGTCACGAGGATGCCGCGCACCGACTTGGGCCAGATCATGCCGGTCGGGTGGAACTGGACGAACTCCATGTCCTGAAGCTCGGCGCCCGCCTCGTACGCGAGCGCCTGCCCGTCGCCCGTGTACTCCCAGGAGTTCGAGTTGATCGCGTAGCACTTGCCCACGCCGCCGGTGGCAAGCACGACCGCGGGCGCGCAGAAAAGGACGAAGCGCCCGGTCTCGCGCTCGTACGCGAGGCACCCGGCGATGCGGCCGTCGCGGACGAAGAGCTTCACCACGGTGTGCTCCATGAAGACGTCGATCCCGCTGTGCACGCCCTTGTCCTGGAGGGTCCGGATGATCTCGAGGCCGGTGCGGTCGCCCACGTGGGCAAGGCGCGGGTACGCGTGGCCGCCGAAGTTGCGCTGGTTGATCCAGCCGTCCTTCGATCGGTCGAACACGGCGCCCCACCGCTCGAGCTCGCGGATGCGCTCGGGCGCCTCGTGCGCGTGGATCCATGCCATGCGCCAGTGGTTGAGGAACTTGCCCCCGCGCATGGTGTCACGGAAGTGGACCTTCGGGTTGTCGCGCGCGTCGACGTTGCGCAGGGCGGCCGCGGCGCCGCCTTCGGCCATGACCGTGTGGGCCTTGCCCAGAAGCGACTTGCAGACGAGCGCCGTGCGAGCCCCGCGAGCCGAGGATTCGATGGCCGCGCGAAGGCCCGCGCCGCCGGCGCCCACGACGACGACGTCAAAGGCGCGCGTCGCGTACCCCCGCCCGTCGCGTGCCGCCGCGCCGGCCGTCACAGCAACCGACCCTCCCCGAACCATCCCGCCGACACGCCGCGGACGTAGAGGTCCACAAGCCAGATGGAGGCGAGCGAGCACCAGGCCCAGAGCATGTGGCGTCCGTTGAGGACGGTGACCTTCTGCCACAGCCCGTACCGCATCCGCGCGCCGGGGTCGCACGAGAAACAGTCGAGCTTGCCGCCCACGATGTGCCGGAGCGAATGGCAGCCAAGGGTGTAGGCCGAGAGCAGGAGGACGTTCCCGAAGAAGACGAAGGAGCCCATCGACAGGAACGGGGCTCCCTGCGGCACGCCCACGGCAAGGAAGGCGTCGTACCAGAGCCACGCGAGGATGACGATCGCCGTGTACAAGGCGTACCGATGGAGGTTCTGGAGCGTGAAGACGCCCCGCTCGCCGACGTATCCGTACCCGGAGAGGCCCTTGACCGCGCAGCCGGGGGGCGAGGCCATGTAGCTCCGATAGTACGCCTTGCGATAGTAGTAGCACGTCATCCGGAAGAGGATGGGGAACGGCAGGATGAGCATCGAAGGGGAGATCCAAGCCGGGACGTTCTGCAGGTGCAGAAGCTCGCGCAGGTCGGGGGAGCCCAGGGGCGAGTGGTAGGGTCCGACGAAGTAGTGCGCGTTCTCGAAGGCGCGCCACGTGCTGTACACGATGAAGGCGCCAAGGAACAGTCCAAAGACGAGCGGCTCGACCCACCAGGCGTCGGTTCGCATCGTGAACCGTCCCCACGCGCCTGTCCGCTTGACCGCCCGATCCGCGGTGGAGACGGCCATCGTTTCGAGTGCCCCGAGTTCCGGCATGGCCCGCGGGTTCTTAAAGGGCTTGCGTCCGTGGAGTAATTACGCGGTCCGGCCATGCGGGCGCGTGCCGTGGACGATCCGAGAATTCGAGGAGGTCGAATCGACGAACGACGTGGCGCGGCGCCTCGCGGAGCAGGGCGCGGGCGATCGTCTCGTCGTGGCCGCGGAGCGCCAGACGGGGGGTCGCGGCCGTGCCGGGCGCTCCTGGACCTCGGAGCACGGAGGCTTGTACCTCTCCGTCGTCCTCTTGCCTCCACCCCGGCCGGACCGACCCGGGCTTCTGCCGTTGGCGGCGGGATTGGCCGTCTCGCGCGCGGCGGCACGGTTCGACGCACCCGCGCGCGTGAAGTGGCCCAACGACGTGGAGGTCGGGAGGGCGAAGCTGGCGGGGATTCTCGTGGAGGCGAGCTGGAGCGGGCCGCGCCCCTGGGCCGTCGTGGGTGTGGGCCTCAACGTGAAAAACCCGGTGCCGGCGGGAGGCGCGCGACTTGCCGATTTCGCGGCGGGCGCCTCGTTGGCGCATGCGCGGGACGCGGTTCTGGCCGAGCTCGACGCCGCCCTTGCTGAGCTCGAAAAGGACCCCGACGCTCTCTGCCGCAAATGGGAGCGCCAAAGCTCGACGGTCGGAGCCCGCGTGCGCGCGGAGTCGCTCGCCGCCGGCGCGGTCGAAGGCATAGCCGCGGGGCTCGACGGAGACGGCGCGCTGCTCGTGCGGACGGAGGCGGGAACGCGACGGATCGTCGCGGGCGACGTCCTCCATCTTCGGCCCGTCGAGCCGTAGCGCGCGCTCGGGCGCGCAAGGGAAAAGAAAAACAAGAAGTCGAGGGGCCTTGGAGGCCCGGGTTTCGGGAGGCGATCGAGCTTGTGTTGGAGGCTTGTGTCCCCGGGAGGCAGGCCCGGGGATCGGAGGCATGCGTTTACAGCTCGCCGGGCTCGGTCAACCCCTCGACTTCGCTGAGATCGTGAGCGGGAAGGGACAGCGAGGGCGCGCGCATCTGGAGGAAGTACGCGTCCAGCGCTTCGGTCACGGTGTCCGAGATGGCCTTCCCCGTGAGGACCTTCATCGAATGGAGTTTGATATGGTAGTTGATCGGGATTTTGACCTTGACTTCCTTGACGCGTTCGAGGTTCCGTTTCTCTTCGATCATCATTCGCGTGCTCCTCCCCGTAAGGAATTCAACCATTTGGTTGAATTTTACCTCACGACATTGTAGAGCGCACCCGCTACATAAAGATTCAGTTTTCCGACTTTGGGCGGCGGACGGCCGTCCATGAAAGGTGTTCCGCAGGACGTATCTGCCGAAACCATGAACGCTCCTCCGGAGAAAAGCCGAGACTAGAGGCCAGTTCCGACGTAGGCGTAGATGATCTTCTGCTCGGCCGCCGTGAGATTCTTGTGCACGGCGTTCGTGCTGATGCCCAACGTGCCGGCGATGTCCTCAAGAGTGCATCCGCGGGGCGTCCTGTAGTACCCCAGGGCGTGGCCGATCCGCAGGACCTCGTCCTGGCGCGGGGTCACCTTCTCCAGGCGTGGAAGCGACAGCAGGGAGGCCTCCACGGCAAGGTCGCGGATGGCCACGACCTCCTGGTCCTGCCAAGCCGCCTCGAGCGCGACCTCCTCCATGGCCTTCACGACCTCGTCGTCGGGGAGCCGACGCGTAAGCACGATGCGCACGAGCGTTCGCGAACCTTCGACGACGGCGGGCTTGAGGTACGCGTCGCGCCCGAACCGCCGCACGAGGCCGGCGATCGGGTCCGGGCCGGCGCCCCGCCCCGTGACCCGCACCGTGGCGTGACCCTCGTCCCGCGACAAGACCTCAAGCGTCTTGCCTTCGGCTTCGAGCTGCTTGAGAAGCTCGCGGTACAGGGTCGGCGGCGCGATCACGACAAGCAGGAGCGAATCGCCGCGGCCCGTCGCGTCGTGCAGGGGCTGCCACACCGCCCGGGCGCCGCGGTTTCGGGCGCAGAACTCGGTGATGGCTCCCGGAATGGTCGCGTGGACGAGGACCTCGCGGAACGTGCCCCCCTCGCCGCGCCGGGAGAGCGAGACGCCGTGGCGGCGGCGCTTCCGCTCCTTGCGCGTGGACGGGTCGAGGTACCCGTTGATGAGCGTGTGCTCGATGTCCTTGAGCTTCTTGTGCACGGGGCTCACCGAGAGCCCCACGCGCCGCGCGATGTCCTCCAGGTTGCAGCGGCGGGGGCTCTCGTAGTAGCCCATGGAGAGGGCGAGGCGAACGAGCTCCTCCTGGTCGGGATCGAGCATCGGGACCAGCCGGTCGCTCATGGCGACGGGGTCGAAGTCGGCCACGCGCACGACGCGGAATCCCGACCACGGGAGGGCCTTCTGAAGCTCCTGCAGCTTCTCGAGCGCACGGCGCGTGTCGAGGTTGCGGACGGCCATGGCGCGGATGCGCATGCGGCCGCCCTCCACCATGACAGGCTCGAGGAGGGCGTCGCGGCCGAAGGTCTCGAGGAAGGCGTCCAGGGCCTCGGCCCACGCCATGCGGGCGTTGCCGTTCGTGGACGCGCCGATCTTGCAGACGACGCTGTAGGGGGTGATCGTCACGATCTCGAAGGAGGCGGCGCCCGGCTGCGCGCGAAGCTCGCGCAGGAGCGCGCCCGTCTTGTCGGTGTCGCCCACGACCGTAAGCACGGTCGAGAGCGTGGGCGGCGTGGGGTCCGTCACGCGAAGCATGGCGCGCGCGCCGGGGTTCTCCGCCGTGAAGCGGCACAGCGGCTCTTCCGGGCGTTCGAATTCCACCACGACTTCCGGCAGGGCCACCCGTTAGCCTCCCTTGCTCCAGCCGCCCTTGAGGGCTTCGTACACGGTCAACCGGAGCTCGTCGTTGTTCCAGGGCTTCTGCACGTAGTAGTGGATCTTCGCCTTGTCCATGGCCTCCATGGCGATCTCGACGTCGGAGTACCCGGTCACGAGCGCGCGGACGGTCTCGGGCCACCGCTCGCGCACGGTCTTCAGGAGCTCGACGCCGTTCATGTTGGGCATGCGGTAGTCGGCGAGCACGAGGTGGAAGCGCTCCCTCTCCAGGACCTCGAGGGCGCGCAGCGGGTCGTTTGCGGTGGTGAGCTTGGCGCGGAAGTTCTTCGCGCGGCGAAGCGTGAGCGCGAGCGCGTCGAGCACCTCCTGCTCGTCGTCGACGACGAGGATGCGGAACTCCTCGGGCGCGACCTCGCTCATGCGCCCGCCCCCGCTCGTTCGATGGGTAGCCGGATCGCGAACTTCGTGCCCTCGCCTACCTTGCTCGTCACGTTCACCTCTCCTCCATGCGCCTTGATGATGTTGTAGCTGATCGAGAGCCCAAGCCCGGTCGATCCCTTCTCCTTCGTCGTGAAGAAGGGGTCGAAGATCTTCGGAAGCGCCTCGGGCCGGATGCCCGACCCCGTGTCCTCGATCTCGATGACCACGTGCGCGCTCTCGCGACGCGTGCGCAGCCAGATCGTGCCGCGGTCCTCGATGGCCTGCGCGGCGTTCACGAGCATGTTCATAACGACCTGGTTGATCTGGCCGCCGTCGCAGCGCACGGGCGGAAGCTCCGAGAGCTCCTCCACGACCCGGATGCGGTGGCGGAACTGCGGCGCGAAGATCGTCACCGTGTCCCGCATGTTCGCGTTGAGGTCGACAAGCTCGCGTTTGTCGGCTTGTGGGCTTGCGAAGTTCTTGAGGTTGAGGACGATCTGGCTGATCCGGTCCAGGCCTTTGAGGTTGTTTTCGAGGAGGCGCTGGCCGTCGTGCAGGAGGAACCGGCACGCGTCGGAGCGGACGAACTCCTGCGCGTCCTGCCCGGAGAGCGCGCGGCCGTCGCGCGCGGCCATGGCAAAGGGCTCGGCCTGGAAGTCCTTGCAGAATTCGAGGAGGTTCTCCGTGTTGCTCTTGACGAAGGCAAGCGGGTTGTTGATCTCGTGCGCAACACCGGCGACGAGCTGACCAAGCGCGGCCATCTTCGCGCTCTGGATGAGCTTGTACGTGCGGCGCTCCACCTCTTCCTCGAGGTGCTGGGTGTAGCGGATGAGCTCGTCCTCGAGCTTCTTGCGCTCGGTGATGTCCGTGAGCGTCACGACGATCTTGTCCACGCGCCCTCCGTCCACGATGGGCACGGCGTTCACGATCGCGTGCACGCGCTCGCCCTGCGGCGGAGCGAGGTCGACCTCGAGGCCCGCCACGGCGGCCCCGCTTCGCAGCCGGTCGAGCACCTCGGAGAGGCGCGCGTCGGCCCCGGCCGGCGGGAACATGGCCCCCGAGGTGGCCTCCGCGGCGAGGCCCGCCATCTCGAGCCAGCGGCGGTTGCTGAACAGGTACCGGCCCTCGGGGTCTAGCGCCAGGATGCCGTCGGCGCTGTTGTCCATGATCGTGGCGAGCAGGCGGTTGCGCTCGTCGAGGTCGCGCTCGAGGCGCTTCTTCTCCGTGACGTCGCGGTACGTCCACACGCGGCCCAGGTACTCGCCGCGCGTGTCGCGGATGGGCTCGCTGTGCTCGTGCACGACGCGGTAGCGCGGCAGCACGAGCTCGATCTCCTGGTCGATCGTGCCGCCGGTCTCGTAGACCTCGAGCGTGGCGTCGAAGCGGCCTGGCTCGGCGTAGTGGCTGCGGGCCTTGTCGCGGATGGCCTGCGAGGGCGCGCGCTCGACCTCGTCGGGCGCGATGCCGAAGATCTCGCAGAAGCGCGAGTTTGCCGCCACGATGCGCTTGTCGCGATCGACGAGGAGGAGCCCGTCGATCGTGGTGGAGAAGATCGTCTCGAGGTTGCGCTTGGTCGATTCGAGGCGCGCGTTTGTCTCCGTGAGCTCGCGCGTGCGCTCGGCCACGAGGGCCTCGAGCTCCTCGGCGTACTGGCGAAGCTTCGCTTCGAGCGCCGCCTTCTCGGTGACGTCGTTCACGAGGAGCACCGCGCCGCGCAGGCCGCCGCCGGCCTCGAGCAGCGGAACGCCCGCGACGCTGATGACAAGGTGCCGTCCGTAGAGCGTGACGTAGTCGATGACGAGGTCGCGGAAGGGCTTTCCGGCCAGCAGGTCCGAAAGCTTGTCCACGAACGCGGGCTGCGAGCGGACGGTGGGCAGGTCGAAGATGCGCTCGAACCAGCCGCGCGGCACCTCGCCCTCCTTGCGGCCCATGAGCTTGAGCAGGTGCGGATTCTCGTACGTGATGACGCCCGCGCCGTCGAGGTAGGCGATGCCCACGGGCGAGTTCTCGACGATGTCCTGGTTGAAGTTCTTGAGCTCGATGAGCTCCTGCTCGGCGCGCTTGCGGTCGGTGATGTCCTTGACGAAGGCCACGTGCGTGAGCTTGCCGTGGATGTCGGTCACGCCCGCCGAGATCTCGACGGGCACGCTCGCGCCGTCGGCGCGAAGGAGGAACGTCTCGTACGTGGCGGGAGCCTCCTCGCCGCGCGAGCGGCGGGCGTAGATCTCCCGCACCTTGGGCAGCGACTCGGGCGCCACGAGATCGCGAAAGCCCATGGAGAGGAGCGCCTCCGTCGAGTGGCCCGTGACGCGCGCGAACTCGTCGTTCACGTACACGAAGCGGCCCTCCTCCTCGCCCACGTCCTGCAGGATCGCGACGCCCTCGCGGGCCCGCGCGGCCGTCTCCACGACGGCCTCGTACATCGCCTGCGCGTGATGGCGCTCCGTCACGTCCGTGGCCACGCCAAGCACGCCGGCGATCGTCCCGTCGGCGGCGCGGAG
>Ga0247717_1000275_pt1 | contig 16348 bp, 17 predicted proteins | sample 24E_NmetaG_FD_189047 | JGI IMG/M metagenome (GOLD analysis project Ga0247717, IMG submission 189047) | Soil microbial communities from hillslope of Landscape Evolution Observatory, University of Arizona, Oracle, AZ, United States - 2-4-E_N | ecosystem: Engineered > Artificial ecosystem >... | reverse complement strand
CGCATCATGATCCCGCCGCTCAGCTTCGACCCGAGCGGCATCCGCGGCGCGCTCGAGCAGTTCGCCGAGAACGTGATGGCCAAGGTCGCGTAGCGCGACGCGAGCTGCCTAGCCGCAGGCGGCGAAGGTGACGACGCCCTCCCCGGGGCGCACCTCGGCCCTCGCGTGGGCCGCCGCCCACTGCTCGAGCCCGTCGATCAGGTCGCGGAGGTCGGCGGCGGTGTCCATCACCACCGACGCCCGCACGCAGGTCTCCTGATCGCGGCGCCACGCCACGTACCAGTCACCGCCCCAACCCCGGGCCGCCTCCACGGCGGCGGCATCACCCAGCTCGTCGGCGAGCAGCACATAGAGCCCCCACAACCCGAGGGTCCCCTCGTCGATGACGGCCCCGTCGGCACCGGGCGGCGGCACGACCACGGGCTCGGCCTCCCCCGCGAGCCATCGCGCCGGATCGAGCACCTGCTCGCTCGTGACCGGCGGGTCGGCGAACGCGGCGTCGATCCGCCGCTCGCCGCCGGCCGCGTGGAGCGCGGCCACCATGCCCGGACCGAACAGGTACGGGAAGCCGATCAGCTGCGGCACGACCCGGGGGATGCTGCCGAGGTCGATGCCGAGCCCGATGGCCGACTCCTCCTCGATCGCCGCCCGCCGATCCTCGTCCGACAACGTGTCGCGATAGAGCTCCTCCACCCGCACGGCGTTGCCCTCGACGAGGGCTGCGAACGCGAGGCCCGTCTCGTCGTCGGCATCGTCGAGCTCGGGGCGCTCGAGCCCGAAGTGCTGGTCGTCCAGCGCGTGGGTCAGCTCGTGGACGAGGACGGTGCGCACGTACGGCGTGAGCGACGCGCCCCGCACGACCAGCTCGCCGGTCTCCGGGTCGTAGAAGCCGACGACGCCCGCGCCGAGGAACGCGGTGAGCACCTCGGCGAGGTCGTCGGCGGCGTCGAGGAGCCCGAGCGCCCGCAGGACGTCCTCGGTGTCCCGGAGCGCGTCGAGGTCCTCGACCGCCTGGTCCCGCACCCGCGCCGAGAAGGCCTCGTCGTCGAGGAGCGTCGCGTCGACCGGCCGCAAGAAGGGCAGGCCGCGGGCGTCGGCCACGAACGCCGACAGCTCGGCCACCGCCGACTCGAGCTCCCCGGGCGTCGCCGGGCGGCCGATCGATGCCGGCGGCAGCAGCTCGGTCCGGGCATCGCGGCGGCGCGGCGTGTCGTCCGTTCGATCGAAGACGACGATGATGCCGCCGCCGACGAGGGCGAACACGACGAGGACGGCGACGACGACTGTTGCCGGTCGCCGCCGCGGCGGCCGCGGTTCGACGTCGTCGTCGTCCCAGCCGGGGTCCACCCCGGCACGCTACCCGGGCCTACGGGAGCGGCAGCACGGTGGTCGAGGTGGTCTCTTCGGGCTCCTCTGGCTCCTCGGGCTCCGACGGCGGCTCGCCGGGGGCCGTCGTGGTCGGCGATGCCGGCTCGTCCTCGGGCGTCGTCGGCGGGTCCTCCGGCGCCGGGCCGGTGGGCTCGTTCCTCGCCGGCGGCGTGCCCGGCGTGGCGCCCGGACCCGACAGGACGTACACGGCGTCGCCCGTGCGGACGAGGCTCGGGAAGTAGCCGGCGATGTGCATGGGGATCCGCACGCACCCGTGCGACGCCGGGTAGGTGGGCACCGACAGAGCGCCGTGCACCGCGACCCCGCTGCCGGTGAAGTACACCGGGTTGTAGAGCTTGCCGAGGCGCGACTGCCGCCAGCCCGAGTACCGCCACATGAACCGGAACGCGCCCTCGGGGGTGATGGCGCGGTTCCGGCAGCTGCCCCCGGCGCAGTACGTCTCGCCTGACCCGGTGGAGACGTGGGTGATCAACCGGAGGTTGCCGTCCTGGTAGGCGAACAGCAGCTGGCGGGCGAGGTCGACCTCGATCCGGGTCGGCTCGCCGTCGGGGACGAGGGGCGCCGGGAACGGCGGCGCGGCCAGCGCGGCCTGGACCGCGGGACCGACCCGGCCGTCGGGCGCCATGCCGGCCAGCTTCTGGAAGCCCTGGACGGCGTAGAGCGTGCCCATGCCGAACACGCCGTCGGCGGGACCGGGATCGAAGTGCAGCTCGGCGAGGCGGCGCTGGAGGGCGGCCACGGCCTCGCCCTCGTCACCCCGGTCGAGCACCCCGTCGTCGGCGGGAACGGCCGTGGTGGTGGTCGGCTCGGTCGTCGTGGTCGTGCTGCTCGGGGCCGCCGTGGTCGTGGTCGCCGGCGGCGCGGTCGTGCTGGTGGTGGTCGGCGCCGCCGCCGGCGAGCGGACGGCCGCGGTCAGGCCGTAGGCGGCGCCGGACACCGCCACCACCGCCACGAGCACGGCGCCGGCGGCCCATCGGGAGGTTCGAAGGCGATGCAGCATGCGTCGGCGGGAGGGACGCACGGCCGTGCTCTCCGGTTCCCGGACCCGATGCTACGGGTTGATGACAGTTTCCGTTTGTGACCGGCTGTGCCGGGTACCGACCCCTGCAGCCGGGATCGGGCGCAACGGCGGAGCGCCCGTCCCGGCACCCTTCTCTCTACGCTGCCCACTCGATGCGCTGGGTGGCCGTGGGTGTCGAACCGGTTGCGGTGCTGGCGATCGGGTCGAACGCGACCGGCGTCATCGCCATCGGCCAGCTGGCGACCGGGGTGGTGGCCGTGGGGCAGCTCGCGCGCGGCGGGCTCGTGTTCGGCCAGCTCGCGCTCGGACTGGCGACCATCGGCCAGCTGAGCATCGGGGTGGTGTGGGCGGCGGGGATGATCGGCGCCGCCGCCCGGCCCGCCTTCGGGGTGATCGCCCGCGCCCGGCCCGTCGTAATCGCCCTGATCGCCGTCCTGTGGTGGTTCGCGGCCGGGCACTGGGTGGTCGACGCGCTGACCCGCGAGGACGGGATCGTGTTCGAGGCGCCGCCGCCTCGGTGCGTCGACGAGCCCGGCCGCGCCTGCTGATCTCGTGTGGGTGGTGCCGGCGGCGGGATTCGAACCCGCACTCCCTCTCGGGAACCCACTTTTAAGGCGGGGGCGGCTGCCAGTTACGCCACGCCGGCGTCCGTGCACGCTACGCCGCGACCGCGGCGAGCAGGCGGGCGCGGAGATCGTCGCGATCGCTGGCGGCGTTGGCGACGAGCACGCCCTCGACCATGTCGGCGACCACGGTGGTCATGGGTCGCCCGGCGAGGCGCACGGCCACCGCCGGCGCCGCGCCCGGACGGCGGCGCAGGGTGCGGTCAGCGTCAGCTCGCCGGGGCGGGGTCCGGAAGCCGGGCACGACGAGCCCGGCCCGGCGCGCCTCCTCGGCGATCGCCCGGGCCGCCGTCACGAAGTGGAGGGTCCCGCCCACCCCGCCATCATGCCGACGGGGTGCGACAGCCACCGGCACGCGGTTCTGTGTCAGTCGAGGCGGTCGAGGGACCGGGACAGCCACGCCCAGGCGGTCACGGCCAGGAGGATGCCGGCGCCGATCGTGGTGGTCGCCGGGGCGCCCAGGTGGTCGGCGGCCGCCCCCTGGACCAGCGACCCGATCGGGTAGGCGGCGGTGAAGGACATCACGTAGATCGCCATGATGCGGCCCCGCAGCCGCTCGTCGATGAGCAGCTGGACGGTGGTGTTGAGGCTGGAGACGACGGCCAGGAAGCACGCCCCGGCCAGGCCGATGCAGACCACACCCGTGGCGAAGCCGGGTGCGTGGGCGAAGCCGAGGAGGGCGGCGCCGTACAGCAGGAGGCTGAGCAGGACGAGCCGGCTCCGGCGCACGGCGTCGCCCCAGCCGCCGATGATCGGGGTGGCGACGATCCCGCCGATGCCGAGGGCGCTGGCGAGCAGCCCGTAGCCCGAGCGGCCGACGTCGAACACGTCGGCGGCGTACACCGGCATCAGCTGGGCGACGGGCATGCCGAGGCCGGCGACGAGCACGACGAGCGCCATGCACAGCACGATCTCGCCCCGGGCCCGCACGTAGCGCCACCCCTCGACGAACTGCTGGCGGACGTTGCCGGCCGGCCGCTCGCGCGTGCTGTCGGCGGTGCGGATGAGGAGGAGGGCGCCGATCAGCGCCCCGAACGAGACGCCGTTGAGGAAGAACGCCCACGCCGCCCCGAGGGTGGCGAGGACGATCCCGGCCACCGCCGGGCCGATGGCGCGGGCGGCGTTGAACTGCGCCGAGTTGAGGGTGATGGCGTTCAAGAGGTCCCGCCGCGGGACGAGCTCGGTCACGTACGCCTGCTGGGCGGGGATGTTGAGGCCCGAGGAGAGCGCCGCCAGCGTCACCAGCACGAGGAGGGCGGGCACCGACCCGGCGCCGGCGATCCAGACGAGCCACAGGACGGCGGCGACGCTCGCCTGGGCGACCTGTGTGCCGAGCAGCACGCGCCGGCGCGGGAAGCGGTCGGCGAGCGAGCCGGCCAGCGGTCCGACGAGGACCGTCGGGAACAGGTTGAGGAAGGCGGTGATCCCGATCAGCGACGTGCGGCCGGTGAGGTCGTAGACGACGAACGGCACCGTCGTGTTCTGGATCCAGGTGCCGATGCTGGAGACGAGAGCGCTCGACCAGTACAGCGCGAAGTCGCGGTGGCGCAGGGCCCGGCCGGCGGCCCGCAGCCCCCGTTCCGGGGCCGCCTCGGGCGCGGCGCCGACCCCGGGGACTGCCATCGCCGACTGAGGGTAGCGAGGCACCTCACGAGTACGATCCGACCTCGTGGCCGGGGAGACGATCGACCTTGCCGAGCGGCGGGCGCTCGTCCACCTTCCCGACCTGAGCGAACCGGGAGCGACGCCGCACGATCCCCGCCGCAGCGACGTCGACGAGTTCGGTCGCTCGGAGTCGATGCGGGCGCTGGCTCGTCGCCTCTACGCCCCGATCTACGAGCGCCTCTTCCGCGTCGAGTGGGAGGGGCTCGACAAGATCCCCGAGGGCCCGGCACTGCTCGTCGCCAACCATGCCGGCGCCATCCCGTCGGACGCGCCGGTGATCATGCACGGCATCGAGGAGGAGCTGGGCCGTCCGGTGTACGGCCTGGCCGATCACCTCTTCAAGACCCTCCCGGTCATCGGCACCCTCTGGTCGCGGGCGGGCGGCGTCGTCGCCCACCCCGAGAACGCCTACCGGCTCCTGCGTGAGAAGCGACAGCTCGTGCTGGTGTTCCCCGAGGGCTCCAAGGGCCCGGGCAAGACCTACGACGAGCGCTACCAGCTCCGGCGGTTCGGCCGCGGCGGCTTCGTGCAGATCGCGATGCGGGCCGGCGTGCCCGTGGTCCCCATCGCCGTGGTCGGGGCCGAAGAGTCGATGCCGATCATGTTCAACATCGCGCCGCTGGCCAAGCTGCTCGGGTTGCCGTACGCGCCGATCACCGCCAACGCGCTGCTGTTCGGTCCCCTGCTCGGCGCCGTCGCCTACCTGCCGGCCAAGTTCAAGCTGCGGGTGCTCGACCCGGTGCACTTCGACGTCGCCCCCGACCAGCCTCGCTACTCGAAGAGCCGGATCATGGAGGAGTCCGAGGCGATCCGCCAGCAGATCCAGGAAGCCCTGTTCGACATGCTCAAGCAGCGGCAGTCGGTCTGGTTCGGCTGATGCTCACGAGCGCGACGCGCGAGCGCGTGGAACAGGAGCGGTAGCGACATGGGCCGGCGCGTGCTCGTCACCGGGCTCGGCACGTTCTGGGGCGGTCGGCTGGCCCAGATGATCGAGCGCGACCCCGAGGTCGAGGTGATCGTCGGGCTCGACCGCTTCGAGCCCACCGTGCTGCTCGAGCGCACCGAGTTCGTGCGGGCCGACGCGTCGTACTCGATCCTCGCCCGCATCGTGAAGGCCGCGCAGATCGACACGATCCTGCACACGTTCCTGATCGTCGACTCGACCCAGATGAGCGGTCGGACGCTGCACGAGATCAACGTCATCGGCACGATGAACCTCCTGGCCGCCGCCAGTGCCCCCGACTCGTCGGTGCGCAACGTCGTCGTGAAGTCGTCCTCGCTGGTCTACGGCGCGTCGCCCGAGGACCCGGTCTGGTTCCGGGAGGAGTCGCGCCGCAGCCACGCGCCGAGGACCAAGGTGGAGAAGTCGCTCATCGAGGTCGAGGGCTACCTGCGCGACTTCGCCGAGGACAACCCCCATGTGTGCGTGTCGCTCCTGCGGTTCTCCAACGTGCTCGGCCCCGACATCACCACGCCCCTCTCGGCCGCCCTCGAGCTGCCGGTCGTGCCGCACATCTTCGGCTTCGATCCACGGCTGCAGTTCGTCCACGAGGACGACGTGCTCCGCGCCATCCTCTTCGCCCTCGAGCACGAGGTGCCCGGCATCTACAACGTGGCCGGCGACGGCCTGCTCCCGTGGAGCGAGGTGGCCGCCATCTGCGGCAAGCGCATGGTGCCGATCTCGCCGTACTTCACCGAGCTGGCGGCGGCCCCGCTGCGCCGGCTCGGCATCTGCGACCTCCCGCCCGAGACCCTCGAGCTGCTGCGCCACGGCCGAGGCCTCGACACGCGCAAGATCAAGCGGGCCGGCTTCACCTTCGAGCACACCTCGGCAGGGGCGGTCGAGAGCTTCTGGCAGGCGGTGCGGCTCCGGCGCGCGGTCAAGCCCCAGGCCACCGAGTACGTCTACGAGCGCGACGTCGAGCAGTTCTTCCGCCACTCGCCCGCGGTGGTGCGGGACTCGGAGGGCTGAGGGTCAAGGTCTAGGGTCAGCGCCATGGCCCTCGTCCTCGTGGAGAAGCGCGACCGCGTCGCGATCGTGACCCTGAACGACCCCGACCGCCGGAACTCGCTCACCGGCCCCATGGTCGACGAGATCGTCGACACCTTCGATGCCCTCGAGGCCGACGACGGCGTCGGTGCGGTGGTGGTCACCGGCGCCGGACCCGGCTTCTGCGCCGGCGCCGACCTCGGCAACCTCGGCGGCGCCGACGGCCCCGGGTTCCGCTCGATCTACGAGGGGTTCATGCGCGTCGGCCGGTCGACCCTGCCCACGCTGGCGGCGGTCAACGGCGCCGCGGTGGGGGCGGGCATGAACCTCGCGCTCGCCTGCGACCTGCGGGTGGCGGGGCGCTCGGCCAAGTTCGACTGCCGCTTCCTCGACCTCGGCCTGCACCCCGGTGGCGGGCACACGTGGATGCTGCGCGACGCGGTCGGCAAGCACGCGGCGGCCGCCATGGTGCTGTTCGGCCAGATCCTGCGGGGCGAAGATGCCGAGCGCTACGGCCTGGCGTGGACCTGCGTCGACGACGACGACCTGCTCGACGCCGCGGTGGAGATCGCAGCTCGCGCCGCGTCGGGTCCCAAGGAGCTGGTGAGCGAGATCAAGCGGTCGCTCGGCGACATGCGGGCCATCGACGACGCCACCGCGGCGATGGAGCGCGAGCTCGGCCCCCAGGTGTGGTCGCGCGAGCAGCCATGGTTCGCCGAGCGTCTCGCCGCCATCAAGGCCCGCGTCCAGAGCAAGAAGTAGCTCGGTCACTCGGGAGCATCAGGCGAGCCACTCGGCGACGAGCTCGTCCCGGCGCTCTCGCCACTCCTCGGCGGTGATGGCGTAGCGCACGTGGTCCTCCCACGTGCCGTTGATCTCGAGGTAGCGCAGAGCGATGCCCTCGTCGCGCAAGGCCAGCTTCTCGACGACGCGCCGCGACGACGAGTTGCGGGGGATGATCGCGACCTGGAGCCGGTGCAGGCCGAGGTCCTCGAAGGCGTAGCGGGCGATGGCCACCAGCGACTCCGGCACGTACCCCTGACCGGCGCACCGCTCGTCGATCCAGTACCCGACGTACGCGCTCTGGAACGGCCCTCGCTGCACGCCGTTGAGGTTGATCTCGCCGGCAAACCGGCCGTCAACGAAGATGCCGAAGCCGTAGCCGGTGCCCAGCTGGCGCTCCCGCTCGCGCGCGCGGCACCGCGCTGCGAACGCCGAGCGGTTGCCCACCACGTCGGGGGCCCCGGGCGGCCGCCGCGGCTCCCACTTCAGGAGCCAGCCCGCGCACCGCCGCCGGACCTCCTGGAAGGCCAGGAAGTCGCTCGGCGTCAGCGGGCGCAGCGCGACCCGCCGGCCCCGGAGGACCGCCGCGTCAGCGATCGAGCACCTCGTCGAGCGCCGCCAGCAGCAGCGCCACGTTGCGGGGACGGGCGGTGTGGCCCATGCAGCCCACCCGCCACACCTTCCCGGCGAAGGCGCCGAGGCCGCCGCCGATCTCGATGCCGTGCCGCTCCAGCAGCAGCCGGCGGGCCTTGGCCTCGTCGACGCCGTCGGGGACCCACACGGTGGTGAGCTCGGGAAGCCGGTGGCCCTCCTGCGCGAAGAGCCGGAACCCGAGCGCCTGCAACCCCTCCTGCAGCAGCCGGCCGCACTCCGCGTGCCGGTGCCAGGCGTCCTCCAGGCCCTCCTCGAGCACGGCCCCGAGCCCGGCATGGAGGGCGTAGACCATGGTGATCGGCGCCGTGTGGTGGTACGTGCGCACCCCGGTGGCGGAGCCGGTGTAGCGGCCGATCAGGTTCAGGTCGAGGTACCACGACTGCGGGCGCTCGACCAGCCGCTCGCGGGCCCGCTCGCTCACGGTGAGCGGGGCGAGGCCGGGGGGCACGCCGAGGCACTTCTGGGTGCCGCTGTAGGCGATGTCGACGCCCCAGCCGTCGACCTCGACGGGGATGCCGCCGAGGGAGGTGACGCAGTCGACGAGCAGGAGCGCGTCGCCCTTGCCGGCGCCGAGCGGCTCGACGTCGTTGCGCACGCCGGTCGAGGTCTCGGCGTGCACCACCGCGATCACCGCCGGTGACGGGTGGGCATCGAGCAGGCGCGCGGGCTCGAGGGCCCGACCCCACTCGGCCTCGACCCGCACCACCTCGGCACCGCAGCGAGCGGCGACGTCGCACATGCGCTCGCCGAACACGCCGTTCACGCCGATCACCACCACGTCGCCGGGATGCACGACGTTGACGAAGCTCGCCTCCATCCCCGCCGACCCGGTGCCGCTGATGGGCAGCGTGAGCGCGTTCTGGGTGCGGAAGACGGTCCGGAGCCGGGCGCACGTCTCGTCGAGCAGGTCGACGAACTCGGGGTCGAGGTGCCCGAGGAGCGGCCGGACCAGCGCCTCGGTCACCTCCGGGTACGGGTTGCACGGCCCCGGGCCCATGAGGATGCGATCGCTGCGGGGCACGGTCGGGATCGTAGGCACCAAACGCGCATCCCTGCGCCGCCGGTTGACACCGGCCGCCGGCGGTCAGGCGAGCGAGGCGGTGAGGCCGTCGAGGATGTCGGACTCCGACACGAGCAGCGAGGGGACATCGAAGAACCGCATCACCGACACGAGCGCGCAGCAGCCACCCACGATCACGTCGGCCCGGGCTTCCTCCAGACCCGGGTTGTGGATGCGGTCGTCGCGGGCCTCGGTCGCCAACGTGCGGAACACGTCCTCGGCCGCGGCCCTCGTGAGCGTGAAGTGATGGATCTGCGACCGGTCGTACGCAGCCAGGCCGATCTCCACCGCGGCGACGGTGCTGACGGTGCCGGCCAGACCGACCATCGTGCGCGCCGTCCGCATCTCCGGGTGCTCGCGCACGACATCCTCGAGATGCTGGGTGGTGATGGTGATGGCCGCGTGCAGCTCCTCGGGGCGCGGCGGGTCCGTGTGCAGCCACTGCTCGGTGAGGCGCACGCAGCCCACGTCGATCGACATCACCGCCTCCGCCTCCGTCGTGCCGAACGCGAGCTCGGTCGAACCGCCTCCGATGTCGACGACGAGGAACGGCCCATCCGCGGGGTCGAGCTCGGCCGTCGCGCCGGCGAAGGACAGCCGGCCCTCCTCGCCCCCGCTGAGGAGCTCGGGCCGGGCGCCCACGATCGACTCGGCGGCGTCGAACAGGTCGTCACGGTTCGCGGCGTCGCGGGCGGCCGACGTCGCCGCCATCCGCACCCGCTCGACGCCGTGTCGGTCCATGACGCCGCGGTAGTCGCGCAGCACGGTCAGCGTGCGATCGATGGCCGCCGGGTCGAGCCGTCCCGTGCGGTCCACCCCGGCCCCGAGGCGGGTGATCACCATGCGCCGGTCGAGGGTCGACCCCTCGCCCGCCACGAGCAGGCGGGTCGAGTTCGTCCCCAGGTCGATCGCGGCGACGACCGGTCCGCTCATCGGTCCCCCTCGCCCCTCACCGGAGCCGCTCCGCCACCCACCGGCCGACCGGATCGTCGCCGCCCGCCAGGTACCAGGCGTAGTGGGCATGGAGGCACTTCACGCCCACCCGCGTCCCCCCGACCCCACCCGAGGGGCGGGGACCGGCCCAGTCCTCGGGCACGGCGGCGTCACGCTCGGCGGCGTAGCGGCGGTGGGCCTCGAGCAGCTCGCCGGGATCGACGGCGGCCTCGGCGGCCCGCACGCCGCCGGCGCCCTCGAGGGTCGACACCGCCCGGCTCTCGGCGGCGCCGATCAGCCAGTACCGCGTCGGCATCGGCCGGCCGTCGTCCATGATCGGCTCGTTGCGGATCACCACCGGTCCGCCGGCGGCGTCGCGCACCACGACCTCGAAGCGCCCCTCGGGCCGCCGCCCCAGCAGCGCCGTCACCGCTTCGAGATCGGCTAGCGCTTGCGCTTCCTGCGGCGACGGAGCAGCCACAGCACCACCACGAGGACGCCGATGATCGGACCGACGCGCTTGGCGACCGGTGCGCCGGCGGCGTCGAGGAGGTCGACGGGTCGAGCCTCGGCCGAGTCGACCTTGCGCACGCCGCCGGGCTCGGCGGCCGGCTCGGCCATGGGCGGGGCGTCGGCGACGTGCTGCTCGGTGGGTGCAGCCTCGGCGCCGTTGCCGGCCGCCGACGGAGGAGCGGCGCCGGCGAGGACGTCGCGCTCGAGGCTCTCGACGAACTGCCCGAGCAGCTTGGCGCTCACGTCGGCCAGGACGCCCCGTCCCATCTGGGCGACCTTCCCGGTGATGGTCAGGTCGGTGTCGACGGTGACCTTGGTGCCGGCGCCCTCGGACACCAGGCGGGCGGTGATGGTCGCCGAGGCGTTGCCCTGGCCGCGCGTGTCGCGTCCCTCCGCCTTCAGCACGGCGACGTGGGCACTGTCGTCGCGGGAGACGAACGACGCCGCTCCCTTGTACTGCGCGGTGATGGGCCCGACCTTCACCTTCACGTTGCCGCGGTACTCGTCGCCCTCGACCTCGGTGAGCTGGGCGCCTGGCATGCACGGGGCGATCCGCTCGAGGTCGGTCAGCACCGCCCACGCCTGATCGACCGGCGCGGCGACCGTGAACTCGTTGCTCAGCTCCATGCGTCGAGATCCTCCACCCGATCGATGTCTGCGGGGTTGCCCGGGCACGCTACTTCCACCACGAGGTCTTCCCTCTCCCGGGCGAGCATGCGGGCGCCGACGTCGCCGGTGTTCGGCAGCATCGCCCAGATCTCCCGGGCCAGCCGCACCGGGTTGCCCCGCTCGCCGTCGTAGGTCGCGATCGTGATCGGCGCCTCGCCGGCGGCGACCAACCGCCACGCCTCGGCCTCGACCAGCGGCTGGTCGCCGAGGCCGACCACCACGGCGTCGGCGTCGCCGGCGGCGGCGATGCCGGCCTGCAGCGAGGTGGCCATCCCCTCGGCCCAGCGCGGGTTCAGCACCTGGCCGGGAAGCCCGAGATCGGGCACCGCGCCGGTCACCACCACCACCGGCAGGCCCGAGGCGGCGGCGCTGGCGTGGGCCCAGTCGACGACCCGCCGGCCCCGGAACGGCGCCACCAGCTTGTTGGAGGACCCGGCGAAGCGGGTGCCGCCCCCGGCGGCGAGGAGGACGGCGACTACTTCCAGTCGAGCGACCAGACCCGGAACGTGCCGTTGAGGCCCTTCAGGGCGACCTCGCGGGAGTCGCTGAAGCTGAGGTCGCCGCTCGAGTCGGTGAGCTCCTTGGTGAGCGACGACACGAGGATCTCCCCGGCCCGCGACTCGCCGCAGATGCGGGTGGCGAGGATGACGTTGCGCCCGTAGAGGTCGTCGCCCTCGCGGATCACCTCGCCGGTGTGCAGGCCCATGCGCACCGGGAGGTCGTCCTCGTGGAACGACTTCTGCAGCGACACCGCGCACAGCAGGGCCTTGCGGGCCGACGGGAAGGCGAGGAGGAAGCCGTCGCCCTGGTGCTTGAGCTCGATGCCGCTGTGGTCGGCGACGCACTCGCGCACCTGCTCGTTGTGGCGGTTCAGCTTGCGGACCCAGCGGATGTCGCCCAGGTCCTCGGTCATCTCGGTGGAGCCTTCGATGTCGGTGACGAGGAGGGTCACGGTGCCCTCGGGCGCCGGGTTCGTGTTGCCCGTCGGTCGGGCCGCCTTCGGCGCGGACGGCGCCGACGGCGAGGGCGCCGATGGGCTCGGCGGGGCGGTGGCCTCCGCCACCTCCGACAGCCACTCGGGGATGGCAGCGAGCGCCCGCTTGGTCGCCTCCCGCGCCTGCTGGATCGCCTCGAGCTTCGCCTGCTGGATCGCCTCGTGGACATCGCGCCGCGCCTCGCTGCGGGCGTCGCTCCCGTCGCGCATGGCGCTGCGCCGGGCGCGGCGCTGCTGCCGTCGCTCCTCGCGACGCTTCTGCTCCTCGGCGGGTGACGCCTTGCTCTTCACGTCGACGCCGCCCATGAACGCGAGCCCGGTGATGCGCACCACCGGGGTGCCGGGCAGCACCGCCACGTCGGCCACCTTGTTGTCGAACCCGCCCATGAACGGGATGCCCGAGACGTGCACCTCGATCCCCTCGGGCACGATCACCTCGATGCCGCCCATGAAGGCGATGCAGCGGACCGTGATCTCGTCACCGGCGATCTCGGCGTCCCGGAGGTCGATGACGGCCCCGCCCATGAACGCCACGACGTTGGTGTCGCCCTCCACCCGCCACCGGCCCTTGCGGCCCTGGCCGGACATGACGGCGATCGTCCACCGCACCGCCTTGCGGGTGCGGCCCGCTTCGCGGGCGCCGGACGAGGCGACCTCCTGCGAGGTCATCGGGACCGGGAGGTCGGCGGTGATGTCGGTCAGCTCGCCGATGGTGCGGGCGGCGTAGACCCGGTTCACCCGCTCGGAGAACTCGTCGAGGTCGATGCGGCCCTCGGTGCAGTGGCCGCGGAGCACGTCGACGACGTACTCACGCTCCGCGTCCGACGCGCGGATCTCCGGCGTGTGGCCCCCGAGCCCTTCGAGACTCATCCTCCGCACAGTCTCACACAGACGTTCTCGACACCGGAGACGGCCCGGGATCCTGCGTCAGCGGTGGATGGGGCCATCGGCGTCGCGGAGCGAGGGGGCGGCGACCCCCGTCCGCTGGGCGATGATCTCGGCGCAGATCGCCACGGCCGTCTCCTCGGGCGTGCGGGCGCCGAGGTCGAGGCCGATGGGGGCCATGATGCGGGCCAGCTCGGCCTGGGTGACCCCCTCCTCCACCAGCCGCGCCGTCCGCTCCTCGGACGTGCGCCGGCTGCCCATGGCCCCCAGGTAGCCGACGCCGGTGGCGAGCGCGGCCCGGATCGCGGGCACGTCGAACTTGTGGTCGTGGGTGAGCACGCACACCGCGTCGCGGGGCCCGAGCCCGGCGCCGACCCGCTCGAGGAGCCGGTGGGGCCAGTCGACGACGACCTCGTCGGCCAGCGGGAAGCGCTGCGTGGTCGCGAAGACCTCGCGGGCGTCGCACACCGTGACCCGGTAGCCGAGGACCTTGGCGACCCGGACGAGCGCGGCGGTGAAGTCGACGGCGCCGAAGATCAGCATCCGCGGGGGCGGCGCATACGTCTCGATGAAGACCGCGACCTCGTCCTGGCGGGCCTCGCCGTGCTCTCCGTAGTGACGCACGGCGCTCGTGCCGGCGTCGAGCTCCGCGAACGCGTCCCGGGTCGCGACCCGATCGAGGTCGGCCTCGCCCAACGTGCCGCCGGCCACGCCGCCGGGCTCGACGACGATGGCCCGGCCGGCGTCGGGCCCCCGCACGACGGTCGCCATGGCCACCGGTCGCTCCTCGGCGATGGCCGACGCCACCCGCTCGAAGCGGTCCCACCAGTCGAGCTCCTCGAGGAACAGGTGGATGGTGCCGCCGCAGGTGAGGCCGACCGCGAACGCCTCGTCGTCGCTGTAGCCGAAGGTGCAGATCCGGCCCGTCGCCCGCGCCTCGAGCAGGGCCAAGGCCTCGGTGACGACCGCCCCCTCGACGCACCCGCCGCTGACCGATCCCGCCACCTCGCCCTGGTCGTTCACGGCCATGGCCGCGCCCGGCTCGCGGGGCCCCGAGCCCTCCACGTCGACGACCCGGGCGAGGGCGACGCGGCGCCCCTGCCGGTGCCACCGCTGGAGGTCGTTCAGCAGCTCCCTCACGACGCCGTCACCCGGTCTGGCGCGCACCCGCTGGGCCGGAAGCCAGTCCGGCATGTCGAGCGGCAAGCCCCTCGCCCGAAGGGCCCCGATGCGCAGAGCGAGACCATCAACACGCGACCACCTCGGCGAGCTGCTCGAGCGAGGCGACGGAGTGGCCCTCGAGGAACTGGTCGACGTGCGGGAGGGCGGCGGCCATCCCGGCGGCGAGGGGGGCGTAGCCCGGCGTGGCCTTGAGCGGGTTGACCCACACGACCCGGTGGGCGACGCGGGACAGCCGCGCCATGTGCTCGCCCAGCACGGCGGCGTCGCCGCGGTCCCAGCCGTCGCTGAGCACCACGACGACCGCCCCGCGGGCCATGCCCCGGACGCCCCAGCGGTCGGTGAACTCGCCGATGGTGTCGCCCAGGCGGGTACCGCCCGACCAGTCGAGGACCGCCTCGGTGGCGTGGGCGAGGGCGGCGTCGGGGTCGTGGGTGGCGAGGTGGCGGGTCAGCCTCGTCAGGCGGGTGCCGAGCGCGAACACCTCGACGTGGGCCCGGGCCACCACGGCGGCGTGGGCGAACCGGAGCAGGGCCCGGGCGTAGGGCGCCATCGAGCCGCTCACGTCGAGGAGCAGCACGACGCGGCGCCGGCGCTCGCCGGGCTCGGTCCACTCGAGGTGGAGCGGCTCGCCGCCCGCCCGCATGGCCCGGGCCACGGTGCGGCGCAGGTCGAGCCGGCCCGACGGGCCGGGCGTGCGGCGCCGGCCCCGCCGGCGGGCGCCGGTGAACCGCAGGCGGTCGAGGAGCCGGTGCAGCTCGGCCCGCTCGTCGTCGCTGATGGTGGCGAGGTCCTGGTGGCGCAGCACCTCGGTCGGGCTCCACCGCACCTCGATCGTCCGCCCCTGCGGCGCGGCGTCACCCCCGCCCTCCTCGGGCACGTCCTCGTCGTCCCGCAGCACCTCCACCACCTCGTTCTGGGACTCATCGGGCACCGCGGCGCGGCCCGATCGGTCCCAGAACACGGCGAAGGCGGCGTCGTAGGTGGGGATGTCCTCGGGGCGGTGGACGAGGGTGGCGCGGCCGGACCAGTAGAGGGCGTCCGGACTGCGCACTCCCACCGCGTCGAGGGCCTCGACGTAGGCGGCGACCGCCCCCGTCGTGACCTCCATGCCCGCCGCCCGCAGTACCCGGGCGAACGCGACCGGCGCACTCATCCCATTACCCCACGAACGTTGTCGCGGTGACCCGGCCCGGCCGGGCGAGCGCGACAAGGTTCGGGGTGTTGGGCGGTCATGGGAGCTGCATGCCGACGCCGTCGGCCGTGGCCCGGGCCGCGCTCACGAGGACCTCGAGGCCGGCGGCGCGGATCCGCTCCTGGTCCTCCCGGTACTTGAGGACGGTGCCGAGGGTGGCGTCGACGGCGCGGGCGTCGAGATCGGTGCGGCCGAGCGTCGCCAGCGCCGCCGCCCAGTCGATGGTCTCCGCCACCCCCGGCGGCTTGTAGAGCCCGGCGTCGCGGAAGGTCGCCACCGCCGCCGCCACCTGCCTCGCCAACCCCTCGGAGGCCTCGGGCGCCCGCAGGCGCACGATCGCCACCTCGCGGTCGAAGTCGGGGTGCTCGACCCAGTGGTAGAGGCACCGGCGCTTCAGCGCGTCGTGCACGTCGCGGGTGCGGTTCGAGGTGATGACGACCACCGGCGGCGTGTCGGCCGAGAACGTCCCCACCTCGGGGACGGTGACCGTGTAGTCGGAGAGGATCTCGAGGAGGAACGCCTCGAACTCGTCGTCGGCCCGGTCGACCTCGTCGATGAGCAGCACCGGCGGCGGCCCCTCCCGCGGCGCCAGCGCCTCGAGCAGGGGGCGGCGGATCAGGAAGCGCTCGTCGTAGAGGTCGTGCTCGAGCGCCTCGACGTCGGTGGCCTTCTGCGCGGCCTCGGCGGCCCGGAGGTGCAGCAGCTGGCGGGCGTGATCCCACTCGTACACCGCCGACGCCACGTCGATGCCCTCGTAGCACTGGAGCCGGAGCAGCTCGCCGCCCGTCCAGCGCG
>Ga0247717_1000272_pt1 | contig 16417 bp, 15 predicted proteins | sample 24E_NmetaG_FD_189047 | JGI IMG/M metagenome (GOLD analysis project Ga0247717, IMG submission 189047) | Soil microbial communities from hillslope of Landscape Evolution Observatory, University of Arizona, Oracle, AZ, United States - 2-4-E_N | ecosystem: Engineered > Artificial ecosystem >... | reverse complement strand
GGCCAGGGTGAGGTGCCCGGAGAAGCGACGGCCGGGGTGGGGGAGCCGCCCGACGACCGTCGCTTCTCCGGGCACCTCACCCTGGCCCGGGCCCGTGACCGCCGCGGTGGCGACCTCGCGCCGTTCGCCGGCTTCGCCGTGGCGGGGCGGTGGGAGGTGCCTGAGCTGGCGCTGGCGGCGAGCCGGCCCGGTCCCGGCGGCGCCCGCTACGAGGTGGTGGACGCCCTGCCCGTGTGAGGGTCCTTGTCCGAACATCCGTTCGCAATTACACTGACGGAACTTCAGAGCTGTCAGTGTCACACCCTCTCCGTAGGGTGACCTTCGACCAGAACGGACGGACCGATGAGGGGAGCACCGATGGAGCGGGACACGGCACTCGACGTGGCGCTGGGCCAGATCGACAAGCAGTTCGGGAAGGGCTCGGTGATGCGGATGGGCGACCGGCCCGCCATGAACATCCGGTCCATCCCCACCGGGGCGATGGCGCTGGACCTGGCCCTCGGGGTCGGCGGCCTGCCCCGCGGGCGCATCGTCGAGGTCTACGGCCCGGAGTCGTCGGGCAAGTCCACCCTCGCCATGCACGTGGTGGCCGAGGCGCAGCGCAACGGCGGCATCTGCGCCTACATCGACGCCGAGCACGCCATGGACCCGGTGTACGCCAAGGCCATCGGCGTGAACATCGACGACCTGCTCATCTCCCAGCCCGACACCGGGGAGCAGGCCCTGGAGATCGCCGACATGCTGATCCGCTCGGGCGCGCTGGACGTGCTGGTGGTGGACTCGGTCGCCGCCCTCACGCCCCGGGCCGAGATCGAGGGCGAGATGGGCGACAGCCACGTCGGCCTCCAGGCCCGGCTCATGTCGCAGGCGCTGCGCAAGCTCACCGGCACGCTCAGCCGCTCCGACACCATCGCACTGTTCATCAACCAGCTGCGGGAGAAGATCGGCGTCATCTACGGCTCGCCCGAGGTCACGCCCGGCGGCCGGGCCCTCAAGTTCTACAGCTCGGTCCGGCTCGACATCCGCCGCATCGAGTCCATCAAGGACGGTGGCGAGATCGTGGGCAGCCGCACCCGGGTCAAGGTCGTGAAGAACAAGTGCGCTCCGCCGTTCAAGCAGTGCGAGTTCGACATCGGCTTCGGCCAGGGCATCAGCCGCGAGGGCTCGCTCATCGACGTGGGCACCACCATCGGCATCGTGAAGAAGTCGGGCGCCTGGTACACCTACGAGGGCGAGCAGCTGGGCCAGGGCCGGGAGAACGCCAAGCAGTTCCTCAAGGAGCACCCCGAGCTCATGGTGGAGCTGGACGACCGGATCCGGCGCCAGACCGGCCTGATCGCCGGCGGCGACGACAGCCTGGGCCAGCCCGGCGACGACGAGCCCATCCTCATCGGGGACTAGCGCTTCGACCCCATTCGTTCGCTCCGCTCACTCCATTCGGTCGCATTGGATCGTGCTCCGGCGGCCGGGCGGAGCTCGCCCGCCTCCGCGCTGTCCTTCTCGTTGTCCGCAGCCGTGGAGGCCGCCTGCGGCGGCGAGTGCGGCCACGGACCTTGCCGCTCCGAACGGGGCAACCCGTTTCCGGTCGCTGCGGCCGGCGCACTTCGGCGGGGGGCGGAGGAACCGGGGACGGTCGCGTCGAATTCGTACCCAGTGGCCGCCCGGTAGCCCGGGCGGCGTCTGGGGGCCCCCATGGAAGTGCTCAAGGTCAGCAGCAAGTCGAACCCCAACTCGTGCGCGGGCGCCCTGGCCGGCGTGATCCGCCACCACGGGGCGGCCGAGCTCCAGGTGGTGGGCGCCGGGGCGCTCAACCAGGCCGTCAAGGCCGTCGCCATCGCCCGCGGCTTCCTGGCGTCGTCGGGCCTCGACGTGGTGTGCGTCCCCATGTTCGCCGACATCGAGATCGACGGTCAGAGCCGCACGGCCATCCGCCTGCTCGTCGAGGACCGGGACCGGCGCCACCCCGCCACCATCGACGTTCGCGACTCCGCTCCGGCGCCCGTCGCCGCCCTCACCGACGTCGCCGCCCTCACCGACGTCGCCGGCTGATCGGGCCCGGCCGGGCCGGGCTCAGCGGGTGCGCAGGCCGGCGGGCGGCACCGGCACGGCGATCCGGCTGGCCTGCACGTACGCCTCCATGTCGTCGGCCGGCAGGGGGCGGGCGAACAGGTACCCCTGGCCCATGTCGGCGCCGATGGCGAGCAGCTCGGCCGCCTGCTCCGGGCGCTCGATGCCCTCGGCCACCGTCTGGAGGTTGAACGTGCGGGCCAGGCGCACGACGGCCCGAGCCACCGCCGACTGCTCCGGCCCGCTGGTCACGCCGACCACGAAGGACTTGTCGATCTTGAGGATGTCGATGGGCAGCGACCGCAGATAGCTGAGCGACGAGTAGCCGGTGCCGAAGTCGTCGACGGCCAGGCTGAGCCCCAGCTCCTTCAGCCGCCGGAGCTTGGCCACGGTGGCGGCGAAGTCGTGCATGAACAGGTTCTCGGTGATCTCGAGGGTCAGGTAGCGCCCGTCCAGGCCCGACATGGCCAGGGCGGCGGCCACCTCGTCGAAGAAGTCCTCGTCCTCGACCTGGCGCACCGAGGTGTTGACGCAGAGCCGCAGGGGGTCGGCCATCGCGTACCGCCGGTGCCAGATCGCCACCTGGAGGCACGCCTCGTCGAGGATGTGCCGGCCCATCTCCCGGATGAACCCGCTGTCCTCGGCGACGGTGATGAAGTCGGCCGGCATGATGACGCCCCGCTCGGGGTGCTGCCAGCGCACGAGCACCTCCGTCCCCGTGACGCGCTGGGTGGCCAGGTCGACGATGGGCTGGTAGGCGAGGAACAGCTCGTCGCGGGCGACGGCCCGGCGCAGGTCGGCCTCGAGGTCGAGCCGTCGCATGGCGGCGTGGTGCATCTCCGGCTCGAACACCCGGTACTGCGCCTTGCCCGCCGACTTGGCCGTGTACATGGCGGCGTCGGCGTTGCGCAGCAGGGCGTCGGAGTCCTGGCCCGACTCGCTGAGGGCGATGCCGATGCTGCCGGTGACGACCACCTCCTTTCCCTGCACGACGATCGGCGCGAGCAGGACGTCGAGGATGCGCTTGGCCAGCAGGGCGGTGTCGAGCTGCGAGGTGTTCTCGATCAGCACGGCGAACTCGTCGCCGCCCAGCCGGGCGGCCGTGTCGCCGGGGCGCATCCAACGCAGGAGCCGGTGGCCGACCTCGGACAGGACCTCGTCGCCGGCCGCGTGCCCCAGGCTGTCGTTGATCGTCTTGAAGCCGTCCAGGTCGACGAACAGCACCGCATGGGGGCGGGCCGGCGTCCTCCGCAGCCGGGCCAGGGCCTTGTCGACGTGTTCGCGGAACAGCGCCCGGTTGGCCAGCCCGGTGAGGGGGTCGTACAGCGCCCGGCGCAGCAGCTCCTCCTCGTGGGCTTTTCGCTCGCTCACGTCGCGGACGTTGAGCACGCGCCCCGGGAGCCCCGGGTCGCCCGTCTCCATGGCCGTCACCTCGGTCGTGACCCAGTGGCCGTGGAGGTGCGACAGGCGGATCTCGTCGTACGTCCGGCCGCCGGAGTCGACCGGTCGGGCGAGCAGCTCCTCGAGGGCGGTGCGGTCGTCCGGGTGGACCAGGGCGGCGAGGTGCTTGCCCGTCGTCCACGCCGCCGGCCGCCCGAGCATCGTGGCGGCCGACGACGAGGCGCGGCGGATCACCCCGCGGGCGTCGACCTCGACGGTCAGGTCGGCGGAGCGCTCCAGCACCGCTTCGATGGCCCGGCTGCGCTCGATCTCGGCGCTCATGGCCCCGATGGTCTCGACCAGGGCGCCCAGGTCGCCACCGTCGGGGATCCCGCCCGGCCAGCTGACCGGGGTCGCCGCCACGGCCGACGCCGCCTGCTCGAGCCGGCGGAGGGGGAGGACCACCCGCCGGCGCACGGTTCGGGCCGAGACGGCGCCCACCACCACGGCGACGGCGGCGGCGCCGGGGACGGCGGGGCCGAGCGCCGCCGAGCGGAGGCTGGGACTGGCCAGCGAGGCGAGGCCGAGGGCGGCCCCGACGAGGGCGAGGGCGAGCGCGGGCAGGTAGGCCGCGCGGGCGGCGTCGCGCGCGTGGTGCCCGGGGTGGACGCCGTCCGTGCCCGGAGCGGCGCCCTTCATGGCCGAAGCAGCCCACAGACGGGTCCTCACGCTCTGGTTCCATCGACCGGAATGGCCGGTCTCTGAGCTACACGACGGCAGCACTCACGACAAGGTCCCGGCTGCCGATAGGGAACGCGATGCCGAAACCGCCGGTTCGGGGGGCCGACGCCGCCGACCCGTTCGCGCCCCTCGCCGTGCGCAGCGCGGCGACGGTGGATGCGGTCGACCCGTACGCCCTGGGCCCGGTGCGCAAGGTGTACCTGATCTGGCTTTCGGGCGCGTCGTGCGAGGGATGCACGGTGGCGGCCACCGGCGGCACCCATCCCCGCCTGGAGAAGCTCGTGATGGGCGCCATCCCAGGCCTGCCGCGGGTCGAGCTGGTCCACAGCCTGGTCTCGGTCGAGTCGGGCTCGGCGTGGGTCGAGAACCTCCGCCTGGCCGAGCGGGGCGAGCTCGACGCCCCCTACCTGATCACCTGGGAGGGCTCGGTCCTCGACGAGCGCCTGGCCGGCGACGGCTTCTGGCACGCCGTCGGGGAGGACGAGGCGACCGCCCGGCCCATCACGTCGCGGGAGTGGCTGGAGCGGCTGGCACCCGGCGCGGCGGCCGTCGTCGCCATCGGTACCTGCGCCTCGTGGGGCGGCATCCCGGCCGCCGCCGGCAACCCGACGGGCGCCGCCGGCGTGGGCGACGTCCTCGGCCCCGACTGGGTGTCGTCGGCGGGCGTGCCCCTCGTCCGCATCCCGGGGTGCGCGCCGCTGGGCGACAACTACACCGAGACCGTCGCCGCCCTGCTGCTGCACCTCAACGGCCTGGCTCCCCTGCCGGAGCTGGACGCCTCGGGCCGGCCGACGTGGCTGTTCGCCGAGACCGTGCACAGCAACTGCCCCCGGGCCCGCTACTACGACGAGGGCGTCTTCGCCGCCGAGCAGGGCCAGGCGACGTGCCTGGTGGAGCTGGGCTGCTGGGGCCCCGTCGTGCAGTGCAACATCGCCGAGCGGGGGGTGATCGACGGCCACGGGGGGTGCATGTCCATGGGCGGCATCTGCATCGGCTGCACCATGCCGGGTTTCCCCGACCGCTACTCGCCGTTCGTCGACGGGCCGCCGCAGCCCCGGGCCGCCGAGCCGGCCGTCGAGCGGTCGGCGGGCGGGTTCGCCAGGCACATGCGCCTGGTGCGCGGCCGCCATGCCCGCCGCCGGGCCAGGGCCGCCGACGCCACGGCGGAGTGGAGGCCGGGCCCGGGGGCGACGCCGAGGTTCTACCGCGACGGGCTGCCGGCCACCCCGGGGCCGGCCGGCGGCCACGAACGTCCACGGGGCTGACGCGGGGTCCGTGGCCGCACTCGCCGCCGCAGGCGGCCACGGCGGGCGCGAGAATGGCGCCCCCATGGGCCGCAAGTACCTGATCCGCACCTTCGGGTGCCAGATGAACGAGCACGACTCGGAGCGGATCGCCGGGTTGCTCGAGGCCGAGGGCATGGAGGCGACGGCCGACGCCGACGAGGCCGACGTGGTGGTGCTCAACACGTGCTGCATCCGCGAGAACGCCGACAACAAGCTGTACGGCAACCTCGGGCACCTCAAGGCCCTGAAGGACCGTCGCCCCGACCTCCAGATCGCGGTCGGAGGTTGCCTGGCCCAGAAGGACCGGGACCTGATCCAGCGGCGGGCGCCCCACACCGACGTGGTGTTCGGCACCCACAACGTCGGCTCGGCGGCCGTCCTGCTCGAGCGGGCCCGCCTCGAGGGGCCGGTCATGGAGATCCTCGAGGAGTCCGACGCCTTCCCCTCGGCGCTCCCCGCCCGACGCGACGTGCCGTGGGCGGCGTGGGTCACCATCCAGATCGGCTGCGACAACGCGTGCGCCTTCTGCATCGTGCCCGCGGTGCGGGGCAGGGAGATCAGCCGCCCGCCCGACGACGTGGCCGGCGAGGTCGAGCGGCTGGCCGCCGCGGGCACGGTGGAGGTGACCCTCCTCGGCCAGAACGTGAACTCCTACGGGCGCGACCTCACCTCCCGCCGCCCCCTGTTCGCCTCGCTCCTGCACCGGGTCGGCTCCGTCGACGGGATCCGCCGGGTGCGCTGGACCAGCCCCCACCCCAAGGACCTGCGGCCCGAGACCATCGAGGCGATGGCCACCGTTCCCGCCGTGTGCGAGCACCTGCACCTCCCGCTCCAGTCCGGCAGCGACCGGGTGCTGGCCGCCATGCACCGGGGCTACACGGCCGAGCGCTACCTGCGGCGGCTTTCCGAGGCCCGGGCCGCCGTGCCCGACCTGGCCGTCACCACCGACCTCATCGTGGGCTTCCCGGGCGAGACCGAGGACGACTTCGCCGCCACCCTCGAGGTCGTGGCCGAGGCCGGCTACGACAGCGCCTACACCTTCGTGTTCTCGCCCCGCCCGGGCACCTCGGCGGCGGAGATGGCGGACCGCTTCGTGCCCGCCGACGTGGTGGCCGAGCGCTTCGAACGGCTTCGGGTGGTGGTGGAGCGGTCGGCGCTGGCCCGCCACGACGCCCGGGTGGGGCGGGTCGAGGAGGTGCTCGTCGAGGGCCCCAGCCGCAAGCAGCCGGCCTTCCTCACCGGCCGCACCCGCCAGAACAAGCTCGTGCACTTCGAGGCCGAGCCCCTGGCACCCGGCACCTTCGCCGACGTCCGGGTCACCGCCGCCGCGCCCCACCACCTGCGGGGCGAGCTGGTCTCGGTCACCGCCCGCCCCCGGCACCGCACCCGCATCCCCGTCGCCGCCGGGTGACGCCGGCGCCCGCGCCGGGGCCCCACCTCGCGCTGGTGGGGCCGACGGCGTCGGGCAAGTCGGCGCTGGCGCTGGAGGTGGCCCGCCGCCTCCCGGACGTGGAGCTGGTGTCGGTCGACTCCATGCAGGTCTACCGGGGGATGGACGTGGGCACGGCCAAGCCGACGCCGGCCGAGCGGGCCGAGGTGCCCGTCCACCTGGTCGACATCGCCGACCCGTCCGAGGACTTCTCGGTGGTGGAGTTCCAGGCCGCCGCCCTCTCCGTCCTGGGGGACGTGGAGGCGAGGGGCCACCGCGCCCTGCTGGTGGGCGGCACCGGCCTCTACCTGCGGGCCGTCGTCGAGGGGCTGTCCGTGCCGCCGCAGTGGCCGGCGGTGCGGGCCGAGCTGGAGGCGGAGCCGGACACGGCGGCGCTGCACCGCCGCCTGGCCGGCCTCGACCCGGTGGCCGCGGCGCGCATGACGCCCACCAACCGGCGCCGGGTCGTCCGCGCCCTGGAGGTGGTGGTGGGCTCGGGACGGCCGTTCTCGTCGTTCGGCGTCGGCCTGGACGTGCACCCGCCCGTCCCCTTCCTCCTGGCCGGCGTGTGGCTGCCCCGCGAGGTGGTCGGCGAGCGCATCGCCCGCCGGTTCGCCGCCATGGTGGGCGCCGGCCTGGTCGGCGAGGTCGCCGCCCTGGCCGCCCGCCCCCGTGGGCTGTCCCGCACCGCGTCGCAGGCCCTCGGCTACCGCGAGGTGCTGGCCCACCTGCGGGGCGAGTGCAGCCTGGACGAGGCGGTGGACGAGGCGGTCCGCCGGACCCGGCGCTTCGCCCGCCGCCAGCGGGTGTGGTTCCGGCGCGACCCCCGGGTGACCTGGTACGGCTGCGAGGAGAACCCGGTCGCCCTGACCGGCGCGCTGCTGGGAGACTGGGGGCGACGATGACGACCCTGTCCCTCACGAAGCACCACGGTCTCGGCAACGACTTCCTCGTCCTCCTCGACCTCGACGGCGCCCGGCCGGTGGACGCAGCCCTGGCCCGGGCCCTGTGCGACCGCCACCGCGGGGTGGGCGCCGACGGCATCCTGCGGGTCACGGCGGGGACCGACGGCGCCGACGTCACCATGCAGCTGCGCAACGCCGACGGCAGCCTGGCCGAGATGAGCGGCAACGGCATCCGCTGCCTGGCCCAGGCCGTGCTGGACGCCGGCGTGCTGGCCGGTCCCAACCTCACCGTTGCCACCTCGGCCGGCGTGCGCCACCTCACCGTGCGCCCCGGTGACGTCGATGGCGTGCTCCACGTGAGCGTCGACATGGGGCCGGCCAAGGTCGGCCCCGACCAGCCCCAGCCGACCGACGACCGGGGCGTGCGTCCCGTCGACATGGGGAACCCTCACCTGGTGGTGCGGGGGCCGTCGTTCACGACCGAGGACGTGCTCGGCATGGGCGCCCACCTCCAGACGCTGTACGCGGGGGGCGTGAACGTGGAGTTCGTCACCGTGGGCCCGGGCCTCGACGAGCTCACCATGCGGGTCTGGGAACGGGGCGTGGGCGAGACGCAGGCGTGCGGCACGGGAGCGTGCGCGGCGGCCGCCGCCGTCCACGAGTGGGGCCTGGTGGGCACCCGCGTGGTGGTCCACCAGCCGGGCGGCGACGCCGAGGTGGAGCTGCGCCCCGACGGCGTGGTCCTCACCGGCCCGGCCCAGCGCGTCGCCCGCATCGAGGTCGACGCCGCCATCGGGGGCGGACCGTGAGCCTCATCGAGAGGACCTTCCGGGAGAAGATCATCCTGGTGGGCGTGGCCCGCAGCGCCGCCGAGGTGGACGACGTGGAGGCCCACCTCGACGAGCTGGCCCTGCTGGTGGACACGGCGGGCGCCGACGTGGTCGGCCGGGTCATCCAGCGCCGGGCCACGCCCGACCCCGCCACCTACGTGGGCAAGGGCAAGGCCGAGGAGCTGCGGGACCTGTCCCTGGCCGTGGACTCGGACACGGTCGTGTTCGACGACGAGCTGTCGCCCGCCCAGCACCGCAACCTGGAGAAGATCCTGGGCCGGACCGCCATCGACCGCACGGCGGTGATCCTCGACATCTTCGCCCAGAACGCCTCGACCCTCGAGGGCCGGGCCCAGGTCGAGCTGGCCCTCCTGCGCTACCGCCTGCCCCGCCTGCGGGGCAGGGGGACGACGCTGTCCCAGCAGGGCGCCGGCATCGGCACCCGGGGACCGGGCGAGACGCAGCTGGAGGTCGACCGGCGCCGCCTCGTGCGGCGCATGACCAAGCTGGAGGCGGAGCTCGAGCAGCTGGGCCGCACCCGCCGCACCCAGCGGGCGGCCCGGGCCCGCAGCCGCATCCGGTCGGTGTCGCTGGTCGGCTACACCAACGCCGGCAAGTCGACCCTGCTCAACCACCTCACCGACGCCGGCGTGCTGGTGGAGGACCGCCTGTTCGCGACACTCGACCCCCGGACCCGCCGACTCGACCTGCCCGGCGGCGAGCAGGTGCTCGTGTCGGACACCGTGGGGTTCGTGCGCAAGCTGCCCCACCAGCTGGTGGAGGCGTTCAAGTCGACGCTCGAGGTCGTGCGCGAGTCGGACCTGCTGGTCCACGTGGTCGACTCGTCGTCGCCCGAGCCGGAGGCGCAGATCGACGCCGTGCGGGGCGTGCTGGACGAGCTGGGCGCCGACCGGGTGCCGGAGCTGCTGGCGTTCAACAAGGCCGACGTCACCGACGAGGCCAAGCGCCTGTCGGGCGACCACCCCGGCTCGGTCGCCATCTCGGCCGTGACCGGGGCGGGCATCGACGACCTGCTGGCCGCCGTGGGCGACCGCCTGCGGGCCGCCGCCTCGGTGGTCGACCTGGCCGTCCCCTACGACCGCGGCGACGTGGTGGCCGCCGTCCACCGGGAGGGCGAGGTGCTGGCCGAGGAGCACGGCGAGGCCGGCACCCGCATCCGGGCCCGCCTGGACGCCGCCGGCACCGCCCGCTTCGCCGAGTTCCTGGCCCGGGAGCCGGCGTGACCGGGGGCGGGTTCGAGCCGCCCGTCTACCCCTACGAGCGCCTGGCCGGGACCAAGGAGAAGGCCGAGGCCCACCCTGGTGGGGCCGTCGACCTGTCCATCGGGACCCCGACCGACGCCGCCCCGCCCGCCGTGGTGGAGGCGCTGGCGTCGTCGGGGGCGGAGGCCGGCTACCCGATGTCGGTGGGCAGCGCCCGCTACCGGGAGGCGGCCGCCGGGTGGATGGCCCGGCGTCTCGGCGTGAGCGTCGGCCCCGGCCGCGTCTACGCCTGCGTCGGCACCAAGGAGTTCGTCTCCACGCTGCCCCACTGGCTGCGCCTGCGGTCACCCGACCGCGACACCGTCCTGCACCCGGCGGTGGCGTACCCCAGCTACGCCATGGGCGCCACCCTGGCCGGCGGCCGGTCCGTCGAGGTGCCGGTGGACGACCACTGGCGGCTCGACCTGTCGGCCATCGACCCCGGCGACGCCCGGCGCGCCCTCCTCCTGTGGGTCAACAGCCCGGGCAACCCGGCCGGCCAGCTGGACGACCTGGAGGCGGCCGCCGAGTGGGGACGGGCCTTCGGCGTGCCCGTGTTCAGCGACGAGTGCTACGCCGAGTACACGTGGGACGGGCCGCCCCGCACCATCCTGTCGTCGGGCACCGAGGGCGTGGTGGCCGTCCACTCGCTGTCCAAGCGGTCCAACGCGGCGGGCCTGCGGGCCGGGTTCTACGCCGGCGATGCCGACCTGACCTGGTACCTCTCGGAGGTCCGCAAGCACGTCGGCCTGCTGGTCCCCGGGCCCGTGCAGGCGGCGGCCGCCGTCGCCCTCGACGACGACGCCCACGTGGACGCGCAGCGGGCCCGCTACCGGGAGCGCCTCGAGCTGTTCCGCCGGTTCCTGGCCGCCCTGGGGGTGGACGCCCCGCTCCCCGGCGGCGGCTTCTACCTGTGGGCGCCGGCCCCCGGCGGCGACGCCTGGGGCTTCACCGAGCGGCTGGCCGGCGCGGGCGGCTGTCTGGTCAGCCCGGGCGACCTCTACGGGGAGGCGGGCGCCGGCCACGTCCGGATCGCCCTGGTCCGCCCCACCGAGCGACTCCGACTGGTCGCCGAGCGCATGGGCGTCGACCCCGCCTGACCGCCGGCGGCGCCGGGTCGCCCGGATGACCCGGAACCTGTCGCCGGAACGACTCGGATCCGGGTCGTTTCCGGTACAGGTACGGCGGCGGGGCGCCGCGGCCCTAGGCTGGCGCCCCGTGCGTGTTGGCATCGAGGTTGCACAGCACCGCCTGGAGTGGTTCCAGCTGCTCGAACGGGTCGGCTGGGCGGAGGAAGCCGGGTTCGACGGCGCCTGGGTGTTCGACCACTTCAAGCCGCTGTACGGCACCGGCCCCGGGCCGTGCCTGGAGAGCTGGACGCTCCTCGCCGGCCTCGCCGCCGCCACCACCCGCATCCGCCTGGGGGTGCTCGTCACCGGCATGACGTACCGGCACCCGTCGGTGCTGGCCGCCGAGGCGGTGACGGTGGACCAGATCTCCGGCGGGCGGCTGGAGCTGGGCCTGGGGGCGAGCTGGTTCGAGCGCGAGCACCTCGAGCTCGGCATCCCCTTCCCCCGCACGGCCGAGCGGGTCGACCGGCTCGTCGAGGGCATCGAGGTCGTGCGCCGGCTCATGACCGCCGACGACGTCAGCTTCGCCGGCGACCACTACCGGCTGAAGCGGGCCACCTACCGGCCCCGCCCCGTGCAGCGCCCCTACCCGCCGCTGTGGATCGGGGCGTCGGGCGAGCAGCGGATGCTGCCGCTGGTCGGGCGGGTGGCGGACGCCTGGCACTGCTTCGCCTCGGGCGACGACTACGCCCGCAAGTGGGAGATCGTGGCCGACGCCGCCGAGAAGGCGGGGCGGGACCCCGACACCATCCTGCGCTCCGCCCAGCTCTCGCTGTCGGAGCCGTGGGACGCCGTGCGCAAGGCGGCCGCCGGCCACCGGGCCAACGGGGTGGGCTACCTGGTGTGCAGCTGGCCGTCCGAGGGGCGGCTGCGGGCCGAGGAGTTCGTGGACCGGGTGCTGCCCGAGCTGGTCGCCGCCTGACCCGACCGACGCCGCTCCGGCTCGGTTCAGTTCGCGATCGCGCGCCACCCCCTGGCGCGCCATCGCGAGGTGAACGGCCGTCCCGGCACGACCGCCGGTAGCCTCGCCGCCATGCCCGACCTGCAGGCCACCATCGAGGAGCTCTGGGAGGGACGCGCCGAGCTGAGCGCCGGCGACGGCGGCGCCCTCGCCGCCGTCCGGGAGGCGGTCGGCCTCCTCGACACCGGCCAGGCCCGGGTGGCTGAGTGGGACGAGGCGACGGACCGGGTGACCGTCCACACCTGGCTCAAGCAGGCGGTGCTGTTGATGTTCAAGCTGGCCGCCATGCAGACCGTCGAGCTGGGGCCGTTCCAGTACGCCGACAAGATCCCGCTCAAGCGGGGCTACGCGGAGGCGGGCGTGCGGGTGGTGCCGGGAGCGTCGGCCCGTTGGGGCTCGTTCCTGGACCGGGGCGTCATCCTCATGCCCAGCTACGTGAACATCGGCGCCCGGGTCGGGTCGGGGACGATGGTGGACACGTGGGCCACCGTCGGGTCGTGCGCCCAGGTGGGCGCCAACGTCCACCTGTCGGGCGGCGTGGGCATCGGCGGCGTGCTCGAGCCGCCCCAGGCGGCGCCGGTGTTCGTGGGCGACGAGGCCATGATCGGCAGCCGCTGCATGATCACCCAGGGGGCTCGGGTCGGTACCGGGGCGGTGCTGGCCGAGGGCGCCGTCCTCAACCCCGGCATCCCCGTCATCGACGTGCAGACGGGTGAGGAGCTGAGCCGGGGCGTGGTGCCGGCGTGGACCGTCGCCGTCCAGGGAAGCCGGCGCAAGCAGTTCCCGGGGGGCGAGTTCGGGCTGCCCTGCATCCTGGTCCTCAAGCGCCTGGCCGAGGGCGAACGCCACGACAAGGCCAAGCTCAACGAGGTCCTGCGCGAGCACGGCGTCTCGGCGTGACCCCGGGGGCCGACCTCCTCGCGCTCACCGCCGAGCTGGTCGACATCCCGTCGGTGAGCCACGACGAGCGGGCCCTCGCCGACCACGTGGAGGCGCAGCTGCGGGCCGTCCCGTGGCTCGCCGTCGACCGCATCGGCCACAGCGTGGTCGCCCGCACCCACCTGGGCCGGCCGGCCCGCCTGGTGCTGGCCGGTCACCTCGACACGGTGCCGCCCAACGGCAACGAGCGGGCCCGCATCGACGGCGACGTGCTGTGGGGCATCGGGGCGGCCGACATGAAGGCGGGCTGCGCCGTCCACCTCGACCTGGCGCGCACGGTGGCCGACCCGGTGGTCGACGTCACCTACGTGTTCTACGAGTGCGAGGAGGTCGAGTCGCGCTACAACGGCCTGCGCCGGCTGCTGGCCGAACGGCCCGACCTCGTCGAGGGCGACGCCGCCGTCCTGGGCGAGCCCACGGCGGCCACCATCGAGGCCGGGTGCCAGGGCACGCTCCGCCTGGCGGTGACGCTGGCGGGGGAGCGGGCCCACACCGCCCGGCCCTGGTTCGGCGTCAACGCCATCCACCGCCTGGGCCCGCTGCTCGAGCGGGTCGAGGCGTTCCGGGGGCGCAACGTGGTGCTGGACGGGTGCGAGTTCGCCGAGGCGCTCTCGGCCGTGCGGGTCGACGGTGGGGTGGCGGGCAACGTGGTGCCCGACCGGGCCACCATCGCCCTCAACCACCGCTACGCCCCCGACCGCGACGCCACCATGGCCGCCGCCGCCGTGCGCGAGCTGCTCGGGGCGACGGTGGACGAGTCGAGGGGCGACGCCATCGAGCTGGTCGACGCGGCCGACGGGGCGGCACCCGACCTCCGCTCGCCCCTGCTGGCCCGCCTCGTCGCCGCCACCGGCACCGCGCCCCGGGCCAAGCTGGGGTGGACCGACGTGGCCTTCTTCGCCGCCCGGGGCATACCCGCCACCAACTACGGGCCCGGCGACCCCAACCTGGCGCACGCCGCCGGCGAGCGGGTGGAGCGGTGGGAGCTGGAGTCGGTGTCGGCCGGCTTGCGGGCCCTGCTCACCGAGGGCTGATGCTTCGACCTCATTCGTTCGCTCCGCTCACTCCATTCGGTCGAGTTTGGTCGTGCTCCGGCGGGCGAGCGGAGCTCGCCCCCCTCCGCCCAGTCCTTTTCCTTGTCCGCAGCCGTCGAGGCCGCCTGCGGCGGCGAGTGCGGCCGCAGACCTTGCCGCTGCGAACCGGCAACTGTTTCCGGTCCCGCGTCTAGGCGGGCTCGGCGCCGCCTTCGATGACGGGCGGGTCCCCGGGCGAGGGGTCCACCACCTCGGCCTCCGAGGCGGGCACGTCGCCCGGCAGCTCCGTCCCGGGGAGCAGCGGCGAATCCGCGTCGCCGCCCGGCAGCGGGCCGGTGCCGGACGGGTTCGGCAGGACGGGATCGGGCATGGGCGCTTCCTCCCTTGTGGCGAGGATCGCGTTCTACCCGGATGCGACGGGCGTACCCACCGGCGGCGAGCAGTCGGGCGCCCGCGGCGAGGAGAGGGCGTCCTCCACGGCGTCCGCCGCCTCGTCCTCGGAGACGTCGACCAACTCGCACTCGAGGCGGCAGCGGTGCCGGCCCCGGGCGCCGGAGGCCGCCCGCTGCACCTGGTCGCGCACGTGCGCCACCAGGTGGGCCACGACGGCGCCGACGGAGTACCGGCACGTCCCGTCCGCCTTGGCGCCCGCCACCGGGGAGAAGTGGTCGACGTGGACGGTGACCCGGTCGTCGCCGTCGACGCAGACGTGCAGGCTGTCGCCGTCGGAGATCTCCCGGAGGGACACGCTGCCCGGGTGGAGGATGCCGCCCACCGGCGTGTCGCGGCAGAACCGGCCGCTGGCCACGAGATCGGCGAAGAACCGACGCCGGTCGGGCTTGGCCATGGTGTCGATCGAAGGCTGCTCCACGTCCCCGTCTTCGGAGCGGGACGGGGACGTGGATGGATCAGACGAGCTTGGCCTCCACGTTGATGGTGGCGCCGGTGAGCAGCCGGGAGACCGGGCACGTCCGCTTCGCCTCGTCGGCGATGGTCTGGAACTCGGCGTCCTCGATGCCGGGCACCTCCCCCTCGGTGTGCAGGTCGATGCTGGTGACCGAGAAGCCGGCCTCGCCCTTGTCGAGGTGGACATCGGCCGACGTGCGCACCCGCGTGGGCCGGTGGCCGGCCCGGTCCAGCAGGGCCGAGAACTGCATCGAGAAGCACCCGGCGTGGGCGGCGGCGATCAGCTCCTCGGGATTGGTGCCGGTTCCCTCCTCGAAGCGGGACGCGAACGTGTACGCGCCCTCGTAGGCGCCGCTCCCGAAGCGCATGGTCCCGCTGCCGTCCTTCAGGGCGCCTTCCCACTGGGCGTCCGCGGTGCGTGTCGGCATCGTCCCCTCCGTTCCGTCGTGCGTAGAACGTCCCAACGTAGTGGTCGAGCCGGGGGTCGCGAGCGCCGAAGACTCTGCCACTATGGGCCCGATGTCCTCCTCCCGTCGCCTCTTCGCGCCGGTCGTCGCCGCGCTGGCGCTCGCCGCCACCGTCGGCTCGGCCGGACCGGCCAGCGCCACCAACGACGAGTTCTGGAGCCGACAGTGGGGCCCGGCGAAGATCGGCGCTCCGAGCGCGTGGGCGGCCACGACGGGCAGCGGGATCAAGGTGGGGATCGTGGACAGCGGGGTGGACGTCAACCACGCCGACCTCCAGGGCCGGGTGGCGGCCACCGCCGCGTGCGTCAACACCGGCGGCTCGTCCGCCAGGTGTGCGCCGGGCGGCGGCCAGGACGCCAACGGGCACGGCACGCACGTGGCGGGGATCGTGGCGGCCAACAAGGACAACGGCATCGGGATCGCCGGGGTGGCGCCCTCCGCCCAGCTGGTCGTCGCCCGGGTGTTCCAGAACGACGCCGCCGACCTGTCCGACGTCGAGGCCGGCATCCGGTGGGCGGTCGACCAGGGTGCCAAGATCGTCAACCTCAGCCTGGGTGAGAACGTGCTGCTCGGGGGGCTGCTGGGCGGCGGCGGCTCGCTCGGTCCGGCGCTGAACGACGCGTGGGCCCGGGGTGCCATCCCGGTCGTGGCGTCCGGGAACGCCCAGCTCCTCGGCGGCTCGGGGGGCTACGGCGACGTCAACGCCATCGTGGTGGGCGCCACCGGGCCCGACGACGAGATCGCCGGCTACTCGGTGTCCACGGGGTCGGCCAAGTGGGCCATCGTCGCCCCCGGCGGCAACGGCGCCGAGGGCCGCCAGATCTGGTCGACGTACTGGCGGGCGGGCAGCTCGAACCAGTACGGGTACCTCCAGGGCACGTCGATGGCGACGCCGCACGTCGCCGGCGCGCTCGCCCTGCTCCTGGCCGGCGGCGTGTCGCAGCAGCGGGCGGTGGAGCTCGTGCTGCGCACCGCCAACAGGGCCGTGTCGTGCGGGTCGACGTGCGCCGGGCGGCTCGACGTGGCCGCCGCCGTGGCGGCCGCCGGGATCGCGCCGGCTCCCACCCCGCCCCCGCCCAC
>Ga0247717_1000271_pt1 | contig 16440 bp, 13 predicted proteins | sample 24E_NmetaG_FD_189047 | JGI IMG/M metagenome (GOLD analysis project Ga0247717, IMG submission 189047) | Soil microbial communities from hillslope of Landscape Evolution Observatory, University of Arizona, Oracle, AZ, United States - 2-4-E_N | ecosystem: Engineered > Artificial ecosystem >... | reverse complement strand
ACCGGAAGCCGGTGCGCCGGCCGACCCGGTGGCTCACCTCGCCGTCGACGCGCACCTCGACGGTGAGCTCGTGCAGCGGCTGGTCACCGAGCGCGTGCGGCCACCACAGCGCCGGCTGCAGCACCTCGACCTGCCACTCGACGAAGTTGCTCCCCTCGGCGATCGGCCGCTCGTCGTCGCGGTCGGCCACCAGCGAACCGTCAGCGGGACCGGGGGCGGCCACGGTGGTGCGCAAGGTCACGACGCGCGCCGCGTCGCTGTCGAGCTCGGCGCGACAGGAGAGGACGGCGCGCTCGGTGGTGGCCTCGGTGCACACGACCCGCAGGCTCCGGGCCCGCACGGGTCCGGTCGACTCGATGCGCACGTCGCGCCAGATGCCCCCCGGGTTCCAGTCCGGGTCGAGGCAGTCCCAGTGCTGGAACACGCCGGTGATGTTGCGCTTGGCGGTGCGATCGTCCTGGGGCGCGCAGGTGACCTCGATCCCGAGCACGTGCTCGGTGGCAGCGGTGAGGTCCTCGGTGATCTCGAAGGTGTGGCGGTTGAAGTAGCCCTCGGTGTCGCCGACGTACACGCCGTCGAGCCAGACGTCGCCCTGGTAGAAGAGCCCGTCGAGCACCAGCCAGGCCCGGGCGCCGGCCTCGGGCCGGGCCGCCTCGAACCGGGTGCGGTACAGGAGCGGCCCGTCGCTGTCGGCGAAGGCGGGCGTCGACCGCCAGTGGGACGGCACCGCGATCGGCTCCCACGCCGAGTCGTCGACGGCCGGCTCGGCGAACGTGCGCCGATTGGTTTCGTCCGACGGCAGCGCCCGCCACGTGCCGCCAAGGTCCATCACGTCGACGTTAGGGGTCCGTTGAACACGGCGGTGAAGGCGCCGCGCTCGTCGACGTCGACGACGAAGGCGCCGGGCCCGAACTCGAGTCGGGTCGCGGCGACCGTCCCCGACCGTGTCGTGACCGTGAACCGCCCGTCGGCGACGAACGTGCCGGGGCCCTCGAGGCGCACGGGCAGCGGCCGGGCGACGACCACGTGGCCGCCGGTGGTGATCGTCGTCTCCTCGTCGGCGACGAAGCGGACCGAGTCGCGCGGCGTGGCCAGGCCTCCCCGGCCGACGGCGACGGGGGTGCCGAGCGTGTACTCCCCGGGGCTCAGGATCCGCAGGCCGTCGAGGGTCCAGAAGACCGCCCCCATCCCCATCTCCACGTGGGCCGGTCCGAGGTCGATGGCGCCCGTGCCCGCGAGCCGGAACGGCCGCCCACCGTCCCACGCGATCGTGGCCCGCTCACCGTCGACGATGGCGCCCTCGATCGTGGCGCGGCCCGACTCGAAGGCGACGGGCATCGGGAGCGGCGCACCGGTGGCGTCCTCGGCCACGAAGCCGTCGATCGTCCCCACCACCTCGGCCTGCCCCTCGGGCAGGACCTCGACGTCGGTGATCGTCGTCTCGACCACCGGCTCCTGGCGCTCGGCGACCACCTGGGCCACACCGCCGGTCAGCACGGTGACGATGACGACGCCGAGGAGCCAGCGCCCTCCCGGGGACACCTTCTGGCTCACGGCGATACGGTCGGGGCATGACGTCGCGCCCCGCCACCCTCGGCCAGCTCCGCGAATCCGGCTGGGAGTCGGTCCCGGTCAAGGACGAGCTTCGCCGCAACGCCATCGCCAAGGTCGCCGCCGGCGACGCGCTGTTCCCCGGCGTGCTCGGCTACGAGGACACAGTGCTCCCGCAGCTCGAGAACGCGCTCCTCGCCGGTCACGACGTGATCTTCCTCGGTGAGCGGGGCCAGGCCAAGACCAGGATGATCCGCAGCCTCACCGCCCTGCTCGACGAGTGGCTGCCGATCGTCGCCGGCTCCGAGATCAACGACGACCCGTACCACCCGGTCTCGCGCCACGCCCGCGACCTCATCGCGGAGAAGGGCGACGACACGCCCATCGAGTGGGTGCACCGCGACGCCCGCTTCGGCGAGAAGCTCGCCACTCCCGACACGTCGATCGCCGACCTGATCGGCGAGGTCGACCCGATCAAGGTGGCCGAGGGCCGGTACCTGTCCGACGAGCTCACGTTGCACTACGGCCTCGTCCCCCGCACCAACCGCGGCATCTTCGCCATCAACGAGCTCCCCGACCTCGCCGAGCGCATCCAGGTCGGTCTCCTGAACGTGCTCGAGGAGCGCGACGTGCAGATCCGCGGCTACAAGGTGCGCCTGCCGCTCGACGTGATGCTCGTGGCGTCCGCCAACCCCGACGACTACACGAACCGCGGCCGCATCATCACCCCCCTCAAGGACCGGTTCGGCTCCCAGATCCGCACCCACTACCCGCTCGACGTCGACACCGAGGTGGAGATCGCCCGCCAGGAGTCGCGGCCCCTCGACATCAAGGGCATGCGGGTCGAGGTGCCCGAGTTCCTGAGCGAGGTGGTGGCGACGCTGTCGCACCTGGCTCGGCAGAGCCCTCACGTGAACCAGCGGTCGGGCGTGTCGGTGCGGCTCACCGTCGCCAACGCCGAGGTGCTGCTGGCCAACGCCACCCGCCGGGCGCTGCGGCTGGGTGAGAAGGAGGTCGTGCCCCGGGTGTGCGATCTCGAGGCGCTCGTGGCGTCGACCGCGGGCAAGGTCGAGATCGAGAGCCTGGAGGAGGGTCGCGACGAGGCGATCATCCAGAACCTCGTGAAGGCGGCGCTGCTCACGGTGTTCAAGGAGCGGTTCAACCTCGGTTCGCTCCTCGACGTGATCGCCGCGTTCGACGAGGGCCGGGTCGTCCACGCCGGCGATGACGTGCCGTCCTCGACCTACGCCGAGCTGGCGGCCTCGGTGCCGGCACTTCGGGATCACGTGGCGTCGCTCACCAGCGACGCCGACAGCCCCGGCGCCGTCGCCTCGGCCGTGGAGTTCATCCTCGAGGGCCTCCACCTGTCCAAGCGCCTCAACAAGGACGCGGCCGCCGGCAAGGCCACCTACCGAGCCCGCGGCTGACACCAGATCTCGGGCTGGACGGGGCCCTACAGGGGCCCTCGATGGCCCGAGATCCTGCTCAGGGGGTGGTGAGCGAGCGGGCGATGGCGGCGAGGTCGGCGATCGGCAGGGTGCCGGAGATGCGGACGAAGCGCCCGCCCCCGAGGTCGCGGCGGACCTCGTTGACCTGGGCACTGAGGACCGCCTCGCCCTCGCCGATCTCCCCGAGGTCGACCGCGGCGCGGTTGCCGGCCGGCTCGGGGAACGCCGCGGTGCCCAGGAGCGTCCCGCCCTGCTCGACGACCACCACGTCGATGCCGCGCACGAACACCTCGGCGGTCGCCGCCCGTCCCTCGCCGCCCAGGAAGGGGTCCTGGCCCCGGGGCGGGACGACGAGGTAACGGCCCAGGCTGCGGAACCCGGCGGGCGGCGCCCGCAGCACGAGCTCCGGCGGCGGCAGGGCGTCATCGGCTGTCACCGGGCGCACGGCGCCGCCGCCCTGGTCGGCCGGCACCGTCGTGTCCCGCTCAGCGAGGCCGGCGGTGTCGAGATCGACGTCGAGCTCGACGGCGATCGCGACGCGGCGCAGGTCGCGCTCGCCGTCGGTGACGAGCACCTCCTCGAGCACGAGGCCGGACTCGTCGACGCACGCGTCGCTGTAGGTCCGGGCGGTGGGCGGCTGGAGGGGGCCCTCCCGCAGCGGGCGTCCCGACCGCAGGACCTGGCAGCGCCGCCCCAGGATCTCGCGGATCTCCCGCCGTTCGAGCAGGCCCGCCGCCTCGGCGTCGTCGAGCACGGCGCTCACCCGGACGTCGGCCGTGGTGCCGTTGGGGGGGTGGGCGAGCACCTGCTCGCCGAGCGCGATCCGCCCGAGGTCGGTCGTGCGCACCGATCCGGCGGTGACGACCGAGCTCGCGAACGGCCGGACGACGGTCACCGTCTCGGTGGACACCGACTGCCCTTCGACGCGGTACTCGATGCGGTACGAGGCCGGCCCGGCGCCGATCTCCAGCCGGGGCGGGTCGGACCCGCACCCGGCCAGGATCGCGCCGGCCGCCAGGGCCGCCAGCGCCGCGACCGGCCGCCTACGGCGCCGCGCCACAGCTGCCGGCGGCGTCGCACGCGGGGTCGAACACCCCCGGCTTCGTCGCCGGCCACTCGCCCGGCCGGTAGCGCTTCCCGTCGTTCACGTTGCGGTACGTCCCCGGCTTGCCGTCCGCGGGGTGGACGCCCGACGGATCCCACCACACCTCACGAGCGTCGTCGATGCCGCCGAAGTCGTCGGGGGCATAGCTGAACGCCACGGTGTGCTTGTCGGTCGACGGCACGTCGATCGAGTACATCGCGTCGCGGTAGGTCGCGGGGTCGAGGTGGGGCCCGGCCCGCTCGACGCCGCTGAAGCCGACCAGCAGCGCCGGGTAGATGAGCTCGGCTCCCACCGGCGGGTCGGTGTCGGGGTCCTCCGACTTGTACGCCTTCCAGAACGCCGCGTCGCTGCGGGCGATGGGCACCGGGAGGCTGCTGATGCCGAAGTTGTGGCTCCACTGCGTCTGGTCGTAGAGGCGGCCGAAGAACTCGGCGTCCTGCAGCAGGTACCCGGTCTGGAACCACTCCGGGTAGTACTGCTGCTGGCTCGCCGCCTGGGTGCCGAAGACCGGGGCGATCGGGTCGCAGACGCAGAGGACCGTGGTCACCTTGGCGGCGATCGACCCCTGCACCGAGGTCGTGGACTGCTGGCCGGCGGTGTTGATGTCGGATGCGTACGCGTTCTTCCGCACGATCTCGATGCCGCAGGCGTTCAGCCGGGCTTCGAGGTCCTCGGCGTTCGGGGTCCCGAAGTTGTTGGCCGGGAACGACATGCCGAAGCGGCGGGGCGTGTCGCGCCCACCGATGGTCGGGTGGATCAGCGGGCCGGCGTACTCGGCGACACCTCCACCAGGTCCGAGGCGCTTGCAGATGTATTCGGAGATGTGCTTGTTGGTGGTGTCGCCGTCGGCGAGGATGCCGAAGACGAACGGCGCCCGCTCGACGTGGAACTCCCCGGGCAGCTGCGCGCCGCAGATGCACACGATGCCCCGCCGGGCGAGCTCGTCGATCATGTCGGTGTTGCCGGCGCCGAACACCATGTAGGCGCCGATCTCCTGATCGATGCGCACCGCCTCCGCTCGGAACGCCGCGGTGTCGCCGGTGTCGGCCTCGCCCTCGAAGACCACGAGGTCGAGCGTGCGGCCGTAGGTCTGCATGTGCTTGTTGAAGAAGGCGAAGTAGGTCTCGATCGTGTGGATGACCTCGGCCCGGCTGGCCCCGGCGCCGCCGGCCCGGAGGATGGCGTTGACCTGCTCGTTGGCCTTGCCGAGGTAGTAGACGACGGTGATGCTGTCGCCGCTCACGCCCTTGTAGGTGGCGCCGCCGTTCTGGCCCGACCACAGAGGCTTGCACTCGGTGTTGCCCCCGAGGATGTCGCGACGGGTGCAGTCCTCGCCCGTGACCCCCGCCGCCGCCGAAGCCGGCACCGGCGCGCTGGCGCGCGAGGCCGTGGGGGCCGAGCCGCCACCGCCGCCACCGGCACCGCTGCTCCCCAACGACGCACCCGGCGCGCCGGGGACCTCGACCGTCGAGCTCCCGGTCCCCCCGGTGACGTCGGTGACGGCGACGCCACTGGTCGCACCCGTGGTGGTGACGTCGGACCCGGCACCGATGCCGGCGAAGGCGCTCGTGCGGTCGGGCGACTTCGTCGGCGCGATGAGCAGGAGCAGGGCGAGCGTCACGGCGATGCCGGCGAACGGTGCCCACCGGGTCACGATGAGACGGGTCTGCGGGTTCATGATCTGGTCCTCCCCGTTGACGCGACGAGCTGGCGCCGTCGCCGCTTGCCGTTGGTTGCCGCCCGCGAGCCCGACCGCGCGATAACGCTCTCGTCGGTGCCCAGGTACGACGCGATGACGCGCGGGTCCTCGAGGACGGCGCGCGGTGCTCCTTCCGCGATCTGGCGTCCGGCCTCGAGGGCGACGAGCCGGTCGGAGATCGAGCTGATGAGGGGCATGTCGTGCTCGATGACGAGCAGGCTGGTGTTGGTCTCCCGCTGCACCCGCAGCAGGACGGGGCCGAGCGCCTCGGTCTCCCGCTGGGCGATGCCCGACGAGGGCTCGTCGAGGAGCACGACCCGCGGTTGGTGGGCGAGGGTGCAGGCGAGATCGACGATGCGCCGGCTCCCGGTCGACAGCTCGGCCACGAACTTGTCGCGGAACGCCTCGAGCCCCATCAGCTCGATGAGCTCGTCGACCCGATCGGCGATCCGGTCCTCGGACTCGCGCGCCGCAGGCAGGTAGAAGGCGGCCGACAGCACGTCGGGGACCAGGACGTGGCGCTCGAGCGCCACCGCGATCGCCTCGGTCACCGTCAGGGCCGGGAACAGGCGGGCGTCCTGGAACGACCGGCCGAGCCGGGCCCGCGCCCGCTGGTCGGGCGTCCAGGCGGTCACGTCGATGCCGTCGAGCAGGATCACGCCGGCGTCCGGCGCGAGGAACCCGCTGAGCAGGTCGAAGATGGTCGTCTTCCCGGCGCCGTTCGAGCCGATCAGGCCGAGGATCTCGCCCTGGTGGAGTCGGAGGCTCACCTCGTCGACGGCGGTGATCCCCCCGAAGTGCTTGGTGAGGCCGCGGGCCTCGAGCAGGACCGGCAGCTCGATGCCGAGCTCGGCCAGCTGGTCGTGGTCGATCCGCCGCCGGGTGCGGGCCGGCGCCACCGGCTCGGCGGCGGGCGATGGCCCCGTGTGCCCGTTCGCACCGGTCACGGCGGCCGCCCCCTCGAGGAACACCGAGCGCAGCACGTCGGGCCGGTCGAGCAGCTCCGAGGTCGGCCCCTGGAACCGGACCTCACCCTTCTCGAGGAACACGGCGCGGTCGCACACCGTCAGCGCCACGTTCACCGACTGTTCGACGAGGACGATGGTCACGCCTTCGGCGTGGATGGCCCGCACGACCTCGAGCAGCTGCTGCACGACGGTCGGCGCGAGACCGAGCGAGAGCTCGTCGATCAGCAGGAGCCGGGGGCGAGCCACGAACGCCTGCGCGAGGGTGAGCATCTGCTGCTCGCCGCCGGACAGGTTCCCGGCTGGGGTGTCGAACCGCTCTCGCAGCACCGGGAACATCTCCAGCACGCGGGCGACGCCGGCCTCGACGTGCTCGGGCTCCCGCCGGTAGAGCCACGTGGCGACGCGGAGGTTCTCGCCCACCGTCATCGTCGGGAACACCCCCCGGCCGCCGGGTACCTGGACGATGCCGAGCGACGAGGTCTGCACGGCGCCCGCCTGTGTGATGTCGCGGCCGTCGAACAGGATCGTGCCGCTGCTGGGCGGCGCCGTCCCCGAGATCGCCCGCAGCAGCGACGACTTGCCGGCGCCGTTGGTGCCGAGGAGCGCCACCATCTCGCCCTCCTCGACGTCGAAGTCGACGTCGAACAGCACCTGGACCTGCCCGTAGGCGAGATCGACGCCGCGGCAGACCAGCAGCTTCGTGCGGCCCTCGGCCCGGGCCCGCCTCGCCTCGGCGGCGGCTCCGGCAGCGACGAGGGTGGCGTGCATGTCGGCACGGAACGCCCCGCCCGAGCCGGCGACCATGAACGCGCCGATCATGAAGATGGGGAGCCCGACGAGCATCCCCCAGCGGAGCCCGAGGGCATCGCCGAGCCCGCCGGCGACCGGCAGCATGAGCAGCCCCGGCAGAGCCCAGAGGGCGCCGAAGGCGTAGCCCACCGTGCGCACTCGGGGCGGGGTGATCATGGCGAAGAGCGTCGCCACGCCCGGTGCCAGGAGCGCGGCGGCCGCTTGCAGCACGAGGCTCGCCGCGATCAGCACGGCCAGGTTGGGCGCGAGCGCCATCACGCCGATCGAGACGGCGACGACGGTGGAGGACACGCCGAGCATCCGGAACAACCGCTCCGGCTGGCCGCTCTGCAGGTAGCGCACTGAGATGGGGATGGCGAAGAGGAGGGCGACGATCCCGACGGGCTCGTTGATGGCGCCGATCACGCCGCGCTGCGCGGGGCCGAGGCCGAACACCTCCTCGAGGTACAGGGGGAAGAGGACGGCGAAGGAGGTGAGCCCGCCGATGAGGAACGGCAGGGCGTGCCACAGCCGCCGGATGGTCCCGACGCGGCGGAGGATCTGCAGGGCCTCCTCGAAGGTGGGCGGCTCCTCCTCGACCTCGGCGTCGGCGCCGGTCAGGCCGAGCGCCGCTCGCTCCGGCGCCCCCCGCACCGGCTCGCGAAGGCGCCATGACCACACGGCGAGCGCCAGCGACGGCAGCGCCACGGCAAGCACGGCCGCTCGCCACCCGAACAGCTCGGCGGTGATGCCGAAGAAGAGCGGCCCCGCCAGCTGGCCGACGTTCTGCGTGATCGAGCGTCCGGCGAAGATGGTGGGACGGGTGTTGACCGCGTAGTAGTCGGCCATGAGGCTCGACTGCACCGGGTCGTTGAGGCGAAGGCCGAGGCCGAAGGCGCCGCGCGCCACGACGAACAGGGCGACGCCCGTGGCCAGGCCGGAGACCCCGGCGAACAGGCCGGCGATCAGCGCTCCGGCGGCGAGGAACCAGGTGCGGTGGCGCGTGCGCTCGGACCAGAACGCCACCGGGACGCTGAGGAGCAGCGCAACCAGGATGCTCACGCTGGCGATGCTCGAGGCGGCCTGCAGGTCGAGCCCGAACTCGTTCTTGATCTCGGGCAGGATCACGTTGAAGCCGGCCCGGTCGACGGCGTCGATCAGCGTGTGGCCGTAGAGGACCACCAGCGGCGCCAGCGGCGCGCCGGCGACGATCGAGCGGGGATCGCGGAGAACGCGGCGGGTCGTCGCCGGCGCGTTTCGGGCCGAGCGCCGGGTGTTGGCCCAGCCCTCACGGAGCCCGTCGGTGAAGGCGCTCACGACGTCACCATCTCGCGCTCGGGTGCCGGCTCCTCGGTGAGGCCGGCGTGCTCCACGATCTCGTCGACGTCGATCGGCTCGCGATCGGTGCGCTCGTCGCGGAGGAGGCTCGGCACCACGATGCCTCTCCGCTCGGCGACCTTCCGGAGCGCGGCGTCGCGGGCGGTGAAGAGCAGCCGCCCGAGCCCGCCCGGGAACACGAGCAGGACCACGAGCAGGCCGAGACCCGAGGCGAGGATCGCCAGCTGCGGCGACAGGAGGAACGACGAGCCCCGGACGAAGACGGCGCCCAGCACCGCACCCGGCACCGAGCCGAGGCCGCCGATGACCACCATGGAGAACACCCGCAGGCTCTCGTTGGCCGAGTACGCGGTGGCGCTCACGGCGTGCTGGTGGACGGCGAAGAGGGCGCCGGCGATGCCGGCGATGTAGCCCGACACGGCGAAGGCGAGCAGCTTGTTCTTGGCGCGGTTGATCCCGTAGGACTGCGCGGCCTTCTCGTTGTCACGCACGGCGAGCAGCGCCCGCCCGGTTCTCGAACGGCGGATGCCCCGCACCATCACGATGACGAGCGCCAGCATCGTGACGGCGAAGTAGTAGAAGGCGGTCTCGCTCTCGAGGTCGAACCGCTCGAGGAGGATCGGTCGCTCGGGTCGGTTGACCGGCACGAGCCCGCGGAAGTACGAGACGTTGAGGAAGTACGTCTCGACGGCGACGGCGAAGCCCAGGCTCGTGACGGCGAAGAAGAAGCCCTTGATGCGAAGGGCGGCGGTGCCGAGCACGAGCGCGGCGAGCGAGCCCGCGACGCCGCCGATCAGCATCGCCAGCAGGAAGTCGACTCCGGCGTCGGCGGACAATCGGGCGGCGACCGCGGCGCCGAGCCCCACGATGCCGAACTGCCCGAGGCTGATCTGGCCGCTCCAGCCGGTGAGCACCACCAGCGAGACGGCGACGATGGCGTAGATCGTCATCGCCGACGCGAGGTTCTCCTTGGACGGTGTGGCGATGAGCGGGTAGCCGAGCACGAGGCCACCGACGAGCACGGCGATGGCCACTCGCCCGATCCGGACCTCGGGGAGCCGGGCGAGCGCGCGGGGGATCGCCCGCACCTCGTCGACGACGGCCCATGTGCTCGTGTCGCCGTCCTCGGAGCGGCCGGCCGTCGGTCGCTGGATGATCAGCGCTCCGATGATGATGGCCACGAAGACCACGTTCGAGATCGGCGATCCGCCGTACGCGAGGTAGAGCGACTGCTCGACGATGCCGATGCCGATGGCGGCGAGCACGGCGGTGCGCATGTTGTCCATGCGGGCGATCACCGCCGCGGCGAGCGCTCGGAGGAGGAGTCCGGGGCCCTGCAGCGTGCTCCCCGAGATGAGCCCGACCACCGGTGCCCGCAGGATGGTGGCCAGCCCGCCGATGCCGCCGGCCACGATCCACATGACCGTGCTGACCCGCTTGACCGGGACACCGAGGAGGCCGGCGCGGTCGCCCGACTCCGCCGCGGCACGGACGGCGACACCGAAGTCGGTCCGCTTCAGGAACACGTTGAGCGAGATGACGATCAGCGGCGCGGTGATCACGAGGATGAGCGCGTCGCCTCGGAAGATGACGTTGGTGATGGTGATCTTGATGTCGGAGAGCGGCGTCTCGAAGCCGCCGCTGGCGGCCACCCGGCCGAACCGGTTCGCCATCAGGTAGGTGAGCACCACCGTCACCTGGGCCAGCCCGATGGTGACCACCGTGAGGATCAGGCGCGGGGCCTTCGCGAACCGGCGCACGAGCGTGTACTCGAGGATCCCGGCGAGGGCGGCCGAGGCCGCCACGCCGACGAGCAGGGCCGCGAACCACGGCAGGCCGGCGCTGCGCATCAGGTTCTCGAAGAGGATGGCCCCGAAGATCCCGATCTCGGCCTGGGCGAAGTTGATGATCCGGTTGGACCGGAAGACGAGGATCAGCCCGATGGCGACGAGGGCGTTGATGCAGCCGATGACGACGCCGTAGAGCTGCACGCCGATCGACGGGGTCACCGGCAACACGAGGCGCAGGAGCAGGATGAGCCCGAGGAACCCGGTGATCACCCAGGCGCTGTCGCGAACCCAGCTCCGGTCCAGCGGGTGGGCGGGGGGCGCCGGCCGGGAGGTGGTGCTGAAGCGCGACCAGCGCACCCGGTCCCGCCGCCGTCGCCCCGGCAGGCGCTGTTCGACCTCAGCGGTCTCGGTCACGAGAGAGCCCCCCTTCGCGCCATCCCGGGGGCAGGGTTCGGCGCCTCCACCAGCCGGCCCTGCCGCTCCGGGAGAAAAATTGACGGAACCGTCACTTGGGCCCACGGCGGCGGCGGCCCGGTAGCGTCACCGCGGATGCCGCGCGTCTCCTACTCCCGCTGGGACGGGACCCAGAAGGGCTTCGATCTCGACGCCGACGCCGTCCTCGCCGAGATCAGCGACGACCTGATCCACCACGGCGACGTGAACATGGCGCTGCGCCGGTTGCTCCAGCACGGCTTCCGCGATCGCGACGGGCAGCGCATCCAGGGCCTGCAGGAGCTGCTGGAGAAGCTGCGCCGCAGCCGGCGGGAGCGGCTCGAGCAGCACGACCTCGGCGGCGTCTACGACGAGGTCGCCGAGAAGCTCCGCGACGTCGTCGACACCGAGCGGGAGGGCATCGACCGGTTCCAGGACGAGGCCCGGCAGTCGGGCGATCAGCGCCGCCAGGAGATCGCCGACCAGGCGGCCGAGGAGAAGCGCTTCCAGCTCGACATGATGCCGAACGACCTCGCGGGGATGGTCAAGGAGCTGCAGCAGTACGAGTTCACCTCGCCCGAGGCGCGGCAGCAGTTCGAGGAGCTCATGGACGAGCTGCGTCAGCAGCTCGCGAACCAGATGTTCAACCAGATGGCCGGGGCGATGAGCGACCCCGACCCCGCGCAGATGCAGCGGATGAAGGACATGATGAGCGAGCTCAACTCCCTGCTCGAGCAGCGGGAGCGGGGCGAGGACACGCAGGAGGCCTTCGAGGAGTTCATGCAGCGGTACGGGGACTTCTTCCCGGAGAACCCGCAGAACCTCGACGAGCTGCTCGAGATCATGGCCCAGCGCATGGCCGCCATGCAGGCGATGCTCAACTCGATGACGCCCGAGCAGCGGGCGCAGCTGCAGGGCCTCATGGATCAGCTCATGGAGGACATGGACCTCCGCTGGCAGGCCGAGCAGCTCGGCGAGCACCTGCGCCAGCTGTTCCCGCAGGCCGGCTGGGATCGCCGCTACAGCTTCAGCGGCGACAACCCGTTGGGCATGGGCGAGGCCCAGAGCCTCTTCCAGGAGCTCGGCGACCTCGACCAGCTCGAGCAGATGCTGCGAGCGTCGTCCAACCCCGGCGCCCTGGCCGAGGTCGACGTGGAGCGAGCCAAGCAGCTCCTGGGCGAAGAGGCCGGGCTGTCGCTCGAGCGCATGTCGGAGGTCGCCAAGCTGCTCGAGGACGCCGGGATGATCGAGCAGCGGGAGGGCCGCTACGAGCTCACACCCCGGGGGGTCCGCAAGATCGGGCAGAACGCGCTGGCCGAGCTGTTCGACAAGCTGCTGAAGGACACCCGCGGCCGCCACCAGCTGGAGCGGCAGGGCGCCGGGCACGAGCGGGCCTACCAATCGAAGCCCTACGAGTTCGGCGACCCGTTCAACCTCGACCTGCACCGGACGATCCGCAACGCCATCGCCCGCAACGGTCCGGGGACGCCGGTGCAGCTCACGCCCGACGACTTCGAGATCGAGCAGACCGAGGTGATCACCAAGGCGTCGACGGTGCTCATGCTCGACGTGTCGCTGTCCATGCCGATGCGCGACAACTTCCTCGCCGCCAAGAAGGTGGCGATGGCACTGCACTCGCTGATCTCCACGCAGTTCCCGCGCGACTTCCTCGGCATCGTGACCTTCTCCAAGGTCGCCCGCGAGCTGAAGCCCGAGCACCTCCCGGAGGTGAGCTGGGACTTCGACTACGGCACGAACATGCAGCACGGGATGATGCTGGCGAGGCGGATGCTCGGGCGCGAGTCGGGCACCAAGCAGATCATCATGATCACCGACGGCGAGCCGACGGCCCACTTCGAGCCGGGGATGGACGAGCCGTTCTTCAGCTACCCGCCGGTGCGCGAGACCGTCGACGCCACCCTCAAGGAGGTCAACCGCTGCACGCGGGAGGACATCCGGATCAACACCTTCATGCTCGACGCGTCCGGCTACCTGAAGGCCTTCGTCGAGAAGCTCACCCAGCTCAACGGCGGCCGGGCGTTCTTCACCACCCCCGACACGCTGGGGGACTACGTGCTCGTCGACTTCATCGAGCACCGCCGCCGTCTCGGCCGCAAGCGACCCGCGTAAGAAGGACCGCCCGATCTCGATCGGCTTGTCAAGCATCTCCCCTTGCGATTCCGGAGTGACAGTGTTGTAATTACACGCAAGTCACTCCGACCCACCTTGGGGGTTCCAACCGATGCGGGACATCACGAGCGAGATCGCCACCGGAGACCGCAGCTGGCACGACTACGCGAACTGCCTGGGCGTCGATCCCGACCTGTTCTTCCCGGAGCGGGGGGCGTCGACCAAGGAGGCCAAGGAGGTCTGCCGGGGCTGCGTGGTGCGGGAGGACTGCCTCGAGTACGCCCTGCAGAACAGCGAGAAGTTCGGCATCTGGGGGGGCATGAGCGAGCGGGAGCGCCGCCGGATCCGCCGGGCCCGCGCCATCGCCCGCCGCTCGGCGGCCGCCACCACCGCCTCAGCCTGACCGGTCCAGCCGGCGTTCGACCGTGCGGTCGGGGCTGAGGTCGAGCTGCTCCCACCGCTCGGGCGGCACCCGCTCGAGCACGGCGCCCGGCACCAGCCCCACGAGCTCGGCGCGTCCGACGGCGGCGAGCGCGGCAACCGCGTCGTAGGCGTCCGCCGGGCCCACCGCCAGCGGGTCGACGAGGTTCATCGACACCTGCACCCCGCCGCCGACAGCCAGGCCCAGCGCCCGGACCGCGGGTCCGCGCACGGCGGCGGCGATGCCCCGCGCCGTGCGCAGCGACTCGTCCGCCAGCCACACGTTGTATGCGACCAGCGGGAGGCGAGCGCCCGCCGCCGTGATGCCCGCTGTCGGGTGGGCGGCGACCGTGGCCCGGGCGGCGCGCCGCAGCTCGGGAAGGGTCGGGCCGCCGGCACCGAAGCGCAGGCACGGCACCGGGCTCCACGCCGCGTACCGGTCGCGGGCGGCGACCGCCTCGTCGACGGGGTTGGCGCCCACCGGCACGAAGGGGACGACGTCCACGGCTCCGAGCCGGGGGTGCACGCCGCGGTGCCGGCGCAGGTCGATGCGGGCCACGGCGACGGCGGCGACCCGGCGGGGCGCGTCCTCGCCGGCCACGGTCAGCACCGACCGGTGGTGGTCGGCGTCGACGTGCAGGTCGAGCAGGTCATCGCCGGCGGCCGCCGCCAGCGCCTCGATGACCAGCCGGGAGCGCCCCTCGGAGACGTTGACGGGGCAGACCAGGCGCGACATGAAGGCCAGGATCGCAGGGGGACGGGTACGCTCGGGGCATGGGAGCAATCGGGGCACCCGAGCTCATCATCGTCCTCGTGATCGTCCTCGTCCTCTTCGGGGGCGCCAAGCTCCCGAAGCTCGCCCGCTCGCTGGGTGAGGCGCAGCGCGAGTTCCGTCAGGGTCAGGACGAGGCGAGCTCGTCCAAGGACGAAACACCCCCCAGCTGAACCCGGGGAACCACCCGCCGGAAGGCGACGTTCCGGAGAAGCCGACGTGGGAGGAGCTGGCCCGCAGCCATGGGCGGTTCCTCTACACGGTGGCGTACCGACTGACAGGCAACGACGCCGACGCCCAGGACCTCGTCCAAGAGGTCCTGCTGCGGGTGCGGCGGGGCCTGGCGACGTACCGACCGGGATCGCTGGAGGGGTGGTTGAGCCGGATCACGACGAACGCCTTCCTCGACGACGTGCGCCGGCGCCGGCGCCGGCCATCGGTCGCCCTTCCGCCCGACGCCGACCGCCTCCTGGCCGACGCCGACGCCGATCCCGAGGCGATCGTGGCCGCCACCTCGCTGCCGGCCGACGTGCAGGCCGCCCTGCTCGCCCTCCCCGAGGAGTTCCGGGTGGCGGTGGTGCTGTGCGACGTCGTCGGCCTCCAGTACGAGGAGATCGCCGCCGACCTCGGCATCCCGGTGGGCACGGTGCGCAGCCGCATCCACCGGGGACGGGCCCGGCTTCGCGACCTGTTGGCGCCCGCCGCGCCCCGTGGTGATGGCGATGGCTGAGCTGCACCCTGGCGACCTGCTCTCGGCGCTCGTCGACGGCGAGCTCGACGTCCGTGATGCCGAGGCGGTGCGGGTCCACGTGGCGGGGTGCGCCGCGTGCCGCCTCGAGCTCGAGGAGGTGCGCGCCGCCCGCCGCGCCGTCCGTCTCCTGCCCGCCGTCGAGCCGCCGCCGGCGTTCCTCGCCGAGCTCGTCGCCGCCCCCGACGTGGTCGCCCTCGCCCCCCGACGCCGCCGCGCCGCGGTGCTCGTCAACGCCGCCGGTTCGGTGGCCGCCGGGCTCGCCATCCTGGCCCTGTCGGCCGCCGACGTCGGCCCACCGCCGGTCGATCCCGAGGTGCCGATGGCGGTCGCCCGTCACGCGTCCACGGTGTCGGCGCTGGAGGCGGGCGGCGTGATCGCTCCGGCAGCCGAGCGGTTCGCGCCCGAGGCGCTGGCGCCGCCGACCACGGCCGAGCGCCACGCCCTCGAAGACCTGCGGGCCCCGTACGCGGCACCGCCGATGATCGCCGGGTATCGCCTGGTCGAGGCCTACCGGTCGGGCGCCGGCGTGCACCTGCTCTACCGCCGCGGTGCCTACGGGCTCTCGATCTTCGAGCTGGAGGGCTCGATCGACTGGACGGCGCTGCCCGCCGACGGGAGCGAGATCGAGATCGGGCGCCAGCGCGCATGGCGCTGGGACGACCCGCGGGCCGGCGGCCGGCTCGTCGTGGTCGAGCGGCCGGGCATGGTCGTGCTCCTCGTGGGAGACGAGCCCGGCGATGCCGTGCTCGAGGTGGCTCGCGCCCTTCCCGGTCCGCGCGAGCCGGCGTTCACCACCCGGGTCAAGCAGTCGGTCGGGCGGGCCCTCGACCTGCTGGCGCCGTGACCGCGCCTCAGATGCCGGCGGTGACCCGAACCCGGCGAGACTTCAGGATGCGCCGGCGCTCCCGCTCCGATGCCCCGCCCCACACGCCGTGGTCGATGCGCTCGTCGAGCGCGTACTCGAGGCACGGCTCCTTCACCGGGCAGTCGCCGCAGATCCTCCGGGCGATGTCGACTCCCACGCCGTCGCTGGGGAAGAACACCGCCGGTCGCTCCTGGCGGCAGGTCCCCAGCACCATCCAAGTCGTGTCCATGTTCCCCTGGCCCTTCGGTTCCCCAGCGAGGCGGGTCCGCACGATCCGTGCAACTCCCACCGCACAGAGAACGCCCTTCTGCGCTGACAATCAAGTCCCTGTCCCAATCGTCGCTTGTGCCCCCTTCCTTGAGGAGTCGTGATGGACGACCAC
>Ga0247717_1000270_pt1 | contig 16478 bp, 13 predicted proteins | sample 24E_NmetaG_FD_189047 | JGI IMG/M metagenome (GOLD analysis project Ga0247717, IMG submission 189047) | Soil microbial communities from hillslope of Landscape Evolution Observatory, University of Arizona, Oracle, AZ, United States - 2-4-E_N | ecosystem: Engineered > Artificial ecosystem >... | reverse complement strand
ACGATCCGGCCGCTGCGCTGCAGTCCGAGTCGGACCGCGAGGTCGTTGTCTCCGGTCTCGTCGTACGCCTCCTTGATGCGAGCAAGGAGGAAGACCTCGTAGTCCATGGAGAGCCCGAAGGCGAAGATGAAGATGAGCACCGGCATGAACAGGTCGACCGAGCCCACGGGTTCGAACCCGAGAACGCCCGACAGGTGGCCGTTCTGGAAGACGAGGATGAGCCCGCCGAAGGTGGCGCCGAGCGACAGCACGTTCATGGCGATCGCCTTGAGCGGCACGGCAAGCGAGCCGGTCATCAGGAAGAGCAGCACGAAGGTCGCGGCGGCGATGACGGCGAAGGCGATCGGGAGCCGGGAGGCGATGTTCGCCTTGGTGTCGACCAGCAGTGCGGCCGTGCCGCCGACCTCGGTGGCGAAGCCGGGCCGGTCGTCGCGGATCTGGCGGACAAGACGCTGGGCGTGGTCGCCCTGGCTGGCGCCCTCGGGCACGACCTCGACCACCGTGACACCCTGCTCCTCCGCCGTCCAGGAGCTGACCGCGGCGACGCCGTCGCGCTCGGCGAGGGCCGCCATGTAGCGGATCAACGCTGGTTGGTCCTGGGCTGCTTCGGCGACGACGAGCACCGGGTCGGCGCCGTGCGACGGGAAGCGCTCCGCAACGGTGAGGGCGACGGCCCGGGCCTCTGAGCCCGAGGGAAGGGAGCGGGCGTCGCCGTTCTCGAAGCGTGCGCCGAGGAAGGGGGCGCCAAGCGCGATGAGGAGGACGGCCACACCGCCGGCGACCGGCAGCGCGCGGCGCTGCACGGCGGCAGCGAGCCGGTAGAAGAACCCGTCGTCGGCCGCTCGCGAGCGTGCGGGCTTGACGCGCTTCCAGGTCACCGCCAGCAGGGCCGGCAGGAAGGTGACCGATGCCGCCATGCTGAGCAGCACGACACCGATGCCGGCGATCGCGAAGGACTCGAACACCGGAGTGCCGAAGGCGAAGAGCCCGCAGAGCGCGACGGCGACGGTCATGGCGGAGAACGCGACGGTCCGTCCGGCGGTGGCGACCGTGCGCTCGATGGCGGCGGCGACGTCGAGCCCCGCGGCCTTCTCCTCGCGAACGCGGCTGACCACGAGCAAGCCGTAGTCGATGCCCAGCCCGATCCCGAACATGAACACCACGTTCAACGCGTACGCGGAGACGTCGGTGACATGGGTCAGGCCCAGCAACACGAGCATCATCCCGGCCACCGAGACGAGGGCCACGAGCAGCGGCAGGCCCGCGACGAGCACACCGCCGAAGATGAAGATCATCGCGACGAACGCCACCGGGAGCGCCATCGACTCGCCCTTGCGCAGGTCACGCTCGATCGCCTCGGCGAACTCCTCATCGACGAGCGTGGGCCCGCCGACCTTGACGCTGGCGGCGGTGATCTCCTTCATCCGCTCCCGCACCGTGACTGCCACGCGGTGCTCGGCGACGTGTTCCAGGTCGCCCTCGAGGACGACCACCACAAGCGACGCCTGGCCGTCCGTGGACGTGAGACGCTCCTTGCCGCCGGAGTAGCGGTCCAACACGGCGGCCACTCCGTCGGCCCGGCGGATCTCGGCCGCCGCCGCCGAGACCTGCTCGCGCACCACCGGATCATCGACGTCGGCCTCGACCACCGCCACGACCGAGCGGCCATGCGGGCGCAGCTCGTGGACCAGGTGGTGAACCCGCTCCGACTCGCTCCCTCTGGCGCCATCCATGGCGGTCGAGAAGCGGGCCATCACCCCGCTTCCGACGGTCATGCCGACGATCAGCAACGCGAGCCATGCGCCCACGATCAGGCGCCGTCGGCGATACGCGAACCTTCCACACTTTGCGAACATCGTTCCCTCCCAGGGTCCCGGCCCGACCGTCGGGCCGCGAAGGGAGCGTCGAGGAACCTCCTGAGGAGGCGCTGAGGACGCGCTGAGGCGGCGCCTCAGGACGCGGTCGCTGTCCTAGCGTCTCCGGGCGTGCAGTTCGGGCTGCTCGGGCCGCTGCAGGTCACGACGACGGACGGTGACGACCTGGTCGTGCGGGGCTCGAAGCAGCGCGCGCTGCTGAGTCTCCTGCTGCTCGGACGTGGTCGCCCCGTGTCCGTCGACCGGCTCATCGACGGCCTCTGGGACCAGCCGCCGGGCAACCCCGCGAACGCGCTGCAGGCGCAGGTCTCTCAGCTCCGCCGGTTGCTCGGATCGGACGCGATCCGGTCGGTCGAGGCCGGCTACCTGCTCGGTCTCGAGCCCGGCCAGCTGGATCTCGACGCCTTCGACGAGCTCATCCACCGGGGCGCCGAGGCCGTCCACGCGGGTGACGCGCCGTCGGCAACCCGCTTGCTCGACCGGGCTCTCCAGCTCTGGCGAGGCGACCCGCTCGTCGACGTCGACGCCGCAGAGATCGCCACACCCGAGCGAAGCCGCCTCCACGAGCTCCGGCATCGGGCCATCGAGCTGCGGGCGGAGGCCCTGCTCGCCGTTGGACGAGCGCACGAGGTCACGAACGAGCTCGAAGGGCTCGTCGCCGAGCATCCCACCCGCGAGCGGTTCTGGGAGCTGCTCATGCTTGCGCTGTACCGCACCGGACGGCAGGCGGACGCGCTGCGCGCCTATCAGCGGGCGCGGTCAGCGCTGATCGAGGAGGTCGGCGTCGAACCCGGCCCCGCGCTCAAGGAGCTCGAAGCACGCATCCTCGGCCACGACGAAACCCTCGCGGCGGTGGCCCCACCGCCGATCAAGGGCAACCTGGCCCAGCCGCTCACCCCTCTCATCGGTCGCAGCCGGGAGCGTGACGACCTCACCTCCCTGCTCGTCGAGCACCGCCTCGTCACGGTTGTCGGGCCCGGCGGAGCCGGAAAGACCCGCCTCGCCACCGAGGTGGGGATGCTCCAGGTGCCGGACGGCGGGTCCTGGTTCGTCGCCCTCGAGTCGGTGCGAGACCCCGCAGGCGTGGTGCCGGCGATCGCGTCTGCCCTCGGCGCCCGCACCAGCGAGCATCCTGCCGGGAGCGCAAGCTCACCGCTCACCGCCATCGTCAACCAGCTCGACCACCGCCCGGTGCTGCTCGTGCTCGACAACTGCGAGCACGTCGTCGAGCGGGTTGCGGAGGTCGTCGCCGAGCTCCTCGGACGCTCGCCCCACCTTCGCGTTCTCGCCACCAGCCGCGAGCCTCTCGGCGTGTCGGGCGAGACCTTGTTCCCACTCGGCTCGCTCGATCCCCAGGCAGCCACTGACCTCTTCCTGACCCGAGCCCGAGCGGTCCGCCCTGACCTCGATATCGACGAGGTCGCCCTGTCAGTTGTCGAGCGCATCTGCGAACGGCTGGACGGGCTGCCCCTGGCGATCGAGCTCGCCGCCGGCCGGGCCCGCGCACTACCGCTCACACAGATCGCCGACCGCCTCGACGACCGCTTCCAGCTGCTGACCGGCGGCGCCCGCACCGTTCTCCCCCGGCAGCAGACGCTGCGGGCCGTGGTCGACTGGAGCTACGAGCTGCTCTCCGACGACGAGCGTCGGCTCTTCGGACGGCTCTCGGTGTTCACCGGAGGATGGAGCCTGCACGCCGCAGAAGCGATCTGCGCAGACGAGGACCTTCCACGACCAGCCATCCTCGACCTGCTGGGACGGCTGGTGGAGCGGTCCCTCGTCGTTCCGGACAGCCACGGTGACCAGCCCCGATACCGCATGCTGCAGACGCTGTCGCACTACGCCCGAGAACGCCTCGACGGCGATGTCAGCATGCTTCGGCACCGCCACGCCGAGTACTACCGGCAGCTTGCCGAACACGCCGAACCCCGCATGCGTTCGGGCGAAGCGCTCGTCGTGCGCCGTGAGCTCGCGCCCGACATCGACAACCTCTGGTCCACTCTCGGCTGGCTCGACCAGACGAACGCCGCCGCCGCCGCCCTCCGCTACTGCGACGACCTGGCATGGCTCTGGTTCCTGATCGGCGACTGGCCCGAAGGCGCCCGCTTCTGCCGGCGGGCTCTCGAAGTCGAGGGGGAGGCTGCACCCGCTGAACGTGGTCTCGTCGAGATCTGGTGGGCCTACTACCTGGCAAACGCGTCAGGCCACCGCGCGGTCATCGCCGAGATCCACGCCGGCGTCGACCTCGAGGCGGCGATGGACGACGTCATCGACGCCGGCGATCCCATTGCCACGGCCAAGGCGATGCTGCTGCGCGTCAACCTGACCCAACGAGGCTGGGACGTCGACCTCCAGCTGCGACTCGTCGAGGACGGGATGGCTGCGGCCGCCGCCACCGAAGAGCCCTGGTTCGTCGGCACCGCCGAGATGCTCGCCGCCGGCACGATGCTGCGACTGGGCCGCAACGAGCAAGCCGCCGACCTCGCCGCCAGCGCCGTCAGACGGTTCGACGAGCTCGGAGACCCCACGCTCAGCATCGAGGCTCGCACCGCCCTGCTCACCGTCGCCGAGCTCGAGGGAAGGCTCGATGACGCGGCCAGAGACGCCGAGGCCATCCTCCGTCTCACCGAGACCCTCGACATCCCGAGCTACCGGCAGTGGGCCCTCTCCCGTCTCGGGTTCGTGCGACAGGCCGCGGGCGACCTCCGGGGCGCCGACGACGCACACATGGCATCCATCGCCATCGGTCGGAGCCGTTGGGGAACGGCCCTCGCAACCCTCGGCCGAGGCCTCGTCGCCCGTGGACGCGGCGAGCTCGACGCCGCCCGCCGCCATCTCGACGCCGCCACGTCCGCCTTTGCCGACCTCGGCGCCGCCGCAGAGTCAGCGCTTGCACGGGCCCTTGCAGGCTGGGTCGAGCTCGACCGAGACAACAGCACCGAGGCAAGGCGTCTCGCCACGGAGGCCCTCTCGACGATGACCTCGCTCACCGACGCCGGGGTTGCCGCCCTCGCCTCGGAGGTCCTCGCCGCGGCCGCCCTCGCCGAGGGAGAGCGCCAGGAGGCCGAGAGCGTGCTGCAGCCCACCGCCTCCATCGGCATCTCCGCCGGTCACGGTCTCTGGCTCCTCACTCGACCAGACAGTCAACGCCTGCGGTCAGCGCTGGCCGAACACTCCACATCGACCATCTGAGCGAGGGACCCAGCGCCCTCGTCATTGCACCAGCGACTCGATTCGGTCGAGGAAGCCGGGCCAACCGCTGGCCGCGATGTCGCGATGTCCGGCCGTGGGGAACTCCGAGTGGGTCATCGTGAGCCGGGTCTTGCCGTCGACCTCCTCGAGCTCGACGGTGACGCGCGTCCCCGCCCACGGCGAGTCGACGCCCTCCAGCGCCTCGGTCATCACCAACCGATGTGGCGGGTCGATCTCGAGGTACTCGCCGTACTCGACGAACGGCTCCTGGCCGGACGGGCCGAACTCGACCCGGTAGCGACCCCCGACGCGGACATCGAGCTCGGTGACGCGAGCGACGAAGTCTTCGCCATCTCGGTACCACTCCTCCATCGCCTCTCGAGTGGTCCACGCCCGGAAGACGGCGCGTGGCCGCGCGTTGAAGACGCGCTCGATCCGCAGCGTGGTGCTCTCGCTCATGAGCTCTCCTCGTCGTTGTCTCGCAGGTAGTCCTCGAGGTGATCGAGGCGGCGCTCCCAACGGTGTCGCCGATCTTCCAGCCAGCGGGCCGTCGCCGCGAGGGCGGTCGGCCGCAGCTGGCACTGCCGAACGCGGCCGCGCTTCTGCGTGTGGACGAGCCCGGCATCCTCGAGCACGTGCACGTGCTTGAGCACCCCGCGCAGCGACATCGGGAAGTCACCCGCCAGCTCGGTGACCGACGCCGGGCCTGCACTCAGGCGATCGACGATCTCCACCCTCGTCGGGTCGGCAAGCGCGGCCATGGTCCGCGCGACCGATGTTACTGAACTCATTGGTTCAGTATTGAGGCCGACCCTGACCCTGTCAAGCGCGAGCGGGCTCAGCCCCTGACGGCCCCGGTGGGCGTCGCCGTGTAGGCGGCGAGCGCGGCGGCCACCACGAGGCCGATCCCGGCCACGCCGGCGACCGCCATGACCATCCACCAGCCCTCGCTCAGCTCGCCGCCGTCGATGGCGGGGATCGCGAGGGCGACGGCCAGCGCGGTGATGCCCGCCGGCAGCCAGGGCCGCCCGCCGGAGCGGGGCGTCGCCAGGCCGAGGACGAGGAAGGTGAGGGCGCCCACCATCGCCGCGAGCCCGACCGCGTTGTGGAGCAGCAGGCTGGCATCGCCGATCTCCTCACCCCTGCTCTCGGCCGCGTAGCTCACCAGCGTGGCGAGGAAGACGATCGCGAGTGCCGTCGCCATCCAGAACCGACGGCGGCGGCGGTCCTCGTCCGGCACCCTGATGGCACGCGCCAGCCGGCTGCGTTGTCCGGAGGCGAGGGCGACAGCCAGCGCGAGGAAGGCGACGCCGGGCATCAGCCCGACAACGACGCTCACGATGCCGGCGGTGGCGAGGAGCACGATCGTGACGCCGAGGACGGCGCTGCTCAGTCGCGAGTGCATGATGGTCTCCAGTCGGTAGCGGGGCACGGTGACGAGCAGGTCGAGCGCCGAGCGAGTCCACGCCGCTCGGATGCCGCGGTCGGACGCGAGATCGCGGAAGTGCTGCACGAGGTCGTTGCCGTAGTGCTGACGGAACGACGGCGGATAGAGGCGCACGAGCGCCGCATACGTGCGCGCCGACCGCGGCGAGGTCACGCGACCCCCGGTCGGAGGTTGGCGCGGGCGACCCGCACGAGGCTCGCCAGTCGCGCCGCTTCGGCGGCGCACACCTGCTGGCCGAACGCGGTCAGCCGGTAGTAGCGACGGCGCTGGTCGTCATCGGGCGCCGGGCGGTACGGCAGCTCCTCTGCCAGGCCCTCCTCGACGAGGCGCTTGAGCGTCCCGTAGAGGGTCGCCGGGCCCATCCGGACCACGCCGCCGGAGGTCGCTTCGACCGATTGCATGATCGCGTAGCCGTGACGCTCGCCCTCGGTGAGCGCGACGAGCACGTGGAACTGCGCCTGGGGGAGCGGAAGATGCGATGACGGATCGGCCATCCGTCATCTCTATCATCTTTCGATGTATTGTCAACCGATAGAGGGCGGCAGAGCGGCCACGTTGGGCAGTTCTTCCGGGATGGCCGCCATCGAGCGGGGAGCCACGGCTTCACGAGACGGCAACCCGGGGTGCATAGACGACCCCGTTACCCATGCGTAACCTCAACGGTTCGCGCCGATCGGTTCGCTGCTCGGCGCGGTCCCAGACCCCATCAAGGAGACGGTCCATTGACCCGACGGAATCCGCTTTGGCGGCTCCTCGCGCTGATCTTCGCACTGACGCTCATCGCGGCGGCGTGCGGTGACGACGACGACGACACAAGTGCCGGCACCACCACGACCGCGGCGAGCGGTGACGGCGACGGTTCGAGCGGGGGTGGCGACGGCACCCTGACCATCGGCACGCTGCTGCCCGAGACGGGCTCGCTCGCCTTCCTCGGCCCACCCGAGTTCGCGGGCGTTGACCTGGCGATCCAGGAGATCAACGAGGCCGGCGGCGTGCTCGGCAACGACGTCGTGGTCGTCCACGGCGACTCCGGCGACACGTCCACCGACATCGCGAACCAGACGGTCGACCGCCTGCTCGGCGAGAACGTCGACGCCATCATCGGCGCCGCGTCCTCGGGCGTGACGCTCACGGTCATCGACAAGATCACCGGCGCGGGCGTGCTCCAGGTGTCGCCGGCCAACACGGCCAAGTCGCTCTCGGAGTACGACGACGACGGCCTCTACTTCCGCACCGCCCCCTCCGACATCCTGCAGGGCCAGGTGCTGGGTGAGATCATCATCGAGGACGGCAACCAGACCGTCGGCATCCTGGCCCTCCAGGATCCGTACGGCGAGGGCCTGGCCGAGGACGTCACCGCCGCCATCACCGATGCCGGTGGCGAGGTCGTCGAGACCCGCATCTACGACCCCAACGCCCAGAACTTCGACGCTGAGGTCGAGGCCATGGTCAACGCCGATCCCGACGCCATCCTCCTCATCGGCTTCGACGAGTCGGCTCGCGTCATCAGCACGATGATCGAGAAGGGCGTCGGCCCCGGCGACAAGAACGTCTATGGCACCGACGGCAACATGGGCAACGCCCTCGGCGAGCAGCTCGCCAGCAGCCCCGGCGCCCTCGCCGGCATGAAGGGCACGACCCCGCTCGTCGAGCTCAGCGACGACTTCAAGGACCGCCTGCTGGCCGTCGACGCCAACCTGGTCGACTTCAACTACGCAGCCGAGTCCTACGACGCCGTCATGGTGGTCGCCCTCGCCGCGGTGGCGGCCGGGACCGACGATCCCACCGCGATCGCCGCCGAGATGATCAACGTCTCGGGCCCCGGCGGCACCCAGTGCTCCTCCTTCCAGGAGTGCGCTGACCTCCTCGCCGATGGTGAGGAGATCGACTACGAGGGCGTCTCGGGCCCCATCGACTTCAACGACGTCGGTGACCCCGGGCAGGCCAGCTTCGGCATCCTCGTGTTCAACGAGGAGAACACGCTCGACACCCTCGAGTACCGCGTCGCCGGCGCCTAGCGCAGACGACCAGCACCACCGATACGTGACGAGGCCCGCCCTCCGGGGCGGGCCTCTTCGCGTGCCGTCTCAGACGGGTTCGGCGCCGTCGCCCATCACCATGACCCAGCGACGGACGCGCCACCCGGTGACCAGCCCGTTGCGCACGTACGGGTCGTCGCCCGCGAAGCGCTCGGCGACCTCAGCCGACTCGGCTCGGAACACCAGGACGGCTCCGTCGGCGGGCTCGGCGAAGGCGCCGGCCATCACCAGCTCGCCCCGGTCGTGGAACGCCTGGGCATGGGCGAAGTGGTCGGGCCGGAACTCGCCTCGGCGCTCGAGGTAGTCCGGCACGTAGTCGTAGAACAGCAGCCAGTGCTTCACACCCGCCAGCCTCTCAGCGGGCCTTGGCCAGCGTGCCGAGGTACAGCTCGATGACCTTGGGATCGCCGAGCAGATCGTCGCCGCTGCCGGTGTAGGCGTTGGCACCCTGGTCGAGCACGTAGCCCCGGTGGCAGATCTGCAGGCACCGGCGGGCGTTCTGCTCGACCATCACGATGGACACGCCGGTCCCGTTGATCTGGCGGCAGCGGATGAAGACCTCGTCCTGGTACGCCGGCGACAGGCCGGCGGACGGCTCGTCGAGCAACAGCACCGACGGGTCCATCATCAGCGCCCGACCCATCGCCACCATCTGGCGCTCGCCACCGGAGAGCGAGCCCGCCCGTTGCTTACGCCGCTCGCCGAGCAGCGGGAACAGCGAGGCGACCACCTCGAGGCGCTCGTCGAACCGCTTGGGGGCGAGGTACAGCCCCATCTGCAGGTTCTCCTCGACCGTCAGCCGCGGGAAGACGTTGTTGATCTGCGGCACGTACCCCACGCCCCGCTGCACGAGCTCGTGGGCCTTGCGACCGGTGATGTCGGCGTCGCGAAGCGTGACGGTGCCGCTGCGGACCGGGATGAGCCCGAAGAGCGACTTGAGGAGGGTCGACTTGCCGGCCCCGTTCGGGCCGATGACCCCGACGAGCTCGCCGGCATAGAGCTCGAGCGAGCAACCGTTGAGGATGTTCACCTCGGGCACGTAACCGGCGACGAGGTTGTCGGCCTTCAGCAGCAGCTCGCCGGTCATGTGCCCTCTTCCTCTTCGATGATCGCCTCGGCCGCGGCGAGCTGCCGGGCCTCCTCGGCCTCGGTCTGCGGGGCGTCGTGGTGGGCGCCGAGGTAGGCGTCGATCACCTGCTGGTTGGCCCCGATGACCTGCGGCGGCCCCTCGGCGATGATCCGGCCCTCGGCCATGACGACGACCCAGTCGCTGATGTCGTACACGACATCCATGTCGTGCTCGACGAAGACCACGGTCATCCCCTCGTTCCGCAGGTCCTTCACGTGCCCGAGCAGCGACTGCGTCAGCGCCGGGTTCACGCCGGCCATCGGCTCGTCGAGCATGACCAGCTTGGGTCGGGTCATCAGCGCCCGCGCCATCTCCAGGAGCTTGCGCTGACCGCCGGAGAGCGTGCCCGCGAACTCGTCGCGCATGTGGGCCAGCTTGAATCGCTCGAGCAGGTCTTCGGCCCGCGCCTCGATCTCCCGCTCCTGGCTCCGCCACGTGGAGGGCAGCAGCGCCCGCAGGATGCTCTCGCCGGACTGCGACGTGGCGCCCAGCTTCATGTTCTCGATCACGGGCAGGCGGGCGAGCGCCTTGGTGAGCTGGAAGGTCCGGACCATCCCCTGACGGGCGACCCGGTGGGCGGGCAGCCCGGCCATGCGCTGCCCGTCGAAGGTCCAGGACCCGAAGTCGGGCTTGTCGAAGCCGGTGAGGAGGTTGAAGAACGTCGTCTTCCCGGCGCCGTTGGGCCCGATGAGGGCGGTGATCATGCCCCGCTGGAACTCGACGTGCTCGACGTCGACGGCGGTGAGGCCCCCGAAGGTCCGGCGCACGTCGTCGGCCACGAGGATGGCGTCCGGCTTGGCCACTCCGGGCACGGGCTCGACGCCGGCCAGCACGTCAGCGGGCATCGAGATCGATCTCCCTTCGGTCGCCGAGGACCCCCTGTGGTCGGAAGATCGGCAGGAGCATGAGCGCGAGGCCGACCAGCATGAACCGCACCTGCCCGACCTGGTTCGAGTCCATGATCGAGGTCGAGATGTGCCCGGCGTTCACGGCCTGGCGAAGGAAGCTGTCGCTGAAGGCGAGCAGCATCCAGAACATCACCGAGCCGATGATCGGTCCGACGACCCGAGCCATGCCGCCCAGGATCAGCGCGGTGAGCGCGAAGAACGTCACCGGGCTCGAGTAGGTGTCGGGCTGCACCGACTGGGTGCCGATGGCGAACGCGAAGCCGGCGAACGCGCCGCAGATCCCACCGAAGATCAGGCTTTGCATCTTGTACCAGTAGACGTTCTTGCCCAGCGATCGAGCGGCGTCCTCGTCCTCGCGGATGGCCTTGATCACCCGCCCCCACGGGCTGCGCATCAGGAGGAACACGACGGTGGCGACGACCGCGATCAGCGACCACACCACGAGCAGCAACCAGAACCGGCGTTCGTCGAACTGGAAGTGCCAGAACCCGTAGGTGCCCCGGCTGAACGGGTTGACGGCGTAGAAGTCGCGGGCGAACTGCGTCATGCCCGACGACCCCCCCGTGACCTCCCGAAGCGACGCGGCGCGGACGACGAGCCGGAAGATCTCGGCCGACGCGATCGTGACGATGGCCAGGTAGTCGGCTCGCAACCGCAGGGTCGGCAGGCCGAGGAGCAGGGCGAAGACGATCGCCCCGAGGATCCCGATCGGCAGGCCGAGCCACATCGACAGGCCGAGCTCGTTCACCGTGATGGCGACGCTGTAGGCGCCGACCGCCATGAACCCGACCTGACCGAAGTTGAGGAGCCCCGTGTAGCCGAAGTGCATGTTGAGGCCGATGGCGGCCAGTGCATACGCCGCGGCATCGAGGTTGACGCCGGCCCGGAGGGCGTTGCGGATGATGCTCTCCCAGTCCATCAGCCGATGCGCTCCTTCGAACCGAGGATGCCCTGCGGGCGGATGACGAGGATGACGATCAGCACGAACAGGGCGCCGACGTTCTTCATCTCACTCGGGATCCAGTACGTCGAGAGCTGGATCATCATGCCGACCACCAGGCCGCCGACGAGCGCGCCGTAGGCCGTGCCGAGACCGCCGAGGACGACGGCCGCGAACATCAACAGCAGGAGCTGGAAGCCCATCTGGAAGCTGGCTTGCTCGCTCATGGCGAGGAGGATCCCGCCGAGGGCGGCGAGCCCGGCGCCGAACATCCAGACGAGCAGGATCACCCGCTGCACGTCGATCCCCGACGACGACGCCAGGTCGGGGTTGTCGGCGACGGCGCGCATCGCCTTGCCGGCCCGGGTGCGCTGGAGGCCGAGGGCGACGAGCACGAGCACGACGACGGACAGGACGATCGAGAACAGGTCCTTCGGCGCCACGCCGATGGGGCCGAGGTCCCAGGCCCGCTGCACCGCGTACTCCTTGAACCCGCGGGTCCGGCCGCCGAACTGGAACAGGAAGATGTAGCGGACCAGGAGCGACAGACCGATCGAGACGACCAGCATGGCGATCAGCCCGGTGCCCCGGCTCCGCAGCGGCCGCCACAGGAGGCGGTCCAGCAACCCTCCGGTGATCCCGCCGATGATCACGGCAACGATCGCCGCCGGCACCAGGTGCCAGCCGATGCGCACGTTCACGTACCAGGCGACGAGCGCGCCCCACGTGACGAGCTCCCCGTGCGCGAAGTTGGTGAGGCCGGTGGTGCCGAAGATCAGCGACAGGCCCATCGACGCCATCGCGATGATCAGACCGAACTTGACGCCATCGACCGCGAGCTGCAGGAGCTTGCGCCACACGGCGACGGTGGCCCTGGTGTCCTCGCCAGTCGCGAACGCGATGATCTTCGGCCGACCGAGCGTGCGCACCGTGAAGGAGAGCGGGTTGTTGTCCTCGTTGCGGAGCGCGACGTCGTCGGGCAGCGTGCTGGTGTCGAGCTCGGCCACGTAGTTGCCCGGCCCCGGCAGCTCGACGTTCCAGGTGCCATCGGCGGCGGTGACATCGGATCCCAGCTCCTCACCGTCGACCGTGTAGACGGTGATGACCACGCCCTCGATGGGCTCGCGATCGGGATCGAGCTGGGTGCCCCCGACCGACCAGGGCTCCGAGTCCTCCTCCTGCGCCGCCGCGACGTCGCCGAGCGCGCCGAAGGCGCACAGGAGGGCAAAGACGAAGAGCAGCAGCCGTCTCAGCAAGGCGCGGGAGCGTACGCGACGGATCAGACGATTCCGGCGCGGGCGAGGACGTCGTCGAGCGGCGCCACCAGTCCGCTGTAGAAGGGGCCGAACTCCGCATAGTGGGCGGACGCAGCATCGAACCGCATCGTGTAGACGCACTCCTTGAGGTCGTCGGGGTGCCGCCCGAAGAGCGTCACCCCCCACTCGAAGTCGTCGAGGCCGGTCGAGCCGGTCACCAGCTGCACGATGCGACCGGCGAACTTCCGGCCCGACGTGCCGTGCTCGTACATCAGCTCGAGCCGCTCCTCGTACGGCAGCGTGAACCAGTTCTGGTCGACGTTGCGGCGCTTCGACATCGGATAGAAGCACCACGACGACATCCCCTCCGGTGGCAGGGTCGGGAAGAGGCGGGCCTGCTTCTGCTTCTCCGGGACGTTGGCCGAGTACTCCGACACCTCGGTGAGCGAAAGATAGGAGTCGCGGATGTCGAGCCCGGCGTGCTGCAGGTCGGTCTGGAGCTGTCGCAAGCGCCACAGGTCGGGACCGATGGCGAGGAAGGCGACGTCGGCCTTGTGGCCGAGGATGGCCACCGGGATGACCTGGTGGTCGCCGGGACCGATGGCGGCCTTGACCGCCGCGGCGATCGCGGCGCCGTCGGTCGCCGGACCTCGCCGGCAGAACAGGTGCAGGACCCCCCAGCCCTCGCTGGGGATGACCGGATCGACCATGGCGCCAGCGTAAGTGCCCGCCGCCCCCGGTCGCTCCCGACCGGTGCGCGACGCCCTCGCGACGACCTGGCATCATCGACGGCTCCCGGCTGGGCGGTTCGGCCGGGACCTCCTCCCCGTGGCTCGCTCGATCCGACTCCGACCCTGGCAGAAGGCAGCGCTGGAGCGCCTGGCGACGAGCCCGGACGCCGACTTCCTCGCCGTCGCCACCCCAGGCGCGGGGAAGACGACGTTCGCGCTCACCGCCGCCCACCACGCGCTCGCCACCAGCCAGGCGGAGCGGGTGATCGTCGTGACGCCCACCGCTCACCTGCGGTCGCAGTGGTCGCAGGCCGCGGCCCGCTTCGACCTCGCCCTCGATCCCGGTTGGTCGCCGCGCAACGGCCTGACCGGTGATCTGCACGGCCTCGTGACGACCTACCAGCAGGTGGCGGCGTCCGCGGCGCCGATCGCCGCTCTCGCCCGGCGGTCGTTCGTGATCCTCGACGAGGTCCACCACGCCGCCGACGAGCGAGCGTGGGGCGACGCGCTCGTCGACGCCTTCGCCGACGCGCCGCGACGGCTCTCGCTGAGCGGCACGCCGTTCCGCAGCGACACGCGCGGCATCCCGTTCGTCCGCTACGTGCAGGACGAGGCGGCGGCCGACTACGAGTACGGCTACGGCGAGGCGCTCCGCGACGGCGGCGTCGTCCGCCCCGTCTACTTCCCGAGGATCGATGGGCACATGGAGTGGACGGCGCCGGACGGCTCGCTCCACGAGGCGACCTTCGCCGACGCCCTCGACCGTGACCGTGCCGCCCAGCGGTTGCGCACGGCCCTCAGTGCCGACGGCGAGTGGCTGCCCACCGTCCTCCTCCGCGCCCACGAGCAGCTCCGGGAGATCCGGGAGGTGCAGCCGGAGGCCGGGGGCCTCGTGATCGCCGTCGACCAAGACCACGCCCGCGACATCGCCCGGATCCTCCGGGAGCGAGTGCGGACCGACGCCGTCGTCGTCACCTCCGACGATCCGACCGCGTCGGCCCGGATCGACGAGTTCGCGCTCGGCAGCACGCCGTGGATCGTTGCGGTCCGCATGGTGTCCGAAGGGGTCGACATCCCCCGCTTGCGGGTCGGGGTCTTCGCCACGACCACCACCACCGAGCTCTTCTTCCGCCAGGCAGTCGGCCGTCTGGTCCGGTGGACCGCGGCGCTCGGTCCCCAACAGCCCGCCTTCCTCTTCATCCCCGACGACGCCCGGCTCCGCGCTCGCGCCCACCAGCTGACCGACCTCCGCCGCCACTCACTGCGCCGCGCCGAGCGCGATCGAGCCGAGCGGGAAGCGATGCGAAGCGGCAACGAGGAGCAGCTCTCGCTCTTCGCCGCCATCTCGGCGATCGCCCTCGGCGACGGCGTCGAGCACGAGCAGCCGGCGTGGCTGCTCGACACCGCGCCGGCCGGCGAGCTCGACGACGACGGCCTCACCCTCGACCTGCCGCCGCTACCGGGCGCGCCCGCGCTTCCGGGAGCGGCGCCGACGTTCTCGCGCGTCGCGAAGCGGCGCGAGCTCCGCGACGCGAACGCGGTGTCGACGCGGATGCTCGTGCAGCGCACGGGGCTCGGCCACGCGCAGGTCAACAACGAGCTCAACCGGCTGGCCGGGGTCGGCCGGATCGCCGACGCCACCCTCGAGCAGCTCGAGCGCCGCCTCCGCCACGCCGAGCGCTGGCTGACCCGCACCACGCCACGGGGGGCCGGGACCCGGGCGTAGCGGGCCTCCTCGGTACGGCGCCGGCGCCGGTCACCGCTACCTTCCCGGCGTGGGTCGGATCCTCCTCGGCGCGCTCGTCGCGCTCGGCGTGGGAGCGGCGATCACCCCCGCCCCGACGGCGATCGCCGCGGTGCCGGTGGTGGTCGTGGACGGTGAGGGATGGGGCCACGGCGTGGGCATGGCCCAGGACGGCGCCTTCTGGATGGCGACCGACGGCGCGTCGATGGACGGCATCCTCGACCACTTCTATCCCGGCGCGGGGCGGGGCTCGCACACGGGGACCGTCCGCGTCGTCGTGCACGTCGCCGACGACAGCGTGGCCGCCCTGACCTTCCCCGACGGCGGCGAGGTGCGCAGTCCGCGAACCGGGCCCCAGCGGCGAGGGTTCCCCGTGCGGGTGCCCGCGGGCGGCGCGGTGACGATCGCCCACGGCCCGGACGGCTACCGGGTGCACGCGAGCGGCACCGTCGGCGCCGCGAGCGTCGCCGCCGCCCAGCCCGTCGACCTCCCGCTCCCGTCGACGACGTCCTCGACGTCGACCTCGTCGACGACCTCCACCACCGCCGGCCTCCTGCCGGGACTGACCTCGACGACCGCGCCGGAGGAGTCGACCTCGACGACGGCGCCACCGCCCACCGGGGAGCCGGCGCCGGTGCCGGCGCCGTCGGGACCGCCAGCGGCGACATCACCCGAGCCCGTCTGGGCGGGACCCGTGACCGGCGGCGGCACGGTGGGGGTGCCGGCTCGCGGTCTGCGCTACCGCGGGGAGCTCGAGGTGTCGGCGGCCACCGGTGTGCTGCGGGTGGTCAACGACCTCGACGTCGAGCAGTACCTGTGGGGGCTGGCCGAGGTGGGCGCGTCGTTCCCGCTCGCCGCCGTCCAGGCCCAGGTGGTGGCGGCCCGGACCTACGCGCTGCGGGCCATGGCCGCCAACGGCGAGATCTGCGACACCCAGCGCTGCCAGGTCTACAAGGGTGCATCGGCGGAGTTTCCGCGCCAGGTGGAGGCGGTGAACACGACGCTGGGTACGACGCTGACCTGGGGCCGGGCGCTGGCGTCGGCGGTGTACTCCGCCAACGCCGCCGGGGTGTCGGCCACGCCCCGCGAGGGCTTCGGCACGCCCGACGAGGCCCACCCCTATCTCGTGGCGACGACGTACCCGACCCGCAGCCCCGACCCGTGGGAGGTCCGCATCGGCCTCGCCGACCTCGCCGTCCGCCTCGGCTACCCCGGGAC
>Ga0247717_1000269_pt1 | contig 16533 bp, 16 predicted proteins | sample 24E_NmetaG_FD_189047 | JGI IMG/M metagenome (GOLD analysis project Ga0247717, IMG submission 189047) | Soil microbial communities from hillslope of Landscape Evolution Observatory, University of Arizona, Oracle, AZ, United States - 2-4-E_N | ecosystem: Engineered > Artificial ecosystem >... | reverse complement strand
GGGCTGGGCGGGCTGGCCGCCGCCACCGCGGCGGCCAGCCCGCCCAGCCCCGCCACCGGGAGGTGCAGGACCCGCCGCCCGAACCGGCCCGTGGCCGGCCCGGCGACGGCGGTCGCCGGCCCGAACCCGTCCTCCGAGGCGGCCCGGCGCAACGCCGCCCGGGCCTGGTCGACGTCGGCCTCGCCCAGGAAGCGCAGGGTGACGTGCCACTGCTCGGGCCCCGTCCACCGCAGCCCCTTCGCCTCGTCGGGGTGGGCGGCCCGCAGGGAGGCGACGGCCGACGCCACCGCCGCCACCACGTCCTCCGGCGGCCACACCGCCACGAACAACCTCACCGGTGGCCCCCACGACCGTCCCGGTGCCGGGGCGGGGCCCTCCGGGAACCGGCCCCGGGGCCGGCGGGCGCCGGCCCGGCGCTCACCCGGTGGGGCCGAGGCGCTCCAGCAGCCTCCGGCGGAGCAGGTCCAGCATGGAGATGGTGGCGAACTGGCGGATGCGCTCGCGGTCGCCGGGCAGCCGGTGGTGCGACACCTCGGTGTGCCCGTCGAGGCACAGCCCGAAGTAGGCGGTGCCCACCGGCCGGCCCTCCTGCTCGGCCGGCCCGGCCACGCCCGTCACCGACAGGCCCACGTCGGCGCCCAGCACCTTGGCCGCCCCCTCGGCCATGGCCGCCGCCGCCTCCTCGCTCACCACCGGCCCCTCGGGCACGTCCAGGACGTCGAACTTCACCTGCGAGTCGTAGGCGACCACCGAGCCCCGGAACCACGCGCTCGAGCCGGCCACGTTGATGAGGCGGGACGCCACCAGCCCGCCCGTCATCGACTCGGCCAGGCCCAGCGTCATCCCGGCGTCCTCCAGGAGCGCGCCGACGGCGCCCTCCATGGTGTCGTCGTCCACGCCGAAGACCAGCGAGCCCAGGATGGCCCGCAGCTCGGCGTCCTCCGCCTCGACCATGGCCAGCGCCGCCTCCCGCGTCTCCGCCTTGGCCGTGATGCGGATCCTGATGCCCTCCACGCCGCTGGCCAGGAAGGCGAGCGTGGGGTTGCCGCCCGCCTCGTCGAGGGCGGCCAGGCGGGGCGCCACCCGCTCGGCCAGGGTCGACTCGGCCAGGCCCCAGGTGCGGACCATCCGGGAGACGATCGTCGACCGGGTGCCGGCCCGGGCCGCCAGGTCGGGCATCACCGCCCGCTCGGCCATGTCGCACAGCTCCTCGGGGACGCCGGGCAGGGCGTAGATGACGCCGCCGCCCACCTCGACGATCAGGCCGGGCGCCGTCCCCCGCGTCTGGGGGATGACGACGGCCCCGCGCGGCACGTCCGCCTGCCGGCAGTTGCTCTCCGCCATCTCCCGGCCCCGCTGCTCGAACAGGCTGCGGATGCGCTCGAGCACCTCCTCGTCGCGCTCGAGGGGCACGCCGGCCACCTCGGCGACGGCCTCCCGGGTGACGTCGTCCTGGGTCGGCCCCAGGCCTCCGCAGACGACGACGGCGTCGTTCCGCCCCAGCGCGGCGCGCAGCACGGAGGCGATGCGGCCCACGTTGTCGCCCACCGTGGTGTGGAAGAAGCAGTCGATGCCGTGGGCCGCCAGCCTGTCGGCCAGCCACGCCGAGTTGGTGTCCACCGTCTGGCCGAGCAGGAGCTCGCTGCCGACGGCGACGATCTCACACCGCACGGCCCTGCTCGGTCGCCATCACCTTCCGGGAGTCGAGCAGGTACTGCGCACCGGTGACGAGGGCGAGCACGACGCTCACCCACAGGACGAACGAGGCCACGAGGGACTCGTCGGTGGTGAGCGGCAGGAGGGCCAGGGCCACCGCCACCTGCTGCACGACCGTCTTCACCTTCGCCCACCAGCGGGCGGGGATGCACACGCCCCGCTTCCCCATCCACGTGCGGTACACGCTGATGACGACCTCCCGCACGGCGATCAGCGTGACCGGCACCCACCAGAACAGGCCCTCGGCCACCAGCGCGTACATGGCGCCGAGCACGAGGAACTTGTCGGCCAGGGGGTCGAGGAAGGCGCCCGAGCGGGTGACCCCCTGGCGGCGGGCCAGGTAGCCGTCCACCCAGTCCGTCCCCGAGAGCACCACCCAGAACGCCAGCGCCGGCCACGAGGCGCCGCCGCCCAGGATCATGGCCAGGAGGACGGGCGTGGTCACGACGCGGGCGATGGTGACGGCGTTGGCCGGCGTGGCGAGGGCGGTGGGCCCGAAGGGGATGGAGGCCATGCCGGCGCTACGCCGCTTCCGCCTCGAGGTCGGGGCCGACGGCGGCGGTGACGACCACCTCGAACGTCGTCCCCACGGCCAGCTCTTGCGGGACGCGCACCACGCCGTCGATCTCGGGCGCCTCGCGGTGGCTGCGGCCCACCCCCGGCCGGTCGACGAGCACCCGCAGAGTGTGCCCGACCAGCGCCCGCCGGCGCGCCGCGGTGATGGCGTCCTGCACCTCGGAGGCCTCGGCCAGGCGCTCGGACATCAGTCCCGCCTCGACCCTGCCGTCCAGGGAGGCGGCGTACGTCCCGTCCTCCTCGGAGTAGGGGAAGAAGCCGCACCAGTCGAGCTGCGCCCGGTCGAGGAACCGGAGCAGGGCGTCGTGGTCGGCCTCCGTCTCGCCGGGGTAGCCGACGATGAAGCTGGACCGGAAGGCGGCGTCGGGGTACCGCTCCCGGATGGTGGCGATGCGGCGCAGGAAGCGGTCGCCGTCGCCCCACCGCCGCATCCGGCGCAGCAGCGGCCTGGACGCGTGCTGGAGCGACAGGTCGAAGTAGGGGACGCCCGTGGCCCCGATGGCGGCGACCAGGGCGTCGGTGAGGTCGGACGGGTACAGGTAGAGCAACCGCACCCGCTCCACCCGGTCGGCCACCGCCTCCACCAGGGGCACGATCGAGCCCGCCCCCAACGACGGGTCGTCCCTCCCGTACGACGCCAGGTCCTGGGCGACGAGCACGATCTCCCGGGCGCCGAGGGCGTCCACCTCGTGGAGGACGGACTCCACCGATCGCGAGCGCTGGCGGCCCCGGAACGACGGGATGGCGCAGAACCCGCAGTGGCGGTCGCACCCCTCGGCCACCTTCACGTAGGCCCACGGCGACGCCGACGGGGGGCGAGGCAGGTTGAGCAGGTCGAGCTTCGCCGCGTCAGGTGCCGGCCGGCGCCCGAGGGTCACCGGGACGCCGAAGCCGGCCACCAGGTCGGCCTCGGGAAGGGCGTCGGCCAGCTCGTCGCCGTAGCGCTCGGCCAGGCAGCCGGTGACGACCAGGCGGGCGCCGTCGGCCTTGGCATCGGCCAGCGCCAGCACCGTGTCGACGGACTCCTGGCGGGCGGCCTCCACGAAGGCGCACGTGTTCACCACCACGAGGTCGGCTTCGGCGGCCGAGGGGGCGGGCGTCATCCCGTCGTCGGCGAGGGTGCCCACCAGCTTGTCGGAGTCCACCTGGTTCTTCGGGCACCCGAGGGTCTCGACCCAGTAGCGCCCGCTCATGGGGCCCGAATCTACCGGAGGCCCCGGCGCCCGATCCTCCGGCGCCGAGCGGTCGGTACGATCCCGACATGGCCACCGCCGTCCCCTCCCCGTCGCCCAACCCCAACGCCCTCCGCTTCCAGCTGGACGTCACACTGCCGGGGACCCTCAGCTTCAACGCGGCGGCCGAGGCGGAGGCCGACGGGAACGCCTTCGCCGAGGCCGTCTTCGCGGCACCGGGGGTGGCGTCCATCTTCGGGGTCAACGACTTCGTCACCGTCACCCGCCAGGCGGGCGCGGCCTGGGAGCCCATCGTCACCGCCGTCCAGGACGCGGCCACCGAGCACCTGTAGCCGCGCTCGGTGCGGCGCCGGGACGCGGCGCGGTCAGCCGGCCAGGCCGAGGTCCTCGTAGATCGCGTTGACCACCCGCTGGGTGCGCCGGTGGTGGCGGGCCTCTCCCGCCATGCCGTTGAAGATCACCACCGCCGCCAGCCCGGCGTCGGGGTCGGCGAAGGCCACCGACGACTGGTTGCCGCCGTGCCCGAAGGCGCGCGGCGACGCGTGGTCGCCGAAGCCGTACGGCGCCGGCCGGCGCCGGTAGTGCCACGAGTTCACGATCACGCCCAGGCCCCAGTCGACGTGCTCGCCGAACGTCTCGTCCTCCAGGCCGGAGCGGTGGCGGGCGCACATGGTGTCGGCGCCCTGGGGTGACAGCACCCGCACGCCGTCCAGCTCGCCCTTGTGGAGCAGGGCGACGAGCAGCCGCACCAGGTCGGCGGCCGGTCCCACGCCGCTGCTGCTCGGCCGCGTCCGCTCGAACCCCGACGCCCGGGCGAGCGACGGGACGGGGCCCGGCCCGTCCCGCTTGGTGTCGTACATCACGCCCACGCGGTCGCCGTAGGCCTCGTAGCGCTCGGGCGGCAGGGCGAGCCAGGAGTCGGCCATCCCGAGCGGCTCGAACACCTCCTCGCTCACGTACGCGTCGAGCGGCCGACCGTCGAGGCGCTGGACCACCTCGCCCAGCACGCTGTAGGCCAGCTGGGGCGAGTAGGCGGCCCTCCGGCCGGGCTCCCACCCCTCGGCCAGGGGCGACGCGCAGGCCGTGTCGAGCAGCCCCGGCCACGAGTCGTCGCCCACCGCGGCGGCGAGGCGGGCGGTGTGGGTGAGGAGGTGGCGCAGCGTCACCCGCTCCTTGCCGTTGGCGCCGAACTCGGGGACGTGGGCGGCTACGGCGTCGTCGGGGTCGAGCCGCCCGCGCTCCCACTGCTGCATCACCGACAGGCCGACCAGCACCTTGGTGACCGAGAACCAGGGCAGCAGCGTGTCGCCCGCCATGGCGCGCCCGGGTGCGGCGAGCCCCGACACCAGCGTGGCCGTGTCGCCCCGGAACCAGACGCCCACCTGGGCGCCGACCGACGTGCCCTCCTCGGCGCCGTGCTCGACGGCGGCCGACGTGCGGGACAGGTCGAGCGACGCGCTCAGGGGTGCTCGGCCCGCACCGACGTGGTGATGCCGCCCCGCACCAGCCAGTCGGTCGTCACCGTCATGCGGCGCGGCCCGATGGCGGCGACCAGGTCGTCGAGGATGCGGTTGGTGACGTCCTCGTGGAACGCGCCCTCATCCCGGTAGCTCCACAGGTACGCCTTGAGCGACTTCAGCTCGACGATGGACCGGTCCGGCACGTAGGTGATGGTGACGGTGGCGAAGTCGGGCTGGCCCGTCACGGGGCACACGCACGTGAGCTCGGGCGTGGTGCAGCGCACCTCGTAGTCCCGGCCCGGGTGCGGGTTCGGGACGGCGCGGAGCTCGCGTGACGGGCGGGTGGGCAACCCGGGGAGGCGGTGCCGAGCTGGCGGTCAGGCGTTCTTGCCGAGCATGCGGTTCATCTTCGTCCCGCACTCGGGGCACGACCCCTGGGCCGCCCGCCGGCCGTTCGCCATCTCGACCTCCTGGCCGTCGAACTGGCGCTTCTCGCGGCATTTCACGCAGTAACCCTCGTAACTGGCCATCCGACGACGCTAGCCGACGGCCACCGGGGTGCCGTCCACGACCAGCCCGTCGAGGTCGGGAGCCAGCCGCAGGGCCCGGCCGGGGACGCCGGCGGCGGCCAGCAGCTCGTCGCCCCGGGCCCGCACGTCGTCCGCCCCCTCGGCATCGCAGACGCCGAGCAGGCTGGGGCCCGCGCCCGACCAGCACGACGCCAGCGCGCCGGCCTCGACCAGCCCGTCGAGCAGGGCGGCCGCCTCCGGGAACAGGGGCGCCCGCTGGGCCTGGTGCAGGCGGTCCTCGGCCGCCTGGCGCACCAGCAGCCGGCGGTCGGCCAGGCCGGCGACGAGCAGGGCCAGGCGGCCCAGGTTGAACGCGGCGTCGGCGTGGGGGACGGTCGCCGGCAGCGCGCCGCGCGCCTCCTCGGTGGGGAGCCGGCGCTCGGGCACCAGGACCACGAAGGCGAGACCGGGGTCGAGCGGGAGCCGGCGGGTCACCGCCGCGCCGTCCACCGTGGCCGCCGCCACCAGCCCGCCGAGGACGGTCGCCGCCGCGTTGTCGGGGTGCCCGTCGGTGGCGATGGCGACGGCCAGCGGGTCGGGGGCGCCGGCCGCGGCGGCCGCCGCGGCGGCCAGCGCGGCCGACGACCCCAGGCCCCGCCCCACCGGGATGGCCGACCGCACGGTGACGCGCAGGCGGTCGTGGCCGACCACCCCGGCGGCGATGCGGGCGGCCAGGTGCGAGGCGTCGGCCGGGAGCTCCGAGCCCTCTCCTTCGGTGACCACGGTGAGCGCGTCGGCGTCCTCCACCGTCACCTCCACGTGGAGGGCGAGGGCCACGGCCAGGGTGTCGAAGCCGGGCCCCAGATTGGCGGAGGAAGCGGGCGCCCGGGCACGCACGGACGGCACCGTACGCGCTGTTACCCGCCCGCCATGCGAACGGTCCAATCTTCGACGGGAACCCACGACCTCCCGTCAGGAGGAACCACCGGACATGTACACCTTCGCCGTGACCCTGCTGCTCGGGCTGGCTCTGTTCAAGATCGTCGACGCCGTCGAGGATCTGGCACCCGGCACCACCAAGCTCCACGGCTTCGTCACCCTGCTCGTCGGCGTCGTCGGTGCGTTCGCCATCGACTACTCGCTGTTCGAGGGTTGGAACGTCGCCCTTCGCGAGAGCTGGATGGGCACCTTCCTCACCGGCGTGACCATCGCCGGCGCCACCAGCGTCTGGCGGGCCGCCTTCCACTGGCTCGGCACGTCCGAGGGCGAGGAGCCCGAGGTCCGGCACGTGCGGCGCAGCCCCATGGGCCGAGCCGCCTAGCAACTCCCCCTGTCCCTTTCTAGACCGCCGCTCCCCCACCCCCAACGGAGGCGCCCTCAACGAAGAGGGCGCCTTCGTCGCGTCCGGGCAGCGGTTCGAGCTCCACGACGGGCGCCAGGCGGCCGGCGACGCGCCGCAGCGACGCCAGCAGCGGGCGGCCGGTGACGGCGACGAGCACCGCGTTGGTCAGCGCGGCCGCCGCGTCCCATGCCAGCGACGTGGCCACGTAGAACGACCAGTACCGACGCAGGGTCTCGCCGAGCGACATGCCGGGCACCCACGACAGCGCCCCGTCGCCGAGGGCGAAGGGCCAGAACCACAGGTTCATGATCGCCCCGAACACGAATCCCCAGACCCAGGCGAAGGCGGCGAGCACGGCGACCTCGCCGGCCACGGGCAGGCGGCGGGTCACCAGGCCGACCAGCCCGGCGGCGGCGCCCATCCAGCCCAGGGCCAGCATCTGGAACGGGAGCCACGGGCCGATGCCTCCGGTGAGCACGGCCGACGTCGCCATGGCGCACAGGCCGAGCAGCATGCCGAAGCGGGCCCCGAAGGCGGCACCGGCGAGGACGACCAGGAAGAAGATCCCGCTGCCGCCGCCCGGCAGGTCGAGCAGGCGCAGCAGGCCGCCGATGGCCGACAGCACGCCGAGGACGGCGACGGCGGCGCCGTTCATCGCTCCCCGCCGCAGCTCCAGCGTGACGGCGGCCACGACCAGCACGCCGACGACGGCGGCGACCAGCGGCGCGTCGCCGGCGTGGGCGGTGGCGGGCAGCGCCTCCCGGGGGAGCCAGAACGGGTAGAGGAACGCCCCTGCCCCGACGGCCACCACCAGGGCGTAGACGACGGCGGGGCGGATGCCTGGGGTCACCGGTCGCCCCGTGCCGGGGCGGCGAGGGAGGCCGCCACCTCCTCGACGGTGAGGAACGGGGGCGCCACCCGCAGGACCTGCGGCGCGAACAGCGAGCCGGCCAACACGGTGCGGCTCGGCCCGTCGGCCACCACGTCGCCGTCGCCGAGCACCACCACGCGGGTGGCGCACCGGGCGGCCAGCTCGACGTCGTGGGTGGCGAGGACGACGGCGCCCCCCCGCGCCGCCACGCCCGCCACCGCCCGCTCGAGGGCGGCTCTCGACGGCGCGTCCATCCCCCGGGTCGGCTCGTCCAGCAGGAGGACGTCGGGCCGACCCACGGCGATGGCGGCCACCGCCACCCGCTGGCGCTGTCCGGCCGAGAGCCGGCGGGGGTGGCGGTCGGCCAGCGCGCCGAGGTCGAGGGCGGCCAGCCACTCGTCGACCGCCTCGGGGTCGCGGCCCCCGAGGAGGCGGGGCGTGGTGGCGACGTCGGCCCGCACCGTCGGGCCGAGGAGCAGGGCGTCGGGGTCCTGGGGAACGTAGGCGGCGCGGCCGGCTGAGCGCACCTCGCCCCGGCCCGGCGCCAGCAGGCCGGCGAGGACACGCAGGAGCGTCGTCTTGCCCGAGCCGTTGCGGCCCAGGAGGGCCACGACCTCGCCCCGGCGCACGTCGACGTCCACGTCCTTCAGCACCGCCCGGCCGCCCAGCGACACGCCGACGCCCCGGGCCGCCACCACCGTGCCGCCCGGCGTCGGGAGCGCCGCGGCGGCGGGGGGAGGACCGGCGAGGCGGGGGTCGGCGCCGGCCAGGCGACGAGCGTCGCGGACGGTGAGCGGCGGCGGGTCCCAGCCGAGCAGCCGGCCCAACCGGGTGACGCTCGGCGCCCCCGGATAGGCGGCCAGGACGTCGCCCACCGGCCCCGGCGCCAACCTCGTCGCGGCGGCGCCGGGCCCGGCGACCAGGACGGCGCGGTCGGCCAGGGGGGCGGCGCGCTCGAGGCGGTGCTCGGCCAGCACGACGGTCGTGCCGAGATCGGCGTTGAGCCGGGCGACGGCGGCCAGCACGTCCTCCGCCCCCTGGGGGTCGAGCTGGGACGTGGGCTCGTCCAGCACGAGGGCGGCCGGGCCGGCCGCCAGCGCCCCGGCGATGGCGCAGCGCTGCTGCTCGCCCCCCGAGAGCGTCCCCGGCGACCGGTCCCGCAGGTGGGCGATGCCGAGGGCGTCGAGCACCTCCTCCACCCGCCGGCGCATGGCGACGGGGGCCATGCCCAGGTTCTCCAGCACGAAGGCGATGTCGCCCTCCACCCGGTCCACCACGAAGTGCGACTCCGGGTCCTGATGGACGAAGCCGACCGCGTCGGCCAGGCGGCGGGGCGGGTGGGACCGGGTCGAGCGGCCGAGCGTCACGACCTCGCCCCGGAACCGGCCGCCGGTGGCGTGGGGCACCAGGCCGTTGGCGCAGCGCAGGAGCGTGCTCTTGCCCGACCCCGACGGCCCGGCGACGAGCAGGATCTCGCCCGCCCGCACGGCCAGGTCGACGCCCGCCAGCACGGGGTCGCCGCCCGGATAGGCGAAGCCGACGCCGCGGTAGTCGAGGGCGGGCGCCGTCACGGCGACGCCCGCCACGCCGGCACGGTGAGCGCGGCGAGGGCCAGGCCGGCGGCCGGGTCGAACTCGGGGAGCCGCAGCGGGCTGGCCGCCCACCGCAGGGTCTCGTCGCCGGAGAGCGCCAGCACGGCCAGGCCGGCCGGCGCGGCCAGCGAGACGGCCGCCACCGCCCAGTCCCGGGCGCCCATCCGGCGGGCCCGGTAGCGCGGGCGGGCCGACCGGCGCGAGGCCACCGCCACGGCCGCCGCCACCGCAAACACACCCACCAGCCCCAGGGCCAGGGCGGCGCCCCGGGCCCGGCCCACCAGGGCGACGAAGGCGCCGCCCAGCCCGGCCAGGGCGGCGAGCACGCACCACCCGGCGACCCGGTCGGCCCGGGTCGGCGGGCCCGAGGCGAACCCCCGGGCGTCCATCGACTCGGCCAGCAGCAGGGCCCGCTCGAGCGCCGTCTCCATCACCGGGACGACGAGCCGGAGCAGGCGGCCCCGCCGCACCACCCGCCCGCCCGTCCGGGCCCGGTCGGCCTCCCGCACGCGGGCCACCGTCGCCACCGTGGCGGGGACGAAGGCGATCGAGACGGTGAGGATCAGCCCCGGCTCGTAGAACGCACGCGGTGCCGACTGCACCAGCTCGTGGTGGGACACCACGGCGTTGAAGGCGCCGAAGACGGCCATGACGCCCACGATGGCGAAGCCCTCGGCCGCCGACTGGAGCACCACGCCCAGCTCGACGGGGCCGCCGACCTCGAACCCGCCCAGGAGCCGGGGCAGGGTGAACGACGGCGTGGTGAACAGGGCGTCGGCGCCGGTGTGGGTGGTGGCCGCGGTGAGGACCACCCGGAGCAGGGCGAAGGCCAGCCCCACGGAGAGCAGCAGGGGGAAGGCCCGGGCCAGCGGCGTGTCCTCCCCGTGCACGGAGACGACGACAAACGCCACGCCCACCACCACGGCGACGTAGACCGGGCTCGTCGCCAGCTCCACGCTGGCCGCCGCGGCGACGGCCCACACCAGCCAGGCCACGGCGTGCAGGGGCGGGGACGCGGGGCGCACGGCGACATTGTGGACGGGCTCGGGGCGGAGGCGTAATGTCACGCCCCGGCAGAGGTCGCCGCCGGTCCGGATGCCGGTGGTGGTCCCGCCCCTCGGGGCGGGACGGGGGAAGTCGGTGCGAGACCGACGCTGACCCGCAACTGTGACCGGTCCCCCGGGGCCGGGAGCCAGGACGCCCGCCCTGCACGCCGGATCCAACGGCGTCCGTCACACCTTGGCCGGCCCTCGTGGAACGGGGCCAACGGAGGCAAGACATGTCCCGCCGCATCACCCTCGCCGTCGTCCTCAGCGCGCTCGCGCTCGCGCTGGTGCCCGCCGTGCCCGTTGGGCCCGCCGCCGCCAGCGGCACGGTCCTCGCCCCGCCCTTCGACGCCGCTCGGGCGGTGGCCTTCCTCGAGGCGAACCAGCAGCCCGACGGCGGCTTCGAGACGGCCGGCTTCCCGGGCTTCGAGACGCCAGACGCCGTGCTCGCCATCGCCGAGGCGGCCCAGACCGGTCCCTCCTGGAGCAGCGCCCAGGCCCGGGCGGCGGTGGCGGCCACGGTGAAGGACGGCCGCACGCCCCTCGACTACCTCGACGACCTGGCCGAGACCACCCCGTCGGCCGGCCAGGCGGCCAAGCTGGTCGTGCTGGCCGTGGCCCCGCTCGGCTTCGACCCCGCCGCCTTCGACCCGCAGGGCGACGGTGCCGCCAACCTCGTCGCCCGCATGGACTCGGGCGCCAACGCCGACGGTTCGTTCGGCCCGCCGGGTGCCCTGAACGCCACGCTCTACGCGGTGCTGGCCTCCCGCCTGGCCGGGCGCGCCGTGCCCGCCGCCACCCGGGCGTTCGTCCTGGCCGCCCAGCAGGCGAACGGGGGCTGGAACTTCGCCGGCGACCCCAAGGGCAGCGACGTCGACGTCGACACCACCGGGCTCGCCCTCCAGGCGTTGGCGGCGGCGGGCGTCGACCCGTTCGACGAGCCGGTGCGCCGCGCCGTCGCCTTCCTGGCCGCCAACCGGCTGCCCACCGGCGGGTGGGCGGCGTTCGGCGCCGAGGACCCCAACGCCACCGCCCTCGCCATCCTCGGGCTGACGGCGGCGGGCCGGGACGTGGCGACGTGCTGGCCGGCGGCGGCCGCCTCGCTGGCCGCCCGCCAGGCGCCCGACGGCCACGTCGCCGGCCCCAACGACTCGTTCGGCGTGAACACCTTCGCCACCTCGCAGGCCGTGCAGGCGCTCACCCGCCGCTGGCTCCCGGTGGTGCGGGCCCCCGCCTACTGCGCCGACGACGGTTACCGCCTGGTGGCGGCCGACGGTGGGGTGTTCGCCTTCGGCTCGCCCTTCCTCGGGTCGGCCGGCGGGCTGCGGCTCAACCGGCCGGTGGTGGGCATGGCCTCCCGCCCCGGCGGCCAGGGCTACTGGCTGGTGGCGGACGACGGCGGGGTGTTCGCCTTCGGCGACGCCCCCTTCCTCGGCTCCACCGGGGCGCTGCGACTGAACCGTCCCGTGGTGGCGATGGCGGCCACGCCGTCGGGCCGCGGCTACTGGCTGGTGGCCTCCGACGGCGGCGTGTTCGCCTTCGGGGACGCCCCCTACCTCGGTTCGACCGGGGCGCTGGCCCTCAACCGTCCCGTGGTGGGCATGGCGGCCACCCCGTCGGGTCGCGGCTACCGGCTGGTGGCGGACGACGGCGGGGTGTTCGCCTTCGGCGACGCCGCCTTCGCCGGGTCGGCGGCGTCGCTCCCCCTGGCCGCGCCGGTCACCGCCATGGCGTCGGCGGCGAGCGGACCGGGCTACTGGCTGGTCGGCCGCGACGGCGGGGTGTTCGCCTTCGGCGGCGCCCGGTACCACGGCCGGAGCGCCGTCAGCCACCCGTCGCCGTCGACGGGCACGGTCGCCATCCTCCCCACCCTCGCCGGCGACGGCTACCTCCTGGTGTCGGCCGACGGCGGGGTCGCACCGTCGGGGGCGGACCGCCGGCGCGCCGGCGGGCTGCCCCGCCTGGCCGCCCCGGTCGTCGGCGTCTCGCCCTGAGCGCCGTGCGACCGGCCGCGGCGCGGCGCGTGGCGGCGGCGGCAGCCACCGCCGGCATGTCGCTCGCCGCCCTCGACCAGGCGCCCGGGGCCGGCGCCGCCGTCGCCCAGCCCCCGCCCGAGCACCGGGCGGCGGTCGTCGTCGACACCGGCACCGAGGTGCGCCGGGTGTGCGTGCGCTTCACCGAGGAGTCGCTGACGGGCATCGAGGCGCTCGTGCGGGCCGGCACCGACCCCGTCCTGCGCGCCTTCGCCGGCAAGGGGGCGGCGGTGTGCGCGCTGTGCGGGACGGGGTGCCCAGGCGACGAGTCGTGCCTGACCTGCGACCCGGCCGGGAGGTTCTGGAGCTACAGCCGCGCCACCTCGGGGACGGCCGCCCTGCGGACCTCGGGGGTGGGGGCGTCGAGCACGACGGTGCGCGACGGTGACGTGGAGGGGTGGCGCTGGGGCACCGGCGGCACGCCGCCGTTCGCGACCGTCGCCGAGGTGTGCGGCGAGGTGGCGGCGACGACCATTTCGTCGACGGCGGCGGCCACGACGACGGCGTCGACGTCGATGACCGCCGCCTCCCCGGTGACCACCGCCCCGGGGCCCGGCGCGGCGACGACGACCATCGGTCGCCCGAGCCCCCGGCCGCCGGCCACGGCGACCACCGCACCGGCGGCCACCACGACGGCGCCCACCGCCGCGGCCGGCGGCTCGCCGGCGCCGACCCCGCCCGAGGGGCCCGTGCCGTCGGCCGCCGCCACCACCACCGCTCCAGCGGGCGACGGCCTGGCCTCGTCCCCCCGCCGGGGCACCGAAGGCGGGGGCCGGTGGGGCCTGGCGGCGTTCGCCGCCACCCTCGCCGGGCTGGCGGGCTGGTCGGCGGCCGCCCGCCGCCGGCGCAACCGGCCCGGGGGGTGACGGCCCGGCCGGTGACGGCGCGGTGGTCCGGAGCGGTGCCGGCCGCCGTCTGGCACCAGGAACCGGCACCGGGGTGTCGATTCCTGGTGCCGGACGCCCGCGGGGCGGCCCGGCGGGTGAGGGCGCCTCGGCGGTATGTTCCCGGCGGGCCCTCCACCGGCGGAGGCGGCCCGACCAAGGAGCGTCGCTTGACCCCACGCCGCCCGCCCAGGCTGCTCGCCGCGACCGTCGCTGCCGTCCTCCTCGCCGGCTGCACCGGCGACGGCGACGGCGACGCCGCCCGGGAGTCGTCGACGACGGCAGCCGTCCCCCCGACCACGGAGGCCACCGCCGCCAACATCGTCACGATCGGCATGCGGGAGTACGGCTTCGACGTCGGCGGCCCGCTGGTCGCCGGCACCGGCACCGTCGCCTTCCGCAACGGCGGTCGCGAGGTCCACATGGCCGGCTTCGGCCTCCTCCGCAGCGACAAGACGGTGGACGACGTGATCGAGGCGCTCGCCTCCGAGGACGCCGCCGCCTTCGAGCAGGTCTTCGAGAAGGAGCTCGACGCCCCCGGCGGGCTGCTCGGGCCCGGGGAGGCGATGGAGGTCACCACGCCGTTCCTGGCGGCAGGGACGTACGCCGTCATGTGCTTCGTGCCCACCGCGGGCGAGGACGTCCCCCACTCGGCCAAGGGGATGGTGGCCGAGCTGGAGGTGACCGAGGGCGACGCCCGCCCGCCGGCGCCGTCGCCCGCGGCGGCGTACGCCATCGAGGGCGGCACCATCACCGGCCCGGCGGCGCTGCCCGCCGGGCGCACCACCCTCGAGGTCCGGTCGGGCGCCGGCGGCCCGCACGAGGTGCTGGTGGCCCGCAAGCGGTCCCCCACCACGACCTACGCCGAGATCGACGCCGCCTACACGTCGCTCTTCGAGGGCGAGGTGCCGCCCGCTCCCGGCTATCCCGACACCCTGCCGGCGGCCATCGCCGGCAACGTCTTCGACGTGCCCGCCGGCTCGACGATCTTCCTGACCATCGACCTGGAGCCCGGCCACTACCTCGTCGGCTGCGCCCGTCGGCCCGACGACGGGCCGGAGCACACCGGCGAGCTGATCGAGGTCAGGGTCGGGTGACGGGCCGGCGCCGAACTAGGAGGGGGGACGCAGGTAGGCTGCCGGCGTGGATTTCGATCGCAACACCGACCGCTGGATCTCCGCCGTGGTGCAGCTCAAGCCGGCCGCCGAGCGCGCTCCCGAGGAGGCGTACGAGTCCGGCCCCGCCGTCAAGGTGGCCGTGCCCGAGGGCGTCAACATCACGACGGCCAAGGACGAGCAGCCCAAGGAGATGAAGGTCCCGGTGGCGGTGGCGCAGGTTGCCCGCACCAAGCAGTTCTTCGCCAACGCCGGCTTCGAGGTCCACGCCCCGGTGGGAGGGAGCTTCTCGATCGGCGCGAAGAAGTCGCACTTCGAGCGCTTCTTCGAGACCAGCCTCGAGGTGGACGAGGACCAGCTGGGCTGCCCGGTGTCGGTGGCCGGCGGCGGCCGCCAGCTCACCGTGGAGGCCCTGCCCGAGGAGTTCGGGGTGCTGGTGCAGGAGATCGCGTTCATCCCCGCCGTCCAGGTGCCCGGCCTGCCGCTGTAGCGGTGGCGGGCCAGCCGGGCTAGCCGCCCACCGGCGACGACGCCCCGCTCTCCGGGGACTCCAGCTCCTCCACCGACATCAGCACGGCCCGGGGCTTGGACCCCTCGGACGGGCCGACCACGCCCTTCTGCTCCAGCAGGTCCATGATCCGCCCCGCCCGGGCGAAGCCCACGCGCAGCTTGCGCTGGAGCATGGACGTGGACCCGAGCTGGGAGCGCACGACGAGGTCCATGGCGGCGGCCACCATCCCGTCGTCGTCCTCGTCACCCGACGACCCTGCGCCGCCCGACCTGCCACCACCGCCGGGCGTCCCGCCGTCGGGGCCGTCGCCCTCCACGCCGTCGACGTAGCGGGGCTGCGCCAGCCGGCGCCAGTGGGAGACCACCGCCCGGACCTCGTCCTCGCTCACCCACGGGGACTGGATGCGCCGCGGCACGTTGGACGACGCCGTGAGGAGCAGCATGTCGCCCTTGCCCACCAGGCGCTCGGCGCCCGGTTGGTCGAGGATGACGCGGCTGTCGGCCAGCGACGACACCGCGAACGCCAGCCGGGACGGCACGTTGGCCTTGATGACGCCGGTGATGACGTCCACCGACGGCCGCTGGGTGGCGATCACCAGGTGGATGCCGAAGGCCCGGCCCATCTGGGCAATGCGGCAGATCGACTCCTCCACGTCCCGGGCCGCCACCATCATCAGGTCGTTGAGCTCGTCCACCACCACCAGCACGTACGGCAGGCGGGTGTGCTCGACGGCGGCCGGGATGCCCGGCGCCTGCTCGCGCGTGAGGTCGCCGCGGTCGTAGGCGGCGTTGTAGCCGGAGATGTCGCGGACGCCGACCTCGGCCAGCAGGTCGGTCCGCCGCTCCATCTCGGTGACGGCCCACGCCAGGGCGTTGGCCGCCTTGCGGGGGTTGACCACCACCGGCGTCAGCAGGTGGGGCAGGCCGTTGTACTGGTTGAGCTCGACCCGCTTGGGGTCGACCAGGATCATGCGGACCTGGTCGGGCGTGGCCCGCAGCAGGACCGACGTCAGCATCGAGTTGAGGCAGCTCGACTTGCCCGCCCCGGTGGCGCCGGCGATGAGGATGTGCGGCATGGCGGCCAGGCTCTCGATGACCCCGCGGCCGGCGATGTCCCGGCCCAGCGCCACCTCCAACGGATGGCGGGCGGGCTGGGCCTCGGGCGAGGCGAGCACGTCGCCCAGGGTGACCAGCTGGCGGGTGACGTTGGGGACCTCGACGCCGATGGCCGAGCGCCCGGGGATGGGGGCCAGCAGCCGGATGTCGGGCGCCGCCATGGCGTAGGCGATGTCCTTCTGGAGGCTGGTGACGCGGGCCACCTTGACGCCGGGCCCGAGCTCGAGCTCGTAGCGGGTGACGGTGGGGCCGACCGTCTTGCCCAGGAGGCGGGTCTCCACGCCGTGGGCGGCCAGGGCCTCCTCCAGGGTGCGGCCCCGGGCGTCCAGCACCCGGTGGTCGATCTCGGCGGACTTCGGGCGCTTGAGCAGCTGGAGGGGCGGCAGGCGCCAGGGGGTGGGGACGGCCGCCGGCCCCAGGTCGATCGACAGCTGGTCGCCGGGAGGCACCGCCGCGTCGGGAACGTGCACCTCGGGGGCGCGCTGAAGGTCCTCGTCGGCGAGGGGCGACGGCTCATCGGCCTCGCCCACCTCGGCTGGGGGGTCGGCGGCCGTCCCCACCCCCTGGCGC
>Ga0247717_1000268_pt1 | contig 16538 bp, 16 predicted proteins | sample 24E_NmetaG_FD_189047 | JGI IMG/M metagenome (GOLD analysis project Ga0247717, IMG submission 189047) | Soil microbial communities from hillslope of Landscape Evolution Observatory, University of Arizona, Oracle, AZ, United States - 2-4-E_N | ecosystem: Engineered > Artificial ecosystem >... | reverse complement strand
GCGACGCGCTGGTGGCGACCACCAGCGCGTCGCCGCTCTCGACGTCGTCGTCGAGGCGCATGGCTGCCAGCAGCGCGTCCCGGGCCGGGGCCGGGAGGCGGGGGTCGACGGGGAGCACGGCGTCGCCGGCGGCCCACGCTCGCTGGAGGGCGTCGACGAACGCCCGGCCCTCGGCGACCACCGGGACCAAGCGCTGCACGGGGCGACCCTACGACGCAATTCAGACGACGGCGCCGGGGTGCGGCCGTACCGTTCGGGCCATGCCGCGCACCCCGGCTCCCGCGGCGCGCCTGCTCGCCGCCACCCTCCGGCCGGAGCGCCGGTCGGTGACGCGCATCCTCGCCGTCCTCGTGGCCGCCATGGCGCTGCGGCTGTCGATGCCGGTGCTCCTCGGCGTCTTCGTCGACGACGCCGTCAACGGGCGCTCGCTCGACCGCCTCACCCAGGTCGCCGGCCTCTACATCGGCGCCGCGCTGGCCGCCGAGGGCCTGCAGCTGGCGGTCGTCTGGTCGTCGGTGAAGCTGTCGTGGCGGGCCGGCAACCGGCTGCGGGAGCAGCTGGCCGACCACGCCCTCCGGCTGGATCTCGGGTGGCACGGCCGCCACAGCCCGGGCCAGCTCATCGAGCGCATCGACGGCGACGTCGAGGCCCTCGGCGTCTTCTTCGCCAACGTCGTGCTGGAGGTCCTCGGCAACGCCATCCTCGTGGTCGGCATGCTGGCCGTCGCCTTCGCCATCGACGTGCGGGCCGGCCTCGTCCTGCTCGCCGTGGTGGTGCTCGGCACCACGCTGCTGGTGCGGCAGCGGGCGGCGGCCGTCCCCGCCCGCGAGGCCGAGCGGGAGGCCAACGCGCAGCTCTACGGCGACCTCGAGGAGCGCCTCGGAGGCCTCGAGGACCTCCGGGCGAACGGGGCGGGCACCTACGCCGTGCATCGCCTCCACGGACACTCGGCCCGGGCCTGGCGGACGGCGCGGTACGCGTCGCTGCGGGGCGACGGCGCCTACGCCATCTCGGCGATCGCCTTCGCCGCCGGGTCGGTGTCGATCCTCGCCCTCGGCTTCGTGCTGCATCGCAGCGATGTGGTCACCGTCGGCGCCGTCGTCAGCCTGTTCCGGTTCTCGGAGATGATGCGCCACCCGTTGGAGCGGATCGCCGAGCAGATGAAGGAGTTCCAGAAGGCCTTCGCCGGCGCGCGGCGGGCGGCGACCATGCTCGCCACCGAGTCGTCGATCCCCGACGGGGCGGGGGTGGCCCTGCCGTCCGGACCGCTCACCGTCGAGCTGGACGCGGTGACGTTCTCCTACCGGCCCGGCACGCCGGTCCTGCGGGGCATCGACCTCGTGCTGGAGCCCGGACGCCACGTGGGCGTCATCGGTCGCACGGGGAGCGGCAAGACCACGCTGGGCCGCCTCCTGCTGCGGTTCTGGGATGTCGACGACGGCGTCGTCCGGGTGGGCGGAGTGGACGTGCGTGAGGTGCCGGTGCAGGCGCTGCGGCGCCGGATCGCGGTGGTCACCCAGGACGTCGAGCTGTTCGACGCGTCGCTGCGCGACAACCTCACACTGTTCGGGACCCACGTTGCGGCCGACGAGCGCCTCGTCGCGGTCCTCGGCGACGTCGGGCTGGCGCCGTGGCTGGCGACCCTGCCGGACGGGCTCGACACCCACCTCGCCGGGTCCGGCTCGCTCTCGGCCGGCGAGGGCCAGCTGCTGGCGTTCGCGCGGGCCTTCCTCGCCGATCCCGACGTGGTCGTGCTCGACGAGGCGTCGAGCCGCCTCGACCCGGTGACCGAGGCCCGCATCGGGGCCGCCACCCATGCCCTGCTCGCCGGCCGGTCAGCGCTGATCATCGCCCACCGGCTCGCGACCCTCGACGAGGTCGACGAGATCGTGGTGATCGACGACGGCGAGATCGTCGAGCGCGGCCCGCGCGCGGTGCTGGCCGCCGATCCCTCGACCCGCTACAGCCGGCTGCTGCGGATCTCCACCGGTGGGCTGCTGGCCGACGAGGTGGTCGTGTGAGCGCGCCGGGACGGCCGGGGGCCTCCACGACGGCCATCGCATGGCGGATCGCCCGGAACGAGCCGGTCGCGTACCTGACCGCGCTCGCGCTGTGGACCGGCTTCCACCTGGCGCCCATCCCGATCGGATTGGCCCTCAAGCACGCGCTCGACAGCGTGGTGGCCGGCGACGGCGGGGGACTGGGCGTGGCACTGGCCGCGATCGCCGGCTTCGAGGTGGGGCGGTGGGCGTTGCTCGTGGTGGCCGCCGTCCAGTGGCACGGCGCCTGGGTGGGATGGCTGACGGTGCCCCGGGTGAACGCGCTGGAGTCGCTGGCCACCGGGGGCGGGCCCACGGCCGGGCGCCTGCCGGGCTCGCCGGGCGAGGCGGTGAGCCGCTTCCGCGACGACGCCAACGACATCGCGATGGTGCTCGACGGCTGGCTCGACGTCGCCGGCGCGTCGATCACCGCCGCGGTGGGCGTGGCCATCATGACCTCGATCGACCCGATCGCCGGGCTCAGCGTGTCGGTGCCGGTGGCGCTCGCGCTGCTGGCGTCGTGGTGGCTCGGGCCCCGGCTGCGGGCGTGGCGCCGGGCGGCGCGGGAGGCCACGGCGCGGGTCACCGGCTTCATCGGCGACAGCTTCGGCGGCGTGCAGGCGATCAAGGCCGCGGGCGCCGAGTCGGCGGTGCACGATCGCTTCCGGGCCATCAACGCCCAGCGGGCCACGGTCGCCCGCCGGGATCAGCTCGGCGGCGAGCTGGTCCGCTCGCTCGGCTACGGCACGGGCGAGGTCACCGTCGGCATCGTCCTGCTCCTCGTCGCCTCTGCGTTCCGGCGCGGGGAGCTCAGCGTCGGCGACATCGGGCTGTTCGCCAGCTACGTGACGGTGATCGCGGGTGTGCCGAAGTGGGTCGCCCGCCTCTCCGCCTACCAACGCCAGGCGGACGTCTCCATCGACCGGATCGCCGAGCTGCTGGTCGACACGACGGACCGCGCCGGGATCGCGGCGCCGGTGGTGACGCATCTCCGACACGGTCCGGCGCCGCTCGTGGTCGACCGCGCCCTCGACGACCGGCTCGAGGAGCTCCGCGTCGACGGTCTCGCCGTCCGCCACCGCGGTGCCGATCACGGGCTCGACGACGTCGCCTTCACGGTGCGGCGGGGCGAGCTGGTCGTGGTCACCGGGCCGGTCGGGTCGGGCAAGTCGACGCTGCTGCGGGCGCTGCTCGGGCTGGTGCCGCGCGAGTCGGGGACGATCACGTGGAACGGCGTGCCGATCGAGGATCCGGCCACCGTCCTGGTGCCACCGCGCGTCGCCTACCTGCCGCAGGTGCCGCGGCTCTTCAGTGAGGCGCTGGCCGAGACGGTCCTGCTCGGCCTGCCCGACGACGACCTCGACCGGGCGCTGTGGCTCACGTGCCTGGACGAGGATCTCGGGCGCATGCCCGACGGCACCGGCACCATGATCGGGCCCCGCGGCCTGCGGCTGTCGGGCGGCCAGGTGCAGCGCACGGCCGCCGCCCGGGCGCTCGTGCGCCGCCCGGAGCTGCTGGTGATCGACGACCTGTCGAGCGCGCTCGACGTCGAGACCGAGGCCCGGCTGTGGGCGCGGGTGGCCGAGAGCGGGTTCCGCACGGCGCTGATCGTGAGCCACCGGCGGCAGGTGCTCGATCGCGCCGACCGCGTCGTCGTGCTCGGGGAGCGGTACGGTCGCTCGCCGTGTCCGTGACTTGGGAGCCGATCGGAGACTGGGACGACATCCGGTACGAGACCACCGCCGTGGTCGACGGGAGCGCCGTCCGGGTGGCGAAGGTCACCATCGACCGACCCGAGGTGCGCAACGCGTTCCGGCCCCACACGGTGGTCGAGCTGTCGAGGGCGTTCGAGCTCGCCCGTGAGGATCCCGACGTCGGCGCCATCATCCTCACGGGCGCCGGCGACCTCGCGTTCTGCTCGGGCGGCGATCAGCGAGCCCGGGGTGACAGCGGGTACGTCGGCGACGAGGACGCCCTCGGTCGGCAGGGCGTGGGCCGCTTCCACGTCACCGATCTGCACGTGCAGATCCGGCGCCTGCCGAAGCCGGTGATCGCCATGGTGGCCGGCTATGCGATCGGTGGGGGGCACGTGCTCCACGTGGTGTGCGACCTCACCATCGCCGCCGACAACGCCCGGTTCGGTCAGACGGGGCCGCGTGTCGGCTCCTTCGACGGCGGCTTCGGCGCCAGTGTCCTGTCCCGGCTCGTCGGGCCGAAGAAGGCCAAGGAGATCTGGTTCCTGTGCCGCCAGTACGACGCGCAGCAGGCGCTCGAGATGGGGTTGGTCAACGCCGTCGTGCCCCTCGAGCGCCTCGAGGAGGAGACGCTCGAGTGGTGCCGGGAGATGCTGCGCCTGTCGCCGTTCGCGCTGCGCCTGCTCAAGGCCTCCTTCCACGCCGAGGAGGACGGCTTCGCCGGCATGCAGCAGCTGGCGCACGACGCCAACCTGCTCTTCTACATGTCGGAGGAGGCCCAGGAGGGCCGCGACGCCTACAAGGAGAAGCGCCCCCCCGACTTCTCGAAGTTCCCCCGGCGGCCATGAGCCGGTCATGAACGTCTGGGTCGCCGGCGCCCGGCCGCGCACGCTGCCGGCCGCGGTCGTGCCGGTGCTGGTCGGCACAGCGACGGCGGCCGGTGCCGGCGACGGGATCATCTGGTGGCGGGCGGGGGCGGCGATGGTCGTGGCCCTCGCCATCCAGGTGGCCACCAACTACGTGAACGACTACGCCGACGGCCAGCGGGGCACCGACGATCGCCGGGTCGGTCCCGTGCGGCTCGTCGGGGGCGGTCTGGCCACCGCCGCGCAGGTGAAGCGGGCGGCGGTGGCCGCCGCCCTCGTGGCCGTGGTGGCCGGCCTCGCCCTCACCGCCGCGGTCGGTCCCGAGCTCCTGGTGGTGGGCGCCGCCTCGCTGGCCGCCGGCTACCTCTACACCGGCGGACCGGTGCCCTACGGCTACTACGGCTTCGGTGAGGTGTTCGTCTTCGCCTTCTTCGGAGTCGTCGCCACGGTCGGCTCCGCCTACGTGCAGCTCGAGGAGGTGCGGGGCCTGGCGGTGGCGGCGTCGCTGCCGGTGGGGAGCGTGGCGACGGCCCTCCTCGTGGTCAACAACCTGCGCGACATCCCCACCGACGCGACCTCGGGGAAGCGCACGCTCGCAGTGCGGATGGGCGACGGTCCGACGCGCGTGCTCTACGTCAGCCTGGTCATCGCCGCCTTCGCGGCCGTGCCGGTGCTCGCGCTCCGCCGGCCCTGGGCGCTCCTCGCGGTCGTCGCCCTTCCGCTCCTCGTGGCCCCGGTCCGCCGGGTGGCGGCAGGAGCCACCGGCGGCGACCTCGTCCCGGTGCTGGCCGACACGGGAAGGCTCCAGCTGGTCTACGGCGGGTTGCTGGCGGCCGGCCTGGGGCTGTCGGCATGATCGAGCCAGGGGAGGAGCGCGTCGAGGAACCGCGCCGGCTGCTCGAGGTGGACCGTGTGACCGGCGCCCTCGACGACGGCGAGGTCGGCGCCGGGGATCGTCGAGGCGAGCCGCTCCGCGAGCCCTGCGAACTTGGCGTCGAGCGCGCCGGCGACGACGAGGGTGCGGACCCGGAGGTCGCGCAGCCGGTCCCACAGCGGCGCCTGGGTGCCGGTGCCGGCCAGCCGCAGGCTCGATGCCAGCCCGGCGGCGGTGTTGTGCAACCGCTCGGTTCGACCCTGCGCCGCCGCGTCGAGTCCCGCGAACAGCGGCTGGGCCAGCCACTCGTCGAGGAAGGCGGGAACCCCGATCGCCTCGATGCGGTCGGCCAGGGCGCCGTCGGCGGCCCGCCGTTCCGCGCGCGCCGCGGGGTCGTCGAGTCCCCCCGTCGCGCTGATCAGCACCAGGCCCTCGACCGCGACCGGATCGGCCAGCGCCGCGTGCAGGCACAGCCGGCCCCCCATCGAGTAGCCCACGTAGGTCGCTCGACCGCCGGTCGCCGCCAACCACGCGCCGCCCTCGACCAGGTCCAGGTGCAGGTCGGCGGCCGCGCCGTGGCCGGGCGCGTCCACCGCGACGGGTTCGTGGCCGGCACCGGTCAGGCCCTCGAGCAGCGGGTCCCACGACCGCGCGGTCTGGGTGAAGCCGTGGACGAGCACCAACCGGGTCACCGGCCGTGACGGTACAGGCGACGTTCGCGGCGACCGTCGTCGACGAGTGGGCCCGGAGCGGCGTGGCGCACGCCGTTGTGGCGCCGGGGTCGCGGTCGACGCCGCTGGCGCTGGCGCTGGCGGCCGACGGTCGGGTGCGGGTGCACGTGCACCACGACGAGCGGGCCGCGGCGTTCCTCGCCCTCGGCATCGGGAAGGTGTCGCGCCGGCCGGCGGTCCTGCTGTGCACGAGCGGTACGGCGGCCGCCGAGCTGCACCCGGCGGTGGTCGAGGCCCATCAAGCGGACGTCCCGCTGCTCGTGTGCACCGCCGACCGACCCCCCGAGCTGCAGTCGGTCGGGGCCCCACAGACGATCGACCAGACCCATCTCTACGGCGCCGCCGCTCGGTGGTTCGCCGAACCCGGCGTGGCCGACGACACCACGCGCCGGTCGTGGCGCTCGTTGGCGGCGCGCGCCTACCTCGAGGCGACCGGCCCGACGCCCGGACCGGTGCACCTCAACCTCGCCTTCCGCGACCCGCTCGTGGGTGAGCCCGGCGACCTCCCGCCCGGCCGGCCCGCCGGCGCGCCGTGGCACGCCGCGCCGTCGCCGAGCCCGCCGCCGCCGCCGGGAGCGCTCGCCCAGCGACGCGGCCTCGTCGTCGCCGGGGCCGGCGCGCCGGGGGCCGGGGGACTGCTCGACCTGCCGTGGCCGGTCCTGGCCGACCCGCTGTCGCACCACCGCGTGCCGGGCAGCATCGGTGCCTTCGACGCGATCCTCCGGTGCGGCGCCGTGCCCGAGCCGGAAGTCGTGGTCCGCGTGGGCGACGCACCGGCGTCGAAGGTGCTGGCGGAGTGGCTCGCCGGCCTCGACGTCCCCCAGTACGTGGTGGGCTCGAGGTGGGTCGACCCCGACCGGACGGCGGCCGCCTTCCTGCCATCGATGCCGCGGCTCACCGGCGAGCGCGACGGCGAGTGGTGCCGATGGTGGTCGACCGCCGAGGACCAGGCGCAGCAGGCCATCGACGGTGTGCTGGCGTCACAGCCGGCGATCACCGAACCCTTCGTCGCTCGAGCGGTCGCGGCCCACGCATCGACACTCGTCGTGGCGTCGTCCATGCCGGTGCGCGACGTCGAGTGGTACGCCCGCCCGCGCGACGGGCTGCGCGTCTACGCCAACCGCGGGGCCAACGGCATCGACGGCGTGGTGTCGACCGCCGCCGGCATCGCGCTCGCCGTCGGCGAACCGGTCACGGCGCTGGTGGGCGACATCGCGTTCCTGCACGACACCAATGCGCTGCTCGGTCTCTCGTCCCGTGGCGTCGACCTCACGATCGTCGTCGTCGACAACCGCGGCGGCGGGATCTTCTCGTTCCTGCCGCAGGCGAGCGCGCTCGACCGGGAGCGGTTCGAGCAGCTGTTCGGGACGCCGCACGAGGCGGATCTCGGCGCCCTCGCGGCGGCCCACGGCGTCGGTTCGACCACGGTGACGGCGCCCGGCGACCTGGAGGGCGCGCTCGTCGAGACGACCGGGGTGCGCGTCGTGCTGGTGCCCACCGACCGTCACGCCAACGTCGGCGTCCACGACGAGATCCACCGAGCGGTGGCGGCGGCGGTCAGCTCCAGCGGCTGACCGGCTCCTCGCCGCCCCACGGCGACTCGAGGAGGGGATCGTCGTCTTCGACGTCCCAGGGCTCGCCCCATCGCACGAGCTCGGCGAACGGCTGGACCAGCCGCGTCAGCACGGACACCAACCTGTTCTAACCGAATTTCAACGGTTGCAAGCGCGATGGTGACCCCTGTCTCCCTCGACCGGCCAGGAGGCCTGTGCTCTCAGGGGCGGATCAGGGCGGCCAGCAGGGCCTGGAGCTTCGCCCTCGTCTCCGCCAGCTCGGTGGCGGGATCGGAGTCGGCCACGATCCCGTTCCCCGCGAACAGGCGGGCCACCCGCCCGTCGATCTGGGCACAGCGGATGGAGACCGCGAACCGGCCGTTTCCGGCACGATCGACCCACCCGACGGCGCCCGCGTACCGACCGCGGTCGAACCCCTCGAGGCGGGCGATCACCTCGAGGGCGGCCGAGCGCGGGAACCCACACACCGCCGGTGTGGGGTGGAGGGCGTCCACCAGCGTGAGCACCGATGCCGGCGGTGAGCTGAGCCGGCCTTCGACCAGCGACGCGAGATGCTGCACGTTCGCCAGCGACACGATCGACGGCTCGGGTTCGCTGTCGACATAGGAGCAGAAGGGGAGCACGGCATCGAGCACGGTGTCGATGGTGACCTGGTGCTCGGCGCGGTCCTTGGCCGACGCGAGCAGCGACGCCGCGAGGCGAGCGTCGGTGGTCGGATCGCCCGTGCGGGGCGTGGTGCCCGCCATGGGCTGCGAGCGCACGATGTCGCCGGTGCGGGACACGAGCAGCTCGGGGCTGGCGCCGACGAACCCGTCGATCGAGTAGGTGAACGCGGTGGGGTACGCCGCCCGCAGTCGACCCAACACGGCGACGACGTCGATCGGTGCGTCGGCCTCGACGATCACCTCGCGGGCGAGGACGACCTTCTCGAGCCCACCCGTGCGCATCTCGGCGACGGCGGCGGCCACGGCGTCGCACCACGAGTCGGGGTCGCGTCCCGGGCGCACGGAGAACGAGGTCGGCGCCTCGACCGCGGCGTCGGCCGCCTCCAGCACCGGCTCGGTCTCGGCGTCGCCGACGGTGGTGACCCAGCGCGTGCCGTCGTCGGCGCGGCCGACGACGATCTCGGGAACCACGAAGGTGCTCGCGCCCCGGAACGGGATGGCGGCGAACGCCACCGGTCCGGTGCCGGGAGCGGCCACCTCGTCGTCGACCACGACGCCGGCCAGCGACTCCTGCACGCGGTCGGCGCCCTCGATCCGCATCGCCTCGCCCCGGCCCGCGAACCCCCCGCCGTGCTGCTCGAAGAGCACGCCGTGGCGGCCGGCGACGGCGAGCAGGTCGACGTCGCGATCGAGGCGGCGGGTGCGGGCGACGAGCGTCACTGCCTCGTCCCGACCAGGAGCTGGGTGATCCCGCCGCTCAGGAGCCGGCGGCGGGCGTCGGCGAACCCGGCGGCCCGCAGCATCGTGACCAGCTCGTCGCCGGGCGGGAGGTACGCCACCGACCGGGGGAGGTACCGGTAGGCGGCAGGATCGGAGAGGAGTCCGCCGATGCGAGGCACGACCGTGCCGAAGTACACACCGTGGCCCCAGCGCAGGACGGGGTTGCGGGGCTGGGCGACGTCGAGCAGCGCGATGCGCCCGCCCTGCCTCACCACGCGGGCCAGCTCGGCGAAGAACGGCTCGAGGGCGACGAGGTTGCGGAGGGCGAACCCGCAGGTCGCGCCGTCGGCGCTCGCGGCCGGAACCGGCAGGGCCAGCGCGTCGGCCTGGACGAGGGGGGCGTCGGTCCGGGCAGCGGCCAGCATCCCGATCGAGAGGTCGATGCCCACCGGTCGATGACCGGCGCGGGCGAGCTCGCGACAGAAGTCGCCGGTTCCGGCGGCGATGTCGAGCACGACCGCGCCCGGCGTCAGCGCGAGGGCGCGCGTGGCCTGCTTGCGCCACCGCACGTCGAGGCCGAAGGTCATGATCCGGTTCACGAGGTCGTACCGCGGGGCGATGGTGTCGAACATCGCCCGCACGGCCCGGACCTTGTCGTCCCCCTCGGGGAGCGTCATGCCCCGGCCACCCGGCGGGCCCACGCGTAGTCGGGCTTGCCGGCCGGCGATCGCTGCACCGCATCGACCAGCACGAGCCGCCGCGGGAGCTTGTAGGGCGCCAGCCGGTCGGCGCAGTGATCCTGGACGCTCGCCAGCGTGGGCTCGGCATCGGGGCTCGGTGCCACGACGGCGGTGACCCGCTCGCCGAAGCGCTCGTCGGGCACGCCGACGACGACGGCGTCGCGCACCGCCGGATGGCTGCGCAGGCACCCCTCGACCTCCTCGGCATGGACCTTGTGCCCCCCGGTGCTGATGGTGGAGGTGCCACGACCGAGGACCACGATCGATCCGTCGGCGTCGTGGGTCGCCCGGTCGCCGGAGAGCGCCCACCGCACGCCGTCGACGACCGGGAACGAGACCGGCGACGCCTGGTCGTCGAGATAGCCGAGCGGGATCGGGCCCCGGCGGGCGAGCCAGCCGACCCGTCCGTCGCCGGGGACCAGGGGACGGTGGTCGTCGTCGAGCACGGCAGTCTGCTCATCGATCGCGAACCGGGGTGGCCCGTCGGGGACGGCGCCGGCCACGCTGATCATCCGACCGTGACCGCCGGTCTCCGATGCACCGAAGCCGTCGACGACGAGCAGCGTCGGGAGCAGCGCCAGCAGTCGCCGCTTCACCGGCGCGGAGAGGAGCGCGCCGCCGGACAGGACCGTCGTGAGCGACGACAGCGACCATCGCCCGGGGCAAGCCTCGAGGACCTCGACGATGGGGAGGGCGAAGGCGTCGCCGACGATGGCGAGGAACGACACCGACTCGGCGTCGACGGTGTCGAGGACCGCCTCGGGCTCGAAGCTCCGGTCGCGGCGGCACACCACGGTCCCGCCCCGCAGCAGGGTGGTGAGCGCCATCCACTGCCCGGTGCCGTGCGCGAAGGGGCTGGCGGGCAGGCAGCGCACGGCGCGGTCGGGGGCCGTAGGGGTGCCGACGGCGGCGAGTGCGCCGAGGTAGAGGTCGGCGTGGCGCCACCGCACGCCCTTGGGCCGGCCCGTCGTGCCGCCGGTGAAGAGGATGTACTCATCGGCGCCCGACCGGTCGGTCACGACCGGCGGGTCGCCGGCTGCCCGCAGCGCGGCCTCGTAGTCGCGACCGCGGGCAAGGCCCGCTCGCCCCGGGGGCGCGAGGTCGGGCTCGTGGACGACGAGCCGGGTGTCGCTCGCGTCCAGCACCGCCCGCAGCTCGTCGCCGGTGTCACGGAGCCCGAGGTTGACCGGGATGGCGCGCAGGAGGAAGGCGCCGAGCATCGACTCGAGGTGCTCGTTGCCGTTGGCGAGGAGCACGCCGACGCGATCGCCGGGACCGACGCCGCGCTCGTGCAGCGCCGTCGCCGTCAGCGCCACGCGGGCGCGGAGGTCGGCGTAGGTGAGGCGAACGGGGTCCTCACCGGCGACGATCAGCGCCAGTCGATCCGGCGCTCGCTCGGCGGCGGTGAGGAACCGGTCGGCGAGGTTCTCGCCCGGCGCTGGGAGCACGCCCGGAAGCGTAGGTTGCCCCCATGACCACCCTGACCTTCGGCATGTTCTTCCCCCAGGGCTGGAAGATGGAGCTCGCCTCCGTCGACGGCGCCGAGAACAAGTGGCAGACCGCCCTCGAGATCGCCGAGCTGATCGAGGAGCTGGGCTATGACTCCATCTGGCTCTACGACCACTTCCACAACGTGCCCCGTCCGGCCCACGAGGCGGTGTTCGAGTGCTGGACGACGGTGGCGGCGCTCAGCCAGGCGACCTCCCGGATCCGGCTCGGGCAGATGGTCGGGTGCAACTCGTACCGCCAGCCGAGCGTGCTGGCGAAGATGACCTCGACGGTCGACGTGATCAGCGGCGGCCGGCTCGACTGGGGCATCGGCGCCGGCTGGTACGAGAACGAGTACCGGGGCTACGGCTTCGACTTCCCGGCGGCCAAGGACCGCATCGGCATGCTGCGGGAGGCGGTGGAGATCGTGAAGTCGATGTGGACCCAACCCGAGACCACCTACGACGGCCGGTACTACACGCTCGATCGAGCGCACTGCGACCCCAAGCCGCTCCAGCAGCCGCACCCCCCGATCTGGATCGGCGGCGGGGGTGAGCAGCTGACCCTGCGGGTCGTCGCCCGCCACGCCGACGTGTCGAACTTCGGGGGCAAGCCGCACGAGTGGGCCCACAAGGCGGAGGTGCTGAAGGGCCACTGCAAGGACGTGGGACGCGACTACGACGAGATCCGCAAGACGATCTCCGGCGAGGTCTTCGTGCGGGAGACCGAGGCCGAGATCGAGGCTGCGGGCACGAAGTCGATGTGGGGCGAACCCGCCGAGTCGTGGCGGGCCGGGAACCTCGTGGGCACGCCGGAGCAGGTCGCCGAGAAGATCCAGGCCTACGTCGATCTCGGCTGCACCGGGTTCGTGCCGTGGTGCAGCGACTACCCGGACACCCAGACGCTCCAGCTGTTCGCCGAGAAGGTGATGCCGGAGTTCCGGTAGGTGCCGACGCGGATCTCCCTACGAGAACCAGATCTTCTGGTACTCGCGGCTGTGCGGGTGCAGGAGCAGTGCCACGAGGGCGACCTCGAACATCAGGTTGATGATGCTTCCGCCGAGCACGCTGTCGACCCCGAGGATGGCCATCCGCAGCAGGAACGGGAGGAAGGCCATGGCGATGCCGAGCTTGTAGCCCCAGCGCTTCTCGTTGGCGATGCCGAAGCCGCCCGCGGCCGCACCCACCACGAGGGCGATCCCGAGGGGGGAGGCCAGGCCGCCCAGGATCGCCGTGAACACCGCGTTGATGTAGAGCAGGAACACGGCGTACTGGAGCGTCTGGGGCTGCGTCGGGTTGGTCCAACGGCGGGTCTCCATGCCTGACAGTGTGGCAGCGCTCGTGCTCGGCGCGGGATCCGGCACCCGGCTGCGGCCGCTGTCGGCCATCAAGCCGAAGGTGCTCTGCCCCGTTGGGGGCGTGCCGCTGCTCGAGCGGGCGATGGCCCGGGTCGCCCCGCTCGTCGCCGCCGTGGCCGTCAACGCCCGCTACCACGTCGACGCCATCGCCGAGCAGGTCGGCGGTCGAGCCTTCGTCTCCGACGAGCGCCGGTATCCCGACGAGCTGGGCACCGGCGGTGCCATCGGTGCGCTGCGGCCGTGGCTCGATGGCCGCGGCGTGCTCGTGGTCAACGGCGACACCTGGACCGACGTCGACCTGGGGCCTCTCCTCGACGGGTGGGACGGCGATCGCGTCCGCGTGCTGGTCCACGGCCCGGACGGCACGCCGCTGGTGCCGGCCGAGGCGTGGGCCCGGTTGCGGGAGGCGAACGCCGGGTTGCCGCCGGGCGCACCGTGGCCGGCCCGACCGGTGCCCGGCGCCGCCCGGGTCGTCGCGTCCCTGGTCCCCGCCGCCGACGCCGAGCGCCTTCCGCCCGTGCCCCTCGGCCTCTCCAACGGGTTGTGGTGGCCCGCCATGGCGAACCAGCGACTCGAGGTCGTCGCCGGCGCGGGCACGCTCGTCTCCTGCGACACGCCGGGCGCCTACCTGGCCGCCAACCTGCTCGTCTCGGGGGGCCGGTCGGTGGTGGCGGAAGGCGCGGTGGTCGACGGGGAGATCGAGCGGTGCGTCGTGTGGCCCGGCGGCGTCGTCCGCTCAGGCGAGCAGCTGGTCGACGCGATCCGGTGCGACCGGCGGGTCACCGTCCTGGTGCGCCGCCGTCAGAGCGCCTTCTCGGCCCAGTAGGTGGCGTTCGGGTTGCCGTTGTAGTCGGGGATCTCCCGGTAGCCGGCCGAGGTGTAGAGGGCGAGGGCGTGGGGTTGCTTGGGTCCGGTGTCGAGCCGGACCCGCCGATAGCCGCGCCGGCGGGCGGCGTCTTCGAGGCCCGTCAGCAGCCGGCGGGCATGGCCCCGGCTCCGGGCCCCGGGCACGACGTACATGCGCTTGATCTCCGCGGTGTCGGCGTCGAGCCGCTTGATGCCGCCGCCGCACGCGGGCTGACCGAGGTCGTCCCACCCCACGAGGTAGGTCCCGGTGGGCCGCCACATCTCCTCGGGCGTGGCCGTGGGGGCGTCGGGGCGCGCGATGGAGCCGTAGAACGGTGCGAGGTCGTCGATCATCCCCTGCACGAGGTCGGCCGCCGGTGAGGTGCCGGCATGCATCGGGACGAGCGCCAGCCGGATCTCGCCGTCGCCGTCGCACGGCAGCGACACGGCGTCGAGCACGGCGCTCTCGGTGACGGCGCCGCCGTAGAGGTGCGGGAACCCGCCCTCGACCCGGATGGCGCCGCCGAGGGCCGGCTCGTCGAGGACGAGCAGCTCGAGGTCGCTCCGTCCGCGGTACAGCGCGTTGGCGGGGGTGAGGACCTGGTGCGGATGGGAGAGGTGCACGAAGCCGTCGCCTTCGTCGCGCAGCGGGAAGCCGGCTCGCTCGGCCGGCGAGCTGATGCGCAGCAGGATGCTCACCCGAGCTCCACGGCGACGGCCCGCAGCTGCCCGCACGCGGCGTCGATCGAGGTGCCCCGGTTCTGGCGAACCGTCGCGTTGACGCCCAGCGAGCGCAGCAGCTCGCGGAAGGTGCGCACGCGCGCCGGCGGCGAACCCGGCGTGTCGTACTCGGCCGTCGGGTTCAACGGGATGAGGTTGACGTGGGCGGCGAGCGACCGGGCGATGGCGGCGAGCTCCGCCGCGTCGCGGTCGCGGTCGTTCACGCCGGCGATGAGCGCCCACTCGATGGACAGCCGCCGGCCCTTCGCGTCGAGGTACTCCCGGCACGCGGCGATGAGCTCGGCGAGCGGGTAGCGGCGGTTGATGGGCACCAGCTCGTCGCGGAGCCCGTCGTTGGCGGCGTGCAGCGACACCGCCAGGTTCACCGGGAGGTCCTCGCCGGCCAGCCGCCGGATCCCGGGCACGACCCCGACGGTCGAGAGCGTGAGGTGGCGGGCCGAGATGCCGAGATCGTCGTGCAGGCGCCGCACCGCCGCCCACACCCGGTCGTAGTTGGCCAGGGGCTCGCCCATCCCCATGAACACCACGTTGCCGAGCCGGCGCCCGCTCTCCTGGCCGGTGCGGGCGGCGCGCACGACCTGCTCGACGATCTCGCCGGCCGACAGGTTGCGCTCGAACCCGGCCTGGCCGGTGGCGCAGAACCCGCACGCCATGGCACAGCCCGCCTGCGTGGAGACGCACACCGTCGTCCGCGTCGCGTAGTGCATGAGAACGCTCTCGACGAGGGCGCCGTCCGGGAGCCGCCACAGCCACTTCACGGTGTCGCCCCCGTCGCTCACCGACGTGGTGACGGGCTCGAGCGCGGCGGGGAGGGCCTCGGCGAGCCGGTGCCGCAACGGGGCCGGGAGGTCGGTCATCTCCGCCGGCTCCCGCAGGGCGTGGAGCCCGTCCCACACCTGGCGCAGGCGGTAGGCCGGCTCGCCGGTGAGGAGGGCGCGAAGGTCGTCGCGCGACGCGTCGTACCGGGTCGGGGGCGAAGGTGATCGACCGGACACCGCCCCAGGCTAAGTACCGTGCGTCCATGTCCGTGGCGCCGGTCCCCGAGCACCACCACCGCGACATCACGGGTGGCGCCGCCCGAGCCGCCGTCTTCGGTGCCAGCGACGGGCTCGTCTCCAACGTGGGCCTGATCCTCGGCGTCGCCGGCGCCGACGTGTCCTCCGGCGTGGTGCGGGTCGCGGGGCTCGCCGGGCTGATCGCGGGCGCCATCTCGATGGCGGCCGGGGAGTACAACTCGATGCGGGTGCAGTCCGAGCTGCTCGAGCGGGAGCTCGAGATGGAGCGCCGTGAGCTCCACCGCAACCCCCACGTGGAGACCGTCGAGCTGGCGCTGATCTACCAGTCGCGAGGCATGGACCCCGATCGGGCCCGGGAGCTGGCCGAAGCCACGATGTCCGACCCGGAGCAGGCCCTGCAGGCGCATGCCCGCGAGGAGCTCGGCATCGACCCCGACGAGCTGGGGTCACCGGTGGGGGCCGCGGTGTCGTCGTTCTTCGCGTTCTCGGTCGGTGCGGTCGTGCCGCTGATCCCGTGGTTCTTCGCGAGCGGGACGGTGGCGATCGCCACGTCGCTGGGCGTGGCGCTCCTCGCGGCGGCGATCGTGGGGGTCGTCATCTCGCGCTTCACGGAGCGGGGCCGCCTGGCGACCGTCCTCCGCCAGATCGCGTTCACGGCGGTGCCCGCCGGCATCACCTATGCCATCGGATCGGCCATCGGCGTCTCGGGCGTGGTCTAGGGGAGGGGCACCGGGTCGATCGGGGTGATCGTGCCGAGCGCGTCCTCGATGACCTGGGCGGCGGCGAGCGCGCGGTCGTCGCGCCAGAGGTCGGCGTAGACCTGCACCCCGGTCGGGAGGCCGTCGACGACGCCGGCCGGGAGGGCGACGGCCGGGATGCCGAGCAGGTTGCCGGGCGTGATGAACTGCAGGCGGCTGAGGGTGACCTCGGCGCCGCGCTCGGGATCGAGGTCGGCATCGTGCTCGAACTGCACGTCACACCACGTCGGACCGACCACGACGGGATGATCGGCGAGGAACGCGCTCCACTCCCGCTGCAGCCGCCACCGCTCGACGAAGGCCTGCGCCGGGCCCGGCGCCTCGAACGCCATGAGCGCCTCGATGAGCGACAACGCCTCGGGGGTCATCACGTGCCCGAGGATCGGCACGAGGTCGGCAACGCCCAGCTGCATCATCGACACCCAGATC
>Ga0247717_1000267_pt1 | contig 16572 bp, 15 predicted proteins | sample 24E_NmetaG_FD_189047 | JGI IMG/M metagenome (GOLD analysis project Ga0247717, IMG submission 189047) | Soil microbial communities from hillslope of Landscape Evolution Observatory, University of Arizona, Oracle, AZ, United States - 2-4-E_N | ecosystem: Engineered > Artificial ecosystem >... | reverse complement strand
GGCGCGGGGCTGGGCGGTCCTGTTCGCCCTGATGCAGCTCGCCGACACGGGGCCGCCCACCGCCCGGGACGGCGCCCTCGCCGCCCTCGATCGGGTGACGGCACGGGGCGACTAGCGGGAGGGGGCGCCCGTCGACTGGAGCCGGTCGCCGTCGCCGCCGGCGAGGGGTGTCGTGGGAGGCGGCGGCGCCGCGACGTCCACCACCGAACCAGGGTCGGTGCCGCCGGCGTCCAGCCGGAAGGGCGGGTACTCGTCGCGCAGGAGGGCGGCGTACGCACACACCCGGTACGACCAGCGGTACATCCCTGCGACGAAGTCGAACACCGAGGGCAGGTAGCGCCCGGTGAAGGCCAGGGCCACGGCCGCCACCAGGACCAGGACGCCGATGAGCCCGGCGCCGAAGGCCGCCCCGCCGCGGCCCGCCCACCACCACCAGGTGAACCCGCCGCCGAACACGGCCACCACCAGGTAGTGCGGCAGGGCGAGCAGCCACCACTTCACCACCACCAGCCCCCGCGACAGCCGCTCCGGGTAGTCCACCGCCAGGCCCGCCGGGTAGCCGGCGTCGGGGTGGATGCTGAACGGCGGGTACCGGTCGGTCCCCAGGGCGAAGGCGTAGAACGTGACCCGCCACGTCCAGCGCAGGACGCCGACGTTGAAGTCGAAGATCCCTCGCGGGTACCGGCCGGTGAAGAGGACGGCGAAGCCCGCCATCACCGTCAGCACGGCGAACGCCACCCAGAGGAACGCCAGCACGACGAGGTGCGGTAGGGCGAGGAGCCACTTGACCAGCCACAGCCAGCGGCTCAGCGGCTCGTCGAGGCGGCCGTCGAGCCGTACCGGGTAGGCGGCGGCACCGGTGGGCGACGTGGGCGCCGTCGGCGGCGCGGCCGGCGGCGGGGTCGGCGGCGGGCTGGCGGCCGCGGACGGGGAACCGGCGGCGGGCTGCGGCTGCGTGCCGGTGCCCCGCAGCCCGACGACGAAGAGCACGACGGCGATGGCGGCCGAGGACACCGAGCCCACCAGCAGCCCGATGCCGAGCGGGAGCACGAGGCCGGTGTCCACGCCGAGGGCGGCGTCCACCGACACGCCACGCGATGCGTCGGCGTTCATCACGACCACGTCCCACTCCCCGCCGTCGGGGTCGAAGGTGGCGGCCTGGCGGCCCGGACCGCTCGCCGACGCCGCCCAGAACGCCTGCTCCGCGGGCGGAGCGGGGGCCCGCTCCCCCGGGTGGCGCTCGAGGGTCGCCCCGAAGGGTGCGTAGTCCACGTCGGTGAGCTCGTCCCTGGCCACGCCGGCGAGGTAGCGGCCCACGTCGGCCGAGCGGCCGATGCCGACGAACACCGGCCGGCCGTCGCTCGACCGGGCCGAGATCTGCGCGCCGTCCACCGGGTCGAAGGGCACGCCGCCGGCGCCGAGGTCGACCCGCTCCGACGTCAGCGCGTACGTCGGCGTCTCGAAGCGCTCCCACGACGTGGTGTAGAAGCCGTCGTCCCGCTCGGAGGCGTGGAAGGACAGCAGCGCCACTCCCCCCGCCGCCAGCCCCAGGGCGAGCAGGGCGGCGAGCGACCCGACAACGACGGACACGACCTTGGCTGGGCGCATGGCTGATCCACCTCCACGAGGTCCGCTCCCAGTCGAACCGCCGCGACGGGGACGGTGCCCGGGCCGGAGGTCCTTCCTGGCAGGGCCGTTGGTCCCATCTTCGCGCCCGCCGGGCGGAACATCCACGATCATATGAAGTGTTCGTGTCGGCCTCGCTGTGGCGGTGCTGCTCGGAAAGCCGACTTGTCCGCCAGAGCGAATAAGGGACCCCTGACCAGGGTGTTCTTAACGTTGGAGGGGGGGCTTCAACTCATACCTCGAAGCCGGGCTGAGCGTAGGCTGGAGGCGCTCCCGGCGGAGGTACCCGGCACTACCGCTTCGACGGCATCTCAATCTCACCCCGGCCCCCTCTTGGCCGTTTATTCTCCCGGCGGGTGCTCGTGGAGGCGGGGCGTGTCGCCGACATCAGACGGCGCCGCCGTGACCGGTCCCAGCAGGGATGATCCAGCGAGCCGAAAGACCGGTGACCTCAGCGATGAGATCGAAGTCCCGGTCGTAGTGGAGCAGCATCGCGTCGTGTTCGAGGGCGGTGGCGGCGACAAGGAGATCGGGGATCGGTCGGCGGTGCTGTCCCCGCCCGGCCAGCTCGTGCTGGACCGTGAGCGCACGTGCTGCCACCGCCTGGGTCAGGTGGAACCAGGGAAGGCTCAACAGGTCCTCGCGGCGTACGTCGTAGTCGTCCGAGCTGCGGGCGGAGTACAGCAGCTCCAGGGCGACGATCTCCGTCATGAAGAGTGCGCCGTCGGCGGCGAGGGCCGAGAGCAACCCGGCAGCGGCCTCGCTGTGGCGCTGCTGCTCGAATGCCGACTTGTCCGCCAGGTAGCGGCCTAGCGCCATGCTCCCCGCATGATCTCCGCGTCGCCCAGGTCGTCAGCGGTGGTGCGGAGCCGCTCCAGCGCGGCGAGCCGTCGGGGCCTGGCCGCGATCTCGGCGAGCGCCCGGTTGACGGTGTCCACCTTCGTCGTGGTCCCGAGCTCCGCCGCCGCAGCGGCCAGCGCCTCTTCGTTGATGTCCACCAAGGTTCGTGCCACCGACTCCTCCGTCTGATATCACGACGGCTCTCGTAGGATATCAGGGGGCGGCCGCGGCGGTCAGGAGAAACCTTCGCTCGGGTCGAGCTCCTCGATGCCGCTGTAGATCGAACGCAGTCCGTACAGGTTGGTGAGAGCGCCCCAAGCTGCGTCCGCCGCCCACTCGGGGTCGGCGTAGGCATCGTGGCCGGGTTCGACCTCGAAAGTGAGAACGAACCGGTAGACGCGGCTCGCGGGTTCCATGCCTCGAGCCAGCTGCTACCCCGAGCCGAACTCCCAGGCCGGCCAGAACGAGTCTTCGGCGACGGAGATGGCCGCCTCCTGTTCAGCGTCCGCGAGATCGGTCCCGTCGACAACGAAGACCTGCTCGGCATCGCCGACGGCCTCGTGTGTCGGAGGGGGGACTTGAACTCATGCCCGTGGCGTAATGTCACATAGCATGTAATTCGCATAAGTGCTGGTCAGAGCCACTTTTTTAGGGGTCATCCGTGACGGCTTGTAATTACAGGTAGCGCCGTTTCCAGGCAGTTTTTCCGAGAAGTGATGACAAATTGATGACAAGCGACACACCCGGCCGGGTGTGTCGTCGACATCACACGGCGCCGCCCTGGCCGGTCCCAGCAGGGGTGATTCCAGCGAGCCGAGAGGCCCGTCGCCGACACGCTGAACCTGACCGGTCGACCCGCCGCGGAACCGGCCGACGGCGCTCAGCGCCACGCTCGCTGCATGGTCTCGGCATCCCCAAGATCGTCTGTGGCCGCGAGCAGCCGCTCAACGGCGGTGACCCGACGTGGCCTCGCCGCGACCTCGGCCAGGGCCCGGTTCACGGTGTCGACCTTCGTCGAGGTACCGAGTACGGCCGCGGCGGCAGCCAACGCTTCGTCGTCGATGTCCACAGTGGTTCTCATCGATCTCCCCTCTCGCTCGTGCGAGCGGCGTCCTGTCCGGGAGTCCGGGCTCGACCTCTACCCCCCGAACTCCCATGCTGGCCATGGTTGCTCGGCCGCCACTGCAATGGCACGTTCGCGATCTGCAGCTGAGACGTCCGGCTCGTCGATGACAAGGACCTCATCGGCGTCGCCCACCGCCTCGTCCTCGACGTGAACCCGGGTCACCCGGCCTGACGCAAGATCGACCTCGGCCAGAACCGGTACGAGGTACTGGACGAACACCGCCATCGAACCTCCTAGTTTTCGACGCCTGGCTGCCGCTCGGCGGGCGGCTCGGTCTTCTTCGCTTCGTCGGTGAGAACGTCGGCCTTTGCTGCAGCGCTCGGCTCGACGTCATGGGGGATGGGCGGCGGTGGCGCAGCTTTCAGACCCTGGAGTTCGATGCACGCGCGGTAGAGGACGCGCTCGAGTTCGTAGGCGGTGGGAACGCCGCCACGACGACGGTACGTCGTGAACGATCCCGTCACGGGCTCGTAGCAGTAGAGCCCGACTGCATCGACCACTTGCGCAGCGGTCTCCGCCCATCGGACGACCGCCGCCAGATCAGTGTCGTTCAGCACACGCACCGCCATGAAGAAGTAGATGCGGGGCCGACTCCCATGGAGCCACGTCGATAGGTCTCCGCCGCCGGCGCCCCCGCTCGTCGGCGCCATGCCGGCCATCGCGAGCCGGCGAGCCGCCTCTCCCTTCAGGTCGATCGACTTGAAGGCCAGCTCCTTGACCCGCTTGCCCGTATCCATGGAGCCGGCGCGGCCCGCAGACTTCTCGCCCGGACTGTTGGCATGCTTCGGAGTGCCCATCATCTTCGCTTCCAGGAGGAACTCGATCTCCCGGGTCTCGTCGCCTGGGTACACGCCGTCCAGGTTGTGCTCGGGAATGATGAGGCCGGGCACGCGGCGACGTACGTACAGCCTCTCGATGCCCGAGCACGTCTCCAAGAGGTCGGCAAGGAGGTTGTTGAACCAGTCCCCCTTGCCATTCTGGATGGCGGCGCTCAGCTCCTTGCTCTGGCGTGTCTTGTCCTGATCGGTCCCGCTGAAGGCTGGCGGGAGTCCGTCGTCGAACGATGACATCGCCGCCAGAAACGCATCCTCGATCTGGTTCCAACTCGTCGCTCTTCCACGGCTCAGCCGGTCGTACATGGAGCGGAGCGGCGCGCAGTAAGGATTTGTGAGGAGGACGGCCTTCGGTGTGCGGGGTGCGATCGGCGGCGTCAACCGGCCTCGAGTGGAGTCAAGGGACCTGGAGGAGATCCTGGATCCCGTACAGCCTCAACGCAGTTGCCGTCGCAGCCTCAACGTCTCTCGAGACGAAGGCGGATCTCAGCGCTCGCCGGTCACGCGCGGATACCGCTTGGGGCTGCGGCACACGGATCCGCCGCAGGTACTGGGCCTGGAACCGGTAGCACCCGCCTCGCATCTTGACGCAGTACGCCCCCACGAAGAGATTGGCGACGTCCGACAGCAGGAGGCCTCCGAGCACCTCAAGATCCCACTCGTCGCTGGTCACGAAGTACAGGTTGTGGTGTGGGTAGTAGCGGCCATCGTCGAGGACCGGGTGCGACGCCGCCTTGATGTCCGGTAGCACGAGCTTCGGCCTCCCCTGAAGGTCGGGGTGCACGCGGTCGATCGTTCGGTACCACTGGCTGAGGTTCTTGCGTGCCGTGTGTCGCTCGCGGAGCCGGGCAGCGTTCCTGGTGAGGTACCGGCGCAGCCGTGGGTACCGCCCCAGGTCGACCAAGCCGTCGCCCTCCCAGGGGTTCACCAGGTAGCCACCACCCCAAGTCGGCGTGCCGTTCGTTATGTCGCTTGCCTGCAAGAGGGGCAGGAGCCGGTCGCTCTCCACAAGGTCTCGGTCGTGGGTGATGTAGACGTCGTCGCAACCGGTGGCCACGCCGATACCGACCCTTGTTCCCGTCCTGATGTCCTCAAGTGGGGGAAACCTCGCCTCCAGCTGGGCGACCAAGGCAAGCTGAGCGGGGCTGCCCGTCGGCCAGAGGTCGCCCCCGTTGAACCACTCACCGAGGCGAGCGGCCTGGAGGCCGGGCGTAGACAGCACCGGCCGCCGCGGCCGGCGGGCCCACTGGGCCAGCTTCGCCGCCTCGGGCTCGCCGAACCGGCTCGATGCGTCGGCGACGACAGCGCTCGCCTGGGGGCCGTTGCGGAGCACGACGATCGCCGGATAGGCCGATACCTCATCCTCGAAGGCCTCGACGTCATGCATGGTGAGCACGGCATCGACCGCGAACGATCCGGCGACCAGCGCCCGCAGGTCGGCGCCGTACTGGTTGCGCATCCAGCGGTCGGCACAGATGAAGCCCAACTTGCCTTCGCGCGCCAGGAGATCGAGGCCGAGCTCGATGAAGCCGACGTAGATGTCGCTCCTCCCCCGCATGGTCGGGCACCGGCGTCTGTACTCGGCCATTACCGCCGGCTCGACGTTCTCCAGGCGGATGTACGGCGGGTTCCCGACGACGTAGTCGGCGGAGACAGGCTCGTGGTGGGCGAGCAGGAAGTCCCCTGTCGTCACCCAGCTCCTCGAGATGCGCGCCGCCGAGGGCGGGTCGAGCCCGGCCTCCTCCAGACGCTGTGCAGCCGCCTTCCGAGCCCGCTGCGCGTTGGCGTCGAGCAGGTCGAAGGCCCGAACGGCGCCCTCGATCGAGCCCAGCTTTCGACCCTGCCGGCGACAGGAGGCGATCAGGCGGTCGACGACCGGGACCAGGAACGCGCCGGTCCCACACGAGGGCTCGACTAGTCGTTGGCCCCCTAGGTCCTGGTCCTCGGTGTAGCCGACGAGGTCGAGGATCAGATCGACGATCCAGCGCCGAGTGAACACCTCGCCGTAGTCGGAGCCGGGATCACGGGTGAGCTCAGCGAGCGTCACCGGGACCTCGAGCAGGGACAGTTGATGCGGCTTGACCATGGCGACCACCCACAAACACGTGTTCGATCATAGGGGGCTCGCCATCGACGGGGGTTGACCCATGGGCACCAGCGGAACCCTAACGGGCCGCTGTCTGCGGTCTGCGGACCACCGAACGTCTGGAGCCGCCGAAATCTGGGGCGGCATGTTCGGCTGACGCCCGAGCCGGGCCGGTCCGGAAGAAGCGGCACCGCCAACTACAAGTATCCAAGCCGGGTGCGACAGTCATTCGTGCCGCGCCGGTCGGCTACAGCGACAGCCCGAGCGAGCGATGGGGCGGCTCGATCTCTGGGCCACGCCCGAGGGACCGGTCGAGCCTCTCGATGGCGTCCCGCATCGCCTTCTGGCTTGACGCGTATGCGTCATCCCCGAGCCCGACGTTCGGCCACCCGCGCGACCGGCCTCCGGAGTGGCCGAAGGCCGCCTCATGCTGCGAGACGTGGGCGGCGGCGTCGCACCACAGCGCCTCGGCGGCGCCACCGGCCGGCTTGGGGCCGAGGGTCTCGACGACGGCTGGCTCGGCGGCCGCCGACACGCCACGGGCCCGGAGGTCCCCTTCCAGCTGAACGCTGATCATGGCGCGCTCGGCCAGGAGCTCCGGCTTCTGGTCGGCGAGCCGGGCGGCGCGCTCAAGGTTGCGCTCCACCTGAGCAATCTGCGCATCGGTTGCAGAGAGCTTGGCCCGGTCCCCCTTGATAGCGCCCGGCAGCCACTTGATCCCGGCGCGGGCGCTCTCGACGTCGGCCCGGTGGAGGCGCCACACCAGCGGGTGGTCGTGCTCGGCCAGGATGCGGCGCGCCTGGTCGAGCTGGGCCTCGTGCTGGGCGATGGACTGCGCCATGGCCTGCCGTCCGGCGGTCAGGCGGTCGAGTCTCTTCTGCTGGGCGTCCGGCTCGTACCTGGCGCTGGCCAGGCTCCGCCCGATCTCTGCCGACCGCTCCATGAGCCGCCGCAGCTCGGCGCCGTCGAGGAGCTGGCCGCTGCCGTCGCCGGCCGGTTCCGCCCGCAGCTCGGCCCGCACGGCGACGGCCGGGCGGTCGACCCAGGTCCGGCTGAGCGCCTCGGCCAACACGTCGGCCGGGGTCTGCAGCCCCTGGATCGCCACGTAGGCGTCGTTCGACTCCCGGCCGCGGGTGAGCGGGACGTAGACGCCGCTCGCCCCGGTGGGCCCGTCGAGGTAGAGGAAGGAACGGTCCACGGTGCGGCCCTGGTTGGCGTGGCTGGTCTCGGCATAGGCCAGCTCCACCTGGCTGGCCACGTACGCCGCCGGCAACCGCACCCTGCCGGTCCGGCCCGCCACGAACAGGCTGCCGTCACGGTGGACCGCCTCCACCGTCCAGCGGTCGCGGTTCTTGACCATGAGATGGCGATCGGTCACGAGCTTGCGGTCGTTCTGGCGGGTGGCCACCAGGTCGCCGGGGTGGAGGCGGTACTGCCCCACCTCCAGCGACGGGCCCTCGGGATCCAGTTGGCCGGCCTCGAGCCGGCGCCACTGCGCCGCCCGGTTGAGGGCCACCACCGCTTCGTTGCTCGGCGCCATCATCGACGCCGTCTCCCCGTTCTCGACGGCCCGCCACCACCGCTCGACGACCGCCCGCCGCATCTGCCGCGGGGTACCGCCGTGCAGGCGACCGTGCTGCTCGTAGAGGTCGATGACCGAGGTGTCCCCCCGACGGAGCCGGAGGCTGGCCTCGCGCTCCCACTCGTGGTGGAACCGGTGGACCCGGCCCAGCTCGATGGCGCCGAAGGTATCGACCAGGTGGCCGAACATCCCTGAGCGCCCGACGGCGGAGAACTGCAGCGGGTCGCCGACCAGGGCGAGGCGCCAGCCGTGCCGGTCGGCCAGGTCGACGAGCTCGGCCAGCCGCGGGGTTGCCACCATCGCGGCCTCGTCGACGATGACCGTCGCGCCGGCCGGCAGGGCGTAACGGTGATCTGGCGGGCGGTCGAGGGTGTGCTCCACCAGGAGCTTGTCGATGGTGTCGGCGTCCACCCCGGCATCCGAGCCGAGGACCTCGGCGGCGGCGGCCGACGGGGCCACGCCGAACACGGCCCGCCCTTCCCGGCGCAGCTGGTCGACGGCCGGGCGCAGGGCCGAGGTCTTCCCCGTGCCGGCGGGCCCGACGGCCAGAACCAGCGCCCGCTCACCCGCCACCGCCTCGGCCAGCGCCTGCTGGGGAGCGTCGAGCTCTTCCGTGGCGGTGACGGCGTGGTCATCCCCGCCGGCGGCGGTGCGCCGTTCGGCCAGGGTCACGACCCGCTCCTCCTCGGCCAGGACCGCGGGAAGTGTCAGCACCCGGTCGACTGCCCCCTCGGTGACCGGACGGCCGTCGATGCGCAGCTCGACGCCGTCGGCGACGGGCCGGGACAGGTCGACCATGCGGGTAGCCACGACCTGGTCGGCAACGCGGTCGAGCCAGGGGGCCAGCTCGGCGGCCGGCACGGCCAGCGACGTCGGCACGGCGGCCGCCAGCTCCCGGACCAGCTCGGCGACCCGCCAGGTGGACTGCCGCTCGGCCAGCGAGACGAGGGCCCGCTCCACCAGGTCGGCCTCGGCGGCACGGTCGAGGTGGTGGATGCCGGCCTCGACCTCCACGGCGCCGGCGACCAGCCTCTCAGGGGTCAGGTCGAGGCCGGCCAGCCGGCCCAGCCACTCGCGCTCCAGTGACGCCGGGTCGGACTCGGTCTTGGCCGGGCGGCTGTCGAGCACGGCCTCCCGCTCCAGCGTCCATCGCTCCCGCGGCGTCGGGTCGCGCTCGAAGGTTTCGGTGAAGCGCTCCAGCTTCTCCTCGATGCGGGCCTCCACCGCCTCCGACCGCTGGGAGAACTCGGCCAGCACGTCGTCGGGCACGCCGGCGATCTCGGCGATCCCGTTGGCCGGCTCCCGCCACCGCACGCCGAGGCGCTGCGTCAGCTCGGTCCGCAGCCCGGCGTGGTAGAGCGCGCTGAGGCTGCGCTGGTCCCGCTTGATGGTCCGGGCGTCGAGGGCCAGCCACCGACCGTCTGGCGCGAGGACCCGGTTCACGATGACGGCGTGGGTGTGGAGCTGCGGGTCCAGCGCCCGGCTGGTGTGCTGGCGGAACAGCGCCGCCACGACTCCCTCGGCGTCGAACACCCGCACGTCGCCGGCCACCCGGTAGCGGCAGTGGGCGTGGCTGTCGATCCAGTCGACGACCCCGTTCACCGCCGCGTCGTGGCCGGCCAGGACCTGCTCGCGCACGGGGTCGTCGCCGACGGCCCACAGCACCGAGACCGACTTGGGCGCCGAACAGGTCACGTCGTAGCCGCGCACGGTGCGCTCGGTATGGCGGGTGCCGAGCAGCTCCCCGCGCCCGGGGTCAATGCCGGCCATGAGGTCGAGGAAGGCGTCCTCGTCCACCTCGCCGGCAAGTCCGAGGTGCTCCGCTCCCCTGCCCATCCACCGCCCGGGCGGCTCGCCCCGGTCGAGGTAGTAGCCGAGCTGGTCCTCCACGTAGTAGCGGCCGGCGTCGGCGCCCTTGAGCGTGGTGGTGCGGGCGGTCACGGCCGCGTCCCGCACGAGGCCGTGCACTCGTCTGTCTGGAAGTGCGACAGGTGGGGTGCGATCGGGTGGGTCATGGGGCTCCCTCGGTGGTCAGGCGGATCGGCCGTCGGGAAGGACGGTGATGCCGGAGTCGTCGAGGTGGACGACGTAGGTCGTCGGCGCGAAGGACGAGCCGGCCCGCCGGTCGAGCGCCTCGATCACGCCGGCGCGGGCCAGCTGGCGCAGCGAGCGGTGCACCGTGTCCTTGGAGAGGAACTGCAGGCGCTCGGCGATCTCGCGGGTGCTGGCCCGGGCGACGAGCGCCCCGTCACGGCGCTCGGCCCGGGCCAGGAGGTCGTGCAGGACCGCGAGCGAGTGACCCCCGTGGGCGCGCAGGAAGGCGAGTGCCGCCGGGTAGTGGTGCTCGATCAGGACCTCAGGCGGCATCGGTGTCGCCCGCTGGGCCCGGCAGGATGAGCGCCATCCGCAGGACGGCAGCCGTGGGGATGCGCAGGCACCGCCCGAACTTCACGACCGGGATGCCCTCCTTGCCGCCCGTCTCCAGCCACCGGTTGGTAAGCGCGTAGAGCTGCGACCGGCCCAGCTGCAGCAGCTCCATGGCCTGCTCGACCCGCAGGAAGGGAGGAAGATCGTCGTAGCTCATCGCCACCTCCGGCTCGCTCGGAAGATTACGCTGGCGTAATTTCTCATAACATGATGGAATGGCGGGGCGGACGGCGCAACACCAGGCCGCCGGCCGCCTGTCCCCCATCTGAGACGGAGGCCCTGTGGCGAGAGCCCGAGCGCAAGGCGACCGGAGCTGGAACGCCAGCCAGGTCGTGGCACACAACCTCGCTCGGGCCCGGGAGCTACGGCGGCTGACGCAGACCGAGGTCGCTGAGCGGCTCAGCAAGTTCACCGGCTCGAAGTGGAGCCAGGCCACGGTTGCCCAGGCCGAGGGGTCGGTCGCCGGTCAGCGGGTCCGCCAGTTCACTGCCAACGAACTGGTGGCGCTGGCCCGCACGTTCGACCTGCCCGTGCTCTTCTTCTTCCTGCCGCCCGATGACGGCGAGGGCCAGCTCGTGACGGATGACGCCGAGGGCGGGCTCCCGTGGGAGTACCTGCTGGTGCTCGCCCTTGGCCATCGCGGCAACTTCGCCGTCCTCGCTGAGCGCGCCGCCAACTGGGAGCACGTGCTGCGGGCGGCGGTCGAAGCCCCGCCCGGAGACAACCTGGACGACGACGACCGCCTCGCCGCCCTCGCCGGCGCCCGGCTCCGGACGCCCCTCCTGCCGGAGGACGTCCTCGCCGCCGCCTTCCACGGGCTCGCCGCCCGGCGCATGCGGGGTGCTCCCCGCCGGGGGGACGACGTGGCCACGTTCGCTGAGAACCTCCGCGGTCTGGCCGACGCCCTGAACGCCTTCAACAACTACCGTCCCGGTACCTTCCTCGACCCGCAGGTCGTGGACGACCTCGCGGCCAAGCGCCGCCCCGCAGCCAAGCGGCGCCGCCGTGCGCCCGCAACCGATGCGCAGGAGGTCGACGATGAGTAGCCGCGGCAATGTCCGCAAGCGAGGGACCACCTGGACGTACTACGTGTACGTCACCGATGGCGGCGGCGAACGCCGCCAGGTCAGCAAGGGCGGCTTCCGCACCCGGCGGGAGGCCGAGGCGGCCCGCATTGCGGCGATGAGCTCCCTCCAGAAGGGGACGTGGGTGCGACCGGAGCGGGTGACGGTCCGGGAGTTCCTCGAAGAGGAGTGGCTTCCAACCCAGGCACCCCCGACGCTGGAGGAGAGCACCTACCGGTCGTATCGGCGCTACGTCCGCCTCCATGTCGTCCCGCACATCGGCGGCATCCTTCTCCAGCAGCTCACTCCCCTCGACCTCACGGCCATGTACCGGGCCCTCCTCGAGTCGGGCCGCCGCCCGGCGACGCCGCCGAAGCACGTCCACCCGGCCGACGTCGGCGACCTGGTCGACGACCTCCGGGCGAGCGGGCTCACCTGGACGGCGGTGGCCGCCGGCGTCGCCGAGGCCTTCCCGAACGAGGCCGGCATCACCCGCCACGCCGTCGCCGCCCTCCACCGCCGCCGCCAGACCCCGCCGGCGACGCGGGTGCCGCCACCGGCCGGGCTCAACCCGAGGACGGTGCGGTACGTCCACTCGATCCTCCACGCCGCCCTGAAGGACGCCATGCGGTGGAACCGTGTCGCCCGCAACGTGGCCGACGCCGCCACTCCCCCGCCCGTCGGGTCGACAATGCGCGGCCAGCGCACGACCTGGACGGCCGAGCAGCTCGGCGCCTTCCTCTCTTTCGTCGCCGACAACCGTTACCTGGCGCCGTGGATCTTCGTGGCCACCACGGGCTGCCGGCGCGGCGAGTGCCTCGGACTGCGCTGGTCCGACGTCGATCTCGACCGGGCGACGGCGGTCATCTCCCGCCAGGTCACATCGATCGACCACGTGATCGTCGTGAAGGAGCTGCCGAAGACCAAGCGTGGTCACATGGTCGCCCTCGACTCCAACACGGTGGCGATGCTCCGGCGCTGGCGGGCTCAGCAGAACGAGGAGCGCCTCCTCGTCGGGCCGGGCTACGTCGACCAGGGCTACGTCTTCTGCAAGCCCGACGGCTCCGCCTACGACCCCGACCGCTTCAGCCGGGAGTTCCTCCGCAAGCAGGACCAGTACAACCGGCTCCACGTCGGCGACCGGCTACCTAGGCTCACCCTCCACGGCCTCCGCCACACCTGGGCCACCCTGGCGCTACACGAGGGCATCGACATCAAGGTCGTCAGCGACCGCCTCAACCACTCCAGCACCTTTGTGACCCGGGAGATCTACACCCACGTCACGCCCCCGATGCAGAGCGATGCTGCAGAGCGGGTAGCCAAACGCATATTCAACAAACATACCGGCAGCGCATAGCCTGAATCTATGAGTGACGAGTGGGTTCCTTCCGACTATGTAGCCAGAGCGATGTCTACACGCCAAGTCCGCGTCGCAGGCACCGACCACATCACCCAGGTGACTCGCGAAGCGCTCGAAGGAGCCGCTGCTCAGGTCTCAGAAGGCGCGTTTCTCCCGATGACGATCGAGCACCTCGACTACATACCGCCCATCGGCCGATGGCATTCAGCTGAGGTGGTTGAAGCACCCGATGGTGAGTTTGAGTTGGAGCTTCGAGGCAGCTCCCTTCGACAGCTCGTTCCAGCAGGTGACGACCCGACGGACATACTCCTCCAAACCGAGTTGCTGCCAGAAGCGGATCATCCGCCAGTTACTGACGTGAGGCTAAATCTTGTCGGTCGGAATTACTCGACCGATTCACTCGAGGCGTTGATTGAGGAGGCGCCCTTCGAAGTCGAAGTCGAGGAGAAGTGGTCACACCTCCCACCATTGATTTGGACCCTCAGTATTCCGGTTGTCTGGGGCGCCTGCAAGTTCACGGGTGCCTTCTTCGAGGCTCTCGGCAAGGAGTCTGCGGAGTCATTTGCGAGGTGGCTGCGCGCCGCATGGAGTCGGTCTAGGGAACCTGATCGTGACCGCATGCTCGTCCTGCGATTTGAACTTGGTGATGGCACCTTGCTCTACGGTTTCATACCTTCCGAGTACGACGCCGTCGAAGCTGAGGAGAACCTGCTGGCCGGGCTCAAGCAGGCGAACACGCTTGCGGGGTTCGCCGGCCTTCAGCGGGAACGTGGCGTGTTTCCCGGTATGGAGCGAGCTGCCTTCATCTTCAAGGATGGTGGTTGGCACCTTGCCTGGTGGACGGACGGTGCAGCCGTCTACCGAACGCACTGGTTCGACAGAAACCTGCCTGATCCAGCCGGATACCTTGGACGACCGCTCCTGGACGATGGCGGGCGGGAGCCAGCCAATCATGGCGAAGAGGAGGCCGACCAGACGTAGCACGCAGCCACGAGTGCACCAAGGCGGTCGCGACTCACCGCTCCCGGTTCAAGCATTGCGCGCTGGCTCAGAATCCGCGCCGTCGATGGGCTTCGGATGCACGAAAGTCAGGTACAGGACAGCGATCAGGACCAGACCAGCACCGGTGGCGCCGACGTCGTCGACGAACCCATGAAGGGCTTCGTTTCGGAAGTTCCAACCGTTCGGGGCTGAGAGGAGCGTCCGCAGGAACCGGTACCACGACTCATCGAGACCGCGCTCGGCGAGCTGCGGCAGCAGTGCGCCGAGCCCGGGATACGTTCCGGGTGCTCGCTCCCTCTGGACGCGGTACAGCGGCGAATCGACTGCAAGCAGGAGGGTGCGGGACAGCCGTTCGACCAGCGGAAGACCGGTGTACGCGGCGGCTTCGTAGTCGCCGGCATTGAACCGGCACACCACCCGGGCGATCAACGCCGCGGTCGCTCCGTCGCAACGGACGGCGCCAAGCGCCTCGACAACGTCCTCGACTGTTGGGTCGAATGCCGCACCGACCCTTCGGAGCGCCTCAGCCACCAGCGGGCCATACAACTGGAGTCCCATGATTTCGATGTCGGTCAGCTGGTCGTCGAGCTTGTCGTCGTTGGACTGGGCCGAGTAACGCGGCAAACCGTCTCCGCCGAGACGCACTTTGGGAAACAGCGCCTGAAGCGGATGCTCCCGACCGAGTTCGGCAGCCGTCTTGCGATTGCGGTCGACATCCCCGGTGGGCGGACCATTCGCAAGCAACCTCATCACCGACTCCCACCAGGTGCCGCCCACCATCGAGCCGATGTACTCCTCAACCTGCTCTGGTGTGATGGTCGATGGAATCTCGACTTGGATGCGCGCCAGCTCGGGCGGGCCGGCCGTCTGCATGGCCACAACGGCACGATCGACGAGATCGGGGAGTCCCCGCTCTCGAGCGAGCTTCGCCGCCTTCTCCCGATGCATTATTGCAACGAGCGGGTCGGCGCATTCGGCCTCGTCGAGCCAACGCTCGACAAGCTGACGGTCGAGATCCTTCCGCGCGCCCTCGTCGGCTGCGCGTCGGCGCTGGAGCTCGATCGTCCTCTCAACGTTCGAGGCGTCCGGAAAGCGGCAGCGTGCTCGATGGAGAAGATCGTCGACCACCGGATCGGCACAACGACCATCGACAAGAATCTTGATCAAGCGCACGGCAACCCCTGGCTTTGGCTCGGCGTCATCGATGCTGGCTCCAGCAGTCCGAACGACCTCAGCCGTGACACGGTCGACGAGATCGTTTCGGCGGCCGAGCCGAGCCAGGTGATCTGCGCGGCGAAGTGCGTCGACCGAGTGCAACGACTGAGGGTTCCCTGAAATCCCGTCCTCGATGTACGCCTCCGCTGCACCGGTGAGATGAACTCCGACTTCGCCCCACCTGCGCTCGAAGAGGAGGTCGTGCAACCGAGCCCGAACGCGGGGATGCTGTGCGTGCCCCAGCACCCGCTCCCACAGCTCGTACGCTTGGTCGGGCATCTTGGGGAGCGGGGCCGGCACTGACCCTCCACCTTCAAAGGTCACCATCGGCCCGAATCGCTCACCATCCCCGTCCTTATCGCGGGCGTGGAACCGGAAGGCGTCGGCGAGGCGCTGGCGATCGGTGTCGTGACGTCGGCCGCCGACGATGGCGTCGACGATCTGGTGCTCCCACTCATGCTCGGTCGCCGCGGCATCGGCCCGCCTCGCGAGCTCCAACACCAGGTCGTCGTCGCCTCCATCGGCCATCACCTCATGGTCCCATCCCGGTGTCGACGTGCTGGGTCATTTTCGCCCGAAGTCGCCAGGCACCGTGCGCTCCGAGCACGGTGCCTTCGAGCTTTGCCGAGGGTCCTCGTTGCTCGATTCACGCCGACGACGACGCCAACTGACGTCGGACCCTGCGGTCCAGCAACGGTCAGCGGCCGCGTGACGGTGATGACAAATTGATGACAAGCGGCCCTTCGGGCATCTACACCGGCGCCGCCGCAAGCCCCTGACCAGGGCTTTCGCGGCTCCCCAGTGGTGTCGGAGGGGGGACTTGAACCCCCACGCCCTTGCGGGCACCAGCCCCTCAAGCTGGCGCGTCTGCCTATTCCGCCACTCCGACGTGGCCCCGCCCGTCGACCGGCACGGGACGGTCACTCTACCGCAGACGTCCCCCGGACCGGCTTGGGTCAGCGCACCCGCCACCACTCCTCGGCGTTCCAGGCGGCGCTCGGCGCGTAGCCGTTGGGGCGCACCCCGCCGAGCCCGTCGCGCCACGCCACCACGGTCACCGGCCGCCACAGCGGCAGCAGGAGGGCGTCGTCCCGAAGCCTGGCCTCCAGGGCGCTGACGGCGGCCTCGTCGCCGGCGTCGGCCGCCCGCGCCAGCCCCTCGTCGACCGACGCCCACCGGCACGTCCAGCACGGATCGGGCCCGTCGAGCTGCATCACGACGGCCGCCTGGTACGCCCCCTCCGCCACCCACCGCTCCACCCGGTCGGCCTCGGCGTTGCGCAGCTCCAGCCGCCCGCCCGCCGGGTGCGCCCGCTTCTGCATGGCCCGCTGCAGCACCTCCAGCATGGGCTCCTCCAGCTGGCCCACCACGTCGACGGTGACGCCGCGCAGGGCCGAGGGCGTCCCCGGCC
>Ga0247717_1000264_pt1 | contig 16737 bp, 16 predicted proteins | sample 24E_NmetaG_FD_189047 | JGI IMG/M metagenome (GOLD analysis project Ga0247717, IMG submission 189047) | Soil microbial communities from hillslope of Landscape Evolution Observatory, University of Arizona, Oracle, AZ, United States - 2-4-E_N | ecosystem: Engineered > Artificial ecosystem >... | reverse complement strand
GTTCCACGTCGCCGGCGACGTGGAACGGCTCGCCGACCCGGGTCCGCACCAGGGGCGGGTTCACCACGCTCGTCACGTTGGGCAGCCGCGAGCTGCGGGGCCACACCCGCTCGGTGCCCCACAGCCCGAGCGGGACGAGCGGGGCACCGGTCATGCGCGCCAGGCGCGCCGCGCCCCATCGGCCCTGCAGCTCGGGCTCGAAGAAGGCCCGACCCCGCGGGATCGTGCCCTGCGGCATCATCGCCACGAGCTCGCCCGCTTCCAGCGCCCGGGCGGCGAGCTTGAGCGGCTCGTCCGAGCCGGTGCCCCGCTCGACGCGGATGCCGCCCATCGACCGGGCCAGCGCGCCGACCACCGGCGCGTCGAAGACCTCCTTCTTGCCGAGGAAGCGGAGCGGGCGGCCCGAGGGGGCCACCGTGAGCGCCACGGCAACGGTGTCGAAGTACGACCGGTGGTTGGCGACGACGATGCCGGGACCCTCGGCCGGGATGAGCTCGGTGCCGGCGATGTCGAACCGCGCGTACGGGAACGCCAGCGGCGACATGAACGGCCGGAGCGCGCTCCACGGCTCGACGCCGAGCACCTTGGGCACCCCGGGCGGGGCGTCGAGGTGCAGCACCGGCCATCGCCGGACGGTGGCCAGGATGCGGAGCTGCGGGTCGGGGTTCACCGCCGTCGGGTGGCCGACGGCGTTCAGCAGCGGCGCGTCGAACACCGAGTCGGAGTACGCCCACGACTCGCCGAGCTCGACGTCGTGCTCGGCCGCCCACCGGCGGACCGCGTCGAGCTTGCCGGTGCCCCACACGAACGACCCCACGATGGTGCCGTCGTACCGGCCCTCGGCGTCGCGGCCGTAGGTGGTGGCGATGACGTCGTCGAGGCCGAGCTCGTCGGCGAAGGGCTTCACCATGTCGAACGGCGAGGTGGTGGCGAGCACGACGGGGCGCCCGTCGGCGCGGTGTTCGTCCATGAGCCGGCGGGCGTAGGGCGCCACCGCGCCGGTCAGGAGCTTCGCCGCCTGCGTCGCCGCCTCGACCACGGCGTCGGCCGACCAGCCGGCCGCCACCCGCGCCGCTTGCCGGGTGAGGCCCATCGAGAGCAGGTTCTCGCCGAAGAGGTCGAAGGCGCGGTAGAGCGCCCGCTCCCCGGGGATGGCGCGATCGGGGATGATCCCCGCCTCCCGGAGGGCGGCGGAGAACACCGGGCCGCTGGCGCCCCGCAGCAGCGTCCGGTCGAGGTCGAAGAACGCTGCGCTCGAGGCCATCACCGCAGGCTACGCCCGACGGCAAAATCCGGCCGCAAAACCAAGGAGACCCGCCCGGGGGGAGGGCGGGTCTCTCGTGGGAGCGGTTCCAGGAGGGGGGATCCCGGTCGCCGCTTTGTTACCGACCAGTCAACCAGTCCGACCGACATCTGTCCAACAGGTATCGCCGATGATCCCTATCATCTCAAGCGATGGAGACCACGTCATGGACCTAGCGACGCCATGGACCTGAGACAGCTGGCCGCCCTCGTGGCGATCGCCGACACCGGCACCTTCTCGGCCGCCGCCGAGATCCTCCACACCGTGCAGTCGAACGTCTCGACCCACGTGGCCCGCCTCGAGCGGGAGCTGGGCGTGACCCTCGTCGACCGGGCCGCCGGCCGCCTCACCGACGAGGGCGAGGTGGTCGTCGCCCGCGCCCGGCGGGTCGCTGCCGAGCTCGAGGCGCTCCAGGCCGACGTGGCCTCCCTGCGCGACGAGGTGTCGGGTCCCGCCCGCATGGGCGTCATCGGCACCACCGCCCGGTGGCTGGTGCCCGCGCTCCTCATGGCCATGGAGTCGAGCCACCCCCGCGTCCAGGTCAGCGTGCTCGAGGGCAACAACACCTCGCTCCTCCCCGCGCTCACCGCCGGCCGGCTCGACCTCGCGGTGCTCAACGAGCCCATCGACGACCCCGACCTCGTCGTCGAGTCGCTCTACGAGGAAGACCTCATCCTCGCCGTGCCCACCGACCACGTCCTCGCCGACCGCGCCGAGGTGTCGATGGCCGATCTCGCCGGCCACGAGCTGCTCATGGGCCCGCCCGGCACCGCGTTCCGGACCCTCCTCGACCGGGCCGCGGCCGAAGCCGGCGTGACGCTCACCCCGAAGGTCGAGCTCGACGGCCTCCGACTCATCGCGTCGCTCGTGTTCGAGGGGTTCGGCGCCGCCGTGCTGCCCTCGGCCGCCATCCCCCGCTGGCTCGATCCGGGCACGCAGTTCCGCCGGATCCCGATCCGCGACGCCGAGCCCCGCCGGGTCGGTGTCGTGCGCCGGCGCCGCGGCCTCCTGTCGGCGCCGGCCCGGGCGCTGCACGGCGTGATGATCGAGGTGCTCGGCGACCTCGCGTCGCGGACGAAGGGTGTGCACCCGTCGAACTAGCGTCACGTCGAGATGAGCACCGTGGGGTTGCGAGCCGGGGTCGGCGGCACGATCCGAGCCGAGGCAACCGAGCTCCACGGCCACGAGGTGATCCTCGTCCGCTCCGACCGGACGACGCGTCGCGGCGCGCTCGACCTTCGCAGCAGCGAGACGATCGCGGTCGCCGCCGGGACCGCCCGCCGGCTTCGCCTCCCCCTCGTGCTCGTGCTCTCGACCAGCGGGTCCGACGTGCACGATGGCGCCGCCGGTCTGCACGGCTGGGGGTCAGCAGCACGGGCGGTTGCCGATCTCAGCGGCGTCGTGCCCATCCTCATCGCCGTCACCGGCCCGATCCTGTCCGGACCGTCGCTGATCCTCGGGCTCGCCGACGTCGTGGTCATGACCGTCGACGCCACCGCCTACGTCGTGGGACCGGACACCGTCGAGGCCATCACCGGCCAGCGGTTGACGCCGGCGGAGCTGGGCGGCGCGACCGTGCACGCCAAGCACACCGGGGTCGCGGCCGCCGTCCTCCCCGACGAGGCGTCGGCGCTTGCGTGGCTCGGCTCGCTCCTCGATCACCTCCCGGTCAACGTCGACGCCCTGCCGGCCCGGGTCATGAGCGGCGATCCCCCCGATCGGCCCACGCCCGAGGCCGGAGCCATCCTCCCCGAGGCGGCCGCCGGTTCGTACGACGTGCGCATGATCGCGGCGTCGGTCGTCGACGACGGCTACCTCCACGAGCTGTGGGCGCAGTGGGCCGGCAACCTGGTGACCGCCGTCGCCCGCCTCGACGGGCACGCCATCGGCATCGTCGCCAACCAGCCGTTGAACCTGGCCGGCACCATCGACATCGCCGCCAGCCAGAAGGGCGCCCGCTTCGTCGACCTGTGCGACGCCATGAACCTCCCGATCCTCACCCTGGTCGACACCCCCGGGTTCTTCCCCGGCAAGACCCTCGAGTGGCGGGGGATGATCCGCCACGGCGCGCAGCTCGTCGCGGCCTACGCCCGCGCCACCGTCCCCCGACTGTGCGTGGTGCTGCGCAAGGCCTACGGCGGCGCCTACATCGTCATGGACTCCCGCCGGCTGGGCAACGACGCCGCGTACGCGTGGCCGTCGGCCGAGCTCGCCGTGATGGGGGCCAAGCAGGCGGTCGAGATCCTGCATCGCACGAGCGACGAGGCCACCCGGCTCGCCGCCCAGTCCGAGTACGAGGAGACCCTGCTCACGCCGTGGGTGGCGGCCGAGCGGGGCTTCGTCGACGCCGTGATCGATCCGGCCGACACCCGCCGCGAGCTGGCCGGCGCCCTCGACGCGCTCACGAGCAAGCGCGAGCTCCTCGCGCCCCGGAGCCACGACACCGGTCCGCTCTAGCCCCGGGGAACGGGACCCGAACGGCCAACTAGGTTGGTCACCGCGGGACAACAGCCCGCACCCACACACGAGCCGTACGGGGGAAGCCGCGTGGCCGACAGCATCACCATCACCGACAACCGCACCGGGGACTCCGTCGAGATCCCGATCCTGAACGGCGGCGTGAACGCCGACGAGTGGCGCAAGCTGCTCCCCGGCATCTGGTTCCACGACGAGGCGCTCCTCACCACCGCCATGACCGAGAGTGCGGTGTGCTACCTCGACGGCGAGAACGGCGTCCTGCGCTACCGCGGCTATCCCATCGAGCAGCTGGCCGATCAGTCGACCTACCTCGAGGTCGCCTACCTCCTGCTCCACGGCGAGCTGCCGAACCAGGAGCAGTACGACGCCTGGGTCCACCAGATCACCTACCACACGTACATCCACGAGAACGTGCGGAAGCGGTTCATGGAGGGATTCCACTACGACGCCCACCCCATGGGGATGCTGGTGTCGGCGGTGGCGGCGCTGTCGACCTTCTACCTCGACGCCAAGCAGATCTTCGACCCCGAGAACCGCCAGCGCCAGATCATCCGTCTGATCGCCAAGATGCCGACGCTGGCGGCATGCGCCCACCGGTTCAGCGAGGGCATGCCCTTCGTGTATCCGGACAACTCGAAGTCCTTCACCGCCAACTTCCTCCAGATGATGTTCTCCCCCGTCGACCACGTCCCGTGGGAGGACCCCGCCATCGCCCGGGCGCTCGACGTGCTGTTCATCGTCCACGCCGAGCACGAGCAGAACTGCGGCACCACCGCCATGCGGGTGGTCGGCAGCGCTCATGCCGACCCCTACATCTCGACGGCGGCGGCGGCTGCTGCCCTCTACGGCCCACGGCACGGCGGCGCCAACGAAGAGGTCATCCACATGCTGAAGGAGATCGGCTCGCTCGAGAACGTCGACGCCTTCATCGCGGATGTGAAGGCGGGCAAGCGCAAGATGCCGGGCTTCGGCCACCGCGTCTACAAGAGCTACGACCCGCGGGCGAAGATCATCAAGGCCCACGCCGACGAGGTGTTCAAGCTCACCGGCAAGAACCCGCTGCTCGACATCGCGCTGAAGCTGGAGGAGGTCGCCCTCGCCGACGACTACTTCATCAGCCGCAAGCTGTACCCGAACGTCGACTTCTACTCGGGCCTCATCTACCAGGCCCTCGGCTTCCCGATGGAGATGTTCACCGTGCTGTTCGCCATCCCCCGCACGTCGGGGTGGCTGACGCACTGGGTCGAGCTGCTGGAGCAGGACCAGAAGATCGTCCGGCCCCGCCAGCTCTACATCGGGCCCGACGCCCGCGACTACCAGCCGATCGCCACGAGGTAGCGCAGCTCACATCGTCAGCAGGATCTTGCCGACGGTGACGTTCGACTCCAGGCGCCGGTGGGCGTCGGCGGCGTCGGCCAACGGATAGCGGGAGTCGATCACCGGCTCCAGGACGGGTGCTCCCTCCCGAACACCTGCCCCGCTCGGATCGAACAGCGGGACGATCTCGCGCCCGAAGCGCTGGGTCAGCGCGAGCTTCTCCTCGACCGGTCGGGCCCGCAGCACGGTGCCGATCAGCGCTGCGCGCTTCATCATGAGCAGGCCGAGGTTGATCGACGGCGGCGGTCCCGCCATCGTCCCCACCTGCACGATGGTTCCCCGCGTGCGCAGCGCCGCGAGGTTCCGGTCGAGGTAGTCCCCGCCGACGACGTCGAGCACGACGTCGATCTCGTCGCTCAGATCCCACTGCCCCGCGCGGTCGATCACCCGGTCGGCGCCGAGGTCGCGCAGCGCGCCGAGCTTGCCGGCCGAGGCCGTGGTGGCCACGAACGCGCCGATCGCCTTGGCGACCTGGATGGCGGCGGTCCCGACCCCCGAGCCTCCGGCGTGCACGAGCGCCCACCGCCCCGAGGTGAGACCGCCCTGCACCACCAGGGCGTCCCAGGCGGTCAGGAACACCTCGGGGATGGCCGCCGCATCGGGCAGGCCGACCGAGGACGGCACCGCCACGAGCTGGCGCTCGTGCACGGCGATCCGCTCGGCGTACCCGCCGCCGCTCACGATGCCCATCACCTCGTCGCCCACCGCCCACGCCCGGGCCCGCTCGCCACGCTCGACGACCCGCCCCGCCACCTCGAGGCCGGGGATCTCGAACGCCGGTGCCGGTCCCGGCTGCGGGTACAGGCCCAGGCGCTGGAGCACGTCGGCCCGGTTGAGCGCCGTGGCGGCCACGTCCACCACGACCTCGTCGGGCCCGGGGACCGGTTCGGGCACCTCCTGCACCCGCAGGACCTCTGGTCCACCCTTCTCGGTCAGGACGATGGCTCGCATCGGGGCATCATGGCGCGGATGGCTTCGCGCTTCGTCCCCCTCACCGGCGCCTCCAACTTCCGCGACCTCGGCGGCCTGCCCATCACCGGCGGCGCCACGACCGCGTGGGGTCAGGTGTTCCGCAGCGACACCCTCCAGGAGCTCACGGAGCAGGACGTGAAGACCGTGCTCGACGAGGTGGGGATCACCACCGTGGTCGACCTCCGGACCAGCCGGGAGATCCGCAACGAGGGACGGGGACCGCTCGAGAACGCGGCGATCCGCTACGTCCATCTGCCGTTCATCGCCGATCTCGAGGTGCAGGACGAGGTGCCCGACGCCGTTGAGCGCGACGTCCTCGCCGACTACCTCCACATGCTCGACAGCGCCGGGCACCTGATCGCCGAGGCCGTGCACACGGTGGCGACGAGCCGCGGGCCGGTCGTGTTCCACTGCGCGGCGGGCAAGGACCGCACGGGCATCCTCGCCGCCCTCGTCGAGTCGCTCGTGGGCGTCCCCCGTGACGTCGTCGTCGGCGACTACGAGCTCACCAACCAGGTGATCGTCCAGATCTGCGAGCGGCTGGCCCGGTTCGACACCTACACCAACGTGAAGGTCAACCCGCCCTCGCACTTCCGCTGCCGGCCGGAGGTGATGGCCGGCTTCCTCGACGCCCTCGACGAACGCCACGGCGGCGCCGCCGGCTGGGCCCGGGCCATGGGCCTCGAGGACCGAGATCTCACCGCCCTGCAAGACGTGTTGGGATAGGACGATGGAGTTTGGGTGGGATCCCGCGCTGGACAAGCTGCGGCGCGAGGCCGAGGAGGTCGCGCTGCGGGCCGCCGCCGACCTGCCGGTCAAGGAGGACTCCTGGATCAACGGCTACGACCGCGACTTCTCGCGGGAGCTGGGCGAGCGGGGCTGGCTGGGGATGACCTGGCCCAAGGAGTACGGGGGCCACGAGCGCACCGCGCTGGAGCGGTTCGTCGTCACCGAGGCGCTGATCGAGAACGGGGCGCCGATCGCGGCGTCGTGGTTCGCCGACCGGCAGATGGGACCGTCGATCCTCGCCTTCGGCACCGACGAGCAGAAGCGGCGCTACCTGCCGCCGATGACCAGGGGCGAGTCGAACTGGTGCATCGGCATGAGCGAGCCCGACAACGGCTCCGACCTCGCCCACCTCACCACGAGAGCGGTCCCCGACGGCGACTCGTTCGTGGTCACCGGTCGCAAGGTGTGGACCTCGTTCGCGGCGACCGCCGACTACTGCTACCTGATCTGCCGCACCGATGCCGATGCCCCGGCCCACAAGGGCCTGTCCGAGCTGATCGTGCCGATGGACAGCCCCGGGGTCGAGGTGCTGCCCATCACCGACATGACGACCAACCGCCACTTCTGCGAGGTGGTGCTCGACGAGGTGCGGGTGCCCGCCGCCAACCTCGTGGGCGAGCTCAACGGGTCGTGGCGCCAGACGATGCGCCAGCTCGAGCACGAGCGGGGCGGCATCGACCGGCTGGTGAGCAACAAGGCCCTGTACCGGGACGCCCGCCCGCACGCCGACACCACCGACCCGCGCGTGCGCCAGGAGATCGCGGCGATCGAGTCGTCCTACCGCATCGGCCGCCTGATGGTGCTGAAGGGCGTGCTCGGTCAGGGCCTCCCGGGCATGAGCGCCATCACCAAGACCTTCGGGACCGAGTTCGAGCAGCGCGTCGCCGACTTCGTGGGCCGCACGCTCGGGGCGGAGGCGATGTTGTGGGGACGGTGGGCCCGCGGCATCTGCTACGGGCCGGCCTACACGATCATGGGCGGCACCTCGAACGTCCTGCGCAACATCGTGGGCGAGCGCGTGCTCGGCCTTCCTCGTGAGCCCGCGTAGGGGCGAGCTCGAGGCGATCGTCCGCGGCGAGCCCTGGCTCACGGGCGTGCACACCTGGTTCCACCTCCGGTTCGGCGGTGACCCGGTCGAGCCGCTCACCTCCACCGAGGCCGGGATCGCCACCTGGCCGGAGACCGCGACCTGCGTCGGGGTGCGGCTGGAGGCCGACGGCACCCTGACCGTCGCCGCCCCGCTCGGGCTCGACGATCTGCTCGATGGCGTCTGGCGCCTGAACCCGGTGCGGGTCACCTCGGCCGTCGCCGCCCAGCGTTTGGCGAAGAAGTCTCCGGGTACGCGATGGCCCGGCGTGCGCGTTCTGTGACGGACGCGTTACCTACTCGCCGCGTCTGGATACCTACGAGTCATGGACGGCGGACACGACCGGGCAGTGACGAGGCTGCCGAGCGACCCGAGCGCGGTCCCCGCCGCCCGACGGTTCACCTCTCAGGCCATCACGCAGTCGGGCGGGCACGGGGACCTGCTCGACAAGACCCAGCTCCTCGTCACTGAGCTGACGACCAACGCCGTGCTGCACGCCCGCTCCCCCATCCGCCTGTCGGTGACGCCGGGGCCGGATCGGGTGCGGGTCGAGGTGCGCGACGACGACCCGCGCCCGCTCGCCGCACCGTCGAGGCCCGACCCCGAGAGCCTGCAGGGCCGGGGACTGTGGCTGGTGGACGCCATCGCGACCTCCTGGGGCGTGAACAGCAACGAGAAGGGCAAGACGGTCTGGTTCGAGGTGGGCTAGCAATCCCCTGTGCTCCGGGTCGCCGTCATCGGGGGGATCAACATCGACGTCCTCGCCCTCGTCGACCGCCAGCCCGACGACGACCATCCGGCGGTGATCCACGCCGTCGCCGACCTTCCCGGCGGCAAGGGTGCCAACCAGGCGGCTGCTGCCGCGCGCCTGGGCGCCGAGGTCCGGCTCCTCGGCGCCGTGGGCGATGACGACGACGGCGTCCGGGTCGTCCGCGACCTGACGGCGGCCGGTGTCGACTGCCGCGCCGTGCGGATCAGCCGGTCGGCGCCGACGGGGCGGGTCGTCGGCACCGTGACCCGAGAGGGGACGAAGCGCACCGCCGCGCTCGGCGGCGCCAACCTCCGCCTCACCGCTGATCACGTGGCCGGCTTCGAGGCGGCGATCGTGGGCGCGGACGTGGTGATCTGCCAGCTGGAGCCGCCGCCCGAGACGGTGCGGGTGGCCCTCGAGGTGGCGGCGGCCGCCGGGGTGCCGGCCCTGCTCGACCTCGCGCCGGCCCAGGGGCCGCTCCGGGAGCTGTTCCCGCTCGCCCGCTGGGTCACCGGCAACCGGGGCGAGGCGAACGCGGCCACCGGCGTCACCGTCGAGGACCGCGACACGGCCCGGGAGGCGGCGACGGTGATCCGAGCCCACGGTCCGTCGACCGCCGGCGTCACCGTGAACGCGGCGGGCCAGCTCGTGGCGTGGTCGGGCGGGGAGGCATGGAACGAGCCCGACCGGAGCGTCCCCATCGTCGACACCGCCGGCGCCGGCGACGCCTTCGCGGCGACCCTCGCTGTCGCGCTCGGGGAGGGCCTGGACCTGCCGGACGCGGCGGCACTGGCGTCGCGGGCGTCGACGCTCGCCTGCCGGGCGCTCGGCGCGCAGGCCGCCCTCCCCACCCGCGAGGAGCTGGAGTGGAGCTGAGGAACACCTTCGACACCGTCGCCGACCTGTACGAGCGCGCCCGGCCCGGGTATCCCGACGAGCTCGTCGACGAGCTCGTGGCCTCCATCGACGGCGGGCGCGTCCTCGAGGTCGGCAGCGGCACCGGGAAGCTCACCCGCTCTCTCGTCGCCCGCAACCTCGACGTCACGTGCATCGAACCGGGCGCCAACCTTGCCTTCGTCTCCCGCCGAGTCCTCCCCGACACACGCGTCGTCGAAGAGCGCTTCGAGGAATGGGTGCCCGACGGTCGGTACGACGCCGTGTGCTGCGCGGCCGCCTGGCACTGGCTCGACCCCGAGATCGCGCCCCGCAAGGCGCACGAGGCCCTGAAGCCCGGTGGGATCCTGGCGGTCATGAACGGCCACCACGTCTTCCCCGACGACGCCGATCCGTTCTTCGTCGAGATCCAGCGCACCTACGACGCCATCGGTCACGGCGTCGACGAGCTGCCGGGGCCCGACGACATCCGCCACGACGACGCCGTCCGGCTCCGGGCCACGGGGCTCTTCGACGTCGAGGACCGCGCGTGGCTCCGCGTGGTCGAGTACGACGCGTCCTCCTACATCGACCTCCTGCGCACCTTCTCCGGCCACATCGTCATGACCCCGGAGGAGCAGGAGACGATCTTCGCCGCCGTGCGCCGGCTCGCCGGCGACCGGGTGATCAGGAAGCACCACCTCTTCTGCCTCCACCTCGCGACGAGGGTCGGCTGATGGACCTGTCGATCTACACGGACGCGCCCCGACCGCGCCGGCCGTGGGTGCTGGCCAACATGGTCGCCGGCATCGACGGCTCCGTATCCATCGACGGTCGGACCAAGGAGATGTCGAGCACCGCCGACCGGCAGCTCTTCCACCACCTGCGCACCCTGGCCGACGTGATCCTCGTCGGCGCCGGGACGATGCGCGACGAGCACTACGGGCCGCACCGACCACCGGACGGCTCCTCGCCGCGCCCCATCGCCGTCGTGACCAACACCCTGCGGCTCGACCTCACGGCGCCCTTCTTCACCGAGGCCGTCGCCCGCCCCATCATCATCACCAGCCGTCGCGCGCCCGCCGACGCCGTTCGGCAGGCCGGTGAGGTGGCCGATGTGCGCATCGTCGGCGACGACGCGGTCGACCTCGGCGCGGCGGTCGACGAGCTCGGTGGGATCATCCTCAACGAGGGGGGCCCGACGCTGCTCGCCGAGCTGCTGCTGGCCGAGCGGCTCGACGAGCTGTGCCTGACGATCGCGCCCGTCGTCGGTGGCGACCCCGGACGCATCGTCGCCGACTCCCTCTCCGGCCACCTCCGGCGTTTCAGTCTTGGCTCGGTGGTCGAAGAAGACGGCGATGTCTTCCTCCGGTACCTCCGGCGCTGACGCGCCGGCGGCGTTCCACGACCTCGTCGCCGGGCTCGACTACCCGATGGCGATCGTGACCGCCGCGGCCGGCGGCGAGCGGTCGGGCTGCCTGGTCGGCTTCGTCACGCAGTGCAGCATCCACCCACCCCGGTACCTCGTGTGCGTCTCGGGCGCCAACCACACCCACGCGGTGGCGGCCCGGGCCGACGCCCTCGGCATCCACGTGCTCGACGTCGGCGACGCCGGGTTGGCCGAGGTGTTCGGTGAGCTGAGCGGCGACACTGTCGACAAGCTCTCGCTGGTCGGCTGGCGCCCTGGCCCGCTCGGCGTGCCGCTCCTCGACGACGCCGCCGGCTGGTTCGTCGGACGCGTGCTCGACCGCCACGAGCTCGGGGACCACACCGGGTTCGTGGTCGAGCCGGTGGCGGCGGATCGTCGGCGGTGGCGGGGCCAGCTGGGGTACCAGGCGGTGCGGTCCCTGCCGCCCGGCCATCCCGCCTGAGCCCACTTGTATGAGACTTGTATTCTACTTGTCTCGTCACTAGGATGCCGGCCATGGCAGACAGCTTCGGCGCACGGGCCGACCTCGGCGTCGGCGACCGCACGTACTCCATCCACCGCCTCGACGTGCTCGGCGACCGGGTCGGCCACCTGCCGTTCTCGCTCCGCGTCCTCCTCGAGAACCTGCTCCGCAACGAGGACGGCAGCAGCGTCACCGCCGAGCACATCGACACCCTCGCCTCCTGGGACCCCACCGCCGAGCCGAGCGACGAGATCGCGTTCGCGCCGGCCCGGGTGCTCATGCAGGACTTCACCGGCGTGCCGTGCGTCGTCGACCTCGCCGCCATGCGCGACGCCGTCGCCGATCTCGGTGGCGACATCAGCAAGGTCAACCCGCTGGTGCCGTCCGAGCTGGTCATCGACCACTCGATCATCGCCGATCACTTCGGGACCAACGACGCCCTCCGGCTCAACGCCGACCTCGAGTACCACCGCAACCTGGAGCGCTACCGCTTTCTCAAGTGGGGCCAGGGCGCGTTCCGGAACTTCACCGTCGTGCCGCCGAGCACTGGCATCTGCCACCAGGTCAACCTCGAGTACCTGGCCCGGGTGGTGTTCGCCGACGACGAGGGCAACGCCTACCCCGACACAGTGGTCGGGACCGACTCGCACACGACGATGATCAACGGCCTCGGCGTGCTCGGCTGGGGCGTCGGCGGCATCGAGGCCGAAGCGGCCATGCTCGGCCAGCCCATCTCGATGCTCACCCCGAGGGTCGTGGGCTTCAAGCTGTCGGGCTCGCTGCCCGAGGGCGCCACCGCCACCGATCTGGTGCTCACCGTCACCCAGCTCCTCCGCAAGCACGGCGTGGTCGGGAAGTTCGTGGAGTTCTACGGTGCCGGCGTCGGCGCCCTGCCGCTCGAGAACCGGGCGACGATCGGGAACATGTCCCCGGAGTACGGCTCGACGTGCGCCATCTTCCCCATCGACGACGAGACCCTGCGCTACCTCCGGTTCACCGGGCGCCCCGAGGAGCAGGTCGCGCTGGTCGAGGCCTACGCCAAGGAGCAGCGCCTCTGGCACGACCCCAGCCACGAGCCGGTCTACTCGGAGTACCTCGAGCTCGACCTCGGGACCGTCGAGCCGTCGATCGCGGGGCCCGCCCGGCCGCAGGACCTCATCCCGCTCCGCCTCTCCAAGGAGGTGTTCTGCACCTCGCTCGTCTCGTCGATGCCGGAGCCGGCGATGGTGCCCGGGTCGGTCGACGAGGCGTCGGCCGAGTCGTTCCCGGCGTCCGACCCGCCGGCCGCCGGCGGCCAGGATCAGGAGGACACGAGCACGCCTCCCATCGACGCCCACCGCGAGGTGCTCGGCCGGCCCTCCCACCGGTGCCCGGTGCGCCTCGACGACGGGCAGGGCTTCGACCTCGACCACGGCCACGTCGTGATCGCCGCCATCACGTCGTGCACGAACACCTCGAACCCGTCGGTGATGGTGGCAGCCGGCCTGCTCGCCAAGAAGGCCGTCGAGCTCGGGCTCGAGACCAAGCCGTGGGTGAAGACCACGCTGGCGCCCGGCTCGAAGGTGGTCGTCGACTACTACGACAAGGCCGGCCTCACGGCATACCTCGACAAGCTGCGGTTCAACATCGTCGGCTTCGGCTGCACCACCTGCATCGGCAACAGCGGACCCCTGCTCCCCGAGATCTCCCGCGCCGTCAACGACAACAACCTGTCGGTGGCGTCGGTCCTCTCGGGCAACCGCAACTTCGAGGGCCGCATCAACCCCGATGTGCGCATGAACTACCTGGCGTCGCCGCCGCTCGTCGTCGCCTACGCGCTGGCGGGGACCATGGACTGGGACCCGTACACCGAGCCGTTCCCCGGATCGACGGTCATGCTCCGCGACATCTGGCCGAGCGAGGCCGAGGTGGCCGCCACCATCCGCGACGCCGTGCAGGCGGAGATGTTCGCCAACCGCTACGGAGCGGTGCTCGAGGGCGACGAGCACTGGCGGGCGGTCGACGTGCCCGGCGGCGACCGCTTCGACTGGGACGACCGCTCGACCTACGTGCGCAAGCCCCCCTACTTCGACGGGATGCCGGCCGAGCCGGCGCCACGCGCCGACATCAGGGGCGCCCGCGTCCTCGCCCTGCTCGGCGACTCGATCACCACCGACCACATCTCACCGGCCGGCAACATCCGCAAGGACGGTCCCGCCGGCCGGTACCTCGTCGACGGCGGCGTCGAGCCCGGCGACTTCAACTCCTACGGCGCCCGGCGCGGCAACCACGAGGTGATGATCCGGGGCACCTTCGCCAACATCCGGCTCCGCAACCGGCTGGCGCCCGGGACCGAGGGCGGCGTCACGATGCACCTGCCCGCCGGCTCCGGCGATCGACCCGAGCAGATGTCGATCTACGACGCGTCGATGCGCTACCAGCGCGACGGCGTGCCGCTGGTGGTGCTGGCCGGCAAGGAGTACGGCTCGGGGTCGTCTCGCGACTGGGCGGCGAAGGGTGCCGCGCTGCTCGGCATCAAGGCGGTGCTGGCCGAGTCCTTCGAGCGGATCCACCGGTCGAACCTCATCGGGATGGGCGTCCTCCCCCTCGAGCTGCCGGCCTCCGTCGAGGACCTCGGCCTGACCGGGCAGGAGAGCTTCGACATCCTCGGCATCGCCGGGACCGACCCCATCCCCCGTCGCATCACGGTGACGGCGGACGGCCGGCCGATCGAGGTGACGGTGCGCATCGACACCCCGAAGGAGCAGGCCTACTACCTGCACGGCGGCATCCTGCAGTACGTGCTCCGCCAGATGGTGGCCTAGACCGCAGCAAGGTTGTCGCGCTCGCCCGCCCGGGGCGGGTCAGCGCGACAAGGAACGGGTCGTCAGATGGCGAGGGCCGGGGTCTCGATGCCGCACGACGGACAGGTCACCGTGTCGGCGTCGTCACCCTCGAGCACACCCGTGTGCTCGACATGGGTCAGACCCCGCAGCGGGACCAGGCCGCCGCACTGCTCGCAGCGAGCGTGCTTGCCGTTCTTCAGCGCCCCGGACTGCGAGGGCACCGCGAGGTCGGCGAACACGATCCGGCCGCCCTTGTCCCTGGGGTTGCTCGGGAACGCCACCTCGGTGCCGCATCCCGAGCACATCTGCACACCAGCACCGGCGTGCGGTCCGCCGAACCCGTACTCGACGTCCTGACCGCAACGGGGACAATCTCGGTGCTGGTGGGGCTTTCCGTCGTCCATGACGGGACGCTACTCGGCGCCCGGATCCTTGGGGAGGCCGAGCACCTTCTCGCCCACGATGTTCCGTTGGATCTCGGCCGTCCCGCCCCAGATCGTGTGCGACCGGCTCGTGAGGAACGTGCGCTGCCACCGGCTCCACGCCGCACTGCCGTCCCGCTCCTTGCGGATGGTGGCCTCCGGTCCCACGATCTCGAGGGCGATCTCGGCCATCCGCCGCTGGTACTCCGACCAGAACATCTTGTTGATCGACCCGCTCGGACCGGGGTCGCGCGATTCAGCAAGGGCCGAGAGGATCTGCAGGCCCCGGAACCGCATGATCTCCACGTGGGTCCACGCCCACGCCAGCTGCTGGCGGACCCGGGGGTCGTCGGTCTTGCCCCGCCGCCGCGCCTCCTCGATCAGGCGCTCGGCCTCGGCCCGGAACTGGACGTGCTGGGTGGTGGCGTTGCCGCCCCGCTCGTTGCCGAGCGTGGTCATCGCCGTCTTCCACCCGTGGTTCAGCCCGCCGATCACGTTGAACAGCGGCGCCCGCGCCTCGTTCAGGAACGACTCGGCGAAGTGGCTCTCCCCCGTCATCTGCTTGAGGCCGCGGAACTCGATGCCGTTGGGTGAGCCGTCCTCGCGCTTCAGTGGGATGAGCACGTAGGAGATGCCCTGGTGCTTGGGCGCGTCAGGGTCGGTGCGGCAGAGGCAGAACATCATGTTGGCGGCGTAGAAGCCGCTGGTCCACACCTTCTGACCGGTGACGATGACCTCGTCGCCGTCGACGATGCCCCGGGTCTTGAGCGACGCCAGGTCGGAGCCGGAGTCGGGCTCGGAGAACCCCTGGCAGTACACGTCCTCGCCGCTGATGATCCGGGGCAGGAAGTGGGCCTTCTGCTCCTCGCTGCCGTGGAGGATGATCGCCGGGCCGACGAGCCCCTCGCCCATCCCCATCGTCACCCGGGGCACCCCGGCGCGCGCGAACTCCTCGTTGAGCACGGCGACCTCGATGCCGGTGAGGCCCCGCCCGCCGTACTCCTTGGGCCACGACACGCACAGATAGCCGGCCTCCCGCAGCGTCTGGGTCCACGCCTTCAGGTCGAGCGACCGCCGGTCGGCGGGGGCGTTGGCCTCCAGCCACGCCCGCACCTCCTTGCGGAAGCCGGCGGCGTTCGGTCCGAGATCGAGCTCCACAGCCCCTGCCATGGCGCGGACGCTAGGCGAATCTTGACGGTTGCGTCAGGGGCGGGGGCCTACCATGACACCGTGTCCCAGGGAGTCGAGCCCCGCCCGTCTCGCCTGTCCCGCGAGGAGCGCCGGGAGCACCTCCTCGACGTGGCCGCCCAGCTGATCCTCGACAAGGGGATCGAGGCGGTCACGATGGAGGGCGTCGCCGCCGCCGCCGGGGTGAGCAAGGGTCTCGGCTACGCCTACTTCTCCAACAGCAACACCCTCCTGCGGGCCCTGCTGGAGCGCGAGGTGGGCAAGCTCAACCGGCGCATCGCCGCCGCCTTCGGCCGGGAGACCGACTTCGAGGGCCGGCTCCGGGCGACCATCCACGCCTGGTTCGACCACGTGGCCGAGCACGGGATCCTGATGGGCCGGCTCCTCGAGGCCACCCGCAACGACGGCCCCCACGTCGAGGCCCGCAACGCCTACAACCGCTTCAACGAGCAGTGGTGGGCCGATCTCGCCGAGCGCGAGCTCGGGGTGCCGAACGGCCGAGGCCAGATCGCCACCGCCATCATCCTCGCCGGCCTCCAGGGTGTGGTCCGCCGCTGGACCGAGTGCGACGACTCCCGCGAGGAGCTCGAAGAGGTGTTCATGCGGGTCGCCATGGGCGGGATGCGCAACCTCCAGGAGGACTAGGCCAATCGCCCGGCTGTCGCGCCGACATTCTTGGAGCAACCGAGCGCGCTCTACACGTCTGGGTGCTCCAAGAACGAAGTGGCCGATGCCGGCTCAGCGGGTGACCCGGACGCCCTGCCGCGAGAGGCGCAGGTC
>Ga0247717_1000263_pt1 | contig 16745 bp, 14 predicted proteins | sample 24E_NmetaG_FD_189047 | JGI IMG/M metagenome (GOLD analysis project Ga0247717, IMG submission 189047) | Soil microbial communities from hillslope of Landscape Evolution Observatory, University of Arizona, Oracle, AZ, United States - 2-4-E_N | ecosystem: Engineered > Artificial ecosystem >... | reverse complement strand
CGACTGAGGCTCGCCACCAACGCCGTTCTGGGCCCGATCCGGTACCTCAGGCCGGCCCGATCGGTCCCAGAACGAGGGGTTGAAGGGCGCTACTGCTGGACGAGGGTGACCGGGTTCCCCTCGGGGTCGGTGATGCCGGCGAGGGTGGGGCCCCCGGGGACATCGAACGGCTCGGCCGTGACCGCACCGCCGAGGGCGACGGCGTGGTCGAGGGAGGCGCGCAGGTCGCGCACCTGCACGTAGAGGCTCACGCCGGTCCGCTCGCTCTGGCGGATGTGCCCCGCGGGCCCCGGTTCCGGCCCCCCGAGACCGGCGGGGATGCTCAGGATGGGCCCGTCGCTGATGTCCCAGCTGAAGAGCGCCCCGTAGAACGCCTTGAGTCCCTGCGGGTCGCGGGCCGTGATCTCCCAGTGGACGACGGGTCGGGCCCAGTCCTCGGCCATCAGTGCCTCCTCACCGCTCGCGGAGCCGGTCGAGCGCCCGCCGCTCTCGCTTGGTGGGCCGGCCGGCGCCGGGGTCGCGGTTGAACAGCGGAACCAGCCGCTCCTCGCGGGGCGGCGGGGGCGGGCTGTGGTCGACCACGCACTCGGCGGCGACCGCGGCGCCGACCCGCTTGTCGATCACCCGCACCACCTCGAGCACCCGCTCCCGCTCGTGCGCGAGCGCCTCGACCCGGTCACCCGGGCGCACGGTCGTGGCCGGCTTCGCCGGCGTCCCGTTCACCCTGACGTGCCCGCCCCGGCACGCATCGGTGGCGTCCGAGCGGGTCTTGTAGACGCGGACCGACCACAGCCAGCGGTCGACCCTGGTCGCGTCCAGGAGCGCCATGCCTGCAGTCTTGCCGCTCGGGCGCCCGACTTCAGCCGGTGAGGGCGACCGGCAGGGAGGCCAGACCTCGCAGCACGAAGTGGTCGCGGTACGGCGGACGATCGTCGGCGAGGGCCATGGCCGGGAACCGGCTGGCCATCGCGGCGAACGCGAGCTGGCCCTCCAGGCGGGCCAGGGGGGCGCCCAGGCAGTAGTGCATGCCGTTGCTGAACGACAGGTGGGTCATCTTCCCCCGGGCGAGGTCGAGGCGGTCGGGGTCCTCCACGTACCGAGGGTCGCGGTTGGCGGCGGCCAGCCCGCAGATCACGCTCTCACCCTGCTCGAGCGGGATCCCGTTGATCTCGAGGTCCACGGTGGCGGTGCGGGCCGTCACCTGCACGGGCGAGTCGAACCGCAGCAGCTCCTCGGTGGCAGGCACCGCCAGGGCCGGGTCGCGGCGCAGGGCGGCGAGCTGGTCGGGGTTGCGCAGGAGCGCCAGCGTGCCGTTGCCGATCAGGTTCGTCGTCGTCTCGTGGCCGGCGATGAACAGCAGGATGATCATGGCGAACAGCTCGGGCGTCGTGAGCGACTCGCCGTCGGCCTCGGCGGCGATGAGGGCCGACAGGAGGTCGTCGCGGGGGTCGGCACGGCGCTCGTCGATGAGCCCGTTGAAGTACTGCACGAAGCCCATCACCGCAGGGACGGCCTGCTCGAGCATCGACTGGTCGACATCAGGATCGAGCATGCGGGCGATCGCCGTCGACCACGGCTTGAACTGCTCCTGGTCCTCGACGGGCACACCGAGCAGGTCGCAGATCACCATCACGGGCAGCGGCTCGGCGAGATCGGCCATCACGTCGAAGGAGCCCCGCTCGACGGCGGCGTCGAGCATGCCGTCGACGAGCTCGGCGATGCGCGGTCGGAGCTGCTCGACGGCCCTCGGGGTGAACGCCTTGTTGGCGAGCCGGCGCAGCCGCGTGTGATCGGGCGCGTCGGCGATCAGCATGATCTGGATCGTGCCGTCGCCGAGGAAGGGGATGTCGCCCCGGGCGGCGCGGCGACCGTCGGTGGCGTGCTTGGGGTGGCTCGACAGGCGCGGGTCGCGCACCACGGCCTGCACGTCGTCGTAGCGGGTCAGCACCCACAGGCCGTCGGGCGTGCGGTGCAGGCCCGGCGCCTCCCGCAGCTCGGCGTACCGGGAGTACGGGTCGCGGCGGAACTCGGGGTCGCTGGTCTCGAACGCCAGGGGCGCGTCGGGGTCCTTGCGCTGAGGGGTGCGGTCGACCTCGGTCGTGCTCATTGCTCGTACTTCGCCCCCAGCCGCTCTCGCGCCTCCCGCTTCGCCCTCGCCAGCACCACCCGTTGCGGGGAGTCCCGGTAGTGGCCGTCGAGCGGGTAGCACCCCGAGACCAGCCCGTTGCGGGGCGCGGTGGTGCAGTCGCTGAACGTGCGGCAGAGGAGCCGGAGCTGAAGGGGGCGGCCGGCGAGGACATCGGCGGGGAGCTCCGGGTACGACAACGCCATCCGTCCGAGGCCGATCATCGAGGCGCCGCCGGTCGCGATCACCGCCTGCGCCGCGTGCGGCAGCCACTCCTGCAGGTAGGTGCACCCCGACGCCACCACCACCAGCTCGGGATGCCGGCCCGCCACCTCGGCGGCGACGGCCAGATGGCGAGCCACCCCGACCAGCGGGTCCTCGGGCGGCTGGTAGCCGTCCGACGGCGGGAAGTACGCCGGCCGCTGGGCATGCGGGTTGTAGTACGGGCTCCCGCCAGTCGTGCTCACCAGCCCGATGCCGAGATCGGTCAGCAGGTCGAGCAGGGCATGGGTCTCGGTCAGGTCGATGCCGAGGCCGGTGCCATCACCCCCGAACGCGAGGTCGTAGGGACCCTCGACAACCGGCACCCCCACCCCGCCGGCGCCGGTCGCGAACGGGACGAGGTCGAACGCCGACAGACGGACGGCGACGGCCAAGCCCGGCGCCCGGCCGCGGATGCCCTCGGTGACGGCGCGCAGGAACTGGCTGCGCCCGGCGAGATCGCCCCCGTAGCGGCCGGGACGGTCGCGGGCGGTCAGGAGCTCGTGGAGCAGGTAGCCGTGGCAGTGCTTGACGTCGACGAAGTCGAACCCGGCCTCGGCGGCGAGCGCGGCGCTCGCCACGAAGTCCTCGACGAGGTCGTCGAGCTCGCCGTCGGTGAGCACGTCACCCGGTGTGGCACCGGCCCGCTCGTCGAGCACGCGATGGGCGTAGGCCGTCCGCGGCGCGGGCACGCCCCGGGGGCGCGACCACCGCCCGGAGTGGGTGAGCTGGAGACCCACCACCTGCGCGGGATCGAGCAGGGCGCGCAGCTCGGCGATGCCGTCCACGGTGGTGGCGTCGAGCACGAGCTGGTTGGGGTTGGCCCGGCCATCGGGGCGGACGGCGGTGGCCTCGCCCCAGACCAGCCCGGCACCGCCGGCGCCGAACCGCCGCCAGCGACGGCGGACCAGATCGGTGGACCCTCCGGCGGCCGTCCCGTCCCAGCCCTCCATCGGCAGCACCGCGAACCGGTTGGGGGCGGTCCGGACGCCGGCGGAGCCGTCGGTGAAGGCGATCGGTGTCGACAGCACGCCGGCGGGGTCGACATCGTCGGCGAGCGGGAGATCGACGCCGAGCTCGTCGAGCCGGCCCCGCACCTCGGCGAGCGAGCGCAGGTTCTTCACCTGCGGGTACCTCACAGCCACGGCGCCAGCCGGTCGAGGATGTCGCGCAGGAGCGCCCGGTCGGACGCCGGACGGCGGGGCACCCCGGGAGGCGTCGCGTCGGAGCTCGCCCACCCTCGCAGCTCCAGGAACATCGCGGCGGCGTGACGGTAAGCGGGCACGGGCGGGCGGAACGCCACGAGACCCAGGTGCTGCAGCAGGTCGTTCAGCTCGTGGAAGCGCGGGTCGCCGGCGGCCCACAGCCGGTCGCGGGCCGCGAAGACGTCGGGGGCCAGGGTCGAGAGCCCGAGCAGGTAGTCCGAGCCGTACATCACCATGTCGATGGCCAGGTCGTTGCCGGTGAGCACGAGGAAGTCAGGGCGATCCTGGTCGCGCGCCCGCAGCCGCTCCCACTCGAGCGCCCGGTCGAGCGACGAGTGCTTGGCGCCCACGCACGACGGGATCGCGAGCATCCCGCGATACGCGTCGAGCGAGACGATGCGCCCGTGGGGGATGAACATCGCGCCGAGCTCGAACCCGATGAAGCGATCGACCTCGGCCCCGATCGCCGCCAGCGCCGCCACCCATCCCTCGTCGTCGAGGGCGTTGAGCCCGTGCGACGGGAAGACGACCGGCGTGCCGCCGGCAGCGAGGACCGCCTGGGCCGCCGCCACGTGGGATGCGAGGTCGAAGGCCGCGCCCGCGGCATCGTCGACCACGGCGCCGGCCACGAACCGGCCGCCGGTCACCTCGGCGGCGAGCGCCAGCATCCGCGCCCGGTCAGCGGGATCGAGCAGCTGGACGTAGCCGGTGTCCATGTTGACCGCCGGGGTGAGCCCGGCGTCGTGGGTGCGGGCGACGTGCGCCGCCGTCGCCGCCCAGTCGACGCTGCCGTCGGCGGTGTGCGGCAGGAGGACGGCCGACATCCCGGTGATCGCCCGGCCCGGTCGGATCATGGCGACGACGTCCCGCTCCTCCACAGGGCACCACTCTGTCGCGGGTGGCGGGGGGTCAGGGCGAGTGCTCGACCGTCGCCTCCTGCTCGTAGAGGTGCCAGCGCTCGTCGATGTCGTCCTGGGCCTGGCGGGCGAGGCCCGCAGCATCGTCGGGGCTGATCGACGCGAGGAGGCTGAAGCGCGACTCCCGGCGGGCGAACTCCTCGAAGGAGAGCGTCGGCGCCTTGGAGTCGAGGTGGAACGGGTGATCGCCCTCCACTGCGTGGCGCGGGTCGTACCGGTACAGCGGCCAGTAGCCCGACCGCACCGCGTCCCGCTGATGGTCCATCCCATGGGTCATGTCGATGCCGTGGGCGATGCAGTGGCTGTAGGCGATGATCAGCGACGGGCCGGGCCACGACATGGCCTCGTTGAACGCCTTGAGCGTCTGGAGGTCGTTGGCGCCGAGCGCCACCTGGGCGACGTAGACGTCGCCGTGGGCGGCGGCGATCATGCCGAGATCCTTCTTGCGGGTGCGCTTCCCGGCGGCCGCGAACTTCGCCACCGCCGCTCTCGGCGTCGACTTCGACGCCTGCCCGCCGGTGTTGGAGTACACCTCGGTGTCGAGCACGAGCACGTTCACGTCGAGACCCGACGACAGCACGTGGTCGAGACCGCCGAATCCGATGTCGTAGGCCCACCCATCGCCGCCCACGATCCACACGCTGCGGTCGACGAGGTCGTCGGCGAGGGCGAGGAGGTCGGGAACGTCGGGCTCGTGGTGGCGCCCGTCGAGCCGCTCGCGCAGCTCGGCGACCCGCTGACGCTGCTCGTCGATGCCGGCGTCGGTGGCCTGGTCGGCGCCGAGGATGGCGGCGACCAGGTCCTCGCCCACGGCGGGGCCCATCCCGGCCAGGCGGCGCTCGGCCTCGCGACGGCGAGCGTCGATCGCGAGGCGCATGCCGAGGCCGAACTCGGCGTTGTCCTCGAACAGCGAGTTGGCCCACGCCGGGCCGCGTCCGGCGGCGTCGCTGGCCCACGGTGTCGTCGGCAGGTTTCCGCCGTAGATCGACGAGCAGCCCGTCGCGTTCGCCACCAGCAACCGGTCACCGACCAGCTGGGTGAGGAGCTTGAGGTACGGGGTCTCGCCGCAACCGGCGCACGCGCCGGAGAACTCGAACAGCGGCTGACGCAGCTGCGCGGCGCGCACCGTCACTGGCACCGGGCGCCCGGTGGTCGGCTCCGGCACCGACTCGAGGAACGCCCAACCCGCCCGCTCGCGCTCGAGCACGGGGCCCTTCGCCACCATCTCCAGGGCCCGGTGGCCGTCACCGGCTCGGTCCTTCGCCGGACACACCTCGACACAGAGACGGCAGCCGGTGCAGTCGTCGGGCGCGACCTGCACGGTGAGCCGGACTCCCTCCGGCGTACCGGCGTCCTTGGGCACCTTCGTGAGGAACGTCGGCGGAGCGGTGGCCACCGCGTCGCCGTCGAGGAGTCGCATGCGGATGGCGCCGTGGGGGCAGACGATGGCGCACTTGCCGCAGTCGATGCAGATGGCCGGGTCCCACTGGGGCAGCTCGTGGGCGATACCCCGCTTCTCCAGCCGGGCCGTCCCGACCGGGAAGGTGCCGTCGGGCGGGAGGGCGCTGACCGGCAGCAGGTCGCCGCGGCCGGCGATGATCTGGGCGGTGACCCGGCGCAGGAACGGGGACCCGTCGGGGACCTCGATCTCGGACCGGGGCCGGCCGGTGACGGCGCGACCCGAAACGTCGACCTCGCCGAGGGCGGCGAGCGCGGCGTCGACGGCCCGCTCGTTCGGCTCCATGACCTCGGGGCCCAGCGACCCGTAGGCCTCCGCGATCGCGGCCTTGATCGCGACGGCCGCCTCCTCGGCGGGCAGCAGCCCGGCCAGCTCGAAGAAGCACGTCTGCAGGACCGTGCTCACGATGCCGCCGAGGCCGACGGCAGCCGACACCGACGCGGCGTCGACGACGTACAGGCGCAGCCGTCGCTCGAGGATCGACTCCTGCACCTCGGCGGGCAGGTGATCCCACACCTCGTCGGGACCGTACGGGCTGTTGAGGAGGACGGTGGCGCCGGGCGCGGCCACGCCGAGCACGTCGACCCGATCGAGGAACGCGAACTGGTGGCAGGCCACGAGCTGCGCCTGCTGCACGAGCCACGGCGCGTCGATCGGATGGGTGCCGAAGCGCAGGTGCGACGTCGTCATCGAACCCGACTTCTTCGAGTCGTAGACGAAGTAGCCCTGGACGTGGAGCGGGGTGTGCGAGCCGACGATCTTGGCGGTCGCCTTGTTGGCGCCGACGGTGCCGTCGCTGCCGAGCCCGAAGCACACCGCGGTGGTCACGCCCGACGGCTCGGCCACCGGGGCGCGGTCGTAGCTGATCGAGAGGTGGGTGACATCGTCGACGATCCCCACGGTGAAGCCGTGCCGAGGGCGCACGGCGAGCAGCTCGTCGAACACGGCCGACGCCATCGGCGGGGTGAGCTCCTTCGACGAGAGGCCGTAGCGCCCACCGATCAGGGTGGTCATCGGAAGGCCGCTGCGAGCCACGGCGGCGGCCACGTCGAGGAAGAGGGGCTCGCCGGGGGCGCCCGGCTCCTTGGTGCGGTCGAGCACCGCCACCCGCCGAACCGATCGGGGCAGCGCATCGAGGAGAGCGTCGACGTCGAAGGGGCGGTAGAGCCGCACCTGCACCATGCCGAGGCGAGCACCGCCGGCGTTGCCGGCCCGGACCGCTTCGGCCACCGCGCTGCGGGCCGAGCCCATCACCACGATGACCTGCTCGGCCTCGGGATGGCCTTCGTACTCGAAGAGCCGGTAGCGGCGACCGGTGCGCTGCGCCAGCCGATCCATCGCGTCCTGGACGATGCGGGGGGTGAGGAGGTGGTACGGGTTCGACGCCTCGCGGGCCTGGAAGAACACGTCCGGGTTCTGCGCCGTGCCCCGCACGACGGGGCGGTCGGGGTCGAGCGCCCGCCGCCGGTGGGCGCGGATCAGGTCGTCGTCGATCAGCCACCGCAGCTCGTCGTCCGCCAGCAGCGCGACCTCGTTCAGCTCATGGCTCGTGCGGAACCCGTCGAAGAAGTGGAGAAACGGCACGCGAGCCTCGAGGGTTGCGGCGTGGGCGACTGCCGCGAGGTCGTGGGCCTCCTGAGGCGACGCCGACGACAGCAGGGCCCACCCCGTCATCCGGGCGGCCATGACGTCGGAGTGGTCACCGAAGATGGACAGGGCGTGGGTCGCCAGGGAGCGGGCCGCCACGTGGATGACGGCGGGTGTGAGCTCACCGGCGATCTTGAACATGTTGGGGAGCATCAGGAGCAGGCCCTGTGACGACGTGAAGGTCGTCGCCAGCGCGCCGGCTTGCAGGGCACCGTGCACGGCGCCGGCGGCGCCGCCCTCGCTCTGCATCTCGACGATCGTCGGCACGTCGCCCCAGAGGTTGGGTTGACCCGCCGCCGCCCAGCTGTCGGCGAGCTCGCCCATCGGCGACGCCGGCGTGATGGGGTAGATCGCCACCACCTCGCTCGCCCGGTAGGCGATGTGCACCGCCGCCTCGTTGCCGTCGATGATCTTCACCGCGTCCAGCCTGTCGGTGGGCACCGCCCCCGTCCCGGTGCGATGGTCACCCCTCAGCGGGACCTTGGACCCGAATCGGTCCGCAGGCGTCCGCGATCGCCACCTGGGGGAGGATGGACGACGATGCTGCCGACCATCCGATCGATCGCGCGCGCCGTCGCTCGAGGGTTCCAGCAGCACCGCGTCACCGGCTTGGCTGCCGAGATCGCCTTCTTCGGGGTCCTCGGCATGTTCCCGACCTTCCTCGCGCTGGCCGCCGCACTCGGCTCGCTCGAGGCCATCGCCGGAGGCGACGTGGCGACCCGCGCGCAGGACGAGGTGGTCTCCTTCCTCGAGCGGGTGCTCAGCGACGGCGCCCGCGACACCATCGACGCCGTCAACCGCCTGTTCGAGGAGACGAACGCCGGCGTGCTGACGATCGGCACCGCCGCTGCGCTCTGGTCGGCATCCCGGGGGTTCACCAGCGTGATCCACGGGCTGGACGTCGTGTACGGCGCCGAGGAGCGCCGCAGCTACCCGCGGCTGCGCGGTCTCGCCATCGCGCTCGCGGTGGGGACCGTGGTGGTGCTCGCGGTGATCCTCGCGGTCGTCGTGCTCGGCCCGCTGCTCGGCACCGGTCACGACGTGGCCGAGGCGATCGGGCTCGGGTCGGCGTTCGCCGCGTTCTGGGACTGGATGCGATGGCCGGCGGCCCTCGTCCTGATGACGCTCTGGGCCACGACCGTGCTGCACGTCGGCCCCAACCACCGGTCGGCATGGCGGGACGACCTGCCGGGTGCGGTCCTCACCACGGCCGGGTGGACGCTGGTCTCGGTCGGGTTCCGCGGCTACCTGGCGATCGCGGGAGGCGGCAACCAGGTCCTCGGCGCGCTCGGTGGTGCGCTCATCGTCCTCCTCTGGATGTACGCGCTGGCCCTCGCCCTGCTCGTGGGTGCCGAGCTGAACGCCAGCCTCGCCGCGCGGCGAGCGCCGAACCGCCCCTCAACCGACGTCGCGACGCTCGTAGGCGAGGAGGCCGAGCCCGGTGGCGGCCACGGCGATGAGCGCGAGGACGGGCAGCGCGACGACGGCGGCTGAGCGGGCCGGGACCGCCGGCAGGTGGTCGAACGGCGACAGCGCCGCGAGCCACCCCGGGATCCGCAACAGGTCGCCGAGGACGCCGACGACCCCCGCGAACGCGAGCGGCAGCCACACCAGGCCGATCGCCCTCGGCACCAGGCCGAAGACGAGGACGGCAACGGCGGCCAGGACGAGGACCGCGGGCGCGTGCACCAGCGCGGCCCCGATCAGCCGCGGGACCTGCGCCGCGTCCGCGGTCTGCAGCGCGTGTGCACCGCCCGTTCCGAGACCGGCGGCCAGCAGCACCACGGCGGTGCCGACGACCGTGACCACGACGTTGGCCGAGATCCACCCCCGGCGCGACACACCGGTGGCGAGGATCATCTCGCTGCGACCGGCGGTCTCCTCGCTCCGCAGCCGGAGGATCGACTGCACGACGAAGCCACTCGCCGTCAGCGAGGTCATCACCAGCATCGTGGCCAGGAACGAGTCGACGACGTCGGTGATCCCGGCCTGGGCCATGATGTCGCGCATCTGCTCGCTGTCGCCGATGAGCTCCTCGGCGCTCTCGGCGATGGCCCCCATCAGCGCCGCGAAAACGAAGATGCCGACCGTCCAGGACACGAGCACCCCTCGCTGGAGCCGGAGCGCGAGGCCGAACGGCGAGCCCAGTGACGGCGCGGCGCGGGCCGGGCCCGGGCGGTCGGGGACGAGCCCAGCGCCGAGATCACGGCGACCGGCGAGATGCACGGCCAGCACGACGAGGGCCGCCGCCATCGCCAGCAGGACGAGCAGCGGCCACCATCGCTCACCGGCGAAGGCGCGGGAGTGCTGGGCGATGCCGATGGGCGACAGCCACCGCAACACGGGGGTGCTCGTGTCGCCGACGGCCCGCACGACGAACGCCACGCCGAGCACGGCGAAGGCGAGGCCCGAGGCACCGCGGGTGTGCTCGGTGACCTGAGCGGTGACGGCGCCGACGGCGGCGAAGAAGAGGCCGACAGCGGTGATCACCGCGCCCAACGTCACCGAGCCGGCCGCTGGCAGGCCGATGGCCATGAGGGCGGCGGCGGTGCCGGCGCCGATGGCCGCACAGACGGCGGAGGTCACCAGCAGGGCGGCCACGAGCCCGGTGTGGCGCCCCATCGGCGTCGACCGCAGCAGCTCGGCCCGGCCGCTCTCCTCTTCGGCCCGCGTGTGGCGGGTCATGGCGAGGAGCGCCATGAGCCCGATGGCCAGCGCCACCTGCGTGCTGGTCTCGAAGGCGATGCGACCTCCGAGGGTCTCGATCGAGTACGTCGGGCCCGTGAAGGCGATCACCGCCACGTTGTTCTCGACCGTGCGGGCGTACTGCTCGAGGTCCGCCGGGTCCCTGTAGAGGCTCTTCACGCTGCTGGCGCCGGCGAAGACGAGCACGACGATCGAAGCCGTCCAGATCGCGATGCGCAGGCGGTCGCGTCGGAGCACGAGGCGAGACATGGCGACGAGCTCGCTCACGGCGCCACCTCGTCCCCGTAGTGGCGGAGAAACAGCTCCTCCAGCGTGGGAGGTCGGCTCTCGAGGCTCACGAGGCCGAGCTCGCTCAGGTGGCGGATGGCGGCGTCGAGGTCGGTGGTGTCGACGTCGAATCGCACCCGGTCGCCGTCGACGACGACACCGTGGACCCCGGCAAGCTCAGCGATGCGCGTCGCCGGCGACGAGGTGACGGCGATGATCGACGTCCGCGTGAGCTGCCGGAGCTCGGTCAGGGTGCCGGACTGCACGGCCCGTCCGGCGCGGATGATCGTGACGCGGTCGCACAGCGCCTCCACCTCGGCGAGGATGTGGCTCGAGAGCAGGACCGTTCGACCCTCTTCGGTCACCTCGGCGATGCACTCCTGGAAGGCCGCCTCCATCAGCGGGTCGAGGCCGGCGGTGGGCTCGTCGAGCAGGAGGAGCTCCGCCGGGGACGCGAGGGCAGCCACCAGCGCCACCTTCTGGCGGTTGCCCTTGGAGTAGGCCCTGGCCTTCTTCGTCGGGTCGAGCTCGAAGCGGTCCAGGAGCTCGTCGCGGCGGCGCTGATCGAGATCGCCGCGCAACCGGGCCAGGAGGTCGATGACCTCGCCGCCGGTCAGGTTGGGCCACAGCGTGACGTCGCCGGGGACGTACGCCAAGCGGCGGTGGAGCCGGTCGGCGTCCCGCCACGGATCACCGTCCAGCAGGCGGACGCTGCCGGCGTCGATCCGCAGCAGGCCGAGCAGCACGCGGATCGTCGTCGACTTGCCGGAGCCGTTCGGTCCGAGGAACCCGTGGACCTCTCCGGTCCCCACCGTCAGGTCGAGCCCGTCGAGAGCCCGCGTGCGGCCGAAGGTCTTCACGAGGCCGGCAATGGCGATCGCGGTCACCACCGGAGTCTGCACGCCCGGCCGGCGGCGACCGGATCAGCCCCGCGTCGCGACGCCGGCCTGCCGGATCCAGCCGTCGAGGCGCTCGCCCGGCACGCCACCGATGTGACGGTCGACGACCTGGCCATCCCTGAGCAGCAGGAGAGCCGGCACGCTGCGCACCCCGAGCTTGGCCGCGACCCCGGGGGCCTCGGACACGTCCACCGTCACGACCTTCACGCGCCCGGCAAGGTCGGCGGCGGCGCGCACGACGCTCGGGGCCATCGTCACGCTCGGGCTGCACCACGGCGCCCAGAGGTCGACGAGCACGAGGATCGAGCTGGTCGTCACCTCGTCGAAGTCGGTCTCGCCGGCCTCGACGATCCACGGGAGCGCCGTCTCGCACGAGCCGCACCGCGGGAGGCCGGGTGCCGATCGCGGCACGCGGTTCTTGGCGCCACACAACGGGCACGGGACGGCGTCATCGGCCATGGAGATCTCCTCCTGCCAAGCCTGGGCCGGCATGCCAGTGGCGGCCAGGGGCGAACGTCCCGCGGACAGATGTGGTCCTTCGACCCTGCCCCGTGGCCGCGCTCGCGGAGGAACCTGGACACGAGCGACCGCTGAAGGAGCACCCGATGTCGATCACCGTCTCGCCGAGCCCGTCCCCACTGGCGTCCGAACCGTCCGCCCGCACCATCGTCGACCACTTCCGCCTGAACGTCGCTCGCCACGCACTCCGGCCGGCGCTCCGGTGGCGGACCGAGAGCGGGTGGGAGCACCTGACGTGGCAGCGGTACGGGGAGCGGGTCTGGAACCTGAGCGCGGGTCTCATCGCGCTCGGGATCGAGCCGGGCGACCGTGTGGCCATCCTCTCGACGAACCGGCCGGAGTGGCACCTCGCCGACATGGCGACCATCGCCGCCGGCGCCGTCACCGTCCCGCTCTACGCCACGAGCACGTCGAGTCAGGTGGCGTACATGCTCGCCCACTCCTCGACGCGGGTCTGCGTGGTCGAGTCCCCCGACCAGCTGGCCAAGGTCCTCCTCCGTCGGGACGAGCTCCCCATGCTCGAGCACGTCGTGCTCGTCGAGCCCGCCGAAGGCTTGGACGGCGACCTCGTCGTGTCGTTCGCCGACCTCGAGTCCTCAGGCGCCCGTCGGCGCGCGATCGGGGGCAACGAGGTCGACGAGCGAGTCGACGCCCTCCGGGCCGACGACCTCCTCACGCTCGTGTACACGAGCGGCACCACCGGCCGCCCGAAGGGCGCGATGCTGACCCACGGGAACGTGATCGCCACCGTCGAGAGCATCACGTCGGTCGTGCCGATCGGGCCCGACGATCGCTTCCTCTCGTTCCTCCCGCTGAGCCACATCGCGGAGCGCACCGTGAGCCACTTCGGTCAGCTCATCGCCGGGGGCGAGACCTGGTTCGCCCGGGGCCTGGCGACGGTGGCGGAGGACCTCACCGACTGCCGGCCGACCATCTTCTTCGCCGTCCCCCGCGTGTGGGAGAAGCTGCACGAGGCGCTCGTGGAGCGGATGGCAGGCCAGCCCGAGCCGATGCGCCGGCTCTTCGATCGCTACGTCCGGCTGGGACTCGCGGTCGTCGCCCACCGGCAGGACGGAGCGCCGCTCCGCTTCTCCGACCACGCGCGCCATGCGGCTCTGGGTCGCAGCCTGGGCCACCTCGTGCGTCACCGTCTGGGCCTCGACAAGGCGCGGGTCCTCGTGTCCGGCGCGGCGCCCATCCACCCCGACCTGCTCCGCTGGTTCCACGCCATCGGCCTCCCCATCGCCGAGGTGTACGGGCAGACCGAGGATTGCGGGCCGACGACGCTGAACCCGCCCGGCGCGATCCGCGTCGGGACGGTGGGCCCGCCGGTCCCTGGTGTCGAGGTCCGGATCGCCACCGACGGCGAGATCCTCGTCAAGGGTCCCAACGTCTGCGTGGGCTACTTCGACGATCCTGACGCGACCGCCGAGCTGATCGATGCTGAAGGCTGGATGCACTCGGGCGACCTCGGCGCGCTCGACGACGGCTACCTCCGGATCACGGGGAGGAAGAAGGATCTCATCGTCAACTCGGCGGGCAAGAACATCGCGCCGCAGCCGATCGAGACCGACCTGCGCCAGGAGCCCTTCATCTCCCAGGCAGTGGTGGTCGGCGACGGCCGGTCCTACCTCGTGGCGCTGGTCACCATCGACCCCGTCGAGGTCGCGGCATGGGCGACGGCGCACGGCCGGCTGCTCGACGCCGAGGCGCTCACGACCGACACCGACGTGCTCGCCGCCATCGAAGCGGCCGTCGAGCGGGTCAACCGCCACCACGCCCCGGTCGAGCAGATCAAGCGGTGGCGGGTGCTGCCCAACGACTTCACCGTCGCCCGCGACGAGCTCACGCCGACCCTCAAGGTCAAGCGATCGGTGGTCATGGACCACTACGCCGACCTCATCGACCAGCTGTACGAGATCTCGGAGCACCCGGACCGGTAGAGCCGGCCCGGGTGCGCCGAGGTCCTGTGGGACCAAGGGCCCTGGCCGGTCGGCTGGGGAGCGGGGAAGATGCATCCATGACGATCGTGGTCGGCGTCGACGGCTCCCCCGAGTCGGGCCGGGCCCTGGAGTGGGCCGCGGCAGAGGCCGAGCGCCGCGGCACCGACCTGAGCGTGCTCCACGCCTGGTACCCGACCCTCGGCACCGACGAGGCCGACGCCGAGCAGCTCCTCCGGGAGCACGTGGCGCAGGCCCGGTCGCTCGCACCGAAGGTGCCCACGACCGGCCGACTCGTCATGAGCGCCGCGGCGGCGGACGCCCTCATCGACGCGTCCGACGGCGCCGAGCTCGTCGTCGTCGGCTCTCGGGCCCACTTCGCGCTCGCGTCGCTCCTCCTCGGCTCGGTGGCCTCAGCCTGCGTCCGCCGCTGCCACTGCCCCGTGGTCGTCGTCCCCTGCGCCGTCCAGAACCTCCGCGTCGCCAGCTGACCACCGGCGCCGGCGCCGGACAGGGCCGCCGTCGGGTAGACATCGCCTGATCCGTCGGTCGGAAGGGGCGAGGACTCGCACAGGTGAACCCTCACGACGCGCCGCGGCCACCTGCGCCGAAACGGTCCGGATGGGGCGGACTGCCGTCCAGGATCACCCGCTACGTCACCGCGGAGCGCCTGTTCGGCCGCCCGCCGTTCAACCGCCTCGCCCACTCGCACGGCTTCATCGCCGCCGCCGACGCCTTCTTCGGTGTGTCGCTCGCGGGCTCGCTCTTCTTCAACGTCTCCGTCGATGCCGCCCGCCCCCGCATCGTGCTGTACCTCCTCGTGACGATGGCGCCGTTCGCGGTGGTGGCGCCGCTCATCGGCCCCTTCGTCGACCGGCTTCCCGGCGGCCAGCGAGCGTTGATCGCCCTGACCTGCGCCGGTCGTGCGCTCGTGTGCTTCAACCTCGCCGACGAGCTGCGAACGCTGCTCTTCTACCCGCTCGCCTTCTCGATCCTGGTGCTCGGCAAGACGTACTCGGTCGCCAAGAACACCCTCGTCCCCCGCCTCGTCGGCGATCCCGAGGCGCTCGTCGCGTCGAACTCCCGGCTGTCGCGCCTCGCCACCTATGCCGGGACGGTGGCGGCCGCGGTCGGCGTCGGCCTGCTCGACCTCGCCGGCGCCGCGTGGACGCTGCGGGTTGCCGGCGCCCTCTACGTCGTCGCCGCCGCCTCCTCCCTCCGGCTGCCGCGGCCACAGCACACGCCGCGCGCCTCGCGGGCGGTCGAGCGCAGCGAGCTGCACGCGCCTGGTCTCCGGCGGGCGGCCTCGGCGATGGGCGCACTCCGGGGGGCGGTCGGCTTCGTCCTGTTCCTGCTCGCGATGTCGCTCAAGCGGTCGGGCGAGCCGACCTGGCTCTTCGGCGCGGTGTTCGCGGCGCACGCCGCCGGCGGCTTCTCGGGCACCTTCGTGGCACCACGCCTCCGGCGCACGCTCACCGAAGAGCGGCTCCTCGTAGGCGCGCTGGTGCTCGTGGCCATCGTGTCGCTCTTCTCGAGCGTGGGTCCCGGCCGGATCGCCATCGCGTCGGTGGCGCTCGCGGTCGGGCTGAGCGCCAACGCCGGGCGGCAGGCCTTCGACAGCCTCGTGCAACGCGACGCTCCCGACGTCGAGCGAGGCCGCCTCTTCGCTCGCTTCGAGACGAGGTTCCAGCTGTCGTGGGTCCTCGGCGCCCTCCTCGCCGTCGCCGCGCAGCCCCCGGTCTGGGCCGGGTTCCTCATCGTCGGCGCCGTCACCGGCCTGGCCACGCTCTCGTACCTCGGTGTCCGTCGCCGGCGCGACGACAGCCCGGCGATCGCGTCCGCGCCGGGGGCCGCCGCCGCTCGGCTGCTGGCTGTCGCCGAAACCCTCGTCGATCGCGGTGACCTCGACGCAGCCGTCGTCGTGGCCGCGGCGGCCGTGGACGCCGCGACCCGCGCCGGGCTCGAGGACGAAGCCGCTCCCGTCGGGGACGTCGACGTCGAGGTCTCCGACCTCCTCCAGCGTCTGCGACGGCGGGCGATGGACGGCGAACCGATCTCGGACGCGGAAGCGGCGCTGGCGATCAGCCGAGCCCGCCACATCGTCGAGCGCAGCCCGGTACCGCTCCCTCTCGACGAGGGTGGCGGCGCACCGGCCGATCAGCCCCGCTGATCGCGGTCGCGCTCCACGACCGGCACCGGACGAGGGTCGCCCGTCACCCGCCATCGACCGGCCCGCCGCTCGATGAGCATGTCGTAGGCGGCGACGTCCAGAAGATGGCGATACCGGTCGACGTAGATCCGGACGGGCGATCGCTCCTCGACGTCGACGGCGCCGAGTCCGATGAGCACGCCGGCGTCGCGAACCGGATCGCCCGGTTCCGCGGTGTCGATGGCCTCCTCCCACGCGTCGATGAAGCGCACCGACAGCTCGTCCTCGAGCAGGTTGACGACGTCGGCCTGGACCGCCAGCGGGATCCCGGCCTCGTCGACGGACTCGACGAAGACCCGCTCGCCCTCGACGGGCTCGCTGTCGCGGCCGTCGTCCACCAGCCAGCGGATCGCCGCGGCGTAGATCTCGGCCGCGGTCTGCTCCTGCCCACTCGCATCGCCACAGCCGGCGAGAAGCGCGGCCGTGACCGCCGCAACGCGCACGAGCGCGGTCCTCACCTCAGCGCCACCCCATGGGCATCCACGCGGACGCTACCGCGGGGCGCATCGCCGCGGTCGTGGGCTCCGCACGGCGGCCCGTGTCGCGAGCGAGATTGTCCCGGGTCTCCCGATCGACCAAGGTGTCCAGTCG
>Ga0247717_1000262_pt1 | contig 16825 bp, 17 predicted proteins | sample 24E_NmetaG_FD_189047 | JGI IMG/M metagenome (GOLD analysis project Ga0247717, IMG submission 189047) | Soil microbial communities from hillslope of Landscape Evolution Observatory, University of Arizona, Oracle, AZ, United States - 2-4-E_N | ecosystem: Engineered > Artificial ecosystem >... | reverse complement strand
CTGCGCGATCATCGCCTCGTCCTGCTCGCGAAGCGCGGTGATCTCGTGCGTGGCGAGCGCGGTCTGCTCGGCGAGGCGGCGGTTTCGCGACAGCAGCGCGCCCGTGTAGTTGACGGCATCGCCGACGTCCGAAAGCGTCTCGGCGCCCATGACCGCGCCGACGTAATGCGTGGGACCACGCATGTACATCTCGATCGAAGCCGTATCCATCTGTCCGCGCAGCCGGTCGTAGGCGGCCATCGTGTCGATGAGCTGATCCTGATGTCGTTTCCATCGCCGGTCGAGCCGGTCGAGCTCGGCGTTGCTCTCGCGGATCTGCGCGGTAAGGGAACGCATCGAGGCCTGGATGGACGCGACGCGCGCCTGCTTCTGACGCGCGACCCCTTCGAGCCACTTCAGCCGCTTCTCTTGCACCGCGATCTGCGACGTGGTGTCGGCTCCGGCCGCGGGAGCGAAGACGGCGATCAGCGCGATCGCGAGCAGACCCACGACCGCCCGGCGCAGCGACAACCTCCGGCGACACGACATCAACCCGCTACGCATATCCGACATCTCGTCCGGCCGCCAGTATTACTTGAATGTAATTCTGCGGCGCCGTCCTGCTTCGCCGCGCCCCGGGACATGATCGACATCCAGTCCTTCATCTGGGTTCTCGGCTCGAGCGAATACGACTGATCGGCCGAAATCCCTCTTTACCGGCCCGGCCGGCCGGCCGTACCATGAAGGTTCGAATCCAGGGGGGAATCGAATGCGGGGGAGAATCATCATCGCCGCGGCCGCCTTAACCGCCGCCATGCTCGGAGCCGAAGGCGTCCACGCCGCACCAGTCGCCGTCATCGCCGGAGGCCCCATGCGCCCCCCGGGTCTCTTCGTCCAGGAGAACATGCATCCGGTCTTCACCTTCTGCTCGTTTCCCAGCTTCGAAACCGCGACCTCGACCACGATCGCAACGTTCGTCATCCGCCCCAACACCCACGAGGCGCATTTTCAGGTAACTAACCGATGCGGTACCTACGACGAGACCTTCAGGCTTGGCGAGTGCCGCCAGTTCCGTCCGAGCCAATGGGATTGTGACCACCGTCGGCCCGATGGGTTCCGTGCGTGGGCGACCTACGCCATTCTGGACGGCAAGCCTCACATTGACGCGGGCGAGTACAAGGAATCCGACCCGTCGAACGTCTACTGGTGGGTCAACGGTTTCCTGCTCGCGCCGGCCATCACAAGTATCTAGGAGCCGATTAACGGCGGCACCGTAAACACGTCCGGGGCAGAACTGACGACCTTGTCATCCCATACCACGTGCGCATGGTTCCTGATCTCCTGACCCGGCATCGCGAACTGATCGAGGCGAACCAGATAATTAAGCGTGCGCTTCCGGTCGGCACCTACCGCTTGTCGCCAAACAACCCGATGGTCGTCGTCGGCACCACGAAAACTGTCGGTGCAAACCTGCTGACCGGCTTGATCCGTGCATTCCACGAACCACGTCTTGTCGGGGACGCTGGTGGTGATCAGGAGTTCGCCGTCGACGTCGTTGGCGGACACGGTCACCACGTACTTCAGATAGCGGCTCCCCGCGATCATCAGCACATCGGAGACCTCGACCGACACCTCCGGGACACGGATCGACGGAAGCGAGGGTCGCGGCACTCCCGGACGAGGCGTCGGCGAGATCCTCGTGTCATCCCCGGCCCATGATCCGGACGTCCGCTGCGAGCCGCTCGACCCGGCACCGGCCGCGACGGGCTGCGAATCCTCGTTTGTCACCGCATCGCAGGCTTCCACGCACGCGGGCCGGCTGATCCGCTCCGACGGCCTGCGTAGATCCCGATCAGGATCCCCAAGACCGCCCGGCGAATAGACCCAGATCATCGCCGTGGCCGACACACTCCAAAACACCAGCCAAAACACGGCCCCAACCAGGATCGGACGGCGGCGGCGCACCTCACTCCACCAGCGCCACAGCCGCATAGGCCCTCCGACAAGCCCGCTCATGCTTCCGATATCGGATGCGGCCCCACCCCGACCCCATGCCCCGCCATGCCGGTCCTGCTATAGCCCGGACGGGCCACATGGGACGACATTCGTCCGGCGGACTGAATGCCGGAACCGTCGGGCCGGGCGACTCGTCAACTTTCTTGACGTCCGTTCGGAACATCCGGGACGGACCGGACCGCCGCCGCCTCAGAGCGGCGACACGTCAACTTTCTTGACGAGTCCGTTCGGAGCCACATCCGGGACGGACCGGTCGGCGCGCGACCCGGAGCGACACCGCAGGCATGACGGCGGCCGCGATGGGCATGGAAAGCGAAGCGGCCCCAAGAGGAGGCCGCTTCGCTGAGCGAGTGGTGTCTAGTACGTAGCCTTGATCTGGAACGACGTTCCTGCACCGGCCGAGTTGTACGTGTAGACGCTGACGTACCACCAGCCGTTCGACGGGTTCGTCACCGTGCAGCTCTCGTCCGGCGAGGACGAGATGCCACGGCAGTTGTACGAAGTCGTCGTCGGCAGGGCGTTGTAGCGAACGTACAGATCCAGGTCACCGGCGGTTCCGTCGAGTGTGGAGACCAGGCTCGGACGGCCGCTCGGCACGCAGATCTTGTAATCCCTCCAACGCACGGTCGTAGACGCGGCCGTTCCCGAGGTGAACACGCCGTTCGTGAGATTCGGGATCGACGTGTTCGGGTCCGCTCCGCACGGGCTCGAGGTGGACGAGACCGTCACGGATTTGCTGGTCGAGCCGGTCGCGCCGCCGTTATCCGTCACGGTCAGCGTCACCGTGTAGGTGCCCGCCGCCGAGTACGTCTTGGAGGGGTTGGTGGCCGTGGAGGTGGTGCCGTCACCGAAGTTCCACGACCGCGACGAGATCGTGCCGTCAGAGTCGGTCGAGGTGTCGGTGAAGTTGCACGTCAGGCCGGAACACGAATACGTGAAGTTCGCCGTCGGCGCTTGGTTGCCGCCGCCGCCTCCGATGAACGCGGTATAGAGCAGCAGGTTCGGCGAGCCGGTCCCCGGGTTCGAGACCTTGCCGCTCGATGCGTTGCTGGTCAGCGCGTTGCTCACGGTCGCAGGGCTGGCGCTCGTGTTGCCCTGCAGGTACATCGCCGCGGCTCCGGCGACGTGCGGCGACGCCATCGAGGTACCGCTGATGGTATTGGTCGCCGTGTCGCTGCTGTGCCAGGCAGACAGGATGCTCACGCCGGGGGCGAAGATGTCCAGGCAGGTTCCGAAGTTGCTGAACGAAGCCCGGGCGTCGTTGGAGTCGGTCGCGCCGACCGTGATCGCGGCGGCGACACGCGCCGGCGAGTAGTTGCAGGCGTTCTGCGGGTTGCCGAAGAAGTCGCCGTTTCCGGCCGCGACCACGTAGGTGACGCCGTCGTTGATGGAGTTGTTCACCGCCGTGTCCAGCGCCGAGGAGGCGCCGCCGCCGAGGCTCATGTTCGCCACGGCCGGCTGACCCGCCAGGTGATCCGCCGTGACCCAATCGACGCCCGCGATCACGCCCGAGTTCGAGCCTGAGCCGTTGCAGTCGAGCACACGCACCGCGACGAGCGTGGTGGACTTGGCCACGCCGTACGTGGTCCCACCGGCCGATCCGGCGACGTGGGTACCGTGACCGTTGCAATCGTTCGCGGATCCGCCGCTCGTGATGGCGTCATAGCCGACGATCGCCCGGCCGCCGAAGTCCGCATGCGTGCGGCGGATTCCGGTGTCGATGATGTAGGACTTTACGCCCGAGCCGGTCGCGTTGTAGACGTAGGACTGGTTGAGCGGCCGGTCACGCTGGTCGATGCGGTCCAAGCCCCACGGCGGGTTGGACTGCGTGGCGATCAGTTCCATTTCCTGGTCGGGTTCGATCCATGCGACGCGGCGGTCGAGCGCCATCTTCGCGGCGGCGGCCGGGCTCATCTCGGCGCTGAAACCTTTGAGTGCGTGCTGATAGACGAACTGGATGCGCGCGTCGTTCTCGCGGGCCATCGTGCTCGCGGCCACGCCGACGTCGGAGACGAGCGTGTCGTGGAACACCACGATGTACTGGTTGGGGATGACCGTGCCGGTGACTTCGACGAGCCCCTTGACCGGGTCGGCGGGCGCTACTCGGACGGTGAGCGCGGCGAGAACCGCCACGGCGAGCAGTGCGATCTTGCGAGTGCTCCTCATTCGTTCCTCCTGCCTGAGCAGATACGGGTGGACTGCTTGACGGGGAATGGCAAGACGGTGAGGGGGCGTCCTGGATGAGGACGGCGCTCCCTCTGCTAGGAGCCGCCCGGGACGGGGGGGGTCTCGCGCTCTCAAATGTGATCGGGACACTTCGAGGCTGACTAAGGCAAGCAACCTACTCGAAGCGGCAAAAGCCGGTCAAGGGGTACGACCCTCATTTTTCGGTCATCCGGGAACGTGGGTGCGCGTCCTGAAGACGCTGCTGGTGTCGGGCCGGAGCGCGCGCGGGGGACGTGTAACGATATCTCGGCCGAGAGGACTACAGAAGCGGCCGGCCGAGGAGGGAACGTGACGCCCAGCGAACGCAACGATGCGCCCAAAGACCGCCCGCGCGACTTCTCCGATCTGCGTGCGGTGTTTATCAGCTGCACGCTCAAGAAGTCGCCCCAGGTCTCGCATACCGAGGGCCTCGCACGGATAGCGGTCGAGATCATGCAACGCAACGGCGTGGACGTCGAGATGATCCGTTCGGTCGATCACGTCATTCCGCCGGGCGTCTACCCCGACATGACCGAGCACGGCTGGGACCGGGACGACTGGCCCGGCATCTTCGCGAAGGTCCAGGCCGCGGACATTCTTGTGCTGTGCTCACCGATCTGGCTCGGCGAGAAGTCGTCGGAATGCACCAAGGTCATCGAGCGCCTCTACGGGCAATCGGGTGAGCTCAACGACAAGGGTCAGTACCTGTACTACGGACGGGTGGGCGGCTGCCTGATCACCGGCAACGAGGATGGCGTCAAGCATTGCTCGATGAACATCCTCTATTCGCTGCAGCATCTCGGCTACGCCATCCCGCCGCAGGCCGACGCGGGCTGGATCGGCGAGGCCGGACCGGGCCCGTCCTATCTGGATCCCGGATCGGGCGGTCCCGAGAACGACTTCGCCAACCGCAACACGTCGTTCATGTCCTGGAACCTGATGCACCTCGCGCGCATGATCAAAGACGCCGGCGGCATCCCCGCGCACGGCAACCAGCGCAGCGAATGGGATGCCGGCTGCCGCCCCGACTTCCCCAACCCCGAGCACCGCCGCTAGCCGTCAGCCAGACACCGGGCCGACCGTCCGGGCCGACCGTCAGGCAGAGACCGCCAGGCAGAGACCGCCGCGCCCGAACCGGCGCAGGGCTCCATACCCCCAAAGCCTTGAGTTGCCACGACCCTGTGCAACGAAGTTGCAAAGATCGCATTCCGCTTCGCGGCCACCCCAAGCGTGCCGGAGCGGAACATCTACCGGATAACGGCATCAACGCCCTTGCAACTTGGTTGCACAGGGTGTCCGAGAGGCACCCCCCACCCCCGCCCAGGTCGAGGGCTCAGGACCCGGGCAGACAGAGAGCCGAGTTGCCGAAAGGTTTCGTCCGGCAACTCGGCTCCTGCCGCCGCAGGGTGCGGCTACAGCACGGGGCAGCCGGTCAAGCGAATGTCGCCGGCAACGCCGGTGTCGGCCGTGGCCAGGGTTCCACCCGTGACGTAGTTCGGCACAGTGAGCGAGCACAGGTTGCGGAACTCGGGCGAGAGGCGATCCACCACCCACAGGTCCTCGATCTGGTATGGAACGTTTCCGCCGAACAGCGGGTCACCCGACGTCGCCATCTGCACCGGGTCGTAGAAACCCTGGCTGATGTTGTGCTTGTCGATCGTCCCGCCGAGAAACCGCTTCGACGTGAGCATGTTGAACGCCCGGTTGACGATCCCCTGACGGAACCAGCGCTCGTCCCAGGCCGAGCGGCCGTGTTGCGTGACGATGTTTCCGTTCCCGTCACGAACGAGCTGCCCCCGCAGATGCAGGTCGAGCCAGGCGAGCGTGTAGTAGTTGATCCACGGCTCGGCGAGACGGCTGCCGGCCAGCGAGCCGACACCGTTGCCGTTCCAGTCGATGTGGTTCGAGGCGCGCATCGTGATGTGGTAAACGTTCATGTCGCGCGCCTTATGCTCGAGGTAGGTGGGCACGCCACGCTCACGCGTCGCGGGGTACCCGGCGCGCGCGGTCGCCTGCGGCGCGCTGAACGCCCCGTCGGTGCGCTGATACATGACCGGGGCACACGGGTTCCCGTCCTTGCAGTTCAGATCCGAGATCGAATCTCCGCCGTCCCACGCGACGATCGCATCCACGCGCGGATCGCCCTGGTTGCTCAGCGCCGCGGCAGCGCCCTGCGAGTGACCGACCATCGCCACGCGGCTCAGGTCCGCCTGGCGGCCGATCTCGCCGCTGGCGGGCGATGCGAGCCAGTCCAGGACCTGCGCGCCGTTCGCGGAGTCCTGCACGTTCGGCACACCGGTCACCGGGTGGATGCCGTTGACGACGATCGCCATATAGCCGGCCTCGGCGTAGACCTGCGCGTTGAAGCGGTGATGCGTCATCTGCGCGATGAATCCGTGATGGATCACCACGACCGGGTACGGCGGCGCGAAGCGCTCGAGCTCGGCCGGCTTGTTCAGACACGTGAGCGGCTTGCACGGGCGAAAGATCTCGGCCGCGGGAACACCCGGGATGCCGTACAGACCCTGCGCGTCGGCGGCAATGTAGTCGTAGCGCCAGCGACGGCCGTCGAAGCGATGCGGGTTGCGGTACCAGTCCTCGCCGTACCGGCCCGAGTTCAAGCTGTTGTGGGGGTGGTAACGGCGGTCGTGATCACGTTGGTTGTCGCATTCCAGCCGTTGCCGGTCGCGCTCGATCCAGGCGGCCGTGCCGGGCAGCGGATCGCCGGCCGGGTCCTTGGTGCCGTCCGAGCGGGTCGGGTTGAACGGATCGTTCAGACAGTCGATGCCGTGGGTGACTGGCCACGTGTCGATCGGTGCGGCCTGCGCGCCGCCGAACGGCACCAGCATCGCCACCGCGACGGCGGAGACGAACAATCGCTTGAGCATGCTTCCCTCCCGGTTTTGTCTCATTTCCGATCAACTTCGCTCAAAGGGAAGGCGGCTCCTGCGAGCGATTCGACAATTTTCGAGGCCCGCATTGATCGATCCGACGAATCCTCGCATCCGCGGAGCGGGTTTCGGCGAGGCCGGGAGTGGGGATCTACACCAAGCACGAGACGACCCGAAGAAAGGAGATATCGATGCCCGGTATCGGGATCGGAGTTGTGCTCATCGCGTTGGGTGCGATCCTTCGCTTCGCGGTCACCGCAGACGCCGAAGGATTCAACATCGGAACCATCGGAGTGATCTTGATGATCGTGGGTGGCGTGGCGCTGCTGCTGTCGGCGCTGTTCTGGTCATCCTGGTTCGGCACGCGAGAGACTCGCGTTTCCGACGGACACGCGCACGGACACTAAGACACCTGAACGAAAGCGGGGCCCGATCGGGCCCCGCTTTCTCATTCCCGTGCCACTTCCAGCTCGCGGAGCACGTCCTCGAGCGCCGCGCGGCTCATCTCGGCTTCACGCGGATCCGCCGGCCACGTGCGAACGGTCGCCAAGGAGCGGGTGGCCCATCGATGAACGGTGAGCGCAAGCTCGACGTGGAACCGGCCGGTAATCTGGTTGATGGCCGCGCGATCCTGGAACGCACCGCGACCCTCGAGGTAGGTCCGCGCCACCTCGATGTGCTCGTCGATCTGCTCTCGCGCCCAGTCCTTGGCCGCCTCGAGATTGGCGATCATCGCGTCGCGACCGCCCTGGTCGCCGTAGAAGACCTTCATCAGGGCCTCGAATTCGATGACCGGCCCGCCGCCCGGCTCGGCGAGCCACGCCGCGAGCGCCCGACGGCCCTTCGGCGTGATCGTGTAGACGGTCTTGGCGCGCCGTCCGGTCGCACCTTTGGCGGCACGAGCGAAGCCCATCTCGACCAGCCGCTTCGGCATTTCGAACAGCTTGCTGCGGGTTCGCGGCCACATCCGGCCGAGCGACCGGTCGAAGTGCGTTGCGAGCTCGTAGGTGCTCATCGGTCGGACCGCGAGCAGGCCCAGCACGCCGAATAAGCCGGCGGGCGGCCGCGAATTCCCTCTTGACGGCATGATAGTCCCTAGGGGACTATAGCATCGAGCTTGCTCGATGAGGAGGCGGGATGGGATCGGGGAGCGCGATCGCGAACGTCGACCAGGCGCGCGGCTGGGACGGACCCGAGGGCGACAACTGGACCGACAACGAGCACTGGTACAACGACGCGGTCCGCAGCCTCGCTCCTCACCTGAGCCGGGCCGCGGCCATCCGGGCTTCCGATCAGGTGCTCGACATCGGCTGCGGCTGCGGACAGTCCACCCGCGAAGCCGCGCGAGCGGCGCGCGAGGGGTCGGCGCTCGGCATCGACCTGTCGTCACGCATGATCGCGCGTGCACGGCAGCGCGCGACCGAGGAGGGACTCGCGAACGTCTGCTTCGAGCACGGCGACGCTCAAGTGTTTTCGTTCGAGCCGGCCTCGGTCGACATCGCCGTCAGCCGGTTCGGGTGCATGTTCTTCTCGGATCCGGTGGCCGCGTTCGGCAACGTCGCGCGGGCTCTGCGGCCGGGTGGGCGGATTGCGTTGATGGTCTGGCGCGAGATGGGCCGCAACGAATGGATCACGAGCGTGCGCGACGCGCTGGCCGCCGGACGCGATCTGCCCGAACCGCCACCGGACGCGCCATCGCCGGTCTCGCTTGCCGATCCGGATCGCGTCAAACGCATCCTGACCGAGGCCGGATTCGAGGAGCTCGATCTCGAGTCCGTCGACGAGCCGATGCGGTTCGGCGCCGACGCCGAACGCGGCTTCGAAGGCGCCACGCGTTTGAGCATCGTGACCGGGCTGCTCGCCGACCTCGACGATGCGACCCGCCGCGACGCGCTGCACCGCCTCCGGCAGGCGCTCGCCGGTCGCCAGACCCCGGACGGAGTGCTGTTCCCTGCGAGCGCGTGGCTGGTGCGCGCTGCGAAATCTCGCTGAGGAGTGGATGATCATGATCCTGGTAACCGGAGCGACCGGCAACGTCGGAAGCGCCGTCGTCGCCGAGCTGTCGGCGCGCGGAATCCCGTGCCGCGCGTTCGTGCGCGATCCCGGACAGGCCGCGGAGCGGCTCGGGCCGGACGTCGCGCTTGCCGTTGGAGACTTCAACGACGCGGCCTCGCTCGCACGCGCGATGGAGGGAGCCGACGCGATATTCCTGTCCTCGGCCGATCATCCCGGCAAAGTGGGTCACGAGACGGCCGTGATCGACGTGGCCGTCGCGGCGGGAGTGCGCAAGATCGTGAAGGCCTCGACGGTCGCCGCCGAGATCGGCTCGCCGCGGCCGCCGTTCGACTGGAACGCACGCATCGAGAAGCATCTGCGCGAGTCCGCCGTCGAATCGGTCGTGCTGCAGTCCTACTTCTACATGACCAATCTGCTCGCCTCGGCCGCGACGGTCGCGAAGAGAGGCATGCTGATCGCACCGCTGGGCGGAGCCAAGATCGCGATGATCGACCCGCGGGATACGGGCGCGACCGGCGCCGTCGCGCTGACGACCGGCGACTACGACGGCAGCACGCTCACGCTTAGCGGCCCCGAGGCCGTAACCTACGATGAGGTTGCCAAAGAGCTCGCCTCTGCGATCGGCGGGACCGTGGAGTTCGTCCCGGTCCCCGACGAGGCCGCGCGGCAGTCCTTCGAGCAGATGGGCCTGCCGGCCTGGCTTGTCACGCACTTCGCCCATCTGTTCCCGTTCCTGCGCGACGGGGCCCAGGCGCAACCCACCGACACCGTCCGAGCGGTCACCGGCCGCGAGCCCCGCGGCGTCGCAACGTGGGTCCGCGACCACGCGGCGCTGTTTCGCGCCTAGACGCATGCAAAAGGGCCCGCCGACCAGCGGCGGGCCCTTCTCGTCGTTCGCTTACCAGGTGCCGACGTACAAAGCGAAATCGCTCCAACGGACCGGCCACGGGGCGTCGTACCAGCGGTACCAGGTGCCGCCGTAGTCGTTGTAGTCCACGTCGGCCGTTCGCGCGTCGGTCGTGAGGTTGTAGAAGTCGCTGTGACCGATGCTATTCGTGCTCAGGTAGATCACCTTGTGATTCGCGCTCATCGACGTGGCCGACGACGCGCTGACGATGCCGTCGCTGTCGGAGCCCATCAGCGTCCAGTCGGTGTCGCCGGCCTTCGGGTTCTGCGCGTTGGCGTTGACGTAGTTGATGAAGGACGAGCCGGGTCGCATCTGCACGCACTGCGTCCCGCCGCACCAGTTGGCCCAGCCGGTTCCGTTGTGCGGCGTTCCCATGGTCACGATGTCTTCGACGTTGAGCGTCGCCGGGAAGTCGGCGTTTCGTCGGGCGACCTCACCGACCATGTAGCGCGTGATCAGCCCGCCCATCGAGTGCGCGACGATGTCCACCGGGTTGGCGCCGAACTTGGCGTTGATCATCTGGGCCAGGTGGTAGGACAGATGCCGGATGTCCGTGCCGTTGTTGTGGCTGGTGTGCGAGCTGCCGTAGTGCGCGGTGTGCGAACCGTAGCTGAGCAGCGAGTCGGTGCAGTTGGTGTCGGCCGAGTAGTACTTGACCGTCACCTTGGTGCCGGTTAGACCCCACGCGCGCAACTGGTTGTCCATGTTGTTCCACATGTTGCAGTCCGTGGCCGACGACGAGCTCCAGCCGTGGACATAGACGACCGGCTTGGACCGGTTGTCGGTCCGTGCGTACGCGGGCGTTGCCGACACGAACAAGGCCGCGACGGCCAAGACCGTAACGACGACGGGACGTCGTGCACCCATGCTCCCTCCCCTGTTGAACCGATCCGATGGATTTCACCGGAATTTCCGCTTTGTAATGAGGTGGGGCTTGGTTGTCAAGGTCGCTTGCTCTGCACGGCCCCCGGAGGCGGATCGCGGGCCGACGGTCTTGGCGGCCGCCGGCCCGCAACGATGCGATCAGGCTTTCTTCGCGACGACCGCCACGTACTCCCGATCGCTGACGAAGGTTCCGGTGGCGCTGCGATTGTTGGCCTCGGCGAGCGCGATCAAATCCGCACGAAGCGCGTCGCGTTTCTCGCCGGCGGCTTCGAATGCCTTGAGCGTGGGTCCGTAGTTCTCGATGAAGAAGTCGGCGGTGGGCCGGGAACCTGTGCGACTAGCGTGCCGAGACGGTCACGTCGTCGGCGGCGCGGATCGCGTCGGTGAGATACTCATCGGGACCGACCGTAACACCCGGCCACAGCACGCAGCGTTCCGCGCGCCCGAGGATCCGCGCGCCTTCCCCGGCAACGGTGCGCCCGCCCGAGGCGTGCAAGTTCGCGGCGTGATAGTCGCGGATGGTTCCGCAGTCGAAGAACGGCTCGGCGGAGGGACACAGATCGATCGGCTCGCGGGCGAAGACCTCGGCGTACAGGCCGGAGAACTCGGAGGGCAGCCGGAAGGCGACCCGCGCGGGGAGCACGCACGCACCCGTGTACCGATACCGGCCATGGAAGTCGGGTCGCGACCGGTCCTCGACGACCAGCAGGCGAGGCCGCTCACGATCCCATCCGCGGACCAGATCGTCGAGGGAATCCGCATGCCATGCGTCGGCGTTGATCACGAGCACGTCACGGCCGTCGATCCACTCCCGAAGATTCCCGAGCGCGCCCGCAGTCCCGAGCGGCTCCGGTTCCACCGACAGGTGAGCGCGGCCCTCGAGATGGGCCACCATGCGATCCCGATGATGATGGACGTTGACGGCCACCGATTCGGCATGCCGGGCCCCCCGGGCGAGGTTCGCATCCACGAGCGGAACGTTGTTCACCGGACACAGCGGCTTGGGCCGCAGGTCGGTCAGCGGCCGCAGTCTCGTCCCGAGGCCGGCGGCCAAGACGAGGCACGCGAGATTCACAGGGAGCGGTTTACCACGACCCTGAGCAGGGGAAGCCTTCCAGCGATGACGCACGAGATCAGACATCCCGACCCGCCGACGATGTCGCGGACCTTCGCGGCCGTCACGCAGGTGCTCGACGACTTCGCCGTTCCCTATCTGGTGATCGGCAGCATCGCTGCCGACGTCTGCGGCAGCGAAGGGCCGTGGCCCCGGGAAGGCTCCGACATCGACCTGTTCCTGACCGAGAGCGACGCTCGCCGCGCTCACGCGATCCTTGGCGAGAACGGCTTCCACATCGAGGACACCGACGAGGACTGGTTGCTCAAGGCCTACCGGGAAGGGGTGTTGATCGACTTGATCTTCCGTGCGGCGAGCACGATCACCCTGGACGAGGAGATGCTCGAACGCGCCAGAACCAAGACGGTCGAAGGCCGGCGCGTCCGCATCATCGCCCCCGAGGACTACATCGTGATCCAGTCCCGCACGTTCAGCCGCGAGACTCCGTCGCATTGGTTCAGCGCCTGCGCCGTTCTGGAGAAGTCCTCGATTGATTGGGACTACCTGCTTCGCCGAGCGGAAGACCGCCGGGACCGGGCGATGGCGCTGCTGATGTTCGCGCGCAGCAACGGCATCACGGTGCCCGGCAACGTGCTCGACCGGCTCTACGAGCCGGCCCTCGCCCGCCACTAAACGCGGCTCCGCGCACGCGCCGCTCGCCGGGCCGACACCGCCTCCGCATCGCGCTCGACGACGGCACGTCGATCGATCTCTCGTTCCGCGTGCGGTAGCCGGCGCCGTCAGGATCCCGGCGCGGCGGCCGAAAGACCGAACTCGTCGAGGCGGTCGGCCGGGACCAGGTCGAGATACTCGGGGTGCTTCTCGATGAACCCTCGGACGTAGGGGCAGTAGGGCTCAACGAGCAGGCCCTCGGAGCGTGTTGCGTCGAGCGCCGCGCGAATCAGTTCCCCGGCAAGTCCCCGGCCTTGGAACCGGTCGTTGACGGCGGTGTGCATGAACGATCGCAGGCCGGGCACCGACTCGTAGTCGCTCCACCCGGCGAGTTCGTCCTCGACCAGGATCACGAAACGCTCGCGCTCGGGCTGGTTCCGCACGACGGGATCGGACATGGGCGCCATGCTAACGCGAACTCCTACCGGCCGGGCGCTCGCACGACGAGCAGGGCGATGTCATCGCGAGGATGCCCGCCCTGGAACGACACGACGTCGTCGGTGATGGCAGCGCACAGTTCGGCTGCGGACCGGACGGCGTTTGCGGCGACGACCGCGTGGAGCCGATCCTCGCGGTAGAACGCTCCGTCGCGGCGACGGCCCTCGGGAATGCCGTCGGTGTAGAGAATCATCGCCTCGCCGGGCTTGAGCTCGAAGGTCGTGTCCTCGAGGACAACCTCTTCGAACGCGCCGACCATCGTGCCCGGCCGGCCTTCGGTGCGGATGGTTGCGTCGGGCGAGACGATGACCGGAAGCGGATGACCCGCGCACGCGACGGTGACGCGGACGGTGCCGTCGCGGAACGCGATGTGCGAATACGCGACGGTGCAGAACCGGCCGAACCCGTGATGGAGTAGAGCGTCGTTCAAGGCGGAGAGCACGAGACGAGGCTTGGTGCTGCGCATGGCCGCGGCGCGGAGCGTATAGCGGGCCGCTGCCGTGACCCGCGCCGCATCCGCGCCTTTTCCGCTCACGTCGCCGATGACGGCAACCCAGTTGTTGTTGGCGGTCTCGAACACGTCGTAGAAGTCGCCGCCGATGGCCTCGCCGCTGCCGGCGGGCCGGTAGGCGGCCGCGACCTCGAGGCCGGGTATGCGTGCCGGCTCCGGCGGGATCAGGCTCTCTTGGAGCGTCCGCGCGAGAAGCCTCGCCTCCGTCTCCGACTCGCGTGCCTTCTTTCGCTCGCGTAGCAGCTCTTGCTCGTAGCCTCGCCGCTCGGTCGCGTCCAAGATCGTCGTGCGGATGGCCAGCGGCTCTCCCCGGTCGTCGCGGATCAGCATCGCGTTGATCAACGCAGGGAGCCGGCGGCCGTCCGAGCAGACGAGGTCCACCGCGATCTCGCGCACGGTTCCCTGCATGCGGAGGAGCGGCGCGTAATGGGTTTCGTAGTAGATCCGCCCACCGGCGGTCAGCAGCTCGTGGAATCGCTTGCGCCGGACGAGGTCCTCGCGCCGGTGCCCGGTCCAACGCAGGAAGGTTTCGTTGACCTTGACGATGGTGCCGTCGCCGAGGGTGGACAAATACCCGCAGGGAGCGTTCTCGTAGAGATCCTCGGCGCTCTCCTCGATCACGTCGAGAACGACCGGGTCGGCCACGATCCGCTCATCCCCGCCGGCCATCGGCTTTATAGGAACGCCTTGATCGCGGCGATGGTCTCTTCGGGCGCGCTGAGGTTGGGACAATGACCGGTCGCCTTCATGACCACCAGCTCGGCCGCCGGCAGGTTCTCGGTCACGTACCGACCGACCTCCTCCGGTGCGATGACGTCGGAGGAGCACTGCAGCACCAGGGTTCGCGTCTTGACCCCGGCAAGGTCTGCGCGATTGTCCGACAGGAACGTCACCCGGGCGAAGTGGGCGGCGATCTCGGGATCGGTGCGGCAGAAGCTCTCCGTCAGCTCGGCACCCAGCTCGGGGCGATCGCCGTTGCCCATGATCACCGGCGCCATCTGCGACGACCATCCGAGATAGTTACTCTCGAGCGAGACCAGAAGATCGTCGATGTCCTCGCGGCCGAATCCGCCGACGTATCCGTCGTCGTTGATGTAGCGCGGGGACGGCCCGACCATCACGAGACTTTCGAACAGGTCCGGAGCGGCCGTCGCGGCAAGCGCACCGATCATCGACGACACCGAGTGTCCGACGAAGACCACATCGACGAGCTCGAGCTCGCGGCAGATCTCGACGACGTCGTCGGCATAGCCCTGCAGCGACGAATACTTGACGAAATCGTAGGCGGCCAGATCGGAGCCGCCCGAGCCGACGTGATCGAACAGGACGACGCGGTACTCGTCCTCGAAAGCGGGGGTGACGTAACGCCACATGTTCTGGTCGCAGCCGAACCCGTGGGCGAAGATCATGGGCTTGCCGGCGGGATTTCCGAAGACGCGCACGTTGTTCCGGGAAAGTGAGCTCATTGCAGCGAGTATAGAAGCCCTCATAGACCGTCGTCGCCGTGAAACGCCCCGAGCGCACCGAACGCCCCGCTGTGTCCGGCAAAGCCGCTCAATCCTTGGAGAGCACACACATCTGCTTCCCCGGCGAGCAACCTGCCCGGGCGGCTACCGCGGGTCGAGTACCGCGAACCTTCCGTGTGACTGCTTGCTCGATTGGGTATTCGATCTCCGACGACAACGGACCCGGGAGGACGCCTCATGGATGCCATCTCACTGTTGAAACAAGACCACAAGACCATGAAGAAGATCATGGAGGACATCGACGCCACGACCGAACGGGGCGTCAAGACCCGGGAAGACCTGCTCGCGAAGATGAAGCAGGAACTGACCCTTCACGAGCGCATCGAGGAAGAGGTTTTCTATCCGGCGCTGCGCGAGCACAAGAAGGCCAAGGACATCGTCCTGGAGGCATACGAGGAGCACCACGCCGTCGACACGCTCCTGGAGGAGCTCGAGGCGGTGCCCTTCGACGACGAGACCTGGAGCGCCAAGTTCACGGTCATTAAGGAGAACATCGAGCACCACATCGAAGAGGAAGAGGGCGAGATGTTCGACAAGGCGCGTCAGGTCCTCGACGGCGACGAGCTCGAGGATCTGGGAGCTCGTATGCAGCAGATGAAGGACGAGCAGAAGCAGAGCAGCACCGCCGCATAGAGACAGCGAGCCGGCCCGCCTCCCCATCGAGAGGCGGGCCGTGCACGTGATTCTCCTCATTCACGGATCCCGGAAAGGTGCGCGAAGGCCTTCCGTTCGCTTGCGGCTCGTTAGAGATCACACTAGTCACCCGTCCTATTCACCCTCGGGGGGCAAGGGCACTCAGATCCGGGCATCGACGACCTGGGCTTTTCCCCGTTACGGTTTCGCCGGAGCTCCGCCGGGTACTCATGGGAGGACGCGCCCCGCCGTCGTCCACCGTACTCGTCGGGGCAACACGCCACCCGACGAAATGGAGCGACCGTGACTCACCTTCTCCTGCAGACGGCCGCCGGGCACGCAGCGCATGTCCGCGAGCTGATCGAAGCACTGCCCACGATCCACTCCACCGATCTGGTGTCGGGGGCGTTCGACCTTATTGTGACCCTGCCCGACGGCGCGGACGCCGAAGCGATGATCGCCTACTGCAGCGCGCTCAGCGACGTACTTCGCGTGCTTCCCTGCCGTCCGAGCGGCGACCGCGAGCTCGCGGCCGTCTAGCGGTCGCGACGGCGATCCCGCCGTCGAAGGACTGGGCGAGGCGCACCCGGATTCGCAGGGCGTGGAACGGCTAGGCTTGCGAGATCACTTCTGCGAAGACCGGGGATCATGAGCAAGCTTCCTCCGTTGGACGTGGTCGAAGAGACGCCCGTTCGGTGGCGCATCGAGCCGCGTGGGTCGATGCGCGTTCCGGGCGTGGTGTTCGCCTCTCGTGCGCTCATCCCGGACGTGAGCGCCGACCAATCGCTTCAGCAGGTCGCCGACGTCGCTACCTTGCCCGGCATCGTGGACGCGTCGTTCGCCATGCCCGACGTGCACTGGGGCTACGGGTTCCCGATCGGTGGGGTAGCGGCGACGGACGTGAACGCGGGCGGCGTGGTCTCGCCCGGCGGAGTCGGCTTCGACATCTCGTGCGGCGTTCGCATGCTCGTGGCGCCCGTCGGCAATGACGAGCTCGCTCCCGACCTCGACGCGCTGATGAACGCCCTCGAC
>Ga0247717_1000261_pt1 | contig 16848 bp, 13 predicted proteins | sample 24E_NmetaG_FD_189047 | JGI IMG/M metagenome (GOLD analysis project Ga0247717, IMG submission 189047) | Soil microbial communities from hillslope of Landscape Evolution Observatory, University of Arizona, Oracle, AZ, United States - 2-4-E_N | ecosystem: Engineered > Artificial ecosystem >... | reverse complement strand
CGCCGGCTTCCTGGCGGTCGACGACCCGGCGGCCGGTCCCGACGATCGCCGCTACCACCTGCCCGACGCCCACGCCGGCGCGCTGCACGACCCGAGCGCCGCCGACCACGTCGCCCCGCTCGCCCGCATGGTCGTCGGCATCGCCAAGGTGATCGACGACGTCATCGCCGCCTACCGGACCGGCGACGGCGTCCCCTTCGCCCGCTACGGCGAGGACCTGCGGGCCGGGCAGGCGGCCATCAACCGGCCGGCGTTCACGACGGCGCTGGTCGAGGAGTGGCTGCCGGCGGCCGGCGACCTGGCCGACCGGCTGCGGGCCGGTGGTCGGATCGCCGACCTCGGCTGTGGCGCCGGCTGGTCGACGATCGCCCTTGCCGGCGCCTTCCCCGATGCCACCGTCGTCGGCATCGACGCCGACGCCGCATCCATCGAGGACGCGCGCGCCAACGCCGCCGCCGCCGGGGTTGCCGTGCAGCTGGAGGCCATCGACGCCGACCGGCTGACCGACCACGGGCCCTTCGACGCCGTGCTCATCCTCGAGGCGCTGCACGACATGGCCCGCCCCGCCGACGTGCTCCGAGCCGCCCGGCGGTCGCTGGCCGCCGGGGGCGCCGTCATCGTGGCCGACGAGGCCGTCGCCGACGCCTTCACCGCCCCCTGTGACGAGATCGAGCGGATGATGTACGGCTGGAGCATCCTCCACTGCCTGCCGGCGTCGATGACCGAGCGGCCGTCGGCCGCGATCGGCACCGTCATCCGGGAGAGCACCGTCCGGGACCTCGCCTCCGAGGCCGGCTTCGAGTCGGTGGAGGTCCTCCCCGTCGACGGCGGGTTCTTCCGGCTCTACCGGCTCGTCGGCTGAGTCGCCCCGCGCCACCATGGGCGCCCCGCCGTGGAAGGCTCGCTACCCATGGACATCGTCGTCGTCGGTGCCGGCATCACCGGACTGGGCACCGCTCTCATGCTCGGCCAGGCCGGGCACCGCGTGACGCTCCTCGAGCGGGACGCAGCGCCGCCCGACGATCCCGAGGAGGCCTGGCACGGCTGGGAGCGCCGGGGGGTTCCGCAGCTGCGCCTGGCGCATGTCTTCCTCGGCCGTCTGCGCAACATGCTCCGCGACGAGCAGCCCGAGCTCTACGCCGAGCTCATGGACGCCGGCGCCAACGAGATGTCGTGGTACGACTCGCTCCCGCCCACGATCACCGACCGCTCGCCGCGGCCCATCGACGGCGATCTCGCCATGCTCGGGATGCGCCGGCCGGTGTTCGAGCTGCACCTGCGACGCGCCCTCGCCCGCACCCCCGGCGTCGAGGTGCGTTCGGGGGTGGCGGTCTCGGGGATCACGTCGGGCCCGCCGGTGGTGGCGGGCATCCCCCACGTCACCGGTGTGCTGGTCGACGGCGGCTCGACCATCGCCGCCGACCTCGTGGTCGACTGCGGCGGCCGCCGGTCGTCGTTGCCCACCTGGCTCGACGCGCTGGGGGCGCCGCCCATGCCGGTCGAGGAGGTCGCCGACGGCCTCATGTACTTCGGCCGCTACTACCGGCTCGACGACGGCCAGGACTACGCCGACCTGGCGGGGGGTGTGGTCGTCGACCTCGGTTACCTTTTCGGGCTCACCTTCCGGGCCGACGACGGGTGGTTCGCCATCGCGCTCGCCGTGCACAACGAGGACAAGGCCATCCGCGCGCTGCGCGACGAGCGGGTGTTCGAGGCCGCGCTCCAGGCGATCCCGAGGACGGCACGGTGGCGCACGCCGGGGAGCAGCACGCCGATGACCGAGGTGAAGACCATGTCGCGCATCGACGACCAGTGGCGCGACTTCGTCGTCGACGGCGCCCCGCTGGCGACGGGGATCCTCCCCGTCGGTGACTCGATGGTCGCCACCAACCCGGCGCTCGGGCGAGGCTCGTCCCTGGGTTGGATCGCCGGTCGCGCGCTCGCCGACGTCCTCGGTCAGCACGAGCAGCCGGTCGACATCGCCACCGCCTACCACGACGCCATGCTCCGCCTCGTCCGGCCGTGGTTCGACCAGACGGCGCAGATCGACGCCTCCCGTCTCGAGGGCATGCGGCGCATCCTGGCCGGGGAACCCGAGCCCGAGGTCGACGAGAGCGACCCGGAGGCGGCCTTCGGCACCGGCTTCCAGCTGGGCTCCCAGGTCGACGCCGAGGTCTATCGAGGGATGGGCCAGGTCGCGCACCTGCTGGCCGATCCGATGACGCTGCTCGGCGATGCCGATCTCGCCGCCCGGGTCATCGACGTGTACACGCGGCGCAACGAGATCTCCCTCCCGCCGTCGGGCCCGAGCCGCCAGGAGCTGATCGCGGTGCTGGAGGAGGCCGGCGGGTAGCCGGTCGGCGCTCGACGGTCAGCCGTTGCGCACCGCGCGCCGAGAGCCCCACGTCATCCACGCCGCTCGGTCGTCGGCGTCGAAGCCGAACTGCGTGCGCCGCTGCGGTCCGACGGCGTCGGTGGTCACCGCGTGCCGCTCGTCGACGAACGCGAGGGTCATCGGCGGATCGGGCGGCGGCTTCCACCCGTCGACGTCGTCGCGCCGCGTGCTGGTGACGGTGAGCGTGTTCGGCTCCGGGCCGGCGGTGATCGTGAGCTGCGCGAAGGGGTAGAGGAACCGGCCCTCGAAGCGAGCGGCGTCGACGGCGACCGCCGGGTCGGGATCGGCGTCGCGCTCGACGATCCCGGCGTGCTCCGCCAGCGCCCACCGCCGCACCGCCTGGTTCACGGCCGCGCCGTTCGTGGCGTGCGTGAGGCTGACGACGGCCACGCCCGGCTCAGGCGCCAGCACGAGGACGCTGCAGTAGCCGACCGTGAGGCCACCGTGGTCGAGCGCGACACCGCCCTCGCCGTGCTGGATGAACCAGTCGAGACCGATCTCGGTCCACCGGTCGAGCGTGGCCGCCGGGCGGTGCATCCGGTCGAGGCTGGCGGCCGTGAGCAGCTCGGCGCCGTCGGCCGCCCGACCGTCGAGCTGGAACCGCGCCCACCGCAGGAGCCCATCGACCGAGGTCACCAACCCGCCGGCGGCCCGGTCGACGGGGGCCAGCTCCCACCCCGGCTGCCAGCCGCTTCCCCGCAGGACAGCCTGCTCGGCACCGACCACGAGGTGGGGGGCGGCCACCCGGTGGGTGATGGCCTGGTCGGCGGTGAAGAAGCCGACGATCCCGAGCGGGTCGAGGAGGCGCTCCTGCACGAACGGCTCGAACGGCGTCTCGGCCACGGCGGTGATCAGCTCGCCGGCGATGGAGAACGCGGCGTTGTTGTACGACACGCCCGTGCCCGGCTCGAAGAGGCGGCGGGCGTCGCGCAGCTGGTCGAGGCTGTCGGGGATGCGGCCGACGAAGAGGTGATCGCCATCGAAGCCGGCCTGGTGGCTCAGGAGGTGCTCGACGGTGATGGCGTCGGTGTCGAGCCCGGTCCGCCCGGCGAGGTCGGGCAGGTGCTTGCCGACCGGATCCTCGAGGCTGAGCCGGCCGTCCTCGGCGAGGAGCATCACGGCGGCGGAGACGAACGTCTTCGTGATCGACGCCACCTGGAACAACGTGGTGTCGGTGAGCGGCAGCGGGTGCTCGACGTTCGTTACCCCGACGCACGCGGTGAGGGGCTCGCCGCCGACCAGCAGCCCGGCGGCAGCGCCGGGGACGCCGTGGGTCTCGACCTGCTCGGCGAGGACGGCGGCTAGGGGCTCGGCGATTCCGAGGTCGGGGGCCACGAGCGCATCGTGTCATCCGATGGGCTCATGATGCCGACGTCGTTGCCGTCGGGGTCGGCCACGATCGCGTAGCGGGCTCCGAAGAAGGCGTCGAACGGCGGCTGGCGGCCCTCGTGGCCAGCGCCGGTCAGCTCGGCGTAGAGGGCGTCGACCTCCTCCCGCGTGTCGACCCGGAAGGTGAGCACCGCCCGAGGCCCTGGCGGACGGCCGCTACGGACGCGGCAGGGCGCCGCGGTTCGCGACGTGCTTGCCCGGCACGTGGAGCGGCGTCGTCGGTGGCGCCGGCAGGTCGCCGAGCGGCCGCGGCCAGATGATGGGCGTCGTGTCGCCGTCGATCCGCTGGCCGACCTCGATGCCGGCCCGGTCGACCGAGAAGTGCGGGAACGGGTAGCCGCGCGTGCTCCCGTCGGGGAAGTAGATGATCGTGTGGACAGCGCGGGGCCGGTCGGTGGTGTTGGCCTTCGCGAGGTGGACCGTGAGGCCGTGGTGGTAGGCCACCGACCCCCGGGGAACCTCGACGAAGACGGGCTCGATGTCCTTCACCTCGGGCAGGGCGAGGATGTCCTCGGGCTCGCCGAAGAAGATGTTGACGAACTTGCGCAGCCCGATCTCGTGGGTGCCGGGGAGGTAGCCCAGCGCGCCGGACGCCAGCGTCGAGCCCTGGAACGGGATCCACGCCGTGCACGACAGCGTCTCCTTGATGGGCCAGTACGGGTGGTCCTGGTGGGCGTCGGTCGGACGCCCGCCCGGCTCCTTGTAGAGCGCTTGATCGTGCCAGAGGCGCACGGCGTCGACGCCCATGAGCTCGGCCGCCGCCTGGCCCAGCCGCGGGTGGAACGTGAGGGGCCGCACGTCGGGGCGGTCCTCCCAGAGGTTCATGCACTGGATGAACGACTGCTGGTACCGGCTCTTCTCCTCGAAGGGCGTGTCGTCGTCCGCGGTCCGCTCGCGCACGCCGCGGGTGACGGCCTCGTCGTAGTGGCCGAGCTCGTCGTCGGTCAGGAGGTCGGGGACGACGACGAACCCGTCGCGCTGGAAGGCGGCGATCAACCCGTCGTCGAGGAGGCGCGTTCCCGTCGTGCCCATACAGATACCGACGGTATCAGAGATTCCGGTGGGCGACGAACCAGTCGAGCGCCGCCGGGTCGGCGAGCGCCCCGGCGGCCGCCGCCACCTCGGGGTCGGCGCCCTCGAGGATGCGTTTCACCGGCACCTCCAGCTTCTTGCCCGAGAGGGTCCGGGGCACGGCCGGCACGGCCTCGATCCGGTCGGGCACGTGGCGGGGCGAGAGCTCGGTGCGCAGCGCGGCGCCGATCCGCGCCACCAGGTCGCCGTCGAGCGACGCCCCGCGCGCCAGCGCGACGAACAGCACCAGCTCACCCGATCCGCCACCGGGATCGTCGCGGTGGACGACGAGGCTGTCGGCGATCTCGTCGAACCCCTCCACCACCGCGTAGAAGTCGCTCGTCCCGAGCCGCACCCCTCCCCGGTTGAGCGTCGCGTCGGACCGCCCGGTGATGACGCAGGCGCCGTCGTCGGTGAACGTGACCCAGTCGCCGTGGCGCCACACGCCGGGGAAGTCCTCGAAGTACGCGGCGCGGTAGCGACTCCCGTCGTCGTCGCCCCAGAACCCGACCGGCATGGAGGGCATCGGCGCGGTGAGCACGAGCTCACCGGTGACGCCCGGCGGGCAGACCGAGCCGTCGGGGGCGAACGCCTCGACGGCGCACCCCAGGAGCCGGGTGCTGATCTCACCGGCCCGCACCGGCACCATCGGCGACGAACCGACGAACGCGGTGCACACGTCGGTGCCGCCGCTGATCGAGCTCACCGGCACGCCGACCGCATCGTGGACCCACCGGAACCCGGCGGCCGGCAGGGGCGCGCCGGTCGAGCCCACCCACCGGAGCCGCCCCCGCTCGGGCCGCACCCCCTCCTTGCGGCACGCCATCAGGAACGGCGCCGACACGCCGAGCACGGTGGTGCTGGTCTCCGACGCGAGATTCCACAGCACGCCGAGATCCGGGTGACCGGGATCACCGTCGAAGAGCACGATGGTCGTGCCCGTCAGCAGGCCCGACACGAGGTAGTTCCACATCATCCAGCCGGTGGTGGTGAACCAGCAGAAGCGGTCGTCGGGGCGGAGATCCTGGTGGAGGGTGAGGACCTTGAGGTGCTCGAGGGTGATGCCACCGTGCCCGTGCACGATGGGCTTGGGCAGTCCGGTCGTCCCCGAGCTGAAGAGGACGTACAGCGGGTGGCCGAAGGACACCGCCTCGCAATGGAGCGCGCCGGCCGCGCCGGTGAGGAGCTGCGACCAGCCGTCGCCGGCGTCGTCGCCGGCCCCCAGGTAGGGGACGTGCACGACGTGGTTCACCGACGGCAGGGCGGCGGCGATCTCCCGCACGTGCTGGCGACGATCGACGTCGCGTCCTCCGTAGCGGTAGCCGTCCACGGCGAGCAGCACCGACGGCTCGATCTGGGACAGCCGGTCGATGACCGAGCGCACACCGAACTCGGGGGCGCAGCTCGACCACACCGCCCCGATCGACGCCGTCGCCAGGAAGGCGACGACGGTCTCGGGGATGTTGGGCAGGTAGGCGGCCACCCGGTCGCCCCGCTCGACGCCGAGTGCCCGGAGCCCGGCCGCGCACCGAGCGACCTGCTCGCCCAGCTCGCGCCACGTGAGCTCGATCGGCGGACGCGTCTGGCTCCACGCCACCACGGCCACGCCGTCGTCCGCCCGGCGCAGGGCGTGCTCGGTGTAGCTGAGCGTCGCCCCCGGGAACCAGTGAGCGCCCGGCATCGACCGGTCGGCGAGCACCCGGTCGGGAGGCGTGCGCCAGCGGACCCCGGTGAACTCGGCCACGTCCGCCCAGAAGCCCTCGAGGTCGTTCACCGACCACTCGTGGAGCCGGCCGTGGTCGGCGAAGCCGTGGGCGAGCGCGAACCGGTGCGCCGCCGTGTCGGCGTCGTCCGGCTCCCACAGCACCTCGCCCCGCTCCATCTGACTACGTTCGCGTGCATGGGTGAGATGGTCGAGTTCCCGTGCAATGGCGGCACTGCCGGCGGCTACCTGGCGCTCCCGGCGAGCACGCCGGCGCCTGGCGTGCTCGTCCTGCAGGAGTGGTGGGGGCTCAACCCCCAGATCAAGGGCGTGGCCGACCGGCTCGCGGCCGAGGGCTTCGTGGCCCTGGCTCCCGACCTCTACCACGGCGAGCTCGCCGGACACGACGAGATGGACAAGGCGGGCCGGCTCATGTCGTCGCTCCCACCCGATCGCGCCGCCCGCGACATGGGCGGCGCCGTCGACTGCCTGCTCGGCCACGACGCCGTGGCCGGCTCGTCGGTCGGCGCCATCGGCTTCTGCATGGGCGGGATGATGGCCCTCCTCGTCGCCGCCCAACAGGGCGACCGCGTCGGCGCCGCCGTCCCCTTCTACGGCGCGCCGCTGGGCGACGGCGGCCCGGACTGGAGCGGGCTGACCGCGCCGGTGCTCGGCCACTTCGCCGAGAACGACGACTTCTTCCCGCCCGACGCCGTGAACGCCCTCGCCGAGCAGCTGCGGGGCATGGGCAAGGACGTGACCATCCACGTGTACCCGGGAACCGGGCACGCGTTCGCCAACGAGACCGATGCCCTCGGCACCTTCGACGAGACGGCGGCGAGGACGGCGTGGGAGCGGAGCATCGCCTTCCTCCGCGATCAGCTCGGCTGATCCTCGCCGGCCTCCTCGCCGCCGGGTGCACGGCGGCCGGCGGCGGCGCCGAGGACGGCACGGGGATCGGCGGCGCGGGGGCGCCCGATGGTTGCGACGAACGCCGCCCCCTGGTCGTCGACCTGCACGGCTACAGCGAGACGACCGAGCAGCACGAGCAACGCACGGGCTGGCACGCGCAGGGCGCCGAGAGCGGCTTCGTCACGTTCTCGCCGCAGGCCGGCGGTCAGCCCTCGAGGTGGGACCTCGAGGTCGACCCGGCGGTGCTCCGCCTGCAGGTCGAGGCAATGGTCGAGGCCGACTGCGTCGATCCCGACCGCGTCTACGTGACCGGCCACTCGATGGGCGGCTTCATGGTGTCGCGGATCGCCTGCGAGCTGTCCGACGTCGTCGCCGCCGTCGCACCCGTCGCCGGCGTGCTCCCCGTCGAGGACTGCGCGCCGGTGCGGCCGGTCCCCGCGCTCGTCGTGCACGGGCGGGCCGACACCACCGTGCCCCTGACCGGCGGCCTCAGCCCCGCCGCCGCCCACCTCCTCGACCTCCCCGAACGCGGCCCGTCGATCCGCGCGATCACCGCCGACTGGGCGGCCCGCAACGGGTGTGGAGCCCTCGCCGCGTCGAGCGTCGAGGGTGTCGTCGCGGTCGAGCGGTTCCCCTGTCCGGAGGGCGCCGAGGTGGAGCTGCGAGTGATCGACGGGGCCGGTCACGAGTGGCCGGCGGGGGTGACGGCGGCGATCTGGGAGTTCCTGGCGCCCTACCGCCTCACGTCGGTGCCGTGACCATCCCTCGCGACACCCAGCCGCGGCCGTCGGCCCACACGAGCAGCGGTGGCAGGATCACCAGCGCGCTCAGCAGCGCCACCGACACGTTCATCGCCACGACGATGCCGAAGTCCCGCAGCAGGGGCAGCGACGACGTGGCGATGACGGCCACCCCGGCGATGCCGGTCAGCGCCGACACGATGAACGCCCGCCCGGTGCGGGCGGCGGCGACCTCGGCCGCTTCCTTCGGGTCAAGCCCGCGGCGGCGCTCCTCCAGGAACCGCAGGAGGATGAGCGACGTGAACTCGGTGCAGATCGCGACGACGAGCGGCCCGCCGACGGCGGTCATCGGGCTGAGCTTCAGGCTGAACGTGTAGGCGACCAGCGAGGCGAGGCCCACGGCGATCAGCACGGGGACGAGCGACAGCAGGGCTCGCACCACGCTCCGGAGCCTCACGAGGAGGAAGGCGAACACGAAGCCGATGGCGAGGTAGGTGAGGAGCACCCGGTTCGCCTTCAGGTTCTCGAGCAGCCCGACCCCGACCACGGCGAGGCCGGACGGGGTGGCGGTGACGCCGTCCGGCGGGTCGACGGTGTCGCGGATCTCGTTCACGACCACGGCCCGTTCCTCCAACGAGTAGGGCCCGGTCCGGAAGATCACGTTGAGCGACTGGCTGCCGAGGTCGGCCGTGAACCGCTGGATGTCGGGCGGCGCCACCTCGTACGCCGCGCGCACCTCGGCGCCGGTCGGCGGGATGATCGAGGCGCCCGGGATCTCCATCAGGTAGCTCACGGTGGTGACGATGCTCGAGGCGGTGAGCAGCTCCTGATCCCAGCGCTCGAGCTTCTCGTACGCGAGGTCGTGCACGAATGCGACCGTCTGGTCGTCGAACACGTCGTCGGACGACACGAAGAGGCCGAGCTCGCTCGACGACCCGACCTCGTCTTCGATCGTGTGCAGGTCGGCGATGACCTGGGAGCTCTGGTTCACCCACTCGACGGGGTCGGTCTGCAGGATGAGCTCGTCCTCCACGAGGATCCCGCCGACGAACACGACGACGCTCATCGCCGCGAGCGGCGGCGCCACACTCGGCGGAAGGCTGCCGAGACGGACGACGAAGCGGCCGAGGCCGCCCTCGGAGAAGTCGCGGCCCTTCGTCGGCGAGCGGTACTCGCGGATGCCGAGGGTGGCGAGCGGCACGATGATGCTGCACAGGCAGATGACGAGGATGCCGACGGCGAGCAGCAAGCCGAAGCTCCGGATCATCGGCACCCGGGCGAAGGCGAGCGCCGCGAACGCGAAGACGAACGTGAAGCTGACCACGAGCAGCGCCGGCCCCAGGTTCCGCGCCGTCTCCTGGATCGGGTTCGTGGAGCGATCGATGATGACCTCCTCCTCCACCCGCGAGTGCAGCTGGATGGCGTAGTCGATGCCGACGCCGAGGAGGACGGGGAGTCCCGCGATCGTGACGATCGTCAACGGGATGCCCAGGTAGCCGGCGAGCCCGAACGCCCAGACGACGCCGAGGAGCACCACGCCGAGCGGGAGAAGGCGCCAGCGCACGTCGAACAGCGCGAGGAGGATGAGGACCATCAGGGCGACGGCGATGGCGCCGAGCGTCAGCATCCCGCCCGTCAGGTAGTCGTTGATGTCCTTGAGGAGCACCGGCGCGCCGGTCGTGGTGATCGTCGCCCCGTCGAAGGCGAGCGCGGCGGTGGCGGCGCGCACGTGATCGGAGGCGGCACCCTCCTCCTCGAGGCTCTGGTTGCCCGGCAGGCGGGTGATCAGCTGGGCGTGGCGCTCGTCGGGGAAGAACGGTCGCAGCGACTTGCGGATCTCGCCCTCGTTGTCGAAGAGGAGGAACTCCGCGTACGCCGGGTTGTCGAGCACGCGTTCGTCGGTGGGGATGGCGTCGAGCCGCTCGAGCGTCTGCAGCGACGACGCCGTGCGTGCCTCTTGGCCGGCGACCGACGGGTCTCGCTCGGTCGCACCGAGGAGGATCTGGCCGGCCACGCCGTCGATCGGGCTTCCCGACTCGCTCGTCACCAGGTTGTGGGTGAACTCCAGCGCGGTGCGCGGACTGACGACGCCGAGGATCAGGTCGCCGCCGGCGCGGAGATCCGCCTCGACCGCCTCCCATCGCGAGATCCCGTCGCCGGCGAACAGCTCGGTCACCGAGTGGCCCTCGTCCATGGTGACGAGGGTGATCATCGCCTGCCCGCCGAACAGGTCCTGGTAGGCGACGTTGTCGACGTACACCTGGTCGCCCTTGTTCAGGTAGCTGTCCTGGCCGGTGGCGAACTCGAGTCGGGTGATGCCGAGCCCGAGCACGACGGTCACCACCAGCCCCACGAGCGCGACCAGGCGGGCGTGCTTGCCGAGGTTCAGGCCGAGCCAGGACCAAACTCGCTGCACCACATGACCCTAGGGCGTCAGGATGACCGCCTTGATGGCCCGGGAGGAATTCGACCGCTACCTCGGCGCGCGGCATCGTCCCGCGCACGGCCGGCGCACCGCGGAGCGGTGGGCGGCCTTCCTGCTCCCCCACCTCGGCCCCGGCCTGCGGTTGCTCGACATCGGCTGCGGTCCGGGGTCGATCACGATCGGCCTGGGCACCGACTCGATCGGTGTGGACCGGGCCCCGGTCACGATCGAGGGCGTGCCGGTGGCGGCGGCCGACGGGGCGGCATTGCCGTTTGCCGACGCGTCGTTCGACGCGCTCTACGCCAACGCCCTGCTCCAACACGTGCCCGACCCGTTGGCGGTGCTGCGCGAGGCTCGACGGGTGGCCCGGCCGGGAGCGGTGATCGGCGTGGGCGACGCGGACTGGGACGGCGTGCTCCAGCATCCCCGGGAACCGCTCATCGACCGCGGCCACGAGATCCGTGAAGCCCTCAGGGCGAGTGGCAACGTGCGCATCGGACGCGAGCTCCGGGGCCTGCTCCTCGAAGCCGGCTTCGAGCGCGCCGAGCTGACGGTCAACGGCAACGCGGTGGGGACCGACGACGCCGTGTTCTGGACCGCGGAGACCGAGGCGACGTGGTTCGAGGCGGCGCCGGTGATCGCCTACGTCACCGAGCTGGGTCTGGCGGAGGCCGACGAGCTCGCCGCCATCGCCGCCGCCTGGCGGCGGTGGGGCTCGACCCCCGGCGCCTGCTCCGCCACGTTCTGGTTCACCGCGCTCGCCTGGACCCCGTCCTGATCGTGCTCACCACGTGTCGATGTTGGCGCGCTTCTTGCCATGCCGAACGGTCCCAGATGGCGGCGCCGACGCGAGCATGGTGGTGATCCAGCGGCGGGACTCGGCGGGATCGATGACGTCGTCGATCTCGAAGTGGCTGGCCATGTTCAGCGCCTTGCCGTGCTGGTACATGCGCTCGACCATCTCCTGGTAGACGCGCTCGCGCTCGTCTGGATCCTCGATGGCCTCGAGCTCGCGCCGCTGCCCCAGCCGCACCGCACCCTCGAGGTTCATGCCGCCGAACTCGCCCGTCGGCCACGCCACGCAGAACAGCGGTGCCTTGAACGAGCCGCCGGCCATCGCCTGGGCCCCGAGGCCGTAGCCCTTGCGCAGCACGATCGTCCCGAACGGCACGGTCACGTTGGCGCCGGTCACGAACATGCGGGACACGTGGCGAACCGCGGCCAGCGCCTCGTGCTCCGGACCGACCATGAACCCCGGCGTGTCGCACAGGAACACGATCGGGACGTCGAACCCGTCGCACAGCTGGAGGAAGCGGGCCGCCTTGTCCGCGGCGTCAGCGTCGATGGCGCCGCCGAGGTGCGACGGGTTGTTGGCGACGATCCCCACGGCCCGTCCCTCGACCCGGGCGAGGGCGGTGATCATGCCGTGGCCCCAGCCCCGGCGCAGCTCCAGCACCGAGCCGGTGTCGCACAAGGCGTCGACCACGGTGCGCACGTCGTAGGCCCGGAGACGGTTCTCGGGGATCAGGTGGCGCAGCGTCCGCTGGTCGGCACACTCCCATCCGTCGACGGTCGGGCTGGTGAAGTACGAGAGGTACCGCTTGGCGACGGCGACCGCCTCGGCCTCGTCGGCCACGGCGATGTCGACCACGCCGTTGGCGACCTGGACGTCCATCGGGCCGATGGCCTTGGTGTCGTACACCCCGAGCCCGCCGCCCTCGATCATCGCCGGCCCGCCCATGCCGATGTTCGAGTCGGCCGTGGCGATGATGACGTCGCAGCAGCCGAGGATGGCTGCGTTCCCGGCGAAGCAGTAGCCCGAGTTCACGCCGACGAGCGGCACCAACCCGCTGAGGCGGGCGAAGTAGTTGAACGCCAGGCAGTCGAGGCCGGCCACACCGGACCCGTCGGTGTCGCCCGGACGACCGCCGCCGCCTTCGGTGAAGAACACCACGGGCAGCCGCAGCCGCTCCGCCAGTTCGAAGAGCCGATCCTTCTTCTCGTGGTTCCAGAGCCCCTGGGTGCCGGCGAGCACGGTGTAGTCGTAGGAGACGGCGATCGCCGGCCGCCCCTCGATGGTGCCGATGCCACCGACGAGGCCGTCGGCGGGCGTGCGCTCGATCAGCTCCTGCAGGGAGCGGCGCCGACGCTGGGCGGCCACGACCAGCGGTGCGTACTCGACGAAGGACCCCTCGTCGACGAGGTCGGCCACGTTCTCGCGGGCGGTGCGCTGGCCCCGGGCCCGGCGGCGCGCCACGGCGTCGGGCCGGCGATGGTCGAGGCCGATCTCGTGGCGCTCCCGCACCTCGGCGAGGTCGTGGCGAACCTCGTCCAGATCGACGGCGACCACCACGGCATCCTCGGCCGCGTCGGCGTCGGCGCTCGCCTCGACCAGCACCAGCGCGTCGCCCGGCATCACCGTGTCGCCGACGGCAACGGTGACCTCGCGGACGACACCCGCCGTCTCGGCGGCGACGACGTGCTCCATCTTCATCGACTCGAGCACGACGAGCTGCTGCCCGATCCTGACCGCATCGCCCTCGCGCACGTCGACGGAGACGACGGTTCCCTGCATCGGTGCGGCGACGGGCTGCATCGCCACCCTGTCTAGCGTCTGACCGATGGACGGCGACGCGCTGCGGGCCAAGGCCCGAAGGGAGCGTGCCGTGGCCGGCATCGCGCTGATCGTCACCAGCCCGCTGCTCTTGGCCGCCATGGTGGCCATCAAGGTCGAGGCCGTGCTCGACCCCCGGGCCCGCGGCCCGGTCTTCTTCCGCGAGACCCGGATCGCCCAGGGCCGCGAGATCCAGCTGCTCAAGCTCCGGACCCTCGACGCCGCCTCACTGGCATCGCTCGGTCCCGGCCCGACGCACATCAAGCACCTCGAGGCGAAAGGGACCACCCGGGTCGGCGAGACGCTCAAGCGCTGGTACCTCGACGAGCTGCCCCAGCTCTGGAACATCGTCCGGGGCGACATGCTGCTGATCGGCACCCGGCCCTACCCCATCGACCTCTATGAGGAGGAGATGGCGCGCGGGATCACCCGCAAGCGCGACATGCCGGCCGGGCTCGTGGGCCCGGTGCAGGCGGCCAAGGGCCGGACCAAGGACCCCGTGGCCGACGATCTCGCCTACTGGGATGCGCTGCAGCACTTGTCGCCCGGCCGGCTCTTGCTCCTCGACCTCGGGATCCTGTGGCGCTCCCTCCGTGTGGTGCTCGAGCACCGCGGACTCTGAACGGAACCCGACAGCCCGTTCTGATACCGCGGGAATGTGGAATCATGCCGACATGCCCGCAGCCCTCAGCTACGCCAGCGGCAACAGCGACGTGCCGCTCATCGGCCGGACCATCGGAGACGACCTCGCCGCGACGGTCGCCCGCTTCCCCGACCGCGAGGCGCTCGTGGATGTGCCGGCGGGCCGGCGCCTGACCTATCGCGAGCTCGACCAGGCCGTCGATGCCGTCGCCGCCGGGCTGCTCGCCATGGGCATCGCCAAGGGTGACCGCGTCGGCATCTGGTCGCCCAACTGCACCGAGTGGGTCCTCGTGCAGTACGCCACCGCGCGCGTCGGCGCGGTGCTCGTCAACATCAACCCCGCCTACCGGAGCCACGAGCTCCAGTACGTGCTGCACCAGGCCGGCATCCGCCTGCTCATCGCCGCGCCGGCGTTCAAGACCTCCGACTACGCCGCGATGATCGACGAGGTCCGCGGCGACTGCCCGGCTCTGGAGGACGTCGTCCTCCTCGGCAGTGCGTCGTGGGAGGCCTTGGCTGCTGCAACGGTCGACGTCGCCGCCCTCGCCGCCCGCCAGGCGACGCTGGGCTTCGACGACCCGATCAACATCCAGTACACGTCGGGCACCACCGGCTTCCCGAAGGGCGCGACGCTGTCGCACCACAACATCCTGAACAACGGCTTCTTCGTCGGCCACCTCCTCGGCTACACCGAGGAGGACCGCGTCTGCGTTCCGGTGCCCTTCTACCACTGCTTCGGGATGGTCATGGGCAACCTGGGGGCGACGTCGAACGGCTCGTGCATCGTCATCCCGGCGCCGTCCTTCGAACCGGCAGCCACGCTCCAGGCGGTGCAGGACGAGCGGTGCACATCGCTCTACGGCGTGCCGACGATGTTCATCGCCGAGCTCGGTCTCCCCGACTTCGCGACCTACGACCTGTCCTCGCTCCGCACCGGGATCATGGCCGGGTCGCCGTGCCCGGTCGAGGTCATGAAGCGCGTCGTCTCGGAGATGAACATGGACGAGGTCACGATCATGTACGGCATGACCGAGACCTCGCCGGTGTCGACCATGACCCGGCGGGAGGACGACCTGGAGCGCCGGGTGTCCACGGTCGGCACCGTCATGCCCCACGTGGAGGTGCAGATCGTCGATCCCGACACGGGCCTCACCGTCGAGCGCAACACGCCCGGCGAGCTGTGCACGCGCGGCTACTCGGTGATGCTCGGCTACTGGGACGCACCCGAGCAGACGGCCGAGGCCGTCGACCCCGCCGGCTGGATGCACACCGGCGATCTCGCCACGATGGACGACGACGGCTACGTGGCGATCGTCGGCCGCATCAAGGACATGGTGATCCGGGGCGGCGAGAACATCTACCCGCGGGAGATCGAGGAGTTCCTGTACGGCCATCCCGACATCGACGACGTCCAGATCATCGGCGTGCCCGATCCCAAGTACGGCGAGGAGCTGATGGCATGGGTGCGGCTCCGGCCGGGCGCGCCCGAGCTCACCGTCGACGACGTGCGGGCGTTCTGCACCGGCAAGCTCGCCCACTACAAGATCCCGCGCTACCTCCACCTCACCGATGAGTTCCCGATGACGGTGACCGGGAAGATCCGCAAGGTCGAGATGCGGGAGCGGTCGGTGGCGCTGCTCGGGCTGTAGCCCGGCGGGCCGCCCCCTGGCCTACCGTGACCCGATGCGGACGCGGGTGGCCTACGCGACGCTGGTGGTGGCCGCCGTCGTGATGCTCGCGCCCGTGGTCGTCGACCGCGACAGCTATCCGGGCTCCACGTACCCGATGTTCGCCCGGGACCGAGGCCACATCTCCGCGGTGGCGACGGCTGTCGGCATCGACGAACACGGTGAGGTGCTGCGCCTCACGCCGAACCTGATCGGCGGGAGCGACGAGGTCGTGCTGGCCGTCGAGACGGTGCTGAAGGCGGTCCGGGCCGGGCCGGCGGCGGCCGACGACCTCTGCGAGCGCGTGGCGCGGCGGGTGACACGGGCGGGGCTGCCGGCGGTGCGCATCGAGATCAGGGTCGAGACGCTCGACGCCGTGCGCTGGTTCACCGACGACGACCGCACACCGCTGCAGATCACCCGTCACGCCGAGTGCGCGGTCGAGGGCTGATGGCGACGCGGTGGCACCGGTGGTTCTCGGCGCCGGCGCCGCCGGAGCGCCTGGCGGTCGTACGGGTGCTCGTGGGGGGCTACGCCCTCGTGTACCTCCTGGGCCGGCTGCCGCACTTCCTCAACGTGGCGGGCTTCGTCGACGACCCCCGGTTCGACCCCGTCGGCGTGCTGTGGTTCCTCGACCGCCCGCTCTCCGAGGGAGCGGCGCGCGCCCTGGTGGTGGCCGCGCCCGTCGCCGGGGTCGCCTTCGTGGCGGGCTGGCGGTGGCGGATCAGCGGACCCGCGTTCGCGGTCCTGTTCCTGGTGGTCACCACCTACCGGAACTCCTTCGGGCAGGTGTGGCACACCGAGAACCTCGTCGCCCTCCACCTGCTCGTGCTGGCGATGGCTCCCGCCGCCGCCGATGCCCTCTCGCTCGATCATCGGCGGCAACGCAGACCCGTCCCGTCGTCGGGCCCGGAGCACGGCATGCCGCTGCGGATCTGCGCGCTGGTCACCGTCGCGGCCTACGTGCTCTCGGGCTACGCCAAGCTCCGGTACGGCGGGTTCGACTGGGCCGCGGGCGAGACGCTGCGCAACCACGTCGCCCACGACAACCTCCGCAAGGCGCTCCTCGGTGACCCGTGGTCGCCGCTGGCGGCGCCCGCGCTGCAGGTTGCCTGGATCTTCCCGCCCATGGCCGCCGCCAGCCTCGTTGTCGAGCTCGTCGCTCCCCTCGCGCTGTTCGGCGCGCGTCTGCGCCGGGCGTGGATCGCCGCCGCCTGGCTGTTCCACGTGGGCGTGCTCGCCCTGATGGCGATCACCTTCCCCTACCAGCTCCTCGGCATCGCCTACGCGT
>Ga0247717_1000259_pt1 | contig 16933 bp, 14 predicted proteins | sample 24E_NmetaG_FD_189047 | JGI IMG/M metagenome (GOLD analysis project Ga0247717, IMG submission 189047) | Soil microbial communities from hillslope of Landscape Evolution Observatory, University of Arizona, Oracle, AZ, United States - 2-4-E_N | ecosystem: Engineered > Artificial ecosystem >... | reverse complement strand
GACGTCGAAGACCTCCGGCGCGTCCTTGGCTACGAGCAGGTAAACCTCTACGGCATCTCCTACGGCAGCCGCCTGGCGCTCGAGGTGATGCGCCGCCATCCGGCGGGCGTGCGCAGCGTGATCCTCGATTCGGTCTACCCCATGGGCGCCGACATCTATGCCGACGGCGCGATCAACGCGCAGCGTGCCTTCGACACGCTGTTTGCCGGCTGCGCCGCAGATGATGAGTGCCGCGCCGCCTACCCCGATCTCGAGAGCCACTTCTACGATCTCGTAGATCGGCTGGAGCGCACGCCCTACAAGGCAGCGTCGATCTTCGGACTCGGCGGGTCGGACGTCGACGGCGAAATGCTCATCCAGCTGCTGTTCAACCGGATGTACGTGACCTGGAACCTGGCGGGCCTGCCGGCCAGCCTCGAGACGTTCTGGAGAGGCGAGCTCGGTGAGCTCGACCGGTGGGTCGAGGAGCTGCTGTTTCCTGGGCCGCCGCTCAACCTGTTGGGTATAAGCGTCGGCGCGTACTACTCCGTCCAGTGCGCCGAGTCGCTGCCGTTCATTGACAATGCCCGCCTGGGCACGGTCGATCCCGGCGTCAAGCCCGTCGTCGCCGGGGCCATGGACTGGCAGTACCTGATCGACAACTGCGCCGCCTGGGACGTGCCGCCGGCGCCGGCAGAGTTCAACCGGCCGGTCGTGTCCGACATCCCGACGCTGCTCTTCGCCGGCACGTACGACCCGATCACTCCGCCGGCCTGGGCGGAGCGGGCCGCCGATACACTCAGCGCGAGCCACGTCGTGATCGTGCCCGGCATGGGCCACGGCGTGGTGGACGTTGACTGGTGCATCCAGGGCATCGTCGAGCGCTTCCTGGATCGACCGGCGGATGCTGTCCGCGCGGGCTGCGTGGCCGACCTCGGCCCGGTCGATCACCTGCTGGCCACGCCCTCCCCGGAAGCCTCGGCTGGCCCCTGACGCAGGCTTCGGACGAACCTGTAACCGGGGCGCAACGCAGGCCATCGCGCGCTGCGCCGGATGCAACGGGCGAGGAGCTACCGTCAGGCCATGGAATTGCTGTTCGTGCTGGGCCTGGTCGCGCTGATCGCGCTGCTGGCAATGGGAGGCCTGACCTTCCTGCGCCAGCGGCGGATGGGCACCGTCCTGGCCGTCTCACCCTCGCGCGCCGCGACGCGCAACCGAGCCACTGCAGGGCGGGCGTCGAGCGCGCATAAGTGACCCGCATCGTGCGTGCCGGCGACCTGATCGGCATGCCCGTGGTCACGCTCGATGAGGGCCGAATCGTGGGCGAGGTCCGCGACGTGCTCTTTGACCCGCGCCGGTCCAGCTTCGTCGGCTTCACGTTGCGTGGGCGGGGCCTGCTCTCGTCGCCGCTGCTGGGCTTCCTGGCCGAATCAGAGGTCGCCTCGACCGGCAAGGACGCGGTCATGATCGCGAGCGACTCGGCGCTGATGCGCGACCGCGACGCCGTCAAGCAGCAGGTCGCCGACAAGCGCGAGGCGCCAGGCAGTGAGGTCGTCACGGCGAGCGGTACCGCGCTGGGTACGATCAACGACGTCGTGCTCGAGATTGGCCCGGCCGGCCTTGCCGTTGTCGGCTACTGCGTCGATCGCGGCGAAGGCCGTGAGCTCATCGTGCCCGCGCTCGAGGGCGCCGAGTGGGACGATGCGATGATCGTGCCTGATGGCGCGGAGACCGCGTCGGCGGAGGGCCTGGTCGGTTTCAGCCGCATCCTCGAGCAGCTGCGCGCGGCGCGCGGCGGCGTCGGGCTCTAGCGGAGTCACGCGGCGCATGATCCGTCTGACCCAGCTCGTTGGCCAGCGCGTCCTGACGCGCGAGGGCAGCCAGCTGGTGGGCGCAGTTCACCGTGTGCTGCTCGACCCCGGCCGCGGCATGATCATCGCCGCCCAGCTGCAGGCCCCAGTCGGGGGCCACTCCATTCTCGACTGGGCCATCGTCGAGTCGGTCGGTCGTGACGGCGTCGTCGTCTCAGAGGCGCGGACGCGCGAGCCTGAAGGCGAGCGCGAGCAGCAGCTGATCGATGGCCGGCTGGAGCTGTTCGGCAAGAGCGTCCTGACCGAGGACGGCACGGCGCTGGGTGAGATCGAGGACATCGAGCTGGACGAGGTCAGCGGCCGCGTGGTGCGGCTCCACCTGCCCGGTCAGGTGCTGCCGCTGGGTCGCTTCGTCGCCGTCGGCCCGGACGTGGTCATCATTGCCGCTCCCACGGCCAGCTCGGCAGCAGCCTCAGCAAGGTAGTCAAGGCTCATCTGCCTGCGCCCGATCATCTGCGTGGCCGAGCAGCTCGAACAGTCCGCGCAGCGGGATGACCACCCAATCCGGGCGATTGTTGAGCTCGTAGGCCAGCTCGTAATGGACCTTGGTAATCATCGCCGCCTCGAGCAGGCCGACGGTCACAGCCGGGTCCGACGGCAGGAATCGGTGACCGTCCGCAGCATGCAGGTAGCCGCGCAGGAACATCGCCGCGGCCCAGCGGTACCAGAAGCGTCCCCATGGCTCCAGCCGTGCCACATCCTCCGGCCGGATGGCATCGCCAACCCGGTCGCTGAGCAGCGTGCCGAAGGCGGCGTAGTGGAAGGAGCGCAGCATGCCCGCCACGTCGGTCAGCGCGGAGCGCTTGTGGCGCCGCTCGGACAGGGGCCGACCGGGCTCCCCCTCGAAGTCGATGATCACGAAGTCGCGGCCCGTCCAGAGCACCTGGCCCAGGTGGTAGTCGCCATGGACGCGGATCCGCGACGCGTCGATGGGCTGGCTCAGCAGACGGCGCAGCCGGCCCAGGATCTCGGCGCGCATCTCGACCGCCCGAGCAGCATCAGCCTGTATGCCGGCGGGCAAATCGCTGAGCTTCGCCGCCAGCAGGGCCAGCGCGTCAGATGCCTGGTTGCGCATGTTCTGGAAGAGCCCGCGCTGGTAGAACGGGTTGAACGGCTCGGGCGCGAAGGCCGGATCGTCTGCACGCGCCGCGAGGGCAACGTGCAGCTCGGCCGTGCGCACCCCCAGCTGCCAGGCTGAATCGAGGTATGGCGCGGTCAGCCCGCGAACCTCCTCGGGCGGATCGGTGGCGGCCGCCTCGAAGAGCGATGCGATGTCGACCGCCACCTCGGGCGCCGATTCATCGCTCGCCGCGGCGCGCTCGTAGAAGGCGCCCACCTGGTCAAGCGTGTACTGCCATGCGTCCCCCTGGTTGCCCACGTACTGCTGCAGCAGGCCAACGGCCGCTGGCTCGCCGCCGGCGCGGTAGGCCAGCCAGCCGGCTGTCGCCGGCACGTGCTCGAAGCCGGCCTCGGTCAGCGCCTGGCCGATCTCCAGATCCGGGTTGACGCCTTCGTCGAGGCGGCGGAACAGCTTCAGCACGAGCTGCTCATCGAGAACCACCGACGTGTTGCTTTGCTCGGCCCGGCCTGGGGTGGCGCTCAGACTGCCCTTGCCCCGCAGCCGCCTGAATGCCTTGGTTGGCGTGGCCGCCAGCTGGCCGCGGCCGCCGGCCAGCCTGCGCCGGGCGGCGATGGCGTCGAGCAGGCCGGTCGAGGTGGATGGGTCGTACAAGGCATCGTAGAGCAGCAGATCCTCAGCGCCGTCAGTGGAAGTGGGCTGGATGCGGGCGACGACCGCCTGCGGCGATTCGCGCGCGATCCGCTCCTGCTCCTCGCCGTGCGCCGGCGCGAGTGCCAGCGGCAGCAGGTAGCGCTCGCTCTCGCCATCGGTGAACTCGACGTCGTACATCGCCAGTGCCGCCTCCCCTTGGGCGATGGCCAGCGGCACCGAGTCGAATAGCGTGACGGTCTTTATCCGGCGCGCCTTCGAGCGGAACCAGCGCCGCGCGCGCATGTAGCCCGGCAGCAGCCGGCGCAGCGTGGGCGCGGCATCGCCGCTCAGCAGCCCGCGCAGGTCGGCCGCTGCCTCGATCTGGGGCACCGGCTCGGCTGTGCTGCGCACCTCGATGCCGCGGCCGCTCGGGTCTGCCTCGAGCGTGAACCACATGAACGAGTGCGGCCCTAGGGTGATGAAGAATGGCCGCTCGGAAAGCGGCGGGAACTCGACCCGGCCGAACATCTCGACCGGCACCAGGCCGTGGTGGTCGGGCAGATCCAGCTCGGCGTACTGCACGAAGCGCGAGGTGTTGGCCACGACGAGGATCCGCTCGTCGTCGAGCTCGCGCAGGAAGGCCACGACCTTGCGGTTCTCAGGGTGCAGGAAGGTCAGCGAGCCACGGCCGAAGGCATGGTGCTGGCGGCGCAGCGCGATGAGCCGTTTCATCCACCACAGCAGCGAGTTCGGGTTGCTCTGCTGGGCCTCGACGTTGACCGTCTCGTAGTGGTACTCGGCGTCGGTGATCACGGGCAGGAACAGCCGCTGGCGGTTGGCGCTGGAGAAGCCTGCGTTGCGGTCGCTGCTCCACTGCATCGGCGTGCGCACGCTATTGCGATCGCCCAGGTAGACGTTGTCGCCCATGCCGATCTCGTCGCCGTAGTACAGCACCGGCGTGCCCGGCAGCGAGAAGAGCAGCCCGTTCAGCAGCTCGATGCGCCGGCGGTTGTTGCCCATCAGCGGTGCCAGCCGGCGGCGGATGCCCAGGTTGATGCGCATCTGCGGGTCGTGGGCATAGACCCGGTACATGTAGTCGCGCTCCTCGTCGGTCACCATCTCGAGCGTCAGCTCGTCATGGTTGCGCAGGAAGAGCGCCCACTGCGCGCTGTCAGGGATCTGCGGTGTCTGGTCGAGGATGTCGTAGATCGGGAAGCGGTCTTCCATCCGGACGGCCATGAACATCCGCGGCATGACCGGGAAGTGGAACGCCATGTGGCACTCGTCGCCATCCCCGAAGTAGGCCACCGCCTCTTCCGGCCACTGGTTCGCCTCCGCGAGGAGCATTCGATCCTGGAACTTCGAGTCCACGTGAGCGCGCAGCTCCTTCAGGAAGGCGTGCGTCTCGGGCAGGTTCTCGTTGCTCGTGCCGTCGCGCTCGTAGAGGTAGGGGATGGCGTCCAATCGCAGGCCGTCCACGCCGAGCTCGAACCAGAAGTCGAGCGACTTCTTGATCTGATCGCGGACGCGCGGGTTGTCGAAGTTGAGGTCCGGCTGGTGGGAATAGAAGCGGTGCCAGTAGTAGGCCTGCGCGACCGGGTCCCACGTCCAGTTCGACGCCTCGAAGTCCTTGAAGATGATCCGCGTCTCGCGGTACCGGTCCGGCGTGTCGCTCCAGACGTAGTAGTCGCGGTAGGCACTGCCCTTGGGCGCGCGCCGGGCGCGCTGGAACCATGGATGCTGGTCTGAGGTGTGGTTACAGACCAGCTCGGTGATCACGCGCAGCCCGCGACGGTGGGCCTCACGGATGAAGGTCTTGACGTCGCGCAGCGTTCCATAGTCGGGGTGGACGGCCGTGTAGTCGGCGATGTCGTAGCCGTCGTCCTTCAGCGGCGAGGGATAGAAGGGCAGCAGCCAGACGGCCGTGATGCCCAGGTCGGCCAGGTAGTCGAGCCTGGTCGCCAGGCCGGCAAAGTCACCCGAGCCGTCCGCGTCCGAGTCGGCGAAGGCTCGAACGTGCAGCTCGTAGATCAGCGCGTCCTTGTACCAGAGCGGGTCACCCATGGGCGGCCTCCGCACGGCCGGCCCGGCGGGCAAGCCAATGATCACCACTACCTTTGGCGACGGCCCTGGTGGGCTGAGGCCGCGGCGGTAGCGCGCCAGTCCGCTGGCCCAGGCTCCACGCCACGCCAGCGTGACCGTGATGGGCTCGACCTTCGCCCTCCCCCCGGCGCTGCGCCGGTTCGGCCTGATCAGGCGAGTCCCCGACAGGCGCGCCAGCAAGGATAGTGGCGATATCGGCCTCGGTTGGCAGGGCGATCATCCGCGCCTCAGCTGGAGCACGCGCGCGGGCACCTGCGGATCTAGCTCCACCTCGGTCGAGGAGCCGCGCCACGACTCGACGGCGTCGGTCAAGAGATCGACCGCCTCGAACGGCGTGTCGGCCGGCAGGCCCAGTCGCTCCAGGTCGAGCTCCAACGTCCCGGCCTGCGGCCGCGTCGGGTCGAGGCTGACGACGGTCAGCACGACATCTGAGCGGTCGGCGCTGTTCTTGGTCCATGCGAGCAGCTCGTCATTGCCGATCGCATGGAACCAGACGCGCTCGTTCGACTGGAGCGCGGGGTGTTCTCGGCGAGCGCGGTTGAGCCGCGTGACCAGCGGCGCGAGGCTGTCCGGCCGCTCCAGGTCCCACGTCCGCTGCTGGTATTTCTCAGAGTCGAGGTACTCCTCGCTGCCGGCCTCGCGCGGCGTCCGCTCGCCGAGCTCGAAGGCCGGGCCGTACATCCCCCAGCTGGCCGTCATTGTGGCGGCCATCACGGCGCGCGTGATGAACATCGGCAGGCCACCCTCCTGCAGCGTGGCGTGGAGGATGTCCGGCGTGTTGGGCCAGAAGTTGGGCCGGAAGAAGTCGGACACCGGTGGGCTGGCCAGCTCGCGCAGATAATCGGCCAGCTCGGCCTTATCGGTCCGCCAGGTGAAGTAGGTGTACGACTGACTGAAGCCGAGCTTGGCAAGGCGGTACATGACCTTTGGCCGGGTGAACGCCTCGGACAGGAAAAGCGCCTCCGGATGGGCGGACTTGACGCGCCCGATGCACCACTCCCAGAACGGCAAGGCCTTGGTGTGCGGGTTGTCGACGCGGAAGATGGTCACGCCGCGCTCGAGCCAGAAGATGAACACGTCGTGCAGGGCTTGCCACAGGCCCGGCCAATCCTCCGATTCGAAGTCGAAGGGGTAGATGTCCTGGTATCGCTTGGGCGGGTTCTCAGCGTACTGGACCGTGCCGTCAGGGCGCTGGCGGAACCAGCTCGGGTGCTCCTTGACCCATGGATGGTCAGGCGAGGCCTGGAAGGCGATGTCGAGCGCGACCTGGATGCCGTGGCCACTCGCCGCCTTGACGAGCGCGGCGAAGTCGTCGAACGTGCCCAGCTGCGGGTGTATGGACATGTGGCCGCCGTCCGGGCCACCGATCGCCCACGGGACGCCCGGGTCACCCGGCTTGCTGCTCGTGACGTTGTTCGGTCCCTTGCGGAACTGCCTGCCGATCGGGTGGATGGGCGGCAGGTAGAGCACGTCGAAGCCCATGCCGGCAACGTACGGCAGCCGATCGATCACATCGCGCAGCGTGCCGTGACGCGACGGGTCAGGCGATGCCGAACGCGGGAACATCTCGTACCACGCCGAGAAGCGGGCGCGGACGGGGTCCACCACCACCTCAAGAACGTGCTCGTACGAGGACTCGTGCTCGCGGTCCGGGTAGCGCAGGCCGAGCTCGACCAGCTCGCCAGTGATCTCGTGGTTATCGCGCAGCCGCCGGGCGTCGGCGCGATTGCCGGCCGCCTCCGCCCGGTCCGCCGCGTCCTTCAGCAGCCCGCGTCCGATCTCCAGGTCGATGGTCACGTCCTGCCCAGCGGCCACACGCTTGGCCAGATCGTGATGCCACGTCCCCAAGCGATCAACCCAGCCAACGACCGTGTAGCGGTACCGGCCGAGCGCCTCGAGCGCGAACGACGCCTGCCAAAGGTCGTTGCCCAGCGGCTCCATCGCCGTCTCGTCCCAGGCGCCCTCGGCGCCGGGTCCCGCCCAGCGCAGCACGACCCGGATCTCGTCGTGGCCGTCACCGAAGGCATCAGCCTGCACGTCGAGCGTGCCGCCCACCTCGCGCTTGGCCGGGAAGCGGCCGCCGTCGACACGCGGTCGGACGTTCTCGATGACGACGCGCCGGCGACCGTCGGCTGGCAGAGCGGTCATTGGCTCATGAACGCGTATCACGGATACCATCGGCTGGTAGTATCACTTGTATGGTGCGCGAGAAGGCAACCATCACCCTGGATCGGCGAAAGGCAAGCGCGGCGCAGGCGCTGGCCGGCAACCGCCCGCTCTCTGAGGTCATCGACACGGCGCTGGACGAGTACATCCGGTTGCGCGAGCTGCGGACCGACATCGCTGCTTATACGAGCACGCCGCCAACGACCAGCGAGCTCGCGCTCGGCGAGCTGGAAGTGGAGTTCGACCTGGCCGACGACGACGCGGACTATGAGCTGCTGTACGGATCCGAATCGTGAAGTCACCGGCGCCCCGCAGGGGCGAGGTCTGGTTCGCTGACGTTCCGGGCGACAAGAAGCGACCCGTGCTGGTGCTGGCCAGGGACCCCATGGGCCGCCTGCTCCATTCGGTCGTCTGCGCACCGGTGACGTCCACGATCCGTGGCCTGACGACGGAGGTTGCGCTCGGCCGTGAAGAGGGCCTATTGAGCGAGTCGGTGGCCAACTTCGACAACACCTTCCTGCTGTCTCGGTCGCGGCTCATCCGACGCCTCGGCCGCGCTTCGTCGGCGACGATGGCTGCGGCTTGCGAGGCGCTGGCCGTGGCGACCGGCTGCCGCCCGTAGGCTTGGCAGCGCTGCGCGCTGTCCTCGGCACTTTGACCATCTCAGCGGCCATCCGGTCAAGTCGATAGCCGGAGCGCTCGGCAGCCGCCTTGAGGCGTGCGCGCCGGGTGGGCGGCATGGGAATCGCATCGACGGCCCGCTCCAGGCGTTCCTTGTTGAACCACTCGACACCGTCGTGCTCATTGACACCGATCGCGCGGCGGAAGCGCTCGCTGCGCAGCAGCTCGGCGGGCGCAGCGCCATCTTGCCGCTGGCGGAGGTCGAGCCGCAGGGCGAGCAGATCAGCGTCAGGCAGCGCGCGATCGACCAGCCACTCCTCGACCCACGCTCCGCCGGCGAGCCCTGGCCGATGACGGGCGACCATGTCGTCCACCTGGGCTGCCAGGTCGACCTTGGCGCTGGAAGCGGGCTTCGGTGGCCCGACGCCGAGCAGCTTTCCCACCTCGGCCAGGGCGTCGGCTGGTCGGTTCGCGCGCAGCGCGTCGTGCAGCGGTGCCAGCTCCATCTCGCGCAGTGCCTCGTCCAGCGATGGCACGCCGCGGCCGCCGAGCGAGTCGTGCAGCCGGCGCCACCTGCCGTCGGCATCGACCACGTCGAGCAGCTCGACGAAGGCGTGGCAGCGGTACGCCCCGAGCTCGAGGAACAGCCCCTCCCGAACCAGCGTGGCCTGCGAGCGGAGGTACTCGAGCCGGCCGCGCATGTCGCGCATCACCAGGAAACGTGAGTCGTCGTCGACAACTCCAAGCCCCTCCGCGAGGCTCCGGCCGGTCACCGCCGCCGTCCGGATCCAGCCGCGCGTCTCTGCGTAGCGGTTGTGGTACACGACCAGCGAGCGGGCGTCGCCGCGCCGGTTGGAGTAGGCGAAGACGTCCTCGTTGACCGAGCCGTCGTCCGTCGTGAAGTCGTACAGCGCGAAGTCGGCCGATTCGGCGAAGAGCTCGCGCCGGTGGAGCAGCGGGAATATCTCGCGCTCGTGCCGCTCGATCAGCCCCTGGTTCGGCACCTCCTCGATCTTTGCCCGCCGGAACTCCATGCCATAGCGCTCGGTCAGGCCCTCCACCTGGCCATGGCCGAACATCGGCAGCCCGGGCATCGTCGCCATCACCGTCGCCACGCCGAAGTACTTGTCGCCATCGCCGAACTGGTCGATCGCGGTCTTCTCATCGGGGTTGTTCATGAAGTTGACGTAGCGCTTGAGGATCTGCGGATCGAACTCGAGGGTGTTCTTGACCACGAGCCGATACTCGGCGTTCTTCTCGTCGCGCATCATGTTCATGAACGCACTGTTGTACACGCGGTGCATGCCCAGCGTGCGCACGAAGTAACCCTCCATCAGCCAGAAGGCCTCCGCCAGCAGCAGCGTATCGGGCGCCTCGGCGGCCACCCGGTCCACGACCTCGCGCCAGAACTCCTGCGGCATCGCCTTGTCGAACGCGCGCTTGCTCATGGCGTGCTCGGCACGCGAAGGGATGGCGCCACCGCCCTCGCCGGGCGGCGGATACCACAGCCGCGCGATGTGCTTCTTGGCGAGCGTCATTGCCGCGTCGAAGCGGATGACCGGGAAGCGGCGCGCCACCTCGAGGATCGCCTGGATGACCGCCTCGCGCGCCTCCGCGTTGAGGTAGTCGAGCTGGGCGGTGTCGTTCCACGGCGTGCTCGTGCCGTCGTTGCCGTGGTAGACGTAGCGCGCCTCGCCTGACCAGCGATCGACGCGCTTGAACGTCACCGCCGCATCAGTGTTGTCGTAGTAGTGATCCTCGATGTAGATCCCGACGCGCTCGTCCGAGGAGAGATTCGGGCCGTCGTAGGTGTAGGCGGGATAAGGCGCGTCCGGGCGGGAGATGAACCAGTCGGGGTGTTCGATCACCCAGCGCGAGTCGATGCCCATATGGTTGGGCACCATGTCGCTGGCGAGGCGGATGCCGCGCGCCGCGGCGCGGTCGCGCAGGCTGCCGTAGGCCTCTTCGCCACCCAGGTCGGCGGCGATGCGGTAGTCCATCAGCGAGTATGCGGAGGCGACAGCCTCGTTGTTGCCGCGCAGCTGCTTGATCCTTTGCGAGGCGTGGCTGCGCTCCCACAGGCCGATCAGCCACAGCCCGGTGAAGCCGGCCCTGGCCAGCTGGTCGAGCTCCTCGTCCGGGATCTGGTCGAGCCGCCAGATCGGCCGGCCGTAGCGCCGGGCGAGCTGGTCCAGCCAGACGTACGTGCTCTTTGCGACCAGCACGAGCCTGGGCATCCAGTCGAGGTCCTGGCTGAAGCGCTCGGGCTCCGCGTCTAGCTCGCCGAAGCCGTGCAGTGCCGAGGCTTCCGCGTCGGCGACGTCGCGCTCGCGCTCGCGGCCACCGGTCGTTGGATGGAAGCGCATCCACCTCGCTCGGTCCTCCTCGGCCAGCACGTCGAGGCTGATCAGCAGCCGATCGCCGAAGCGTTCAGCGGCGAAGCGCCAGTGCTGGCGCATCCAGCCAAGCTGGGCCTGGAGCGACTCACCCGCCTCCAGCGCCGGTCGGCGGAGGAGCGTGATCAGGTCGTCGCCATCCGGCCCGAAGGGCGGCTGGCTCGAGAGGTACGCCGTCAAGCCGCCGACGAGCGCGCTGTAGTCGGTGCCCTCCTCGAGCGCCCGATCATCGAACAACTCCCCGTACGGCGCGAACGCCGGGTTCTGGTTGGCCAGCCAGAGCAGCAGCAGCTCCTCGAGCACGATCTCGCGGTTCGAGCGCCCAGCCGATTCGCCAGCGAGGTACTCCGCCGCCGGCAGCGCCTGGCGGTAGACGGCGCTGCCCGGAAAGTGGCGCACGAACTCCAGCAGCGCCGCGTCAAGCGCGGGCCCGTCGAGCTGCTTTGCCAGCGCATCGAGCGCGCCGCCCACGACATCGGGTTGGACCTGCTCGCGGTACAGCTCGACGACGTGGTGCAGGATCTCGTCGATCAGGCCCATCGCGTTGAGGTCGCCGGCCCGCACCGCCGAGCCGGGGTCGGCGGCCAAGTCGCGCTCCTGGTTCATCCGCGCGGCGAAGCGGCGCGACGCCGCGAAGTCGGCGAAGACGACGTTGCCGCTCAGGCCGAAGAGGCGCTCGTCGAAGCCGTAGCGATCACGTGCGGCGCGCGAGACGTGGAACTCGTATGCCGGGCCCGCCGCCTGGCGGCGTGCCGTCACGCAGCGTGGTCCGCCGCGGCGGACGCTCGTCTCGACGGCTGTGGCTGCTCCATTGGGGGTCACTCTAGCGCGCGCCGCCGGGTGGGCCAACGCCTGCGCTGCCAGGACGGATTACGGGGCCATTGACTTTCACTCCAGCGAGCGTGGCCACGTGGTACCGTCTGCGACCGAGGCGGCCGCACGGTCGTCCACGGGGGAGGGCGTGCTCGTGAGTCTCCAACCAGTCCAGCGCCGGCGGCCGGGCGCGCTCGCACGCGCTGCGCTGGCAATGCTCAGCGTCGCCGCGCTCGTCGCCGTGGCCGTACCCGCGCCCGCGCGGGCGGCGCTGCCGCTGACGGAGGTAGCAAGCGGCTTCAGCCAGCCGATCTACGTCACGCACGCCGGCGACGATCGCCTGTTCGTCGTCGAGCAGACCGGCCGGATCAAGATCATCCCCGCCGGCGGCGGGGCGGTCACGACGTTCCTCAACCTGAGCGGGCTGGTGGCGACCAACGCCAGCGAGCGCGGCCTGCTGGGCCTCGCCTTCCACCCGAAGTACGCGACCAACGGCCTCTTCTACGTCAACTACACGCGCAAGTCTGACGGCCGCACCGTGGTCGCCGAGTACAAGCGCTCGTCGGGCAACGCCAATGCCGCTGATCCGGCCTCGGCGCGGACAGTGCTGACCATCGCCCAGCCGTACGCCAACCACAACGGCGGCTGGATGGGCTTCAAGGGCCAGCTGCTGTTCATCGCCACCGGTGACGGTGGCGGGTCCGGCGATCCCGGCAACCGCGCCCAAAACAAGAAGTCGCTGCTGGGCAAGATCCTGCGCATCAACCCGCTCAAGAGCGGCAGCAAGGCGTACACCATCCCGTCGACCAACCCCTTCGTCGGCAAGACCGGCGCCGACCAGGTCTGGTCATACGGACTGCGCAACCCGTGGCGCTGCTCGTTCGACCGTAGCAACGGCAACATGTGGTGCGCCGACGTCGGCCAGCAGAAGTGGGAAGAGGTCAACCGCCACGCTACCGGCAAGGGCGTCAACTACGGCTGGCGGGTGATGGAGGGCAACAGCTGCTACAAGCCGGCCAGTGGCTGCAACACCAGCGGCAAGCGCAAGCCGGTCGCGGTCTACGGCCACCCAGGCGGCAACTGCGCCGTCACCGGCGGCTACGTCTCGCGGCGCTCCGGCGCGGCACTCGCGGGCAAGTACGTCTTTGGCGACTACTGCTCAGGTCGCGTATGGGCCATCCCATCCGGCCACAGCGGCGGCCTGACCTCCTCGCACCTGCTGGCAGACACTGACCATCTGGTCAGCTCGTTCGGCGAGGGCAAAGACGGCCGGCTGTACCTGGTCAGCTACGGCTCAGGCAAGGTCTACCGGCTGAACGACAGCTAGTCGGGCTCACCGCCGCCGAGCAGCTGCTCGAGATCTGGCAGCAGCTCTTCGGCGCCGAGCAGGAAGGCACCGCCGATCACCAGGCTGAACACGCCTGCCACCACGCCGATCGCGACATAGATACGCTGTCGTGACCGGCTGGCGACGAAGCCTGAGGCCGACAGGACAACGATCGCAGTGTTGGAGGCGACGAGGCCGACGATGAAGGCGAGCATCATCGGTACACCGAGCCCGATGCTCGCCGCCCCGCCTACAGCCGCGATCAGCAGCACCTGCGTGCCGGTCTCCGCCCCGATGCCATGGATCATGCCCACGCCGAAGGCCGTCCGCCGGCCGTAGGAGCTCATCTCGATGGGCTCGGCATGCTCGTGGCCGTGAACGCGCGCCTGCAGCCTCCGCCAGAGCGCCCTGGCCCCATCAAAGACGAGCATCCACCGGCTACGCAGCCGGAATGTGCTGCCGTGCCGGACGTAGTGATAGAGCGAGACGAACAGCCACACCCCGAGCAGGACCAGCGTGAGCCCAACAACTCGCCCCATGAGCGGGTCGATCCACTCGGGCAGACGGGTGCCGATCAGCAGCGCCGCGCCGCCGAGGATGGCCACCACCAGCGCATGTCCCAAGGCGTACAGCGTTCCGAGCACGATTGGCTGGGCCTCTACCCCGAGCCAGGTGCGCGGCGGGGCGGCAGCGAGCACGCTGCCGATGGCCACCGGATGGCCAGCCTGCGCGTGGGCTGCCAGCTCGTCTGGTCCGCCGTGTCGATGGCGGTGGCCGGCCGGGCCGGCATGTTCGGCCTGATGGGCATCCTCGGCGACATCGGCCACGCCGGTGGTCGAGGTGATGTCCGCGATCGCGGCGATGTGGTCCCAATCGACTCCATGGCGCAGGCCGAGAACGAGGGCGGTTACGAGCAGTCCGATTGCCGCTGGGTCCAGCATGGCGCCATGTTATTGCATGTCGTTGCAAGTGCAACTGCACACGCCAGCGGCTACGCTTGTGCCGAGATGGCAGCGCAGCGCCCCGTCGATTGGCCCGACGTCGCCGGCCGGCTGCGTGCGCGCGGGATGCGCTGGACCCCGCAGCGGCGGCTGCTGCTGGGCGTGCTGTCCCGGGCGGAGGGCCACATCACCGCCGCCGAGCTGATCGAGCGCTGCCGCGCGGAGGACCCACTGACCACGCCTTCGACCGTCTACCGCACGCTCGACCTGCTGGAGGAGCTCGGGCTCGTTCGCCACGCCCACGGCGTTGATGGGCGCGAGGAGTACCACGTGTTGCCCGACCAGGAGCACGGCCACCTTCACTGCGCCGGCTGCGGCGGGTCATGGGAGATCGCCGCGGACGAGGCCGGCGCCCTTGTCGCATCGCTCCACAGCGAACGTGGCTTCGAGGTTGACCTGTCGCATCTGACGGTCGTGGGGACCTGCGCCGGCTGCCAAGACAAGACCTGAGCTCGCCGCGCGGCTGAGGCGTACCCTCTGCTGATGGAGGGCATCGGCCGCTGGGCGCTGGGCGGTGCGGCCGCGGCCGCGCTGGCGCTCGGCGCGGGCGAGCTGGCCGCGGCGCTGATCGGTGGCGGCTCGCCGATCGCGGCCATTGGTGCGGTCGTGATCGAGCTTCAGCCACCTGGCGCGAAGGACCTGATGGTCGAGCTGTTCGGCGAGGCGGACAAGCTCGTGCTCGAGCTGGCCACGGTCCTGGGCGCGCTGCTCGGCGGCGCGCTCATCGGGGTCGCCGGCCGCCTCTCGATGACCGCCGCGCTGGCCGGCATCATCGTCTTTGGCCTCGTTGCGATGGCGGCGCTGCTGCGCGATCCGCTGGTCGGCCTGCCGTTCGCGGTGCTGGTGGTCGCCGTGGCGATCGTTGTCGGCGTGGCCAGCCTGCCGCGACTGCTGCCTCGGCCCGCGTCCGAGCCACCGCCGGGCGCCGCGGGAGGCCTCGCCCGCCGGCACTTCCTGGTCGTGACCGGCTCGGCGCTGGCGCTCGGCGGCGTGCTCACGCTGGTCGGCCGAGCGCTGACCGCGCGCGTGCCCACATCCTTCGACGTCAGCCTGCCCGCGCCATCGGAGTCCCTGCCTCCCCTGCCCGCGGGCGCCGAGCTGGCCATCGAGGGCCTGTCGCCGATCATCGTCCCGATCGGCCAGTTCTACCGCATCGACACTCGCCTGAGCGTGCCCAGCCTGGACCCGGCGCAGTGGAGCCTGCGCATCCACGGCATGGTCGAGCGCGAGGTCGTGATCGGCTACGACGAGCTGCTGTCCATGCCGCTGATCGAGCGCTACGTGACCCTCGCCTGCGTCTCGAACTCCGTTGGTGGCGACCTCGTGGGCAACGCGCGCTGGACTGGGACGCTGCTGCGGCCGCTGCTCGACCGGGCAGCAGTGCTACCCGGGGCTACCCAGCTGATTGGCCGCTCGTTCGACGGCTGGACGGCCGGCTTCCCGACCGCCCACCTCGATGGCGAGGGCGCCGAGGCGTTGGTCGCGGTCGGCATGAACGGCCAGGCGCTGCCGCCGCAGCACGGCTTCCCGGCGCGGCTGGTCGTGCCCGGCCTGTACGGCTACGTCTCGGCGACAAAGTGGCTGACCGAGATCGAGCTGACCACGCTCGATGCGTTCGACGCCTACTGGGTGCCGCTCGGCTGGGCCAAGGAGGCGCCGATCCTGACCCAGTCGCGGATCGACGTGCCCCGGGCCGGCGCCGCGCTGGCGGCCGGCCGGATGGAGGTTGCCGGCGTCGCGTGGGCACCGGCGCGTGGTGTGTCGCGGGTCGAAGTCCAGCTGGACGACGGGCCGTGGCAGGTGGCAGAGCTGTCCCTTGCGATGTCTGACGCGGCCTGGGTGCAGTGGCGGGCCGGGGTCGAGGTCGCGGCCGGCACGCACACGCTGCGCGTGAGGGCGACCGACGGCCGCGGCGCGGTGCAGGAGTCACGACGCACGCCGCCCGCACCCGACGGCGCGCGCGGCTACCACGAGACGTCCTTCTCGGCCGGCTGACGGATGGCGTCTGCTCCCCCGCCGGCCACCGCCTTCGGTCAGGTCCTCAAGCCGCAGCGCTTAGCGTGAAGGCATGGCCACCCGAGGCCAGGACGAGGCCGCGCCTGAGCGTGGATTCGGCTGCTGCGCGGGTAGTGTGGGCCAGCGATTGCCACGTAAGCGCGGCCCCTTGAGGACCTGACGGAAAGCAGGCTGACCCTGCAATCCGTCGCGATCGGTGAACCGACCGGCTCTGCGGCGCATCAGAGACATAGAGCCATAGCGGAGGTGGGATGGAGCGCGCACTCGTCGAGCAGGCTCGCGCGGGTGACGCCCATGCCTTCGAGGAGCTCGTACGGCGGAGGATCGATACGGTGTACCGGACCGCGGTCGGCATCCTGGGCGAGCCCGCCGACGCGCGCGACGCGACCCAGGAAGCCTTCATCGCTGCCTGGCGACAGCTGCCATCCTTGCGCGACGCCGACAGGTTCGACGCGTGGCTGCGTCGGATCACCGTCAACAGCTGCCGGATGATTCTTCGCCGGCGGCGCGTCGTGCGCGAGATCGCGATGCCACAGGGTGATGGCGGCCTGAGTGGCCGGTTCCTGCCGCCACCGGATCTGGCCGCCATTCACTTCGACGACGCATTCGAGCAGCTGCCGGTCGAGCAGCGGGCGTTGCTGCTGGAGCACCATCTCGACGGTCGGTCGGTTGCCGAGATGGCTGCGGCGCACGGAGTGCCGGCGGGCACGGTGAAGTCGCGACTCTTCACGGCTCGTCGGGCGCTCGAGCGGGCCCTGGCTGAGGCGGACCGATGAGCCGCGCACGCCCCGTGCTGACCGAGGACTCCCTCACGGCTCACCTGCGCCGGCGCGTGGAGGCGCAACCCCTGCTGGGCAGCCGGCGCGAGGATCTGGTCCAGCTGATCGTGGCCGGCGCGGCCGCCGAGCGCGCGACGAGCCGCGAATAGC
>Ga0247717_1000258_pt1 | contig 16966 bp, 13 predicted proteins | sample 24E_NmetaG_FD_189047 | JGI IMG/M metagenome (GOLD analysis project Ga0247717, IMG submission 189047) | Soil microbial communities from hillslope of Landscape Evolution Observatory, University of Arizona, Oracle, AZ, United States - 2-4-E_N | ecosystem: Engineered > Artificial ecosystem >... | reverse complement strand
CCGCACCTGAGCGACGCCGCCACAATGCGGCGCGCCCGGCTCCGAAAAACGAAGCCCGACGACGACTCGCGGCCTCCGACCGCCGCACCCGCCGGTCGCTCCTCGGTGGGCGAGGGGGGACTTGAACTCCGATCCAAAGGGTTCTGATCGATGGTCGTCAATGTTGGAAAGTGCCTCTCACCTGCTGTTTCTTCGATCAGCGTGATGATCGGTGCCGACCGCTTCTACCGGATTTCAACCCGTCCGGTAGAAGTTCCGGTAGAAGTCGATGGTGCATCCCGGTCCCCGTTGCGCGGACCTTGGGGGCACCGGCGGCGTAGCCGTCCCTCCGCGCGCATGATCGCGGCTCACCGTACGCTGGGTGCGCCGTGCCGAAGCGCCCAGACTCCCTCCCCGACTACAAGCAGCCGCCGTTGATCGAGGTCGCGCTCGCAGTCCAGTTCGAGTCCCTTCCGCAACTGCGCCAAGCCCATCTTGGCCTGTTCTGGTCCGAAATCATCGATGATTACCCGAACGTTCGCGATCAGCCGCCGTTGGAGTCGGTTGTCGAGCGATTTGACGACGGCGAGCTACCGATGTTCCAGCTCGAAATCACCGATGCACCGCCTGTGCACAGAGCGTGGTTCATCAGTGCAGACGACACATTGCTGGTACAGGTCCAGTCAGATCGATTTGTACACAATTGGCGGCAACGGGGCGAGCCCTACCCCCGATTCGAGGCGCTGTACGAGACCTTCTCGACCCGGCTGGCTCAGTTCGAGCAGGTTTTGGCCAGGACGAACGTGCCAGCTCCGGCGTACAACCACATCGAGGTCACCTACATCAACTGGATCGAAGCTTCGCGTCTGAGCGAGTTCCTCCTGATGTCAGATCCACCACCCCTGCCAAGTGGCGGTGTGGCCGGATACCCCGATGAGGAGACCTACGCCACTCGGTACTTGGTCAGCAGCGAGAGCCGCCCGATCGGCCGGCTCCATGTCCGAACGAACGTGGCGCGCCGTCGAACGGAGGAGGGTCACATCGACCGAGGTTTCATTCTGTCGCTCACGTTCCGGGCCCCGATGCCGTCCACGGCTCAATCCGTTGAGATGGAGGACCTGATGTTCCGCGGACGCGATCTCATCGTCGAGTCGTTCACATCGTTGACACGACCCGAACTACAGACCACCAGATGGGAACGGACGCAGTGACCTTCCTGACGTATGACGACTTCCTCGCTCCGACGGTTGCCGAGACCGGCTTCGAGGATGCTGCAGCCTTCTCGCCCGTTCGGCGCACTTTGATCCGAATCCGGGTCCCGCACGAAGCCCAGGCTCCCGGGTGGCTGACGGAGGTCCTCCGGAGGCTTCGGGAGATTGAAGATCTCCCTCGTGATTGGGATGGACGCGGCGCTCGTGCTGCGTCTCCGGACGCGCTCAAGCGCGCCTTCGTTGTGCTGAACAAGTTCATGGCGCGCGACTTCGCCGCGCCCGCCGTGATTCCGACTCCCGACGGTGGCATGCAGTTCGAGTGGCATGACGCCGGTTGGGACCTGCAGGTCGAGATCGATCCATCCGGCCAGGCTGACGCTTGGGGCGAACACATCGCTCGCGGGACCCGCTTTTACGGCAACGTCGACAGTCATGTCCAAGACCTTCGACTCGCTATCAAGGAGATCACGGTCCGCCCACGTGACAACGTCGTCTGACACCATCGGTGCCGGTGCACGACGATCCTGCGATTCCCGACGACGAGGTCGCCCTGCGCCGCGTTCTCCATCGCAATGATCAACTCGTGTGGGATGGCAACGTCGGACGTTGGCGGCCATCAGAGGCTGCCTTTCGCGATCCGGGTGGAACAGGCGAGGTGTCGGTGTACCTCCAAGGGTTTCTGCGGGCTAACGAAACAGCGGCCGACGTAGCGGCGTTGAGGCCAGGCAGCGTGGCCTTCGGTTTCGCGGTCGCCGACGCGCGGGCTTTGGACTTCGGCGTGACACATCGTCCCGACCAAGATGCCGGCCCGCTGCGGCACGCCCACGGTTCAGTGAACGACCGCTCAGGCTGGAAGAAGCCCGACTTCGTCAGCGCTCGAAACCGCCTCATTCGTCAGATGTTCTTGGCCTCAGGCGTGGTGACGCTCGAGCGAACCGCTTGAGCCGACTCGGTGGACGAAGCGATCCGGCCGGCGTCGTACGGTCTACCTCGAGGCCGTCGGCCAGTGCTCGGCTCGGTAGGCCTCGACCTCGGCCACTGGCAGGGCCCGCGTCGAGTTGTTCATACGGACGAAGAAGGCCTGCTCGCCCTTGCTGGTCCTGGCCCACACAGGGGACGGGGAGGCTGCGGCGTCGACGCGGCAGATCTCGTGGCCGGCATGGACAGCGATACGGGCTCTCGTCCTGGTGACCGGTGTATGGCCGAGGGCGTTGATGAGATGGGTGGTGAGCCAGTTGACGAATCCGTCGCCGTTCCTGGGCTTCACCTGCTCGTAGTCGTGGCCGAGGCCGACGACGGAACCGTCGGGGCCGATGCCGATGAGTAACGTGCCGCCGTCGGTGTTGAGGAACGCCGCGATGGTCTTCACGATGGCATCCTCCAAGGCCTTGCTCGGCTGGCCTTCGCGGACGTCCCACCGGGCGGTGGACTTGAACTCGACGGCGTAGTCCTCGTCGTTGTCGATAAGCTCCTCAATGGTCCGCAACTCGGGCCTACCGACCAGCCCGAGCTTCTTGGCAACAAGCGCGACGAACTCGGAGTCCTGGCGGAGCTGCTCGACGACCTCCTCGGTGAGCGCAGCTGCGCTCACCGCTCCTTTGGCCAGCGATGTCACGCCAACGGCGGCGAAGCCCGGCCCGGCCGGCGCGACAACCGTCCCGTCGTAGACACTCTGGCCGTCGTCGCCGTAGGCGGTGGCGACGTGGTCGAACACGGCCTGGACCTTGGCGTCGAAGACCTCGGGCGGGTACGGGTCAGCGGGGAGGTCGGCGTCGAGGATCCGGCGGATAGAGGCCCGGACGTCGGCGGTGGTCGCGGCCTTGCGGCGCCAGTCGAGCACGAGCTTGTCCTGGAGATGGCCGAGGAGGCGCTTGGCACTTGCCTTCACCACCTCCCGCTCAGGATCGGCGAGCACGGGCTCGGGCTTGGTGAGCAGGTCGAAGATCGCCAGCTCCTCCTCGCTGAGCCCTTCCACGACGGCGCGCTGCTCCTCGTCGGTCAGCGACCGGGAGAGCTCGACGAGGCGGCGCAGGTACTCGTCGATGTTGAGGCTGCCGGCGTTGTACTCGGCGATCAGCTCCTCGATCCGCTCCACCAAGTCGTAGCGGGTCGGGTTGCGGGTGGCGACGCCGATCGCGCGCTGCTTGAGCAGGGCGGCGAGCCGGTCGGTCTCGGCTCGCTTGCGGCCGGCGAACTGGGCCGCGAGGGCGTCGAAGTCGATCTGGGACAGGTCGATGAGCGGCTCAGGTTCGCTGCCCTCGGCGGCGGCCCGGATCACGTACTCCTCGGCGCCCACGGACCGGTCGAGCAGCTCATCGACGGCGTCGGAGATCTCGTCCAGGTCGGCGGCCGGCGGCCGGGCGAGGTCGAGGATCCGTTCGGCCAGTACCCGGATGGCGGCGACGGTTGACTGCTGCGCCGCCGCGGCCGGATCGGGGAGCAACGCCTTGAACAGCTTCCGGACGTCGCGGGCGGCGGCGAGGAAGGCGGCGCGCTGTTCCTCGTCGGCGAGCAGGGCTTCGACGGCGGCGTCTCGCAGGGCAATGTGCTCGAACCCGTGCGCGTCCCGCAGCCCGGGCAGGTCGACGCCCACCGCACCGCACAGGGTGACGACCTGATCGATGGCCTCGTTCAGGGCAGTGACGAGCGCGCCGACGTGCTGGATCGGGGCATCCACGCCGGCCTCGGCGTTGGCGGCGCCGTAGATGGCGAGCGCCTTCTCGAGGTTCCGGAAGACGCCGACGTAGTCGACGATCAGACCGTTGTCCTTGTCGGGAAACACCCGGTTGGCCCGTGCGATGGTCTGCATCAGCGTGTGGTTCCGCATCGGCCGGTCGAGGTAGATGGTCGACACACTGGGGGCGTCGAAGCCGGTCATCCACATCGCGCAGACGAACACGATCCGCAGCGGGTCGTCGGCCGCCTTGAACCGCTCGGCCAGGTCCTCCTCGTTCATCCGCTTGCGGTGCGGGCGGATGTCGAGGCCGTGGCGTTCAAGCTGGGCGATCTCATTCTGCGACTGCGACAGGACCACGGCCATGTCGGTCGACTCCATGAGTGCCAGGCGGGACGCGAGCCAGGGCCGTTCCAGCTCGGGGAGCGAGTCATGCTCGGCTTGCAGCTCGGTTCGGTGCTCGGCCCACGCCTCCTGCACGTACTCGTACATGCGCACGGCGGCGGCCTTGTCGACACCGACGTACATGGCCTTGCCGACGAAACCTCGGCCGACGAAGTGCGCGACGAGGTCCCGCGCTATCGTGCGGAGCCGCTGGGGGCGGGTAAGCAGCGTGTACTCCCGACCGAATCGCCGGGCGAGCTGGCCCTCAGCGTCCTCGTCAAGCTCGGCCTCCTCCAGCAGCGCGGTGAGCTCGGCGGAGAAGTCGTCGTTGACGAGCTGCAGCTCGGGGATTCGGTTCTCGTAGTAGAGCGGGACGGTCGAGCCGTCCTCGATGGCGTCGCGGAAGTTGTAGATCGAGACGTAGTCGCCGAACTGCTGGCGGGTCAGCTCCTCCCCGGCGATCAGCGGCGTCCCGGTGAACCCCATGAAAGCGGCGTTGGGCAGCGCTTGGCGCATGTTCAGCGCCAACGTGTCGTACTGGCTGCGATGCGCCTCGTCGGTGATCACGATCACGTCGGAGCGCGGCGACAGCACCGGCATCGTCATCTCGCCGGCCTTCGAGTCCAGCCGAAACTTGTGGATCAGCGTGAAGACGTACCGGTGGTCAGCGGCCAGCAGCTCGCGCAGATGCATGGCCGATGTGGCGTGCACCTGGGCCTCGGCCGAGATGGCGCCGGCATCGGCGAACTCGCCGTGGAGCTGAACGTCAAGCTCGGTGCGATCGGTCACCATCACGAAGGTCCACGCACCGGGGATGCGGCGGAGCACCTTCTGCGTGAACCACAGCATCGACAGGCTCTTGCCGGACCCCTGGGTGTGCCAGAACACCCCGAGGCGCTTCTCGCCTGCGGCGCGGACACGCAGCAGGGTCTCGATCGCCGCGTTCACGCCAAGGAGCTGATGGTTGCGAGCCACCACCTTGATCAGCCCCCCGGGCCGCTCGATGAACCCGGTGAAGTTCTCGACGAGGTCAAGCAGTCGGTCGTGGGCGCAGGTGCCTCGGATCGCTGTCTCCAGGGCGACCACGCCGCGGTTGCCGTCGGCGTCGATCACCTTCCAGTCGCCGAAGAACTCCCAGGGCGCGTATGTTGACCCGACCTTGGCTGCGGAACCGTTGGAGCAGATCACGAACCCGTTCGGGACGAACAGCGCCGGGATCGTGTCGCGGTAGTCGGTGATGTTCTCGTCCAAGGCGGCCTTGGCCGGTCGGTTCGGCTCCTTGAACTCGGCCAACACCAACGGAATTCCGTTGACGAACAGCACTACATCGGTCCGGCGCCGGTGCAGGTCCCCGGCGAACCACACCTGCGAAGCCGCCAGCCAGTCGTTTTTCGTCGAGTCGAGAAAGTCCACGAAGCGGATGGTGGTGAACTGCCTTGCGCCCCGGCCATCGGTCCACTCGGCCCGGTAGCCATCCCGAAGGAGGGTGTGCACCTCCCGGTTGGCCCGCACACGGTCCATCACCGACCGGTCCCGAGTGACCGCCTGCACCGCCTCCTCGCGGATGAGCTCGGGGAGATCGGGATTCAGGAGCCGGACCGCATCCCGCAGCCGATGGACCAGGAACACCTCATGAATCGAGTCCCGCCCGAGCGTCCCCGCCGGCCCGAGCAACTCGCTGAAGGCGTTGACGACCTCCCATCCGAGCTCGGAGAGCAGCTCCAGCGCCGGCTCCTCCACGAGTCCCGCCTCCGAGTACCGCCCCGGCGGGTTCACTAGATCGCTGCCTCGGTAAGCGCGTCCATGTCGAGGTGGGACACCTCGATTTTCCCGGTGACGAGCCTCGGCAGCAAGAGATCTCGGATCGAAGCGAGCTGATCGGACGAGTCAGCGAGTTCATCAACCGCTCCCAGCACCGGCTCCACGGTGTCGACGAACATCGCCCGCAGATCGTCGGGCGGCCACAAGACGAGACCGGCTGCAACGTGGTCAGGCGACAGGTGCAGGACTGTCGACCCGTTCGCGTACTCCTTGACCCGATCCGGATAGTCAGACCAACGAAGCGCTGCGAAGATCCACAGCCGGTCAGCCAGCTTCAGCGGCACGATGCGAGCCACATCAAGAGAGATCACTCCCCGCGGTTCGGGCAGCCGAGGAACGAGCGTCGCCCGAGCAAGGATCTCCCGTCCCTGGGTAAGATCCGTGACGGCCAGCACGATGTCACCGTGTCCCACGAGTTGAGCGTTGTTGAACTTCCCCTCGTAGCGCTTTAGGCCGTCTCGGCGGAACCCTCCGCCGCGCATCATGCACTTCAAATTCACGAACGGCAGACCGCCGGCGTGGACGAGTTCGTGCTTCCGGTACGAACGTCCCCGAACGAGCGTCGCCACGTCGTCAAGCCGGCGGCAGGTCCAACCCTCGGGGATCGGGCCGAGGGGAGAGTCGACGAGAGGGACGTCCTCGTGGCCCGGGTACCGGAAGCGGACGAACCACTCCCGGTAGACCGCCTGCGCCATCTCCTCTAACACCTCCACCCGCCGCCGATTGTTCTCGATCAGGTCATCGATCGACCCCAGCACTGATCCGATCCGCTCCTGCACTGGGGTCGTCGGCACCCGAACTGGCAGCATGTGAGCGTGATTCCGATTGAGAGTCGGATTCGAAGCCCCAGCATCGAGGCTCGCCAAAGGGAGCGTCTGCAGGAGGTAGTACACGTATCGAGGATCGGAGCCTTTGAAGTCCCTCACCCAAAGGGTGGTGTCATGCGGCCAAAACGGGCCATGAGAGAAGTGGACTTTTCCGAGCACCCCCTTTCGACCGGTCACGACTCCCGGCCCCTCAACCTTGGCGACATCCGTCGTGTAGCTCGGCCCGCCAGACGAGATGACGGGGAACGGGCCCGGAGTTGCCTCCTTCTCAGTCAGATCGAATCCGCGCTGCAGCGTGATCACGTCGCCGAGCGCTGCCGCGCGCCACTCACTCATTCGCTAAGAATCTCCGTCACGACGGCGTCGACCTTGGCTCGTAACGCATCCGCTTCGTCGCTGAGTCTGGTGAACTCCTCGTAGAGACGCTCGAGTTTCTCGGTGAACTCCTGGTCGTCGTCGTCGATCGCCGCTGTGCCGGTGTAGCGGCCAGGGTTGAGGCTCCAGCCTTGGGCTTCGATCTCGGCGCGGGTCGCGACCTTGCACAGACCGGGGACGTCGACGTAGATGCCGTGGGGGAAGCGCTCCTTGAGGGCCGCGTCGCTGCCGTCGTCGGTCTCGGGCTCCTCGGCTCGGTAGAGGCGGACGATATTGGCGAGCAACTCGATCTGCTCGGGCAGGAAATCGCGGTGCGCCCGGTCGACCTGGCGATAGATGTGGCGGGCATCGATGAACAGCACCGTGTCCTCGCGCCCGGTCCGAGCCTTGGCATTGTCGAGGAACCACAGTGTCACCGACAGGGGGACGGTGAAGAAGAACTTGGTCCCGATGGCCACCATCACATCAACGGCGCCAGCCTCGACGAGCTGGCGGCGGATCTCCTTCTCGGAGTGGCCAGCGTCACCGGCAGAGTTGGCCATGACGAAGCCGGCGCGACCACTGTCGGCCAGGGCGGCGTAGAACTGTTGAATCCACAGGTAGTTGCCGTTGTCGGTCTTCGGCAGGCCGAACGGGAAGCGTCTGTCGCCGGCCAACTTGGTCTTGTCGACGCCGTTGACGTTGAAGGGCGGATTGGCCATCACGAAGTCGAAGCGGCCGACGGCGTCGTGGAGGTCGTCGTAGTAGCTGTTGCCGAGGCGGATGTCGCCGGACAGGCCGTGCAAAGCTAGGTTCATCTTGGCCAGCGGGACGGTGACTTCCTTCTGCTCCTGGCCGTAGACCGACAGCTCGCGCGTGGCCGAACCGGCGTGGCGCTCCACGAACTTGGCGCACTGCACGAACATGCCGCCCGACCCGCACGCTGGGTCGTAGACCTTGCCGTGAAACGGCTCGATGATCTCGACGATGAGCCGGACGATCGAGTACGGCGTGAAGAACTCGCCGCCGAGCCGGCCCTCGGCCATGGCGAAGTTGGAGAGGAAGTCCTCGTAAATCAGTCCAAAGGCATCGCCGGACAGCTTGCGGGGAAGCGGTGAGAAAAGGCGCAGCAGTTCTGTGAGCGTGGAGCGCTCCAGCCGCTGATAACCCCGCGGAAGCACGTCGCGCAGCTCGGGATTGGCAGCCTCCATCGCCTTCATGGCGGCATCGACGGCCGCTCCCAGGTCCTTGCCCTCGGGCAGGTCCACGAGGCCCGACAGCCGCGCGCCTTCGGGGACGAACAGCACCGAGCGAGCCCGGTAGTCATCGGCGGTGACTGGATTGCGCGCCGTCGCCTGCGCTTCCAGCTCGGGCCGCATCGCCTCGAACTGGTGGTCAGCGTAAGCAAGGAAGATGAGCCCAAGCACCGGGCCGCGGTAGTCGGCCGGCGTGAGTGTCGAGTTGGCCCGCAACTCATCCGCCGCCCGCCACAGCGTCCGCCGTACCTGAGCCAGATCCTTGCTCTTCAACCTGACGCTCCTCCGCACATGACCTAGCCGCTGCGCCAGATCACAGTAGAAGAGGCCGGTGACGTGCGCCGACGTGGTCTGGCTGCGTCGCAGCGCTATAGCCGGCCTTCGCACGCCCTTCGTGACGGCTCTGTGTACGTGCTCTCAACTTCAGGCCGGAAGACCAACCCGTGCGCCGGATCTCGCTCGCCGGCGGGACGGTGGCCGGATCCACGCCGGCGGCAGCTCCCCGTGGAGGAGCAGGCCGTCGCCGACCTCCATCTGGCGGAGGATGCTCGCCGACACGAACGGCACCGCGGTCGCCGGCGTACGGGCCGGTGGGCGCTCACCCTGGCGGCTCCAGCTCTGCTCGTCGAGGTCGCTGCGAACGTGCTCCTTGCCCACCAGGGCGCTCACGTACTCGATCGTGGCCATGTCGCTGAGTCCGCTCGGGTAGATCAGCTTGGTTCGGTGGTTGGTCAGCACGTCGTCGGCGTCCCGGCCGTAGATCTGGTCGAGCTGGGCCTTCGACTGCCACACGGTGACGAGTTGCATGCCCGCTCCCGTCACCGTCGACGCCCACTGCGGCAGCTTGGGCAGCGGGGTGTTGGCCGCCTCGTCGAGGAGCACGAGCAGCCTCGGCTCCAAGGGCTCGCCCACCCGGTTGTAGCGGGCGAACGCCTGGGTGATCAGGTCGTGGAGCAGGACGGCGAAGACGGCACCGACACGGGTCTCGTCCCCGAGTGGCGCACAGAGAAAGAGCGTGTTGTTCCCGCCGAGCAGCCAGTCGAGGGTGATGTCGCAGCCGTCCGCGCTCTCCGCCACGTCCGGGTCGGCCCAGGGCCACACGGCGTTGCGGGCGGTGGCGTAGACGCTGGAGGTCGTCCGAGGGTCGGTCTTCCACTGGCCGTGGAGCCAACCCTGTACCTGGCGAGCGGCGAGGGCGACGGCGTCGTCGGGGTGGTCGGTGAGCAGTCGCACCAGTGGGCCGAGCGTGCCTTTGTCGTCGCCAGCGGGCCGGTCGAGGTCGAGCACCCATTTGACGACGTGGCGCATCGAGTGGCCCTCGGTGTTCGCTGCGGTCCACAGCATGGCGGCGATGAGCTGCTCAGCCTGGCCTCGCCAGAACCGGTCGTGCGGTCCCTCGTCGGCGCCGGCGCGGGCCAGCATCTGCGCAGCGGCCAGGGCTCCCGTCAGCTCCCGGGCCGCGCGGAGCGGGCTCCAGGTGGCCTTGTCCATGCCCGTGATGCCAACGGGATCGAAGACCTTCACCTCACCGATCGCCGACCTGCTGGCGAGCGTCGCTCGGACAATGTCGGACTTGACCGATGACACGATGGCCGGACCGCGCCAGGCCGTTACGCCGGCGACGAGCCCGGTCGTCTTGCCCGACTGGCTGGGACCCACCACGGCGACCGCGCCCCGGACCGCACGGCGGCGCCCGGAGCCCACCGACTCCGTGGCGAGGTAGCGCCGGCCCCAGGCGGCGAGCAGGAAGCGGCCGGGTTCCGGCCGGTTGACCAGCAGCGGCCTCAGCTCCCTCGTGCCCGCCAACCGGGGCTGCGCGTCGACACCGAGGCGCCGGCGCTGGTCGACGGGCTGGTGCCGGCGCCGGTCCACGAGGCTCACCGCCGAGGCGACGAGGACGATCGTCACCACGGCGACGACTGCCGCGCTGGTCCAGTAGAGGACCGGACCGGGAAGGTTCGACGCGGCCGGCTCACTCCAGGCCCGGCGCGGGTCGCCCCAGTGGTCGGGCAACCGCGTGAGCGCAGCCAGGGCATCGGGTACCCGGGCGTGAAGGAGGCGTCCTCTGCCCAGCAGCGCCGCCAGGTTGCCGGCCAGCCAGTGCCCCACGGACGCCGTCCCCAGAAGACCGACGGCAACCAGGAAGAGGAGGTCGTCGCCCGAGCGGTTCGGCTCCGACGGCCGGGTCATGCGAGGACCGGCGGCTCGACGTAGTCGATGGCCGCCGTCTTGGCCTGGCTGGTGCCCAGCGCCTTGACGAGGTGGTCGAGCTCTGGCCCGCCGGCGTCGTACTCCTGCGTGCTCACCACCGTGTAGAGGTGGTTCTCCTGGCGACCGCGCGTGAGCCCCGTGTAGCCGAGCTCGGCGTACAGGGTGTCGTCGCCGAGGAGGAGGGCCGTGTCGCAGGTGAGGCCTTGAGCCTTGTGGACCGTGCGGGCGTAGCCGTGCTGCAGGTGGTCGGTGACGTAGTCGAGGGGAAGGCTGACGGCGCGGTCGGCCAGCTGCACCCTGACCGACCCGTGCTGGCCGCCGATCACGGCGCCGATGTCCCCGTTGAGGACGCCGAGGTCGTAGCGGTTCTTGAGGGCGAGGACGCGGTCGCCGACGCAGAACCGCTGCTCGTCGACGACCGCGACCAGCGGGCCGAGCCGACCTTCGGCCTCCAGGACCGCGTGCGCCCGGGCGTTCAGATCCCGGGCGTCGCTCCGGTGGACAGCGCCCATCACCACGTCGCGGCCGCCCTCCCGGTGGCCCCACCAGTCGAGGACCATCTGGTCACGCAGGGCGTCGCTGTTGTGGGCGACGGTGACCCGGCCATGCCGGTCGAGCCGCCGCACGGCGAGCCGGCTGCGCCCGTGACGGAGCGCCGTGGTGATGAAACGCTCCTCCGGGTCTCGCTGGCGCCGGTTCTCCACCAGCTCCACGACCTCGACGCGCGAAGCGAGGGCGGCGAGGAGGCCACCGGCCTCCACGGCAGGCAGCTGCTTCGGGTCGCCGACCAGGATCATCTTGGCGCCGGCCGCGGACGCCTCGCCGGCGAGCGACGCCATCAGCCGGGTGCTCAGCATCCCGGCCTCGTCCACCACGAGGACGTCGCCCTCCTGGAGTCGCACGTGGCCGCCGTCGAGCCGGGCCTGGAGCGCGTGCGCGGTCGAGGAAGCGATCCCCGCACCCGCCTGCAGCTCCCTCGCCGCCCGGGCGGCCAGGCTGACACCCAACACCCGGTGCCCGGATGCCTCGAAGGCCTCGCGAACGGCGTCGAGGGTGAAGGTCTTGCCCGTGCCGGCCCGACCGATCACGACGTCCAGGGGCTGGCCCGAACCGCAGAGCTGCTCCACCATGTGGCGCTGCTCGTCGCTCAGGGACGGCCGGGCAGCGACGGCGGCGGCGGCGTCCGCCGGCCGGGCCCGTAGCGACCCGGTGCCGGGACGCTCGGCCAGGGCGACGACCTGCCGCTCGTAGGCCAGCATCTCCGGAGTCGTCCACCGGCCGTCAGCGACGGCGATCGCCTGGTCCGAGCCCAGGAAGGCCTCCGTGCGGACGAGGATCTCCTCGACGGAAGCGCCCTGCCGGGCTGACTTGGCCACCTGGCGGACGGCATCGCTGCGGGTGAAGGTGGCATGCTCCTCGGTGGCCGCCATGGCCAGCTCGTCGTCGCTCACCCGCAGCTGCGGCGTCCGGGCCACCCTCGGGACGCCGGAGAGGTCGAAGCGCAGGTCGCCGGCCCGCCGCCGCCACTCCGCCCGGAGATCCGCCTCGCTGATGCCAACGGGCTTCGCCTTGCGGGTCTTCAGGTTGGCCAACCGGGCCCCCGCTCCGGAATGAACGCCGACCCGCTCCATCTCGGCCACGATCTCCGCCCGGCGGCGGGAGAAGGCCCGGCGCATGTCGCCGCTGACTCCGACCACCTCGGCCACGCCATGGCGGTCCATCTCGTCGAAGACCAGGCCCAGACGAGTCGCCAACTCCCGCCGCAGCGTCGCCTGAAAGACCGCCTCGGCCGTGTAGCGCTCACGGAACAGCGCCCGGCCGTCGAGGGCGGTACGAACCCCGTCCGGGCCTTCGGTGACGTTGAAGATGGTCCAGTGCAGGTGGATGCCCGGATCGCCGAGCCGGCTGGTCCGGTGACGGAACACCGCACCCAGGAAGCCTCTGCCCGGGGCGACCGTGACCCCAGCGTGGCCCCGGCGCACGAAGCAGGCGGCGGTCTCGAGGTACCGCTCGACCTCGTCCCGCGCCACGTAGAGCGCCTCCTCCACCTGTTCGGCGTCGTGCTCGCTCCCAAGGGCCCACACCAGCGACACCGACTTCGACGGCGACAAGGTGACGTCGAAGCCCTTGTTGGTCGTGTCGTAGGCCGTCATGGCCCACCCGCTCGGGTGCGTGCCGGCGAAGGCGCCGGCGAGCGCCGCCCGGTCAGCCGGCCCGTCCAGCCCGTCGGCGGCGGCCAGCCGCCCGACCCACCGCCCCGGCGACGTCCCGGACTCCGAGAGGTAGTCCTCCCGGCCCTCGATGACCTCTCGCTCGTAGTAGTCGAGGTCTCGGCACTTGGCGATCGTCAACACGGCGGGTCCTCCTCGCACCAACGGTGCATCGGTGTGGAGATTGCTGATCTGTCCGGAGCAGGGACGTGAGGGGCTGGCGCCGCTGGTGCGGGCCCGGGGGGTGGGACGGCTGCGACTCCGGTGGGCCGTCTCGCTCAGGCCGTGGGCGAACGGATCGTGGACTCGACGAACCTGACCAGCGCGGCGCGGGGTACCCGCTTCTGGCAGCCGAACCGCAGGAACGGCAGACCGCTCGCTCCCCCGGTCCGCTCCCACTCCACGGTCAGCTCGTAGGTCTTCGAGCGGCCCAGCTGGAGGACCTCTGCTGCTTGCGTGACCGTCAGGAACGGGGGAAGGTCGTCGAGCACCGGCACGTCTCCTTGCTGTTGCCTACAACGCCGGATAGTGTATCCTCTAATGCCGAGCCGTTGTCAACCACAACAGTGAGCGATGGAGTTGCCACATGGTCCGAGCACGAAGCAAGAGGGACGAGCGAGCGCCCGAGGCGTCGGTCGCCGAGGCGCGACGCGAGGCGCGAATGGACGTCAACGCCATCGTCTCGTACAACCTGCGGACGATCCGGGAACGGAGGGGCTGGACACAGCAGTCCGTCGCTGAGCGCCTGGCGGTGCTCACCAAGCACCAACTCCCGCAGGCCTCCATCTCGGCCATGGAGCGCGGCTTCGACGGCGACCGCCGGCGCCGGTTCGACGCCCACGAGCTCTATCTGCTGTCCGTCGTGTTCAAGGTGCCGCTCGTGTACTTCTTCCTGCCCCCGCCGAAGACCGGGCTCCAGGAGCTGGCCGACACCGAGCGGCCGGTCAGCGAGCTGTACGCCGCCGTCCTCGGTCGCGACTGGGAGCTGGCCGACCTCGACGAGCGGCTCGCGGACCTCAACGTCACCAATCCCGAGGAGGTCGACGACGTCCTGGCCGCCCTCTTCGGCGCCGAGGGGGCGGCCGGGAACTGGCACGACCACTTCCGGACGTGGCGCAAGAAGCGCCTGGCCAAGCTGGCGTCCACCTACGGCGACCAGCTCGACGAGGTGGCCGAGTTCCTGGCGGAGTTCGCCCTGCAGATCAAGTCCTTCGGACCCAAGGCCTATCTGCAGTCGAAGGCCCACCGCCGGGGCGAGGAGCGGCTCGGCGACCTCGACGCCGAGGGGGAGAACGACTGACGTGCGGGGTTCGGTGATCAAGAAGGGCGACCGCTGGTACGTCAAGATCGAGCTCGACCCCGACCCGGCCACCGGCCGGCGCCGGCAGAAGTGGCACTCCGGCTACCGGGCGCGGCGGGACGCCGAGCGGGCGCGGGTCGACCTCCTGTCGAAGTTCGATCGCGGCGAGTACGTCGAACCGTCGAACCAGACCGTCGCCGCCTTCCTGTCCGACTGGCTGACGGCCATCGAGCCCACAGTGCGTCCCTCCACCTTCGACTCGTACCGCCGCAACGTGCGCCTGCACGTCGTGCCGCACATCGGGACGGTCCGCCTCTCGCGGGTCGACGCCGGAACGCTGAACGGCCTCTACGCCCTGCTCCTCGCGTCCGGACGCCGGCCGTCGTCCCGCAAGGGCGCGGGCTACTCGCCGGCCGTCCTCGAGCGCGCCCAGGAGCTCCGGGCGTCGGGGACGAGCCTGGCTGAAACGGCAGAGCGGCTCCGGGCCGAGCTCCCCGAGGCCGAGCGGATCACCAAGGACACCCTCGCCTCGCTGCTCCGGCGCGCCTCGGCAGCGAGCGAGCGCGCCGAGGTCGACCCCGGGCTCGATCGGCGCACGGTGAACTACGTGCACACGATCCTCCACCGCGCCTTCAAGGACGCCGTGCGCTGGGGCCGGCTGGCCCGCAACCCCGCCGATGCCGCCGATCCACCCCGGGCCGGGCAGAAGTCCGACGGCGTCCACGCCTGGGACGCGACGACCCTGCGCCGGTTCCTCGCCGCCTCACGCGAGGCCGAGGACCGGCTCCATGCCCTGTGGGTGCTGTTGGCCACCACCGGCATGCGGCGCGGCGAGGCCCTCGGACTGCGGTGGAGCGACATCGACCTCGACGCCGGACGGGCCCGGGTGCTCCAGACGATTATCCAGATCGGCAGCGTCGTGTCGGTCGGCGAGCCCAAGACGGGCAAGGGCCGCCGCTCGATCTCGCTCGACTCATCGACAGTGGCCGTGCTGCGCGACCACCGCCATCGCATGCGCCAGGAGCGGCTCCTGGTCGGCGCCGACTTCAACGACCTCGGCCTCGTCTTCCACCAGCCGGACGGCAGCTGGCTCCATCCCGAAGCGGTCAGCGAGGCCTTCCTACGCCGGTCTCGCCGCTACGACCTGCCGCGGATCACGCTGCACGGGCTGCGCCACACGTGGGCCACCCTCGCTCTCGAGCGCGGCATCCATCCGAAGGTCGTCCAGGAGCGCCTCGGCCACTCCACGATCGCCATCACGCTCGGCATCTACAGCCACGTCTCGCCGACGCTGCACGACGAGGCGGCCGAGCTCGTGGCCGACCTGGTCATGCCCAAGCGCCCGAGGACGTGAGCAACGCCGGCCATCGGCAGGAGCTCCGGCCGCATCTCCGCGACGAGCAGGTCCCGGGCGACAGCGTCATCGTCGTTCGGGGCGGTCCCGCGAGCCTGGCCACCCTCGCCACCCACGCCCGCCGAACGCACGACGCCCTTATGCTCGACGGCCAGTCGCTATGGGGAGTCTCCGTGTTCTGTGCCCTCGACGACATCAGGCCGTCGTCGCTGGACGGGCTCCTCAGACGCTTCGCCTCGTACCGAGTGGTCCACCTGCCGCGGGCAGGGCAGCTACGAGCGGCACGCTTCGAGCTGCTGCCGTCCTTCGGCCGACCGCACTTCACGGTCCGGGTTGGCGATGATGGCCCCGTCGAGCTCGGGCGCTTGTTCGAGGCCCTCGGCAGGGAAGAGCCCAACCCGTACCATGGTCGGGGACCTGGAAGGAGGTGACCGTGGTCAGCGTTGACATCGCCTGCGACCTCATGGACGAGGACGAGACCGGCTTCGTCTGGACCTTTCTCAGCGAGGCGCGCGAACCAGGGTTGATCGAGCCGGGAGCCATCGTCGTCGCCGGCGACCAGGACGCTCCTGCGGTGGCCGAGGTCGTCGACATCGTCGAGAAGCCGGCCGGCCGGGTCGTGCACCTGCGCCTCCTCCCCGGCGCAATCGAGGACTACGAAGCGCTCGTGCGCCGGGCGATCACGCCGGCCTGACCCGTCACAGACCGGGGTCAGCGACTGGGTTCGACAGCTACCTTCTGGCCACCTCGCCAACGCCGTCGTCGGCGACGGGACGATCTCGACTGACGCTCTGAGACGCAGTGCGAAACTACCGTTCGACCACCGGCTCCCCTTCTCGGGCCATCGACAGTAACGAGATTCGGCGACGCGCCGCTCAGGGGTAGACGCTCACCAACCGGTCATCCGAGATTCCCTTGGGAAGGGCTTTCGTGACGGTCCCAACACCCCACGTCGGCCAGCCGTACCGTGGACCCTCATGACGGACACCGCTGAAGCCGGCACAACCGCGTTCGCGTCCATCTACGTCGAGCTGGTCCGCATCCGCAACTTCAAAGGCATCAGCCAGTGTGAGCTTGAGTTCGAGCCGAAACTGACCCTCCTCGTGGGTCGAAACAACGCCGGGAAGTCCCGCGTTCTTCGCGCTGTGGGGATCGCCTTGGGCGGGGTGCAGGCAGAGCTTGATGACCTGACTGTCGGGACCAATGTGCCGGCGACGATTGACATAGTCGTCGCTCCGTTTCCGCCTCCGACGTCGGACGCCGCCGAGGAAGTGTTCACCGACGCCGTCGCTCAGCGACTCGCGGCCATCCAGCCGATCCGCGAGGAGCCGCTTCGCGAGCGCTTCGCATGGCGGACGACGATTCGACAGTCAGCCGAGGGGCTC
>Ga0247717_1000257_pt1 | contig 17013 bp, 16 predicted proteins | sample 24E_NmetaG_FD_189047 | JGI IMG/M metagenome (GOLD analysis project Ga0247717, IMG submission 189047) | Soil microbial communities from hillslope of Landscape Evolution Observatory, University of Arizona, Oracle, AZ, United States - 2-4-E_N | ecosystem: Engineered > Artificial ecosystem >... | reverse complement strand
GGTCCGGTCGCGGCGCAGGGTCGCGGCCTGATCGTCCACGGCGGCGACGATCGCGTCGGGGTCCGCGTCCGCGTGTACGACGACCGCGTCGGCGATCGATTCGTCGATGCGCGCCCGTCCGGCGGCGTCGCACGTGCGTGCCGCGGCGACGATGGCCCGAAGCTGCGATATCGAAAGCAGACCCATCTCGGCCGCGCTGGTAGCGGCCGGCATGGCGGCGAGCGTGGTCGCCGCGCGCAACAGGTGTCGTGCCTCCCACGAGGTGCGTCGCGCGTCCATCTGCAGCACGATCGCGGGCGGCAGACCGAAGCCTTCGTCGAGCTTGTCGCGCGCGATCGCCGTGAGCGCCGTCGCGGTCAGCCGGTCGGCCGCGCGAAGCAGCTCGACGATGAAGGAAACGTCGCGCACCGCACCCGCGCGCTGCACGCGACCGACGACGTCACGCAGCTCGGCGATGCTCGCATCGACTTCACGTATCGGAAGCATGCGAACAATCTAGAACAGGGGTGCGACAACAACGATCACGGCGAAGGCGACGGCGCGCGGTTAGTCCTGTGCGGCGTCGGCCGGTTCGAGGCCGCGGAGCCGCTCGGGAATCTCGACGGTGGTCGTTCGCCCGATGCCGACGCTTTTGCATCCCCACTGCCCGTCACGCACCGTTGGTCGCACGCCCTCGACGACCAGGACCATGAGCCTGCCGCGATCTTCCCATAACTCGACGTGATCGAGCATTCCGCACGGATAGTCGCCACCGAGGAACCCGATCGTAAGCCGGTCGCCCGAAGGTTCGAGCCGGTCGATGCGCGTGATGCGTGGGTGCTCCAGGCCGGGGCGTTCCGGCACCGCCTCAGCTCGTTCGTCATCGTTGATCGGCGCGTGCGCGTCCCATGGATCGGGAATCGTCATGCGCGCCAGACGTGCGGGCCGCGAATGCAGCACCCAGAGCGCCTCGTGTCCGGCTGCAATATCTACCGGGACACCCGCGGCGCGCAGCGTCTCGACCGTGCCGGTGCGCGCGTCGAAGGCGAGCACGATGCCTTGGTCGCCGCGTGCGGCGGCCGCGTAGACGGTCGAGCCGGAGAACGCGAGACCTTTGATCAAGACCTTGGCGGCATCGCCGGGCGACTCGATCAGCCGGATCGTGCGCAGGATCGAGAAGCGCTCGGGGTGGATCTGGTAGAGCATGGCGGCTCCCTCGTGCCAGGCCGCCACCCACAGCGACCCGAGGCCCGCGCGCACGATAAGCGCGCCCGGCAGGTCGAGACGGCCGAGTCCGCCGCCTTCGTTGGGCTCGATCGACAGCAGCGCGCGATCGACGCGTCCGTCGTCCGGCTCAACGAGAGCGAATACCTGCCCGAGCGTCGAAGCGATCCCGACGATCGAGCGGACGCCTTTTCGCGGCGCAACGACCGGCGCGTCCCTCTGGTCCGTGGTCACCTTGTACATCACGGTCGTGCCGCCGACCCAGGTGGATCCGTTCCCGATCGCGATCCCGCCGCGCGAACCGGCGAAGAAGCGGGCAGGCTGCGGCGCACCGCCTGCCGGGATCCATCGCGCATCGCCGCACGGGTCTTTGGCGACCGCATCCGACTCGCCGCATCGCGCACCGACCGGCGATGCCGCAACCCAGACGCCGTTTTCGTTCGCGGCGAGGTCGTCGATCTGCATCCGCTGCTCGAAAGGCTGGCCCAAGTAGGTGTCGGGGAACGGCCCGATGCGCTCGGGCTCGGAGCCGGCGACGCGATACAGCTTGCCGTCGGTCGCGGCCCATGCAGCGTCGCCGTGCGCGGCCAGCGCGGTCGCCTCGGTTCCGTCGAGCGCGATCATCGAGAACGAGGCGTCGCGCTCGGCCGGCGGAACCGGCCGCGGCCGCGAAAGCGAGCCGATCCCCGCCCACACGCCCAGCGCGCCCGCGACGACCGCGAGCGAGGTCGCGGCCGCGACCATAGCGCGGCGGCGATGCGCACGCTGCACGGTGCCGGGACGCAGCGGCGGAGCGGACGGCATCTGCCGCTCGGCCAGATCGCTCAACAACTGCTTGACATCCATGGCGCTCACCTCGATAGCTCGGCGCGCAGCGCGTCCATCGCGCGTGACAGCAGGCTCTTGACGGTTCCGGGCCGGCAGCCGATCAGGTCGGCGATCTCGGCTTCGGGCAGATCCTCGTAGTAGCGCAGCACGACCGCGGCGCGTTGCCGCTCGCTCAGACGCATCAACGCGTCACGCACCGCGATCAGGTCGGCGAGATCGCCGCCCGCGGCGACCGGGCTCGCCGCCACGCGCCGATGCCGCTCGCGTTCGCGCTCGATGCGGCGCAGTCGCGTGCGGAACAGATTGACGATTGTGCGGCGAAGGTAGGGCTCGAAGCCGTCCTCGCGGCGCCAGTCCACGAACCGGCCTGCGAGCCGCACGAACGCCTCTTGGACCAGGTCGTCGGCGAGCGCGGCGTCGCCGGTGAGCAGGTATGCGGTTCGGGCGGCCTTGGTTGCATGAGCGCGGTACAGCAGCTCCAAGCGACGGCCCTCGATGCGGCCCGCCTCGACCGGCTCGCCCGTCGCCACGTCCTCCACGACCACCAGACTAGGCCAAAGGCCCATCGGTTCCATGGGAAGGCAGAATGAGGCTCCAAGACCGCAGCCGGCGGATCGGCAGGGCTGCGCCGGGGCTTCGTCGAATCAACAAGCCGTGCGACGAACTCTTGCAATGCTGCTTGCTTTGAGCGGGCTCACGGGCGCTCATGCGTCCCCGGCCGAGCCGGCCCTGATCACCGCGGCCGCGCTTCGCTTCGTACCGGGCGACGACGCGCTGCCGCTCGGGCCGCTGATCGTCGAGCAGGGACGACGCTTGCTCTTCGTCAACGCCGACAATCTGGGCGTGCACTCGATCTACTCGGTCGAATACGACGAGGACGGCTGGCCGCTGTTCTGGACCGACCAGCAAAACCTCGGCAGCGCCGCCGAGGTCGAAGGCGTCCCCGATCTGCTCCCGCGCGCCTACGCCTTCTTCTGCAGCAATCACCCGGAAATGAAAGGCACCTTGGTCGTCACCGACGACGACCAAGGTGCCTGAAGAAAATTGCCGCAGGGCTACGCTTCGACCACGATCACCGAGTCGAAGACCGCACGGGCGAGCTGGACGTTCGGGCACGACGATCCGGCCTGCAGGCCGAAGATCAGCGTGACTTCTCCGCTGGCGGCGGTCCGGGGCTCGAGTACGATCGTGCCGTCACCCAGGATCGGACCTCGCTCGATGTGCGTGTCCACGAAATGGTCGTCCCGGTAGACCGACAGCGACATGAACGAGTACGGATCCACGATCGCGCCTCTAAAGGACAACGTCACCGAAACGATGTCCGAGGCGGCCGTGTGGGGAAGGGTGAACGTCGCCCATCCACCGTTGCCGGCGCAGCCCAACGTCCCGTTGGCCGGAACCGGGTTGTAGCGAAGGATCGACATCTCGCCGGTCGAACCGTTGCGATCGATCCGGTTGTAGGTGTCACCGCCGCTGGGTCCGTTCCCGTAGGGAGGGCCATACGTGGTGGTCGACGCCCGGGCCGCCGTCGGCACGAGCAGCGCGAGCAGTGCGATGAGGACGGTCGTGCGTCGGATTACGGCGCCCACGGCTGATTCATCCTTTCGATCTTCAGCTCTTGCGGAGTGCGCGCGCCGATGAGCGCGTTGGACGCCATCGGCACCTGCTCCTTCGGCGTGTACTGGTTGAGGATGTACGCGTCGCGGATCTTCTGCACGTTGTCGCAACTGATCGGATGGTTCGCCCGGTCGTTCAGGTGCTTGTCGGCATCAACGCCGTAGACCTCAGCGGCCGCGCGACCGAAGATCCAGTTGCGGATCGAACGCTCGGGGTGTGACGTCCCATCCGTCGGCCATCCCGGGATCACGCCCGCGTTCGGATGCGAAGGCGAGTAGCTGATCGGGTTGCGCGTGTCCACGGTCGGGTCGTCCGCGTCGCCGTCGATCGCATACGGCAGGCCGTAGAAGTCCCAGACCTTGGCCGCCTTGCTGTAGGAGACGCGGCGCATCGCGATGATCTCGGCGTGCGGCGAGCCGAACCACAGACTGTCGGTTCCCCACGCGATCCGCTTGGGACCGACGTAGGTGATCAGCTTGCCGAGCAGATGCGCTTCCTGCACAGGCCCGCGGCCGGTGACGGTGCGCCAGGTCGAGCCGATCTCGGCGAACACGTTCGGAATGTTCGCCCACTTCTGGCCGGGGATCGCGCCGAAGCGGGTTGCGTCCCAGTTGTTCTCGCGCAAGCTCTTGATGAGCGAGTCCACGGTGCGGTCGGCCGAGCTGACGCGCGCGTCGCCCTTGGGTCCGTCGCCGGCGATGTTGGTCGGGTCGGTGGCCTGGCCCCCGTACGAGGTCATCGTCTCGCCGTCGAAGCCCGAGTGGTAGACGATGAAGTTCACGTCCGGGTTGCGCGATGCGGCCGGACCGATGTCGCGCGGCGAGGCCGCGCGCTGGTCGAAGGCCGGAAGCGCGAAGCCCTTGTGCGTGGCGATGTTCGGCCGCACGTTGGGATACTTCTGACTGATGTAGCGAACGTGGTCGATGAAGCGCTGGCCGACCAGCTCATCGTCGAAGAACCAGCCGCTGGCGTAGGGAATGTCGCCCCACGCGGGATAGGTCTTCCAGCCGCGGATGATGCTGCCCCACTTCACGGCGCGCTCTTCCATGATCTCGAACTCGCGCTGCATATACACGGGCTCTTTGCCCAGCGACGACGCGACCGTCCCGGCCGAGCCGCGGTTCGGCATGACGAAGGCGTGCATGACCGTACGCTCCGACCCCGCGAGCTCGTTGACCATCTGCACGGTCAGGGCCGCGCGCTCGATCGGCAACGGCTGCGAGATGTCGGGCGCGGCCGGCACCGCCGACAGCACGGTCATCGTCGTCGCCGAGTCGAGGAACAGCTCTTTCAGATAGTGATAGCGCGACAGGTTCTCGATCGGGTCCAGCTCGCCCGCACCCGCACCGCGGACCGAGAAGTTTCCCGACCCCGGGTCCAAGTTGCCGCCCGGCCGGTAACCGGGGGCGGACCCGAGCAGACCGGCCTGCGACCACACACCGGCAAAGAATGCGTGGAAGCCGGGGTTGGTGACGCGCCACATGCCGTCGGACTCGACGTGGTGCGACTGGACGTCGAAGATGAACTCGCCCGGCAGGTTGTTGAGCGTCATGTCGCCGACGGCCTCGTCCCACTGCAGATCGCAGGCCTCGGTCGTGGCCGTGTTGTGTGCGCGCGCGCTGCCGTAGATCGTGTCCTTCGCCCAGAAGCAGATCGCCATGGCCGCGGTTGTTCGAACGAAGTCGCGGCGGCTCATGTTGAACTTCTTGCGGACGCGCTCGACCTCACGGTCGGCGAGCTCCATGATGGCTTTTTGTTCCTTGGTGGGCGGCGGCGGATAGAACTCGCCGTTCGAGCAAGGCATCACGTCGAGCGGAAGGGCCTCGGAGAGGTCCTCCCATGAACGCTTCCAACGAATCATGGCCGGCTCCCGGTTCGGTTTCTTCAACGTTTGCTGCGGTAAAGCGTGGCGTGTAGTTCGTGGCCTCTCGCCGGAAGTCCTCCCCCGCGCGGGATCGCCGCGTTCCGGGGAACGACGCGTGTCCGTGGCCGCTTGCTTTCCGGACACGAAACCTACCGCGCCGTAGCATTCTGATCGTTTCGTGACAGATCGTCAAGAACCTGAGGCTTGTCCGTGATGGTTAAATTCGCCCGAAACCTTGCTTTGCGCCCATCCCGGGGGTCCACAATGGGGTGATGACCCCGCCGAAGACCGTCAAACCGAAGCGCGCCGAGTATCTCGGGCCGGCTCGCCGCCGTCCCTTGGTCCTGGACGCGGCCCTCGAGCTGTTCGCCCAGGGCGGTTTCGCGGACGCCTCGATGGAGGCGCTCGCCCGTCTGGCCGGCACCACCAAGCCGGTCCTGTACGACTGCTTCAGCGGCGGCAAGCAGGAGATCTACTTCGCCCTGCTGGAACGGGAAGAGGAACGATTCCGCGCGCACATGATGGGTGTGCTCGCCACGACCGGGCGAATGAAGCTGCGCGACGCGCTGACCAGCGGCCTTTCGGCCTTCCTGGACTATGCCGACGTCAACCCGAGCGCCTTCCGGGTGATGTTCGGACCGCCCGGGACGTCGGACCCGGGCATCGTGGAGCGGGGCGTGCGCGTCCGCGAGCAGATCATCACGATCATGACCGATCGGGCCGACGCGCTCGCCGAGCCCGTCAACGCCCCGCCGGTCGTGGTGGAGCTCTACAACCGCGCGATCGTCGCCGTCGCCGAGGAGCTCGCCCGCTGGTGGCTGGCTGCCAAGCCGATGGAACGCGACAAGATGGTTGCGGTCGCCGTCACCTGGATGATGAAAGGCTTCGAAGGCATCCTTCCCGCCGAGTGGACGCGCGCCTGACGCGGTCGCAGCCTGCGCGCACCGCGCGTCGCAGGCCCCGGGCCGGGAATACCCGGCCGCCGCATCCGTCCATGCTTGAGTGAGCACGTGGAACGGACGGCCGGCGACGGCATCGGGCGGGACGAGGCGGCGTTCGCCGCGCTCGTGCACCGGCATGCCGGAGCCGTCTTCGGATTCGTGTTGCGGCGCGTCCGCGACCGCGCGCTCGCCGAAGACCTCACCCAGGAGACCTTGCTGCGCGCCTGGCGCGGCCGGGAGACCTATCGCGGCGGCGACGAGCGCATGCGCGGCTGGCTGCTCGCGATCGCCGGAAACGTGGTGCGCGACCAAGCGCGGATGCGCGCCCGCCGTGTCGCGGAGTCGCCCGCCGATGCGGCCGGGGACCTTGCGGCCGAGGGCTCCGATCCGGCCGTCCGCCACGAGCACGCCGAGTCGATCCAGCGGCTGCGCATCGCGTTGGCGGCGCTGCCCGAGAACCACCGCGAGATGTTCCTGCTGCGCGAGCGCGACGGACTCTCCTACAAGGAGATCGCCGAGGTGCTCGGCTGCCCGGTTGGCTCGGTCATGTCCGGCCTGGCCCGTGCGCGGGAGCGGCTGATGGGAGCGGTCGAAGGATGAGCATGCGGCACGAAGACGCGCGCACGCTGGCGAGCGCCCGCGCCGACGGCGAGCTCGAGGCGGCCGGCATCGCCGAGCTGGAGGCGCATCTGGCGGGTTGCGACGAATGCCGTGCGTTCACGCACGCGATCCCGCGGCTGGGTGCGCTCGCGCGGGCGCTGCCCGAGCCGGCGCTGCGGGATGGTTTCGCCGTGCCGTCGATGAGCACGCGGCGAACGCGGCGGATCCGGCGGCCGAGGCTCGCAGGCTGGGCCGCCGCGGCAGTGGTCGCGGCCATCGCGCTGCTGGTGTCGGGGTTGCCGGCGGGCGGGTTCCGCGTCGAGCCGGCCGGCGCGGCCGAGGCGCTGCTGACCATCCGCACGCTCGACGTCACCCGGGAGATCGTCGAGACCTCCTTCGACGGCACGCGCACCACGACCATCGAACGCATCCGCTACCGGGCGCCCGCTACGACGCGCATCGACCGGACCGTCACCGATGCACGGGGCACCGCGACGCAGACCGAGATCCGCCTTCCCGGCGCACGCGCGCTCATCCAAGGCAGCGCGGCCACGCTGCAGACCGGCCTTCCGCCGGATCCGAACATGGTGCCGGAACCGCTGTCGCCCTCCCTCGCGCTCGCGGGCCGCGTCACCGGACCCGGCCCGCAGGTCGCGGGGCGCGCCACCGAGCGGGTCGTGCTGGAATCGCCCGACGGCACCGTGGTGCGCGAAGCGCTGATCGACGCGTCGCAGGCGAGCCTGCTGTCGAGCGAGGTCGCGGTCGTTCTTCGCAAGCAGGCCGCGGGCGCGCGACGCACCGTCGCCAAGCGTGTCACCGCGATCGCCTACAACGTCACTCTCGACGATTCGCTGTTCGCGCTTCCCACGGTTCCGGCCGGATCCGGAGGCTTTCGCCCCCAGCCGCCCGCGTCGCTGTCGATGCCGCCGGCGGCCACCCCCGACGGATTCTCCGTCGTGCACGCGGGATCCGGGCCGGCTGGTGATGCGGTGCTCTATGCGCGCGGCGCGTTCACGATCCTGGTGCAGACCGGCCCGCGCGCCGAGACGGAAGACGATACGGTCGTGACGCGTCCGGCGCGCGCCGGCGACGGCGAGGCGTGGTACCTGATCGGCCTCTACGACCTGCCCGCGCTCCGGTTCCGCAGCGGCGGGACCACGATCACGATCAGCGCGCCGATGACCCGCGAGCAGCTCGAAGCCGTCGCCGCGCGCATGTACCCGTAGCCGTCGGGAATTTTTCGGGCCGCCATCCGTCATCAACGTCAAGAGAACGGAGGAGAGCCATGAGACGGATGATCTGCGTTGCCGTGGCCGCGGGGGCGTTGTGGGTGGCCGCGGTGCCCGCCGCGATGGCCGGTGGGGGCGGCTGCCGGACCCTGCCGCAGTCCGGGTCCGGATCCACGGTCGTGATGCGAGCCAGCTGCTTCACGCCGGCGGTGCTGTGGGTCGATCCCGGCGCGACGGTGCGGTTCGTCAACGAAGATGCGATCGCGCATCACGTTTTCGGATGGCCCAGCCTCGGGTTGCAAAGCCCCGACCTGAGGGCCGGCATGAGCTACGAGTTCACGTTTACCCGTGCCGGCGTGTATCCGTTCGCGTGCTGGCTGCATCCCGGCATGACGGGCGTGGTCGTGGCCGGATCGCCGCTGCCCTCCCCGGGCGCGATCGGCACGTTGGGGTCGTCCGGCGAGGTTCTCAGCCCCGAGGAAACGCGAGCGGCCGCGCGGACCGCGGGCTCGTCCGCAGGAGCGGCCGGCGGAGCGGCCGCGCTCGCCGGCGGCGTGCTGGGCACGGCCGGCTACGTGATCGGACGGCGGCGCTCGCAGGCGTAGAAGAAATGGGAGAGGCGGGAGCCGCCGACGCTCCCGCCTCTCTTGGCCCCCGCCAAGTCTTATCGTTGCTTCGGTGGGCGGATCGAGACCCGCACCGCGCGCGGCTGCGAGCGCAGCCCCGCCTGCAGCGTCAGGATCGCCGCGACCAGCAGGCCCGCGATCAAAAGCCATGGCACATCGGCCGGACGCTCGAAGCCGGCGCGCGCGCTTCCACGCACGATCTCCGCAGCGGCCGCGTCCGGGCCCGCGTTCGCAGGCATCGCTCCCCCCAGAACGAGCAATCCCACGATCAGCAGTCCGAGCCTGCGAGCCATGCGCCATCTCCTTCCGCGTAAGCTTCACCCTGGTCAACGAGCCTGCCGCGGCGCAGGTCGCGGACGCAGTTCGGCACAATCCTTCCCCGCCGGGGAACAGATGCCCGGCTTGCACGGCTTCGCGTACAGTGCTTCGGCGATGAGCGCGCAGCCCCGCCCGGCCCCGCATCCCGGCGACGTCACATCGATGACGATCGTCGTGATGTCGTCATCGAATGCGATCGCAGGCACGTTGCGCGAAGCAGGCTTCACCGCGGTCGCGACGCGCAGGAGCGGCGGACACGTTCCCGCGGCGCTCACCATCGTGGACGAGCCGCCGGACCGCGCGGTCGATGCGTTGCGCGCGCTGGGCGACGCCCCTGCGCTGGCGGTCGCGGCCACGCCCGCCGACTCGGCTCGCCTGCTGGACGCCGGCGCGCGGGACACGATCGCCGACCCGTCGGATCGAGCGACGCTGGTCGCGCGGGTGCGCGCCTCGCTCGAGCTCGTGGCGCTGCGGCGGCTGCTGACCGATACCGGCGCGCTGCTGGAGGAAAAGGTCCGGATGCGCACCCGCGAGCTGGAGGACGCCCGCCGCGAGGTGCTGGACCGGCTGGTGCGCGCCGCTGAGTACCGCGACGACGACACCGCCGAACACACCCGCCGCGTCGGCGAGACGTCGGCGCTGCTGGCCGCCGCCGCCGGGCTGGACGCCGGCGAATGCGAGACCATTCGTCTGGCCGCGCCGCTGCACGATATCGGAAAGATCGGCGTGCCCGACTCGACCTTGCTCAAGCCGGGGCCCCTGGAAGCAGACGAGTTCGAACGCATTCGCGCGCACACCGTCATCGGCGGGCGGATCCTGTGGGGCAGCCACGCGGTGGTGCTCAAGGCAGCGCAAGAGATCGCGCTGTTCCATCACGAGCGCTGGGACGGCGCCGGCTATCCCGCCGGGTTCGCCGGCGAAGACATTCCGCTGAGCGCGCGCATCGTGGCAATCGCCGACGTGTTCGACGCGCTCACGCACGAACGCCCCTACAAGAAGCGGTGGACCGTCGAGCAGTCGCTCGCCGAGATCGAACGGCTGGCCGGAAACCATCTTGACCCCACGCTGGCGGCGGCCTTCGTGACGCTGATCCGCCAAGGCGCACTGGAGACGATCGAATGGTCGTAGAACGGTTCGATGCAATCGTGGTCGGCGCCGGACACAACGGTTTGGTCGCGGCGGCGTACCTGGCGCGCGCCGGGCGGCGCGTGCTGGTCCTGGAGCGGCGCGACGTGACCGGCGGCGCGGCCGTCACCGAAGACCTCGCGCCGGGCTTTCGCGTCTCGACCGCCTCGTACTCGCTGTCGCTGCTGCGGCCCGACGTCCACGCCGAGCTGGATCTGGCGCGGCACGGCTTGGTGATCACGCCGAAGGACCCGCAGATGTTCGTGCCGCTCCCCGACGGACGGCACTACTTCGTCTGGCGCGACGGCGACCGCACGCGCGAGGAGATCGCGCGCATCAATCCGGCCGACGCCGACGCGCTCGGACGCTGGGGCGCGTTCTGGACCGAGGCCGTCGCCAAGATCCGTCCGCTCGTCGAAGCCCCCGACCCGCCGGGCCTGGACGGCGTACGCGCCGCGCTGGGCGAGGAGCTGTACCGCATGGCCGTCGCCGGCTCATGCGCCGACACGGTGCGCGCATTCTTCGACGCGCCCGAGATCCAGGGGCCGATGGCCGGCCAAGGCATCATCGGCACGAAGCTGGGTCCCGAAGAGGAGGGCACCGCCTGGATCATGACCTTCCACGCGATCGGCGGGGAGCTCAACGGCATGGACGGCACCTGGGCGTACGTCCGCGGCGGCATGGGCGGGGTGACCCAGGCGATCGCGGCCGCGGCGCGCGAGGCCGGTGCCGAGATCCGGGTCTCGTCGCCGGTGTCGCGCATCGTGACCGGCGGCGGCCGGGTGCGCGGCGTGACGCTGGCCGACGGCACGATGATCGAGGCGCCGCTGGTGCTGTCCAACGCAACGCCAGCCGTCACGTTCGGCACGCTGCTCGACGACGGCGTGCTGCCGCCGTCCTTCGCCGAGCGCGTCGCGTCGTGGCAATACGAAGGCGCGGTCGTGAAGGTGAACCTGGCGCTGCGCGAGCTGCCGTCGTTTTCGATGCTGCCGGGCACCGAGCCGGCGCCGCAGCATCTGGGCACCGTCGAGATCGCGCACTCGATCGAATACATCCAGCAGGCGCGCGAGGACGCGCGCGGCGCGATGCCGTCGTCGAAGCCGTTCATGGAGGTGTTTCTGCAATCGTCCGGCGACCGGACGCTGGTGCCGGGCGGCGAAGGGCACGTGCTCAGCGCCTTCACGCAGTACGCGCCCGAGCAGCCGGTCGACTGGGACGCGGCCCGGCGCGCGGCGCGCGACAACGCGGTCGCGGCGCTGGCGGCCTACGCACCGAACCTGCCGGATGCGATCGTGACCGAAGACGTGCTCGCCCCGCCGGACCTGGAGGAGCGGCTCGCGCTCACCGGCGGTGACATCTTCCACGGCGCGCTGTCGCCCGAGCAGTCCTTCGGTGAGCGATTCGACTACCGCACGCCGGTCGAGGGCCTGTACCTGTGCGGCTCGGGCGCGCGGCCGGGTGGCGGCGTGATGGGTGCGGCCGGTCGCAACGCCGCGCGCGTCGCGCTCGGCTGACGCCGCGTCACACCGCGTCACACCGCGTCACACCTGGGCGCGGCCGGTGCTGCGCAGCAGCGCGATCCACGGTTCGCCCTCGCGAACCGGCGCGACCACCGAGGACCATGCGGCGACGATGTCGTTCAGCGCCTCCGGCGGGTCCCACCTGCGGCCGAGCGCGGCGGCGACGTCCCAACCGTGGATCGCGAACTCGCCCGCGGCCAGCCACAGCTGCTGGCCGACGGTGATCGTGCCGCGCGGGTGACGTTGCGGTGTCGTGGGGTCAAGCGCCTCCGCCCGCTCGAGCCAGCGGTCGCACGCGGTCTCGAAGGCGGCCAGGCGCTGCGGCCCGGTGGTGCCGGTGAGCTGTTCGAGCAGCATGGCGTTGTCGGCCCGGAACTGCTCGGGCGGAAACGGTGGCACGAGTACGCCGCGTTCGGCGTCGGCGAGCCATTCCCGGAACCGGTCGCAGTCTCCGGCCAGGTGGCCGAAGACGTCGGCGACGGTCCAGCCCTCGCACCGGCTCGCCGCGTTCCATTCGGTGGGATCCAAGGACCGGCCCAGCGCGATCGCGCGCTCGGCCTCGGCGCGGACGGCTTCGACCGGGGAAATGCTCATGCCGCCGCCGTTCTATCAGACGACGGCGGCGGCATGAGAGCCGCTAGCAGCAGCCCGAGACCGAGGGAGCCATGACCTCGGCATCGCTGATGACGGTGTAGACCTCCCAAGCGGCACCACCCGGATCGGCGACCCAGACCTTGTCCTGCTCGGCGTAGCAGCAGGCCGCGTGCTCGCTGGTCGTGGCCAGCCCCGCGCCGGCCAAACGAGCGGTCGCGGCGGCAACCTCCTCGGGCGAGCCCACCTCGACGCCGAGGTGGTTGAGCGTGCCGGGCGCGTCCGGGTTCTCGATCAGCACCAGCTTGAGGGGCGGGTCGGCGATCGTGAAGTTCGCGTAGCCGGGCTTGACCTTGGCCGGCTCGGCCCCGAACAGCTTCGAGTAGAACGTGATCGCCTCGTCCCGGTCCTTGACGTTGATCGCCAGCTGCACTCGTCCCATGTCTTTCTCCTCCACTTTCGACCACATCGACCCACATCGATATCCACAGGTGTCTATATTGATGCTCATCGATGTCTTAGGGTCTGCATCTTGACCGAGGATATAGATGTCTGTCAATATCTTTCCGTGAAGAAGACGCTGCCGGTCGCCGAATGCTGCCCGGTCCTGGACGCGCCGCTGACCCGGCGCGAGGCCGAGCGCGCCGCCTCGGCCTTCAAGGTGATCGCCGATCCCGCCCGCCTGCGCCTGCTGTCCCTGATCGCGGCCCAGCCCGGGCGGGAGGCCTGCACCTGCGATTTGGTCGTGCCGCTCGGCCTGACCCAACCCACCGTCACCCATCACCTGCGGGTCCTGACCCAGGCCGGCCTGCTGGAGCGCGAGCGCCGCGGGACCTGGACCTTCTACAGGGTGGTCCCCTCGGCCTTGAAGACGCTTCGCGAAATCTTGTCCTGAACGACCCGTTCGCTCTGTGCAGAAATGCACGGAGCCCCTCGCCGCCGTCCCGCATGCTTGACCACGGCGCCGGCGAACCCTCGCCGGCGGGGAGAGGGAGGACGGCTATGAAGGCACAGGGACATCGCGCCGCGATCGCGGTCGTGCTGGCGCTCGGAGCGCTCTTCGCCACGGTCGCGGGCACCGCGCAGGCGGACGTCGTCGTGGGCGGCGGCACCGTAGTAGTCAAGCAGCAAGGCCAGGGGCCGGCGGCCGACAACGGCACGCTCGTGTGCGAGCCCGGCACCGGGATCGGGACCGGCGGCGCCTGTTTGGACTTCGCGCCGGGCGGCTTCGTCGAGGTGCTCGACGCGCTCAACGGCTACAACGTGGCCTTCCAGGTCTGCATCGACGCCAACGGCGACGGCGTCTGCGTGGACGATCCCAAGAATCAGAGCCCGTGCCGCGACCGAATGTTCTTCAGCCACGACGACGCCGGGCAGTTCCACAACCCGCTGGGTCCGCTGCCCTCGTCGATGCCCTGCGGCAACACCGCCAGCGGCTGGAACGGCTACGTCGTGTTCCTGTGCGAGGGCGTGCACGTCGCCCAGAACGGCTCGTCCGTCGGCGGCGCCCCGCACACCCACGAGACGACCGTCGCCAACGTGTCGGTCACCGGGCCGATGGCCTCCAGCGGCTTCGGCGACTTCTGCGGGACGGCCGGCCGTCAAGAGCCGGTCCGCAAGCCCTACACGATCGTGCGATAACGGCTCGCTTCTTGGGGAGGGACCGCCGGGCGGCAGGCGGTCCTTCCCCGCATTCGCCGTGCCGGGTACCGGCACGGGCGGTACCCTGACCGGGTGAGCCTGGATGCCTTTTCCCCCGCCGCGCGCGCGTGGTTCACCTCGACGTTCGCGGAGCCGACGACGGCGCAGACCCTCGGGTGGGAAGCGATCAGCGGCGGCGCGCACGCGTTGATCTGCGCGCCGACGGGCTCGGGAAAGACGCTCGCGGCGTTCCTGTGGGCGCTGGACCGGATGGCCACCGAGCCCGTGCCCGACAAGCAGGCCCGCACTCGCGTGCTCTACATCTCGCCGCTGCGCGCGCTCGCGGTGGACGTCGAGAAGAACCTGCGCGCGCCGCTCGCCGGCATGGCGCTCGCGGCCGAACGGCTCGGCGAGACCATCCACGTGCCCGAGGCCGGCGTCCGCACCGGCGACACGCCCTCACGCGAGCGGGCCGCGATGCTGCGCAACCCGCCCGACATCCTGATCACCACGCCGGAGTCGCTGTATCTGATGCTGACCTCGCAGGCGCGCGAGACGCTGCGAAGCGTGCGCTGGGTGATCGTGGACGAGATCCACGCGCTCGCGCCGGTCAAGCGCGGCGCGCACATGGCGCTGTCGCTCGAGCGGCTCGAAGAGATCACCGGCGTCACGCCGCAGCGGATCGGCCTGTCGGCCACGCAGCGGCCGCTGGAGGAGATCGCGTCCTTTCTCGGCGGCGCGACCGAGACCGGCCCGCGGCCGGTGACCATCGTGGACGCGGGCATCCGCAAGCAGCTCGACATCAGCGTGGTCGTTCCGGTCGAGGACATGAGCGACCTGTCCACCGTGCCGCCCGAGGACGGCACCCCGATGCTCGGCGAAGCGCAGACGCGGCGCAGCATCTGGCCGGCGGTGCATCCAAAGCTGCTCGAGTTGGTGCTGGCGCACCGAACCACGCTGATTTTCGCCAACGCACGGCGGCTTGCGGAGCGTTTGGCCGCGCGCCTGAACGAGATGGCCGAGGCCGACATCGCCAAAGCGCATCACGGCTCGCTCGCGCGCGAGCAGCGTACGATCATCGAGGACGACCTCAAGGCCGGACGGCTGCGTGCCATCGTGGCGACCTCGTCGCTGGAGCTGGGCATCGACATGGGCTCGGTAGATCTCGTCGTGCAGGTCGAGTCGCCCGGCAGCGTCGCCCGCGGCATCCAGCGCATCGGCCGCGCCGGGCATCAGGTCGGGGAGCCGAGCCGCGGCGTGTTCTTTCCCAAGTTCCGCGGCGACCTGCTCGAGATGGCCGTCGTCGTGCAGCGCATGCGCGACGGCGAGATCGAGCACACGCGCTACCTGCGCAACCCGCTCGACGTGCTCGCGCAGCAGATCGTTGCGATGTGCAGCGTCGAGGACCGCGGCGACGCGGAGCTGCTGGCGCTGGTGCGGCGCTCGGCGCCCTTCGCCGGCCTCGGGGAGGAAACCTACAAGGCGGTGCTGGACCTGCTGTCGGGCCGCTACCCCAGCGAGGAGTTCTCCGGGCTGCGGCAGCGCATCGTGTGGGACCGCCGCACCGGTGCGCTGCGCGCACGGGAAGGTGCCAAGAAGATCGCGGTGATCTCGGGCGGCACGATTCCGGATCGCGGACTCTACGGAGTCTTCACGCCCGACGGCGGCCGCGTCGGCGAGCTCGACGAGGAGATGGTCTACGAGTCGCGGCCGGGCGAGACGTTCGTGCTCGGTGCCTCGACCTGGCGGATCGAGGACATCACGCCCTCGAAGGTCATCGTCACGCCCGCACCCGGCGAGCCCGGCAAGATGCCGTTCTGGAAAGGCGACCGGCCCGGCCGTCCGGTCGAGCTCGGCCGTGCCCTCGGCGAGTTCGTCCGCACCACCGGCGAGGCGAAAAAGCCTGAGCAGCTGCTGCGCGAGCGCGGCCTGGACGAGTGGGCCGCGTCGAACCTGCTGCGATACCTCGAGGATCAGCGCGCCGCGACCGGCGCGGTCCCCGACGACCGCACCATCGTGGTCGAGCGGTTCCGCGACGAGCTCGGCGACTGGCGCATGTGCATCCTGTCGCCGTTCGGCGCCCGCGTGCACGCACCCTGGGCGATCGCGCTCGAAGAGCGTCTCGAGCGGCGCACGGGGATCAACGTCGCGGCGATGTGGAGCGACGACGGCATCGTGGTGCGCCTCGGCGAAGCCGAGGAGCACGTGCCGCTGGAGGACCTGCTGATCCCGCCCGAGGAGATCGAGGAGCTGGTCCTGGCCCGGCTGCCGGGCACGCCGCTGTTCGCCGCCACGTTCCGCGAGGCCGCGGCGCGCGCGCTGCTGCTGCCGCGCAAGATGCCCGGCACGCGCACGCCGTTGTGGCAGCAGCGACAGCGCGCCGCGGACCTGCTGTCGGTCGCCGGCCGCTACCCCACCTTCCCAATCCTGCTCGAGGCCACCCGCGAGATCGTGCAGGACGTGTTCGACGTGCCCGCGCTGCGCGGCCTGCTCGGCGACATCCGCGCCCGACGCATCCGCGTCACCACCGTCGAGACCCAGCAGTCCTCGCCGTTCGCGCAGTCGCTGCTGTTCAACTGGATCGCGGTCTACATGTACGAGGGCGACGCGCCGCTGGCGGAAACGCGCGCGGCCGCGCTGGCGCTCGACGCCGGCCTGCTACGCGAGCTGCTCGGCAGCGAGGATCTGCGCGAGCTCATCGACGCCGATGCGCTGGAGTCGCTCGAGCTTGAGCTGCAGCGGCTCGACGGCGTCCGCCCGCCCAAGGACGCCGACACCACCCACGACCTGCTCCGCTTCGTCGGCGACCTGTCCGAGGCCGAGCTCGCGGCGCGCGGCGCGCGGCGCGAGTGGATCGACGAGCTGCTCACACAGCGGCGCGCGATCGTCGCCGGCGTCGCGGGCGACGAT